>LSQX01197540.1_pt2 | contig 22206 bp, 24 predicted proteins | sample 654561 | NCBI WGS metagenome assembly LSQX01 (sample SAMN04489861, study PRJNA283612) | anaerobic digester metagenome | isolation source: 4 biogas reactors fed with cattle manure at either 37C or 55C with and... | place: Denmark: Kongens Lyngby | collected 2014
ACTTTCTGCAGCAGGTTCTGCTGCAGCCGGACCAGTTCGTTTTCCAGCATTTCGAGCTGCTGCGGCTGGATCAGGCCGCCCAGCTTGTCCGACAGGTTTTTCAGGTAGTCGATGATGCGCTGGAAGATATCCATGTCGTTGAAAATGGCCGGCAGGTAGGCCGCCAGGGAGCGCAGCTGGCTGATGACGGCGATGATAACGCCGATGAACAGCCCGATGATCACGACAATCAGGAGGATGTAGACGAAAATGATCAGGCGTTTTTCGCCGCGCGAACGGGCCAGGCCCTGGGGGTAGCGGCCCAGCTTGCGCCGCACGGCAGGTGCGTCCGTCTCCGTTTCTGCCTTTGCGGGCTTGGCCGGACTTAGCCTGCGCCGTTTCCTGCCCTCGCCGATATCGTAGATGAGGTTCTTGGCGGCCGTCACGATCGCGATGGCCAGGCGGGCCAGGATAAAGCCGATGACAAAGGGCAGCAGGATGACGAAGATGCGAAAACCCAGGTAGATCAGCAACAAAGCAACGGCGGTGATCAAAAAATACTTGATGATCGCCAGGATGGTTGCCTTGTCATGCAAAATTCGGTCAGGTTGGCTCATGTCCTGCCTCCGCAAAGATGATCACGCACGTTGGATCAACATCATTGTAACAATCTGCAGCAGGATTGCCAAGGCAAACTTCCAGTCGCCCGGGAAGAAGGTCAGGCGTTTGGTCGGCTGCGGTGTTTCAGGCTTGAGTCCGAAGGTTAAAATCAGGATGGGAACCAGGGCGGCCGCGGCGATACAGGCCGCGATCAACGACGCGTAGAGCAGGGAACTCGTCTGCCGGGTTTGCCCGCTGAGCAGCGACTGGCTCAGATCAGGAAGCAGCGAAGGCAAGGCAAACAGGGACAGGTTGAGCGAGAAATGGGTGACCATGGCCGGCCATAACCGCCCGCAGCGGCGCCGGATGTGCGCCAGCAGGAGGCCTGCCAGGAAGGGCGGCAGCAGAAAAAATACATCTTCATGGAACAGGGCAAAAGCCAATGCCTGCCACAGGACCGCGGACAGGACGGCGCCGCCGGACTGGAGCGAGGACAGGATGATGCCGCGAAAGAAGAGCTCTTCGACCAGGGCGGGCAGTGCCGTGCTCAGCAGCAGGATCAGGACAATCAGCTGCCAGGGCTGTGCCAGCAGGTCCGGCAGGGAAAGCGGACTGGCAGATCCGTGGCGGGACAGGTCGACGCCGCTTCTGGCCAGGCCATACAGCAGCAAGTTGTTGAGCCCGTGAAAGACAACAGCGGCGGGGATGCCGGCCGCGAAAGCCAGAAAGAGGCTGCCGGGGCGAGCCCTGTCTCCGACCAGCTCAGACGGCGGCGGGCGCCGCACCAGCAGGACCAGCACGGCAGGCAGCAAGATCAGCACGCCTTGCATCAGCAGGACGCTGAACACATAGACCTTCAGGCTGGACCCGCCGAGCCAGGCAGCCAGCGGCGGCCAGGAACGACGCAGGATGAAAAAGGCGAGGTTCAGCAAGGTATGCAGCAGCAGCAGGGTTCCGGCCAGTCCCGGATATGCCGGCTTTGCCGGGTCGCTGAGCCCGGTTATACCGGTCGGAACCCGGACCGGAGGCGGTGACACCGCTTTACGCCGCAGCATGCCGCCGTCACGCCAGCAGGCCTAAATAGGCCTGCCAGAGCTGTAAGATCGGTTCCTGTGCCAGCAAGAGCAGCAGCGTGGCCAGGGCGATGTAGGGGCCGAAGGCGATCTCCTGACCGGCATCGCGGCGCCAGAGACGGCTGATCAGGACCGGAATGGCCACCAGGGCGGCGGTCAGAAAAGACAGGCAGAAAAGGAAGGCCAGCAGCCTGAGATCGGCGATAAAGGCGCAGGCCGCCAGCAGTTTGACATCGCCCATGCCCATGGCCTCGCGTTTCATCAGCTTGCCGGCCAGCCAGCCGCTGCCGTAGAGGATGAGTCCGGCCAGCAACGCCGCCAGCAGGCGAGTCAGGATACCGACCCCCCAGGCGGATTCACCCTGGATGCCGGCGATCACCCAGAGCAGGATGCCGCCCGGCAGCAGGGCCAGGATAAACTGGTCCGGGATGATGCGGGTTTTCAGGTCGGCGACCATGATCAGCAGCAGCGGCTGGATCAGGTACAGGACGACCGGCAGCTGTGGCTGCATCCCGATCAGGAGCCTGCTGGCCCCGAATAGAATCCCGTCGGCCAGCATCAGAAGCAGGATGCCCGGAAAAAAAGTCAGGCTGTCCCGGGCCTGGCGCGCAGCGTCCAGGTCAGCTTCCCCATAGTCAAGCAGCCAGGCCGGCGGCATGACCCGGAAGATGTAGGCTATCAGCGCACCTGCGGCCAGACCGGCCAGAACAAAGGGCCATGCGGCGATCATGAGCGGTACCTCCCTTGACGCGTCATGTCCATTGTACCGATGCGCTGCACCGGATGCAATCGGCGTTTACATCGGCTGACGCAACGATTATAATAGATGCGCCGCAAAGACTGCGGTGACGAGACCAGGAGGAAACCATGATAGAAACGCAACAGCTACAAGACAGGATCGAAGCCTTCATCAAGGCGGAAACAGCCCAGTCGCCCCAACAGGCCGCGCCGGCCGATTTCTGGCGCGCGCTTTCCCGGGCGGTCATGGAACAGCTGACCGAGTGCTGGGAAAAGACCAGCTTGCTATATAAGTCCGGGCGCCAGGCACATTACTTCTCAGCGGAATTTCTGGAAGGCCGCTCCCTGCTCAACAACCTGATCAACCTCGGCCTTTACGAGGTGGCCGCAAAGGCCGTGCGTGCGTTCGGCCACGAGCTGGCTGAACTGGAAGAGCAGGAAAACGACCCCGGCCTGGGCAACGGCGGCCTGGGCCGCCTGGCGGCGTGCTTTCTCGACTCCAGCGCGACGGGCAATCTGCCGGTCACCGGCTATGGGATCCTCTACCGTTACGGCCTGTTCCGCCAGGAGATCGAAAACGGTTTTCAGAAGGAGTACCCGGACGCCTGGATGGAGCAGCCGTACCCGTTTGTGGTTCGGCGCAACGGGCAGGCCGTCCGCGTCCATTATCAGGATATGGATGTCATCGCCGTGCCCTACGACATGCCGATCACCGGCTACAAGACGGATAACATCAACACCCTGCGCCTTTGGAAAGCCGAACCGGCTGAAGAATTTGATTTCAACCTGTTCAATTCGCAGCGCTTTGACGACGCCGTCATCCAGCGCAACCGCGTCAATGACATCTGCCGGGTGCTGTATCCGAACGACTCGTCTTACGACGGTAAGGTGCTGCGGGTTCGCCAGCAGTACTTTTTCGTCAGCGCTTCACTCCAGACCATCGTGGCCAACTATACCCGCCTGCACGGGCTTGATTTCAGCCGCTTCGCCGCCGCCAACGCGATCCAGCTGAACGATACCCATCCGGTCATCGCCATCCCCGAGCTGATGCGCATCCTCGTCGATCAGCAGAAGATGGACTGGTCCGCAGCATGGCAGATCACCCAGGCCGTCTTTTCTTACACCAACCACACGATCATGTCCGAAGCGCTGGAAAAATGGGACGTTGGTATTTTCCAGTTTCTCTTTCCGCGCCTGCTGCAGATCATCGAGCGCATCGACAGCCAGTTCCGCCAGGATGTGCGCCGCCGCGGCCTGAACGAAGATCAGGTCAACCATCTCAGCCCGCTGGGCGACGGCAAGATCCGGATGGCCTGGCTGGCGGTTTACGGCAGCCACGCGGTCAACGGCGTCGCGGCCATGCATACGGATATCCTGAAAAAGGACACGATGAACGGCTTTTATACGCTCTGGCCGAACAAATTCAGCAACAAAACCAACGGGGTCACACCGCGCCGCTGGCTGAAAGTCTGCAACCCGGGTCTGGCCGGCCTGCTGACCGAACTGTCTGGCAAAGATGACTGGATCCGCGACCTGGATGCCCTGGAATCCCTCAAGCCATACGGCCATGACCAGCAGGTCCTGGAGCGCTTGCTGGCGATCAAGCAGGCGAACAAGCAAAGCCTTGCCCGCTACATCGGGCAGACCGAGCAGATCGCGATCGATCCGCACTCGATCTTTGACGTCCAGATCAAGCGCCTGCATGAATACAAGCGCCAGCTGCTCAACGCGCTGGTGATCCTGGACGATTACTTCAATATCCGTGAAGATCCGGACCGGGCGATCGTCCCGGTTACCTACCTGTTCGGCGCCAAAGCCGCTCCAGGATATTTTCGGGCGAAAGCGATCATCAAGTTCATCAATGAGGTCGCCCGTCTCGTCAACCAGGATCCGGTGGCCAGCCCCTACATGAAGGTCGTTTTCATGCACAATTACAATGTATCGCGAGCCGAGCGCATCTTTCCCGCCGCGGATATCTCCGAGCAGATATCCACTGTGGGCATGGAGGCATCCGGCACGGGCAACATGAAGTTCATGATGAACGGGGCGCTGACCCTGGGAACCTGCGACGGCGCCAATGTGGAGATTGCCGAAGCGGCCGGGTATGAGAACAATTTTATCTTTGGCTGCCGCGTCGAGGATTTCTCCAAGACGATCGGGTACTATAATCCGCGCTGGCAGTATGAGCACATCCCCGGTTTGCGGCGCTGCATCGACGCGCTGGTTGACGGCACCCTGGACGACCAGGGAACCGGCATGTTCCTGGACTTGTACAACGGCCTGCTCAACGGGTCCAGCTGGCAGCCGGCCGACCCCTATTATGTCCTGGGCGATTTTGACGAATACCGGACCAACCGGCACAAGAGCCAGTACGCCTATCTGGAGCGGCTCGCGTGGGCCGGCAAGTGCTGGAACAACATCACCAGCAGCGGCCGTTTCAGCTCGGATCGCACGATCCGGGACTATGCCGCGGAGATCTGGCGCATCGAGGGCACGCCGATCGGCTGAAGGTTCGAAAACGGCTCAGAAAAACGAGACACCGTATTTGATCAGGCTGAAAACGAGTGTTAAGGCGATCGCGGAGATCAGGCCGCCTAAGGCGACGCACAGCAGGGACTTGCGGAAGTTGAAACCCAGAACCGAGGCCACCATGCTGCCGGTCCAGAGCCCGGTGCCGGGCAGCGGGATCGCGACAAACAGGATCAAGGCCGCCTCCGTCGATTTTTCGAATTTGCGCGCATAGCGGCGCACCTTCTGGTCGATCGCCGTCGTGAACCAGTTCATCCAGGACAGGCGGCTCAGCCAGTCCAGAATGCGGGTGTAGAGCAACAAGAGGATGGGAACAGGCAGCAGGCTGCCGATAAAGGCCAGGATAAAGACCAGCCAGGGGTTCATGTCCCAGTAGATCCCCAGCGGGATGGTCGCCCGCTGTTCGGTGATCGGGATCGCCGAGCCAATCAGGATGATCAGGGCGCGAGCGTTGCCGAAAAGCGATTCGAGAAGCGTGATGATGCTGTCTTTCACAAAATCCTCCCGTGTCAGGTCATGGACTCGTTTTTGGGCACGTGTATCTCGAGGCTGACGATTTCAGGCAACGAGAAGAAACGCAGCGGAAACAACACGCAGCCCAGGCCCCGGCTGATGCAGCCGGTCATGTCGCCCAGTTTGAGGCAGCCTTTATCATAGCCGATCCTGGGCAGTTTTTCATCTCTTAAAACATGAAATTCGAGCCGGAACGGCATCCAGATCTGGCCGCCGTGGAAATGGCCGCCGCAGAACCAGGCTGCCTGACCGGGCGGCAGGTCGAGCAGGCTGTCCGGATTGTGGACCAGGACCAGCGTGTGCCGCGGCGATAGCCCAGTCTGCCGCGCCTCGCCCAGGGCCCGGTCCACATCGAGCGTCCCCTGGCGCCGGTCATCCAGGCCGATCACCTGCCAGGCCCGGCCGCGGATCTGGTGCACATGGATCTGGTTGCGCAGGACATGGACACCTGCTTGCTGCAGCAAACGCATGCCGTCCCCGCTGTCATGGTTGCCCGGAACGGCCAGCCAGGGGATCCCCGTCAGGTTTGGCAGTTCCCTGAGCCGGGAAAGCAAAGCCGCGGCCGCAGGTTCGAACGCTTCGCGGCCGGCCAGATCGCCGCCAAACAGCACCAGGTCCGGGTTCAGCGGCTCCAGTGCGGCCAGCAGCCTGGCTTTTGGAATACGCATGCGGTCCATGTGCAGGTCGGTCAGCAAAACGACACGTAAAACATCCGCCGGCTCAGCGGCCGCCTGCACGCCTGACAGCGGCTGGCAGCCGGGCAGGACGACATGGGTCACCTCAAGCCGGGTCGGTTCCCAGATGCCGCGCAAAAGGCAAGCCAGGCCGACGATGCCGACAAGGATCGCAATAAACCAACCCGGATTCATCGGCAGCTCAGACGCTCAAAAACCAAGCGTAGTCAGGAACGCGACACACTCGTCTATCCAGCCGCATAGGTCGGGATGATCTTCCGCCAGGCCCAGGCCATGGGCCCCGTGGGGATAGATGTGGCAGGCAAACGGAATCTGGCGGGAAGCGAGGCTGGAAGCGAACAGCAGGCTGTTTTCGACCGGAACACCAGGATCGTCTGACGTGTGCCAGATGTAGGCCGGCGGCGTGCGCCGGTCGACCCGGTTTTCCAGTGACAGGTCGCTGATCTGGGTCGGCGTGGCCGCCTCGCCGAGCAGGTTGATCCGGCTGCCGAGATGACCGGACCTGCTGAACGTGATGACCGGGTAGCAGAGCACCATGGCATCCGGCCGGCAGGCGTCCTGATCCCACATGGTTCCGGCAGAAGCAGCCAGGTGACCGCCGGCAGAAAAGCCGAGAATGCCGACCTTGTCCGGGAAATTGCCCGCGGCGGCGCGCTCCCTGGCCAGCAGGATGGCCCGCCGGGCATCCTGATATGGCGATGGGTGCCGGTCGGGACTGACCCGGTAATCCAGCACATAGGCATTAAGGCCGAGGTCGTTGAGGCGACGGGCGACCGGCTCGCCCTCATGCGGCGCCTTGTTGGTATAGCCGCCGCCGGGGCAGACGATGACGCTGCCGCGGTTCTGGCCCTCCGGGGCCGGATACCAGGTCATGGACGGCAAACACGACTTGAAGGTGCCGATCGCGCTGACGCTACCGACATGCCGCTCCTCTTCAGACCAGAGCGAGATTGTTTCAGATGCCATATGGGTGAACCCTCCTGTTGAATCGATTTTACCACAAATGTGCGGCCGAGTTGTCAAACCGGGAAAAAATCAGTTAGAATGAAGCAGGCTCCGCGGTGGGCAGGCTGCCAGGCCTGACCCGCCCGGTCTGCGCCGGGAACCCGGAGGAGGATGCCTTGCTATGAAAAGCCAAAACCGCGCCTGGATCATGCTGGTCCTTGTCTTTTTGCTCTGGCAGACGCTGCCGGGCAGTCCGTTCGCCTATTTTGCCGACATGATCCGCCAATGGCTCGGCCTGCTGCTGTCCAGGCCTGCGCTGCCCGGCCCCTGGCAGGCCGTCCTGGTCTATGTCGCTTTCAGCCTGCTGCTGTGCACCTTGCTGCTGCTGGGCCGCAGCAGGAGCAGGATCTACCTGGCCGGGATCTGCTCGCTGGCGACCCTGATCCATCACCTGATCGACTGTATCCGGACCGGCCGGGTCTATCCTGTTTCGCTTTCGATCGCCATTGGCCTGGCCCTGGCCCTGCTCTTCTTGCTTGTCAAGGCGAAAAGCCCGGCCCTGTGGCTGTCGGATGCCTATACGCTGGCCTTGTCGGTTTGGATCATCCGCGACGGCTTCCTGCCGCCGGTCATCGACCGTCTCGACATCCGCGGCAGCAAGCTCGACCTGTTTCTGGACTTGCCCGCGAAGCCGCTGATCGACCTGCTGGACAAGACCTGGCATCTGCCGGCCGTCGTCTGGGGCCTCCTGCCCCTGGCGCTGGCCCTCCTGCCGGTCATCTTTTTCAGCCGCGGGCGGCAAAAAGGCTGAAACGCCTGACAGGGAGAGCGTGCGCTATGGATCATGAACAGGAACTGCCCTTGCTTTCTGCCGTTGCCCAGCGGATCGCCGCGCTGCGCAGCCAGATCGCGTACCACAACCACCTCTATCACGACTTGAATCAAAACGAGATCAGCGACGAGGCCTATGACCAGCTGACGCGTGAACTGCGCCAGCTGGAAACCGACTGGCCGCAATTCGCCGATCCCCAGTCGCCGCTTGGCCGAGTCGGCGGCGCGGTGCAGCGCGGATTCGAGACCGTGGCACACCGCGTCCCGATGCTCAGTCTGCAGGATGTTTTCAGCGAACAGGACGTGCGCGATTTTGTCCGCCGCATGGGTCAGGAAACACCGGACCCCCGTTTTGTCGTTGAGCAGAAGATTGACGGCCTCTCGGTGTCGCTGCGCTACACAGACGGCCGCCTGGTGCGCGGACTGACCCGCGGCGATGGCCAGACGGGCGAGGATGTCACCCGCAATCTGCTGATGATCGAGTCCGTGCCGGCCGAACTGCCGTCTGCGCTGCCCGACCTTTTGGTCCGCGGCGAGGTGTACATGTCCGTCGCGGCCTTCGAAGCGGTCAATGCCCGCCAGGAAGCGCTGGGCGGCAAGCCGTTTGCCAACCCGCGCAACTGCGCAGCCGGCACCATGCGCCAGCTGGACGCGGCGATCGTGCGGGAGCGCCGCCTGTCCTTGTTTGTCTTCAACGTCCAGGCGGCCGAAGGCATCACGTTCAAATCACACGCCGAAAGCCTGGCGTGGCTGACCGGCCAGGGTTTTGCCGTCAGCCCGGGCTGGACGCTGTGCCAGAACGAGGACGAGGTCTGGACAGCTGTCGCGTCGATCGGCGCAAAGCGGTTCGCTCTGCCGTACGGCATCGACGGGGCCGTCGTCAAGCTGGACGACCTGGCGCTGCGCGCGCAGCTGGGCGCAACCAGCAAAGTGCCGCGCTGGGCCGTGGCCTACAAGTATCCGCCGGAGCAGAAAGAGACCCGCGTTCTGGACATCCAGGTCCAGGTCGGCCGGACCGGGCGGCTGACCCCCATGGCCCTGCTGGAACCCGTCCAGATCGCCGGAACCCGGGTCAGCCGGGCGACGCTGCACAATCAGGACTACATCGACAACCTGGATGTCCGGGTCGGCGACACGGTCCTGATCCAGAAAGCCGGCGACATCATCCCGGCTGTTCTGGCGGTTCGCCGCGAGCAGCGGACCGGCCAGCCGCCGCCATTCAAAATTCCGGACAGCTGCCCCGTCTGCGGCGCGCCCGCCGAACGGGACGGCGAGGGAGCGGATATCCGCTGCACCGGTGCCGACTGCCCGGCACAGCTGTCCCGCCACCTGGTCTATTTTGCGTCCAAGGAAGCGATGGACATCGACGGGCTCGGCCCCGCAACGGTTGAGGCCCTGATGCAGGCCGGTTACCTGAACCATCTGTCCGACCTCTACCACCTGCACGCGCATCGCGAACGCCTGGTCGAAAGCGGCCTGGTCGGCAAGGAAAAATCAGTCGGCAAGCTGCTGGCTGCGATCGAGAAATCACGCCAAAATCCGCTCGACCGTCTCCTGACCGGTCTGGGCATCCGCAACATCGGGCGGCAGGCGGCACGGACCCTGGCGGCGCATTACCGTGACATGGACCAGCTGCTGAACGCGACTGAAGAGGATCTGACCGGCCTGCCGGACCTGGGGCAGGTCAGCGCCCGTTCCCTGCGCCAGTTCTTCAGCCAGCCCCAGACGGTCAGGCTGCTCAGCGAACTGCGGGAAGCCGGTCTGCGCATGACATCGGACCTGCTGCCTGAAAAGGACAGTCCGCTGCTGGCCAGGACCTTTGTCCTGACCGGCACGCTGCCCGGCCTGAAACGCGACGAGGCCCGCCGCCTGATCGAGCAGGCCGGCGGGAGCGTGGCCGGCAGTGTCTCGGCCCGTACCGACTATGTGATCGCCGGCGAAGCGGCCGGCAGCAAGCTGGACAAAGCCCGCCAGCTGAACATCCCGATCCTCGATGAAGACGGCCTGCGCCGCCTGCTGGCCGACGGTCAGGGGCATCCGGGCCTGGACAAGGAGCCATAACCACGATGACAAATGCGAATCAAGACCCAACCAACCGACTCAGCCAGATCAAATGCTGGCTGCTGGACATGGACGGAACCATCACCCTGGGCGAGGAAGCCTTGCCGGGCGCCGCGCCGTTCTTTGCCAGCATCAGGGAACAGGAACACATCTTTTTGACCAATAACTCCTCACATGCCAGGAGCCATTACCTGGCCCGGCTTGGCCGGATCGGCATTCCGGCCAGCCCCGAACAGATCCTAACCTCGACCGACGCCATGGCCCTTTACCTGAAAACGATCGGACCTGCCGCGCGGCCCGTGCGCATCTACCCCGTCGGCACGCCCGGGTTTGAGCAGGATCTGCTCGCTGCAGGCATCGAGCTGGAAAAAGAGCGCGAAAAGGAAATCGATTTTGTCGTGCTCGCCTTTGACACCAGCCTGGTGTACGAAAAACTGGATGTGGCCTGTGACTACATCCGCCGCGGCATCCCGTATCTGGCGACCAACCCGGACCTGGTTTGCCCCCTGGCCGGAGGCCGCGTGCTGCCGGACTGCGGCGCCCTGATCGCCTATATGCAGACCTGCACCGGCATCGATCCGCAAAAGGTGATCGGCAAACCGCAAACGGCCATGATCGATATGGTTCTGGCCAGCCGCCCCTTTCGCCAAGAGGAGCTGGCCATGGTCGGCGACCGCATCTACACCGATATCGCCTCCGCCCGCAACGCTGGCATTTTATCGATCGCCGTCCTGTCCGGCGAAGCGACCCGTGAAGATCTTGAACAGGCCAGCGTCAAGCCGGATCTCATCTTTGCGGATGTCGGTGAACTGGCAGACTGCCTGGAGAAGCAGCGGGCTGCGGGGAGGCCGTCATGATGCGGGGAAGATGCCGGCTGCGGACTTGCCTGACGCTGTTGCTCACCGCCCTCTGGCTGCTGGCGGCGGGCTGCGCCGTGAAGGCGGAAACCGACCTGCACGGCTACCGCGAGACCGACCAGGTCAGCCGCTATGTGGCGATCGTCATGCAGGGAAGGCCATCCGCCATGATTATCGAGCTCAATCCGGACATCGCTCCGATCACGGCCGCCAATTTTCAAAAGCTGGTCGGCGAGGGCTTTTATGACGGGCTGACCTTTCATCGGGTGATTGACGAAAAGCTTATCCAGGGCGGTGACCCGGAAGGGACAGGCCGGGGAGGCCCGGGCTATACGATTAAAGGCGAATTCAGCGTCAATGGCATCAGCAACGTGCTCAACCACGAACGGGGCAGCCTCTCGATGGCCCGCAGCGAAGACTACGATTCGGCCGGATCACAGTTTTTCATCTGCCTGACGCGGCTGGAGGATCTGGACCGGAAATACGCGGTCTTCGGCTCGGTGATCGCCGGCATGGAAACCGCAGACACGATCGGGGCTGTCGCCAACAGCGGCAGTCCGAACAACCGGCCCGACCAGCGGCAGGTGATGGCGCGTGTCTTTTTTGTCGAACCGGACGATTCGGACGCGCCCGGCGGCTGACCTGTCTGCTGGCGTCATGGGTCCGGCAGCACCTGGTGCAGCCATTCGATCCAGTGGGAACGTGTTTCTTCGCTGATCGCATGTTCCATGCGGCAGGCATCCTGCTCGGCTGTCTCGGCGTCGAGCCCCAGAATTTCAATCAGAAAGCGTTTCAGCATCCGGTGGCGCTGCATGATGTTGGCCGCGCGCTGCCGGCCCTGCTCGGTCAGATAAATCTGGCCGTAGTGCGCCTGGGCGATCAGGCCGGCTTCCCTGAGAACGCCGACCGCCTTGTAGACGCCGGCCTTGGAGACATGCAGGTGGCTGGCAATATCCACCGAGCGAACCGCTTCACCGCGCTGTGACAGCTCCAGGATTTTTTCCAGGTAGTCTTCGTTTGACGGCGACAGTTTACGTTTCGTGGCCATGCGGGGCTCCTTCGTCTTTGCCCACCGCCGGACGCGGTTTTCCGGCAGCCTGGCGGGACGGACAGCTGTTCAGGGCACATGCGCTGCAGGACGAGCAGGCGGCGCAGCCCTGGCTGCGTTTGAGCAGCCTGCGGACCAGAATGAAAAGAGCGGCAGCCAGCAGGGCCGCGACGGCAAGATAGGGTGACAGCCGCAGCCAAAAACTGCTGCAGGCGATCTGGATCGGATCAAGGTTAACGAACATTTTTCACTCCAGTTTCATTGTAACAGAACAGCCGGGTCCTGTTTTGACCTGCAAACACGTCACGCTAACCCAGTCCCAACAAACGGCCGCCCTGGTAGATCAGGAACGCGAAAAGCCAGGCCACACCGGTCTGGTAGGCGACTGCTGTCAAAGTCCAGCGCCAGCTGTTCATCTCTCGGCGGATGGCGCTGAAGGCGGCGATGCAAGGCATGTACAGCAGCGTGAAGATCATGAAGGCATAGGCGGACAACGGGGTGAACAGGGTTTGCAGGCCGCCTTCAGGCAACAAAATTTGAAACGTCGCGACGACGGATTCTTTGGCGATCAGCCCCGTCAGCAAGGCCACCGATGCCTGCCAGCTGCCGAAGCCGAGGGGACGGAAAAGCGGTGCCAGCGATGACCCCAGCCAGCCGAACATGCTGGAGGAACCATCGGTGACACGCCGGAAGGTGATGTCAAAGGACTGGAAAAACCAGACGACGACCGTCATGACAAAAATGATTGTCCCGGCTTTGATGATAAAATCCCGGACTTTGTCCCACACATGGAGCAGCAATGACTTGGTGTCCGGAAGCCGGTATGGCGGCAGCTCGATGATGAATGGCGCATCCGCGCCGCGCAGAACGGTTCTGCTGAAGACAAAAGCTGTCAGCACCGCGATCACGATCCCGGTCAAATACATCGAGAACGTCACCAGGCCTTTGTGTGTGCTGAAAAAGACGCCGGCCAAAAAAGCGTAGATCGGCATGCGCGCGCTGCAGGACATGAAGGGCGTGATCAGGATGGTCAGACGCCGGTCGCGTTCGGACTCCAGCGTCCGGGCCGCCATGACGGCCGGAACGGTGCAGCCGAAGCCCATCAGCATCGGGATGAAGCTGCGCCCCGACAGGCCCAGCTTCTGGAAAATCCGGTCCGTGATGAAGGCGGCGCGGGCCATGTATCCCGTATCTTCGAGCACGGACAAGAAGAAAAACAACAGCGTGATCTGGGGCAGAAAGGTGAGAATGCCGCCTACACCGGACAGGATTCCGTCGATCAGCAGGGAACCGATCCACTCCGGAGCCGCTGCCGCGTCCAGCCAGCGGGTGATGCCCGAGGCGACGGTTTCGGAAAAAAAGATGTCCAGCAGGTGGGTCAAGCGGCCGCCCAGCGCTTCGCTGAAGGTAACCTGGAAGACCGTCAGCATGACCAGCAGAAAAATCGGAATGGCCAGGATCCTGTGGGTCAGGAAGCGGTCGATCTTATCCGAGCGCGACAAGGCCCCGCGCTGATGGCTGTGCTGCAGGACCTGGTCGTGAATCTGCGCGGCATGCCGGTACATGGCTTCTGTTTCCGCTTCGGTCTCAGGCCGGAAGGTGTGCAGAACCGACTTTTCCTGCGCCACGGCATGGGTCGCACCGCCTGTTGCATCGTCGGCCCGCCTGCCGGCTGGGGCGCAGCAGCCCGAGCGGCCCTGGTGGCGGTGCCTGCGGCCCGGCCGGCGGCGCCGGCAGCCGAGCGATGACACTTCGGAGATCGCGTCAACCAGTTCGTCCAGCCCTTCGCCTTTTTTTGCTGAGATCGGGACCACCGGGATCTGGAGAAGCTGCGCCAGGCGATCAATGTCCAGCTTGTCCCCATGGCTCAGGATCTCGTCCATCATGTTCAGGGCGACGATCAGCGGCCGGCCCAGCTTTTTCAGCTGCAAGGTCAGGTAAAGGTTGCGCTCCAGATTGGTGGCGTCGATGATGTTGACGACCACGTCCGGACATTCGTCAACAATATAATTGCGGCTGATCGTCTCTTCCAGGGAATAGGGGGACAGGCTGTAGATGCCCGGCAGGTCGATGATGACCATTTCGCGGTCCGTGTGCCGGACATGGCCGGTTTTTTTCTCAACGGTGACGCCAGGCCAGTTGCCGGTTGTCTGGCGCGTTCCGGTCAGCCGGTTGAACAAGGTGGTCTTACCGCTGTTGGGGTTGCCGGCCAGGGCGATGCGGACACTCATGAGACGGGCTCCTGCCGCGTGTCCACCAGGATGTCGCGGGCGTCCTTGCGCCGGATCGAAAGCGCGTAGTTGCGGATGTTGATCTCCATAGGGTCACCGAGCGGTGCGTATTTGCGCACGATCAGCCAGGCGCCGGGGGTCACCCCCATGGCGATCAGGCGCTGCCGCAGCCCGGTGCTGCCGCCAACCGCTGCGACGCGGCCGGATTGGCCAGGTGTGAGATCACTCAAAGGCTTGACAGCGTCTTGCATACAGGACTCCCATCGATAAAGTTAACTATGGTTAACATTTTACCGAAAAAAAACAGCTTGTCAAGCTGGGAAATAGCCAGTTCAAGCATGCCTGTCGAGGTGGTGTTTGTTCATAAAGTCCATGATCCGGGCGCAGTCTTCCGGATACTCGCAATCGACATGCAACCTGATTTCTTCGGCGATCGTCAGCAGGGTGGACAGGCCAACCAGGGCTGACAGCATGCTGTCGGCAACCAGCCGGTCGCCTTCCTCCGTGACAAAGGTGACCTTGCCCCGGCATTCACGCATGATCCGGGAGAATTCTTGTGCGATGTCTTTGCCTGCTGTCATGCTCTCATGTGCTCCGTTGATGGATTGCTTTGCGTTTTTCAAAACCCTATTGTACACTAATGAAATATAAAGGTCGAGGGCATGGCGGTTGATTCTACCTGTTTCACAAGCCAGGCCGGCCGAATCAGGCAAAATAACAAGAGGTGGTGCGGTTTGTTTTTTTATCTGCTCAGTCTGGCAGCGTGCTTGATCTTGACGATATCGGTGGCGATGATCCTGACCCGCTGCCTGACCGTCAACTGGGAGCGCAAGAACAAGCATCCCCTCAGCTACCTGCTGCCGGTTGCCCTGACCGTGGTCCTGCTTTATGTCAGCCTGACGCTGACGGTACCCACGCTGCTCGACTCCGTGGCCATCGTCAACGACACCCTGACCGTCGAGGAAATAACGGTTGACGGATCGGCATTGCAGCGGTTTTCTCTGGTTGTGCATGGGCGTACGCTGCATGTCAATCCCTGGCAATACCCGCTGACGCCAGGTCAGACGGTCCGTGTGGCCTATACACCGCGCAGCCGGTTCATACTTGAGGTGATTGAAATTGTCCAGGATACGCCGCAGTCCTGAATGTGCCCTTGAAAGGCTTAAACCAAACGAAAAGCCAGTGGTCAAACTGGTTGTCTGCGACATCGACGGTACGCTGATCGATGACGCAGGCCGGATCCCGGCCCGGAATCTCCGGGCCTTTGCCGAACTGAGGCGGCAGAACATTCCCTATACCCTGGCGACCGGACGCATGGACCGGATGGCCCGGGTTTATGTTCAGCAGCTCGATGTCCAGGTACCCATCATCGCCTGCAACGGCGCGATCATCCGCGACTGTGCGACCGATGAAGTGCTGGCGCGCCAGGCGCTCGATCCGGCAGACGCGGCAGCGATCGTCGCCTGGATGCGTGAGCACGGCCTGGATTTTCTCTGCTACAGCGCCGATGACGTGTATTATCCCGCCGGCAGCCAGCGCATCGAACGCTTCAGGGAATTCAACCTGGCGATGCAGCAGACCGGCCAGCAGCCGATTCAGCTTTGTCCGCTGCAGCAGGTGCCGACGGACACATTCTTGCGCAGCCTGGTCAAGATCCTGGCGGTTGTACCGGATGCCCGGACCCTGGCATGCGTTCGCGCCATGCTGGCCGAAAAGACTCACTGCAGCGGGTTGCTTTCCGGTCCGTCCTTTCTCGACATCCAGGATACCTCGGCCACGAAGGGCCATGCCCTGCGCGAACTGACGGCGATGCTGCAGATCCCGCTGGCGCAGACCATGGTGCTCGGCGACCACGACAACGATGTGGCCATGCTGGAAATCGCCGGCATCGGGGTCGCCATGGCCGGGGCCTCCCAGCCAGCGCTGGCTGCCGCCCATTACCGGGCCCGTGCGCACCACGCGTCTGGTGTCGCCCAGGCGCTCTCCTGCCTGGCCTTGGCATAAAATGTTTCTTATCTGCGCATTTTGGCCTCGACCCTATTACGGGCCAGCTTCGGAACAGGCACAATAGGATCTGTACAGGACCGGTGAAGCACGGCAAAAAGCCGGAAAGGAATCCTGACAGATGATCAACGGGGCATTCTACTATCCTGGCAGCCTGCCGGAATCCGGCACCAGCCTGACCGGCCAGCTGCAGTTCACAGTTGTTGTCAACGATAAGGAGATGCTCGACCAGCTGAATCGCCTGATGATCCGGCAGGGCTATGCAGGTGTCATGGATACGGCCGGACGGTTGCACTACCTTGTGGACGGCCGCAAAGGCATGCCGTACGCGTCGCGCAAAATTCTCGAGGCGACGGGGCGCATGATCAAAGACCAGTGCGACAACGCCCGCCCGCTGCAGGCCAGCATCGGGCACAACGTCGACAAGGTCCTGATGGCGAACGGCATCCGCCCTGAACTCAAGGGTTACCGCTACATTCGCTGCATGCTGCTGTTGATCGGCCTGGACGAGACCCGGATCAAGCCGGTCACCAAAGTTCTTTATCCCGATATCGCCAACCATTTCCATGTCAAGGCCAGCCAGGTCGAACGCGATGTGCGCTATGCCCTGCAGGAGACCCGCCTGCATCGCAGCGGCCTGACGACGACCGCCTGCCTGTGCCGGTTGCACCAGCAGCTGGTTCAGGCCGTCGAGCACGATCAGTTATCTGAGATCGGGCAGACAAGAAAAACCCCCCGGCAGAACGAAAGCGCCGAAGGGTCTCTCGACCATTAGGTTTCAGGATCGAACAGGTGGCTCACCTGCGGCATGAAGAGGGTCAGACGTTGACTTTGTCTTTCAGGCCTTTGCCAGCCTTGAAAACCGGAGCCTTGGACGCCGGAATCTTGATCTCTTCTTTCGTGCTGGGGTTGCGGCCTTTGCGCGCAGCACGCTTGCGGACTTCGAACGTGCCAAAACCAACCAGAACAACCTTTTCGTCTTTCGTCAGGGCGTCCGTGATGGTATCGAGCATAGCAGTGATGGCGCCTTCGCTGTCTTTCTTGCTAAGCTTGGTTGCCTTGGCAACGGCATCAACCAAATCTGTCTTATTCATGAATAGGGCCTCCTTTGGGCGTTATTTCAAACAATATTATGATACCAACGCGCGCCAAGTGTCAAGCGTATAATGCTTGAAATGCCGAAAATAAGGCCAGATCAGGAAATTATGGCTGTTTTGACGGACAACGGGTGCTGCTGTAAGATGGTTGAAGAGTAAAAACGAGCTACGGACCGGCTGCGCCGTCGCCGCAGACCAAGATCCGGGCCGGTAAAAGAGGGACGAGCATGAGGGAAATCAGCGTTGATCTCATTCGTGACAGCGTGGCCAGGCTATGCCAGGACGCCAACATCCTGCTGCCGCCGGATATCCAGGCGGCCTTGCGCGAGGCGGTGAAACAGGAGACGTCGCCGGCCGGGCTTGCGGTTCTGGAGGACCTGCTGGAAAACGCCGCCCTGGCAGGCAAAATGCACCTGCCGATCTGCCAGGACACTGGCATGGCGGTGGTCTTTGCCGATATTGGCCAGGAGGTGCACATCACGGGCGGCTGGTTTGAGGATGCCGTCCGGCTAGGTGTCGCAGACGGCTACACCAGCGGCTACCTGCGGCCGTCCGTGGTGTCGGATCCGCTTTTGCGCCAGAACACCGGTGACAACACGCCGCCGGTGATCCATACCCGCATTGTACCGGGTGACCAGCTGCACCTGACGGTCGCCCCCAAGGGGTTTGGCAGTGAAAACATGAGCGCCACCCGCCTGCTCAGCCCTTCAGAGGGCCGCGACGGCATCCGTCGCTTCGTGCTGGAAACCGTGGAGAAAGCAGGCCCCAATCCTTGCCCGCCGGTCGTGATCGGGATCGGCCTGGGCGGTACGCTGGAAAAAGCGGCCTTGCTGGCCAAGCAGGCCCTGCTTCTGCCGGCTCAGTCGGTCAACGAGCAGGCGCATCTGGCGGACCTGGAACGCGACCTGCTCCAGGCCGTCAACCGCCTTGGCATCGGGCCGGGAGGGCTGGGCGGCCGGGTGACGGCTCTGGCGCTGCACATCCTGGCCTGGCCGACACACATTGCCGGCCTGCCGGTTGTGCTCAACATGAGCTGCCATGCCACCCGACATGCCGAAGCAACTCTTTGAAACGAGGTTGACAAAAATGGAGCGTCGCCACATCGATCTGCCCCTGGGCGATCTAGCCGCCCGCAGCCTGAAGGCCGGTGATCTGCTCGCCTTGAGCGGACCGCTTTTCACGGCCCGGGACGCCGCGCACAAGCGGCTGACCGAGGCGCTCGAGCAGGGACTGCCGCTGCCGGTCGCCCTGCAAGGCCAGACCATCTACTATGCCGGTCCCTGCCCGGCTCCGCCCGGCCAGGTGATCGGGTCGGTCGGGCCGACGACCAGCGGGCGCATGGATGCCTATACCCCGCTGCTGCTGCAGCACGGCCTGCGGATCATGATCGGGAAGGGACAGCGCAGTCCGGCTGTGATCGCAGCGATGCGATTACACGGAGCGGTCTATCTCGGTGCGACCGGAGGCGCCGGGGCCCTGCTGTCACAGCATGTCCGGTCAGCGGAGGTGGTCGCGTATCCGGATCTGGGTCCTGAAGCGATCCGCCGACTCGTCGTCGTCGATTTTCCCGTCATTGTCCTGATCGACAGCCAGGGCAACAGCTTGTATCAAAGCGGTCCTGCCCGCTACCGGCTCGAGGGGTGAACAGGTTCAGTCACCCGGTTCGTGGCGCTTGAGATAGGCCAGGTAGGCCAGCCAGTCGCTGCGGCTGAAAAAATGGCTGCCCGGCCGAAGGTGGTAGCCGATGTCGCCTTCGTGCAGCCAGGTGTTCGGTTCGGGGAACCGGTCTGGTGTGACGAGACCGGCATAGCCCAGCAGCTGGTAGGCTTCGCTGGCGGCCAGGCAGGATAAAAATTCGGATTGCGGGTCCGCACCGACATCCAGCGCGGCGCTGCCGACACAGATGCGGCGCGGCGCGATACAGGCCAGCAGGTCATGCTGGTCAAAGGGCAGCTCGTTTTCCCGGCCCAGATAGGTTGTGAAGCGGGGACAGAACCAGTCGGAGCTGCCGCAGCGGATAAAGTCGCTGACTTTTTCGCCATGCCCGCGGCTGGCGATGGCGGCGCCGGCAAAGCCGGAGTTGTTGGCGATGACCGAACTGAACCGTTCGTCCTGGGCCGCGCACCACAGCGCGGTTTTGCCCAGCCGCGAATGGCCGGCGACGCTGACCCGGCTATGGTCTATTTCCGGCATCTTCAGCAGGTCGTCCAGCACGCGGCTGGCCGCGAACGCCCACTGGCCGATCCGGCCCCAGGCGTCAGCCGGCCGCGTTGCCGCGTCCAGGTAGCAGGCGCCGAGCCCCTGGCTGAAATCGCCGTTATGGCGATCCGGGGACACGTCCTGGTAATCGAAGAACGCCAGGGCGAAACCGTTGTCGACGATCTCCTCAACCGGCATGTAGCGGTCGGGCATCGACGGCCGGAACGCGATGTGCACGATCAGGGGAGCCGGTTTGTCCAGTTTGGGCAAGAAGAGATGGTACGGGAAGGAAAAGCCGCCATGGGGCGTGGCGAAGCGCAGCAGGATCTGGCGGGTGATTGCCTTGCCGGCCAGATCGTGTTCGTCTTGACGCAGAAGCTGGCTTTCGACGCCGTCCGGTGCCGGTGGTGTGACGCCGTAGATGTGCGTCTGCAATCGTTCGAGCAGCTCTTGCCGGCGCTGTGGCCAGCGGTCCGGCGAACAAGGCTGCTGGTCGTTCATCCGTAACAGCAGCGGCAACTGCCGCTCGTCCAGTGCTTGCTGCAACATGGCTGTTTCCCCCTGTGTTTTGTTTTCATCTTAGGCGATGCCTGTCGGCTTGTCCAGACGGATCAGGCAAAACAGCGGGCAGGGCAGTATTACAGGCGGCAAACCCGTATAATATGATCAGGATTGGTTTTGCGCATGCTGCCGAAAGAGGTGTTATCATGGCCCAGATACCGGAAAAACCATGTCGCGTTATTGTCGCCGGGTGTGGCAACATGGCCCATGCCTGGATCCGCGATGCTTTGCAACGGGCGGATTGCCGCCTGGTCGGTCTGGTGGACCTGAACCGGGAAGCCGCGCGTGCCATGGCGGATAAATACCATTTGCCGGATGCGGTCATCGGGCAGGACCTGGCTGAGGTTTTGCGTCAGACGAGGGCCAGCCTGGTCTTTAACCTGGCTATCCCAGCTGCGCACCGCTCGATTGCCCTGACCGCTTTTGCTGCTGGCTGCGCCGTCATGAGCGAGAAGCCGCTTGCCGCCAGCCTGGCGGAGGCAGACGAGATGATCCAGGCAGCCCGCACAGCCGGCGTGTCCTTCAGCATCATGCAAAACCGGCGTTTCCTCAAGCAGATCCGGGCCTTTCGCCAGCTGATCGCTAGCGGAACCATCGGCCAACCCGGCGCCATCAACGCCGACTTTTACCTGGGGCCGCATTTCGGCGGTTTCCGTGACCTGATGGACAGCCCGCTTTTGCTGGATATGGCCATCCATACTTTCGACCAGGCACGCTTCATCCTGCGTGCCGATGCCCAGTCGGTCACCTGCCACGAGTTCAATCCGCCGGGATCCTGGTACCAAGGCAACGCGTCGGCGATTGCCATCTTCACCATGAGCGACGGCAGTGTGTTCTGCTATCGTGGGTCGTGGTGCTCGATCGGCTGTCCGACCAGTTGGGAGGCCGACTGGCGGGTCAGCGGCAGCCAAGGCACGGCCGTGTGGGATGGGCGCGTGATGCCCTGGGCGGAGGTGCTTAAGCCCATGCCGGCCGGTCAAAGCGCTGCCTTTATACCGGAGGTGGTCCGGGTCGAAACGCCGGTCGTCTGGACCGGACGGGAAGGGCACGACGGCTGCCTGGATGAGCTTTTCGACGCGCTGCTGTCCGGACGCCCGGCAGAAACAGATGCCGCTGACAACCGCAACAGCCTGGCGATGGTGATGGCGGCGATAGAGAGTGCCCGGACCGGGACACGCGTCAGGATCGACTGAAACAGACGCACGAGATGAGGAGGGGACCCCAATGAATCAACCAGTAAACACCAACCTGATTCGCATCGGCACCTTGCTGGGCGGCAAAGACGCCCCGCGCATCATTCCCCAGGTGATCGACTACGGCTTTGAGTCCTTTGAGTTGACATTCTGGCAGACCACGGGCGGCCTTGACCTGTTTGAGCTGGCCAAGCGGGTCCGAGAAGCCATTGGCGACCGGGACATCGTCATATCGGGACTGGGTGTCTTTGGCAACGTCTTGACAGGACACGGTGACAACGCCGATGCCCTGGCCAGCTGGGAGCGCTGCATCGACGCGGCTCCGGCATTTGGCACCGATCTTGTGGCCGGCTTTACCGGCCGGATCGTCGACCAGCCGATCAACGCTTCGATACCCAGGTTCAGGCAGGTGTTCGGCGAACTGAGCCGGCGGGCTGCGGACAACGGTGTCCGCCTGGCCTTTGAGAACTGCGATATGGGCGGAACCTGGGAACGGGGTGACTGGAACATCGCCCACAACCCAACCGCCTGGGAGATGATGTTTGACGCCGTACCCGCCGACAACCTAGGCCTCGAATGGGAACCGTGCCATCAGATGGTCAGCCTGATCGATCCGATTCCTCAGTTGCGCCGCTGGGCCCCGCGGATTTTTCATGTTCACGGTAAAGACGCCACCATTGCCTGGGACATTGTACGCGAAAAAGGGATACACGGTCCGGACGAATTTGTCTGGCACAGAACTCCGGGATTTGGCGACAGCAACTGGCGCGACATCATCACGATCCTGCGCCAGCACCAATATCCGGGCACGATCGACATCGAAGGCTTTCATGATCCGGTTTATCGCGACGAACTGGAATGGACCGGCCAAGTCAGCGGGCTTCACTACCTCAAGGCCTGCCGCGGCGGTGATTTTGTGTTGAATCCACGTTGAGAAAGCAGCACACGAATACCCCTGAACACCCCTGATACCCATGCGCATTGCTTGACAACCACCTGAGCTTCGATTAGTATAATCAATGCATTCGTGCCTGTGTAGCTCAGTTGGTAGA
>LSQX01007493.1_pt1 | contig 22201 bp, 18 predicted proteins | sample 654561 | NCBI WGS metagenome assembly LSQX01 (sample SAMN04489861, study PRJNA283612) | anaerobic digester metagenome | isolation source: 4 biogas reactors fed with cattle manure at either 37C or 55C with and... | place: Denmark: Kongens Lyngby | collected 2014
ATTATAAGTATTAAAAAAAGAGAAATTTTTAAAACTATTTTTATTTTATGTTTGATAATATAGTGGATTAGCAGGAGAAATAGTACAACCCAAACTAATACCAATCCTGTTAGCGATTGTAGTGTTAAAAGGAAAAGGAAAAAAATAATATCAAGGATTATTAAAGCTGATTTTTCTATTCTGTTTGTTTTTTCGGATTTTAGGATTAGATATAGCACTGAAAAAAATGCCATACACACATTTAAGCTCAGTCTGATATGTGAAATAAAGGGTGAAATTTGTCGGATTTCGTTTATCTCTTTTGTGAAAAAGATAAAAAATCCAATAAAAACGGCCACTAAAACAGCCGAAATATGTAGTTTTAAAATACGCCAAAACTCTTTATTACTAATGGTCCCAGAGGTGGGTAAAATTACGCCAAATGCTAAAATTGGAATTTTGGTTCTAAGGTCATCTATGGCGTAGTTGAAATTGGAAGTGTTTAGCAACCAAATAATATGAATTAAAAAAAGCGAGGTAAAAACTAAAGCAGCTCTGTTTTTGAAAAAAGATTTGAACTTTTCAATTAAATTGCCTTCTAATAGCCAGTTAACAGTTAGAACCAAAATAGAAACACTCATTCCAAAACGAGAAAATGGCAACGAAACAGCCGTTAGCATCAAAGAGAAGAGATAAATATTTCGATGAATGTTTTTTGAAAAAAGACCCATTTAAAACTGTTATTATATATCCTTAACGAAAAAACATACTTAAAATTATTAAAAAGAAAATTTATTTTTTCGGACTTAAAATTTCATTGTATTGTTTTTTATCTTTTATAATTTCCACTGCTTTTTTCACTTGAATATCGTTTTGCAGAGTAACTTCTATTTGACCTTTACGGTGGTAATATCTGGAAACAATTTCTGCTTGTAGCATCTCCACAATATCACCTTTAAAGGTGTTGATATCGTCGTCTTTATTGTGTTGAAGTTTTTTCTCCAAAGCTTTTATTTCGGACTCTATTTCGCTTAAATATTTCTCTTCTTCGGCACTGTTTTTCAATCTTTTTAATAGGCTTTCGGTTTCGGTTTCGTAGTCGTAATCCTTATCTTTTATAAAGTTTTTGAAATCATTGAAAATTTTGTCGCTTATTTTAAATTGTGCAGCTTCTGTAATTTTTTCATTCTCTTTGTAGAATTGGTTTGCAAAGTCGAAGATTACATTTTTAGCATATAAACTGGATGCAATTTTACTAAAAGTTGGGTTTGTGAGTTCGATATCTGGCTCAATTCCACCTTTGTCGTAAACTGTTCTTCCATTTTTTGTTTTGTATGCCACATAGGTTGAGTCGTTGAGTTTTTTTCTCTCTTTTGATGAATAGTCAATGGCTTGAATACATCTGCCACTGGGGATAAAATATTTTGAAATGGTTACTTTCAATCTTGAATTGTAGGGTAGAGGAATTACATTTTGAACTAATCCTTTTCCGAAGGTTCTTTCGCCAATAATTACACCTCTATCAAGGTCTTGCATTGAACCAGCAACAATTTCCGATGCCGATGCACTGGCTCTATCTACAAGCACCACAACGGGGGTTTCGGTATCAACGGCGGTGAAAGTAGTTTTATATTCAACATTTCTATCTTTGGTTTTTCCGCGTGTGTAGGTGATAAGATTATCTCTGTCCACAAAAATATTCATAATCAAAACGGCTTCGTGGAGAAGTCCACCACCGTTTCCTCTAAGGTCTAAAATAAAACCTTCTATATTTTCATCTTTAAGTTTCAAGAATTCTTCTTTTAGCTCTTTTGCAGCATTTTCAGTAAATTGCGAAAGCCTCACATAGCCAATTTTATCGTCCACCAGCCCCGACCATTCAATATTGGGTAGTTTTATCTCTTCGCGTTCAATCTCCTTCACAACGGCTTTGTTTTCGCCGTAGGGCATAATTTTAAGTTTAACAGTAGTTCCGGGTTGACCTTTTAGAATTGAACTCACTTCGCTGGTGGTTTTTCCTTTTGCACTTTTGTCGTTTACCTCCAAAATAATATCGCCGGGCAAAATTCCAGCTTTGTGCGAGGGGCTACCTTCATATGGTTCAACAATCATAACAAAATCGTCTTTTTGCTGAATAATGGCTCCAATTCCACCATACTGACCTGTGGTTAAAAGTCTATACTCTTCAATATCCGATTCGGGATAAAAAACGGTGTAGGGGTCCAGCTCTTCCAACATATTGTCGATGGCACTTTTCACCAAATCATTGGTGTTTATTTCGTCCACATAGTTTACGTGCAACTCCTTAATGACATTGGAAAAGATGTCAATATTTTTGGCAATATCGAAGTCGCTGTTTACAAAACTCAAAAAGAGAAGTGGAACAATTGTGGCAATTGTAATTAGAGCAATTTTAAATTTATTCTTTTTCATAATGATAAGTTTATACTGTTATGGAACTGGGTCGTGTCCGCTGCCTCCCCACGGATTGCAAGATACTATTCTTTTTATTGATAGCCAAGCACCTTTTATGGCTCCATGTTTTTTCAGGGCTTCTATGCTATAAACAGAGCATGTGGGCGTATATCTGCATGTGGGCGGAAATAGTGGTGAAATGATATATTGATAAATTTTGACCAAGGCAATGAAAATTGCAACAAAAAACTTTGATATATATTTAATTATTATCATCACTAAGGACTTGACTCTTGTTTAGTCTATCAATAAGTTGCTGTAAAATTACCTTTATTTTTTTATTTAACGTCCAATATGTGATTATGTTTTTGTTGTTATATATTATTAAGATATTTAGCTTTATATTTTTGCCTTCCAAAGCCTTGTATAGAGTCTCTTTATTGAGGCGATACACCTCTTTCATCTGCCTTTTTATTCTGTTTCTATCAACAGCTTTTTTAAAAATCCGTTTTGGAACGACAAAAGCAGCTTGTACTTGACTTTCGTTGAGGTCGTTATTTGTTTTCAGATATATAATTTTTAGGGGAAAGTTGTAGAAACTTTCCCCTTTCAAGAATGTATTTTCTATTGCCAGTTTTGAGCAAAGTCTTTCGCTCTTTTCAAACTTAGGCATTTTATTTATGCTTTATTGTGTTCTGTTAAAAACAGGTCTATTGCTGCTGAAATGGATGGAGTTTCGGGTGTTGGAGCTTGAAAAGCCAGATTTAGATTTTTATCTTTCACAAGCTGTGCTACGTTTGCTCCCAGTGTAGCAATAAATATTTTTTTATCTACCACATCGGGGAAGTTTTGTAAAAGTGAATCTAAGCCCGATGGACTAAATAATACTAAAAGTTGAAACTCATCAAGATTTATTGTTTCGTTGAGCTCTTCGGCAACATTTTTGAATATAACTGCTTTGGTATAGTCGAGATTTTTTTGGTCTAAAATATCGTTTAAGTGCGATGCACCTGTGTCGGCACAAGGAATGACGAATTTTTCATTTTTGTGCTTTCCGCCCATAATATCCACCAATCCATCGACATGTTTTTTGCTAAAGAAAATTTTTCTTTTGCGATAAGTAACATATTTCTGTAAATATAGGGCTATGGACTCGTTTAGGCAGAAAAATTTCATCGAATCTGGAATTTCAATTCTCATATCCTTTGCCATTCTAAAATAGTGGTCAACGGCATTTCTGCTTGTCATTAAAACACCTGTATAGTCCAAAAGATTTACCTTGTCTTTTCTAAATTCTATGGCTGTAACGCCTTCTATTCTAAAGAATTTTTGGAAGACAAATTTTACATTATGTTTTTTTTCCAATTCCGCATAGGGGCTTCTTTCAAAATCTGCAGGAGCTGGTTGAGATATCAATATCTTACTTATTTTTTCCATATTAAATATGATGAAAAGATGATTAATTTGTTAGATTTAAAACTAATTTTAGCAATAATAAATAAGGCAAAATTTCGATGGTGCAAAGATAAGCAAAAGTTTTAAATATAGTGAAGTTTTTGTGCCAATCGATGATGGTTTTGATAAGTTTATATGAATGTGCAAGCAAAACAAAAGCAATTGCCAAATGTAAAAGTGGGGTAAAACCACTATAAAAATAGACAAAAGATAGGGGGAATATTGCCACATTTAGCATGTTTACGTTTAGCAAGTTGTGGAGCAATAGTTTGTTTAGCTGTATTTTAGAATAAAAAACCGAAGCTAAAATTTTTATCAAAATATATTTGCTAATGATAAAAGACATATATCCCACCACGGTGTATATGAACAGCAGGTTTGGTTTAATGGAAATTTCGGTATAATGCGATAGAGTGAGATATATTAGGAAAGACCCAATTAATATTTGCAAAAAATAGATGGTAAAAACAATGGGTTCGTTATAGATATCGCCTTCTCGCTCCAGCTGACTCATGCCTCTTTTGCTATACAGTGCTGATATGGAGGTTTTGAAAATAAGCCGGGAGTTGGTAATTAAATATGCAAAAACAAAAAGTATTACAAAAAAGGGTAATAGTAGCCAGTCGTTTTTTGTTTTTTCAAACTTTTGGGCATCTTGATGTATGGGTTTGAGCTCATTATGGAAAAACATTGATTTTCTTAATGAAGTGTCTTTCAGCGAAATATCATCCAAATTGCCACCAAATTGCAAATATGTTTTATGATGAAAGTCTTTTTCGATGGAATCTAAGTATGTATTTTTTTCTACATCTTTCCACGGAATTTTTGCACTAATTGATATACTATCTTTCATCAGAATGGGAATAATGTGCAAAAATACAAAAAACTAAAACACGAAAATATCTATACTCTGTTTGTCTTATTTAGATTTACGTTTTTCTATTTCGTCTCTAATTTTAGAAGCAAGTTCATAATTCTCTTCTTCTATGGAATACTCTAGCATTGTGGATAGCTCTTCGAGGCTATAATATTCCAGTTCATCTATCTCTTTTCCCTCGTCCACGTATTCATCTTGACTTTGTTGTTCCACATTTTTCAAGTCAGACTCATGTATAGCCACCATGCTAAGAATTTTTTCGTAGGTATAAATAGGGCAGTTAAATCTAATAGCCAACGAAACGGCATCGGATGTTCTGGCTTCTATGTATCGGGTCTCTTTGCCGTTGTTACAAACAAGGGTAGAGAAGAATACACCTTCTTCAAATTTATAAATAACAACCTCAGTTATTTCTATTTCAAATTCTTCGGCAAAAGATTTAAAAAGGTCGTGGGTTAGTGGTCTTGTATATTTTATATTTTCAAATTTAATGGCTATGGATTGTGCTTCAAAACCGCCTATGATAATGGGCATTCTTCTACTTCCATCAACTTCCTTTAAAATCAAAGCATAGGCATTGTTTTGGGTTTGACTGTAGGTAATTCCCTGAACTGTAAGTTGAATTTTCATATTTGAATATAAGACAATTATTTAAAATCTAACATTAAAAGTGTGAATTTGTTCTATTTTATCCCAAAATCATTCCCACAATGGTTGCCGATAGCAGTGATGCCAAGCTTCCAGCCAGTAGAGCCCTAAATCCTAATTCGGAAATTAATTTGCGTTTGTTTGGTGCCAAGGTTCCAATTCCTCCAATTTGAATTCCGATGGATGCAAAGTTTGCAAAACCGCACAGTGCATATGTGGACATTATAATCGATTTTTCGGAAACAAAACTTCCAAATGCTGCATCGCCAACGCTTTTAAGTTCGGCAAGACTTACATAGGCAATAAATTCTGTCATAATAAGCTTCTCGCCTAAAAGCCTTCCCACCAAGGTTATATCTTCGGCCACAACGCCCATGAGCCACACTATTGGAGCAAAAACATATCCCATTATAAATTTCAAACTCAGTCCGTCGTATGATGGGTCTATGTTGTGGATTAATGTATTAAGTCCGGTTACATCACCAATTTTCATTAAAACAAAATTTGCAAGGGCAATCATTGCAATGAAAGTTAGTAGCATAGCTGCCACATTAGCTGCCAATTTTAGTCCTTCGCTAGTACCATTTGAAATTGCATCTAATACGTTGGAACCTATTTTTTCCTTAGATACAACTACGTCAGTATCAATGCTTTCGGTTTGGGGGATAAGGATTTTAGAAATTACTATAACCCCTGGTGCTGCCATCACAGAAGCTGCCAAAAGGTGCTTTGCAAAAATTAGTCGTTGCACAGGATCTGTTCCGCCTAAAAATGCAATGTAAGCAGCCAACACCCCTCCGGCAAGTGTTGCCATTCCTCCCGACATAACTAAAAGCATTTCCGAGCGATTCATTTTGTCTAAATATGCCTTAATCATCAGTGGCGACTCGGTTTGTCCAAGGAAAATATTTCCAGCAACCGACAAGCTTTCTGCTCCCGAAATTCTAAGTAATTTTGTCATTACCAGAGCCATATAATAAACCACCTTTTGAATAATACCTAAGTAAAAAAGTAGGCTGGTGAGTGCCGAAAAGAAAATAATGGTGGGTAGCACCTGAAAGGCAAAAATAAATCCAAATGAGTCGGCGTTGAGCAAGTCGCCAAGTAGGAAAACGCTACCTTCGCGGGTGAAATCTAGAATAACAACAAATATTTTCCCAACAGTTTCGAAAACCCAAGCCACAGCAGGTATTTTCAAAATTCCGAAGGCTAAAATAATTTGTGCTAAAAGCCCGAAACCTACCACACGCCACGAAACTTTTTTGCGGTTTGAACTAAAAAGATATGATAACCCAATAATAAATGTTAGTCCAATAATTCCACGGAAAATGCTCATAATATTGAATTGGAATCCACTACTTGCTACCAGCTTATCGTCGGCAACGCGTGTAAAATCAATAGCTGAATGCTTGAATATTAGTTTTTCCGAGGTCAATGTTTCAAACTCATATCTTTCAACATTTTGTCTGTTTGTAAGCTCTGCTGACGACGACTGAGCAACAGATATGCCATTGGTAAAAAACTCTACAAATGGTCTATTTTCGACAACATTATAAGAAAGTGAGTCAATCTCTTGGTCATAATCCAATGTTAGCATCAAAACATTATCTCTAATTTTCCATAATCCAGTCTTAGAAAATAATTCATCTTCATAGATTTCATCTCTGCTAAAGGTAAAATCTTCAACAAAATTGTATATCACCGAATGTGTTTTAATTTCGGAGCTATCATTTTTGTACTTAGCTTCAAACTTCCATTCCCCGTACAACATCTGGTTTTGAGTGGGTTTTTTGAAATATGCCAAAATGGCTAAAACCAGTAAAACAGTAAAAATAATTGCAGGTACAATTTTCTTTTTCATATGGATTTATATTTTAGTGCTAACAAATTTAATTAATTTTCGTAATCTGCATATTTGGTTATTGTTTTTTCACAATAATTTCGTCAGTTTGGGCAATATTGCTCATATTTAGAGCTCTATCACAAATTTTGAATTGAAATTTTATGGTATCATATTGTGATAAAATATTATTTATAAAAACTTCAACTTCTATATGTCCTTTTAGGGCCTTATTGGCGGTGGAGGTGTTCAGAACTGGGATTCTGGCATTTTGAGTTAAAGGCAGATCAATCTTTTTGAACACCCCATTTTGTTTTTCAAAATAGTCAATAAAAAAGTTATAGTAATAGACCGAACTGGTGTCAAATGGGGGCAAAGTGTCGGATTGGCTCAAGCCAATATCTCCATCACCATCGGTGAAAAAAAACTTTAAAATGGCTTTGTCATCTACAGCCGTGCCATTGTCAATTTTTGTAATGCTCACAAATTCAATATATGGTTCCACAGGAAAGTCTTCCAGCTTTCGGCAAGAATAAAGAAGTAAAACAGAGATTAAAACAAGAATAAACTTAAGATTAAACCTCTTAAGTTTGAAAATGTAATGTATTTTTGTGCGAAATTTCATAATCATGAATCAACAACTTAAAGCAAAAGTATTAAAAATTAATGATTCAGCAAGTTTTAAAAACTTAGCATTGGAAATTTTTCTATTTCAATATAAAAACAATGAGATTTATAGGAAATTCATTGATTATTTGTCTGTAGATGTTAGCAAAATAAATAGGGTGGAGAAAATTCCTTTTATGCCCATTGAATTTTTTAAAAACTTTGAGATAAAGAGTAGAAATTTTGTTCCTCAAAAAGTGTTTGAAAGTAGCGGAACAACTGGTATGCAAACTTCTAAACATTTTGTTCGTGATTTAGATTTTTACAAAGAAGTTAGCCAGAAAGCATTTGAAAAGTTTTTTGGATCAATGGAAAATAAGGTATTTTTAGCACTTTTGCCCTCCTATTCGGAGCGTGAAAACTCATCTTTGATTTTTATGGTAAATCATTTTATGTCATTGTCAAAGAATGAGCATTCGTCGTATTATTTATATAATCACGATGAACTTTACAATAAATTGGAAGAGCTTTCAAGTAGTGATTTGGAGGTGTTTTTATTTGGAGTTACTTTTGCATTACTTGACTTTTCTAACAAATACTCTGTAAATTTCCCTAATTTGAAAATCGTTGAAACTGGCGGTATGAAGGGCAGGGGAGTGGAGCCTATTAGAGAAGAAGTTCATCAGAAATTGAAAAAAAGTTTTGGAGTAAATTCAGTTTTTTCGGAGTATGGAATGACGGAGCTTTTGTCGCAAGCATATATCACAGAACATCAAAAATTCCAAACGCCTCCTTGGCTTAAGATATTGATTAGGAGCAGCAACGATCCTTTGCAGGTAGGCAATAGTGGAAAAGGCTTAATAAATATAGTTGATTTGGCAAATATCGACTCATGTTCTTTTATTGCCACTGACGATATTGGTGAGGTTTTTGAAGATGGAAGTTTCAAAATTTCGGGCAGAGCAGATTCATCGCCCATGCGTGGATGTAGTTTATTAACGCTTTAGTCTAAAGTTTCTCTCAATTCCAAAAGAAAAGTTCTAACACTTTTCAATCTTTTTATAACTTCTATGTTATTTTCAAGCTCTTCTTTTTGCATACTTAGAGCCTCTTTTGCTCCTTGCAAAGTGTAACCTTTTTCTTTTACTAAGTGAAAGATTATGTGGAAGTTATCTATATCTTTTTGTGTAAAAAGCCTATTTCCTTTTTTGTTTTTTTGTGGCTTTATAATATCAAATTCATTTTCCCAAAAACGAATTAATGATGTATTCACATCAAACATTTTAGCCACCTCGCCAATAGTGTAATAGAGTTTTTTGTTCACTATTTTTTACTTATATATTCAGTATTAATATCGTAGTTTAGCCAATATTCGCCTTTGGGTAAATGGCTGATATCCACTTCTTTATCCACTCCGCCTAAGAGAAGTTTGCCTTCAGAGTCGTAAATTTCGTAATGAGTTTTGTCGTTGAAATTTATTTTTTCTCCAATTCTTCTTCTTCTTTCCAAAACAATATTTCTGTTTCCAGTTCTCACTCTTATACTTTTGGTATATGTTATATTTTTTGTTGTGGGGTCGTATTGTTTTATTCTGAAAAGATTTAATCTGGACACTAAAACTGGTATAAAGGAGTTTATTTTAGCAGTATCGCTATTTCCGATATTATAAACATTTACCCATTTGCCCCATAAATATTGCTCTAGTTCTAATATTTTGTTTTTATCAAATTCTTCATTATTCCATTGAATAATTCCCTGTCGTCTGATGTGTTTAAAGTCCTCTAAATATAGTTCACAGCTAGGTCTTATGGCATCTGGATTTGAAATTATGGGCTGACAATCTTCGTTGTGCTGTATTAGCAGTACTAAATTATCTCCCGACTCGAATTTTAAACTTTTTAAATCAACAATAATTGAGTTTGAATTGAAAACAGAGTCTATGGTTCTATTATTTATCAGAATGGCTTTAACACAGCTGTTTTGTACCTCTCCGGGATTGTAGATATATAAATTTTTCTCCCAGTAGTTTCCTTCCACTATCATTTCAGAATGCTTGTCTTGAGACCAAACATTTAAGAAGATTGCCAAAAATAAGCTTAGTAAAACTGTCTTTTTCATGTTTTTACAATATATCTGCAATTATACTCTTTTATTTTGTTATGTATGTTTAGGAAAGAATATTTTTTTCACACCTCAATTGTTGATAAAATCTTTAGCTAAAGGTGTAGAGCCAGTTTGCCAAAAAATTCCACATGGTTGCCACTATCACGGCAAATATTTTTGATATATAGAAATTTATCTTCAATTTTTCGTTGCAAAACCACAAAACTGCCGAATTTATACCTAAACCGATGATTGAGACAATGAAGAATTTTCCAAATTCTTGAAAAACATCAGGATTTTCACTTTTGAAAGTCCAAATTCTGTTTAAAATATAATTTGAAGAAGCTGCAAGCAAAAATCCAAGTGCATTGCTGACAAATTTGTTTACTCGCAGAATCTCTTTAAAAATATAGGTGATTCCAAAGTCAACAATTAGTCCCATAAACCCCACAATTCCAAATTTTAGAAACAGAAAAATTGCGTTATGCTTTAGTAGGTTTTGCATTTTGTATTTTTATAATTTTCAATAATAGTTGTAATTAGTTGTTGTTGTGTGGGTTTATAATTTGTTTCACGTGGAACAAAGTTTTTAGCTAGAATTTCATCAATTTTATCTTCCAAATTTCCCAGCTTTTTCCATTGGACAAAAGTAAACAACTTAGATGAATTTAGGTGTTCAGAAATGTAGATTTGTTCAGTTTGTCCTTTGAATGGTACGAAAATAGCTTTTTTGTTTTTCAAATATATATCCATTATACTGCTATATCCGCCTGTGGAAATAACCAATGGGGCGTTGTCGATGGCTTTTTCAATTTGGTTGCTTTCGGCGTGCCACATAAAATTTATATTGTGAGTTTTATAGTTTTGTTTCAAACTTGGATTTCCGCCGAAAACCACAAACTTATGTTTGCTCTCTTTTAAAATCCCCACAATTTTATCAATTAAATGAGTTTTAAGTGGGTCGGGACCCGAAAAAACAATGGGAATTTCTGAACCTATATTTGAGGCTGTTTTTTCTTCAAACCTGCTCAACGGACCTGTGTAGAGAGTGTTTTGGTGTGCGCTGGGGTGCGAAAGTTTGCCTGACAAATTGTTTTTTCCTTGAAAATCAGGAATTAGGCATAAATGAAATTTTCGGAGCCAAGTTTTGATTTTATAATTTGGAATGAAACTCAAAAATTTCCAAAATCCCTTTAAAACAACACGATGTTGATGGCTTATAATTACGTTGTAAGAATCTTTGTGGTGAAGTCCATATCTATTATCTGAAATTATAATATGAAACTTTCCATTTTTTTTTACAATTTCTTGTAAGAACTTATTTTCTTTTTTTATTTGCTTTGAAATTTTATTGTAGCTGAGCAATATACTCCATTTAGCCCCCAATTTGGTGTAATACTTAATTTTTAGATCAGGAATTTTAATGCTTTTTAGATGTGGAAATTCTTTTTTCAGAAATTCGAGAGCGTTGCCATCGGCTGCTATTGTGGTGTTTATTCCCTGCCTCTCGATTTCTTTTATTAATGAAAAAATTCTGCTTGCGTGTCCCAAACCCCAATTTAGTGGTGCAAGCAGAATTTTGATATTTTCTTTTTCAGACATTAGAGTCTTAGGCTATATTGTAGAGTGATATTTCTGGGAGGTTGCACGTCTCCTGGGCGAATCATGTACTCTCTGTTTAGTGCATTTTTAAGTACTATTGCCAGTTTTGAGTTGGCATTAATATCCCACGCAACACGCATATCTATGTAGTATTCTCCACCTTCGTTTCTTTGTCTATATTCTTTCATTCCGGGGAAAACGTATATGCCTGTTGGGATTACTAAATTACCAAGAACAACTTCAACCTCTTCTTCAAAAATTTTGTCTATTGCAACCATCTTGCTAAAGTATTCAAAGGAGCCACCAATGGATAGTTGCTTGTAACTAACTTCAAGGTCAATTTTTGCATTGTGTCTAAATCTGTATTTGAGGAAGCTAGTAGTGTTGTTGGTGTCTTTACTAAAATCAACGGGGTTTATAAATGTATAACCTGCTAAAAATCTTACTGGTAAATTTCCGAATGCTCCTTGCCCAGCAAGACCCACATCTAATCCTGAAATTTGAACTTTGCTAATATTAAGTGCTTTAAACCCAATGTGTTTCATTAGCTCATTATAAAATTCTTCAAATCCGAGGTTTGAGCCCGGCGACCAGTTGTCTGGTATGTAAGTATCAAACCTAAATTCTATCATGTCGTTATATTCTGTAAAGAATCCTGCAACGTCAATATATCCTTGCCAATTGCTAAATGTGAAGCCTTGTTTTAGGGCGGCTTCTACGCTCCATCCAGTTTCGGACTTCAAGTTGTTGTTTGGTAGAACATTAACGGCATCCATATTTGCTTGTGTATATTTTTCGGCAATTGTGGGGTATCTATATCCTTGTCCGAAAGAGGCACGTGCAAATGTTGTCTTTGCTATTTGATAGTTTGCACCTGCTCTTAGAACTGGTTTCCATTCCATTTTCTCACTTCCATCGCCATATCCTTCAATTCTGGCACCAAAAGAGAGGTTTAGTTTTTTGAATTTTTTATCTAATTGTGTGAAAATTGCGGCAGCGGAAGAGTAGTGATACATATTTCCGAAAATATCAGCTTCTGAGTCACAATACAAAGCAGAAGCTCCTGCATTTAAAACCATAGACTCTGATAGTGCTCTTTGGAATTGATATTCGCCATAGTACATATAATCTTTGTTGTTTTGTTCGTTATCATTTTCGTTGTTTATATATAGCATTCTACCTTTTAGACTATGTTTGTTTTTTCCTCTGTAATAGGTAATAAATGGGTCAACTATAGCATAGGTATTTGTTAGTTCCATAACGGTTCCGCCTGGTTCATATGGATAGGCTTTATATATGGAATCGTTTAGGTTGGCATCAAACTCTTTTTCGGCTCTCCAAAACAGGAAGTTAGTACCCCATCTTCTGAATGCATTTGCGTTGAGTCCGTATGTTAGACCTTCAACTTTTTTACTTCTATATCTTGTTTTTACATTTAGCCCTAACCTTTGATTTTTTTGGTCTTTTCTATATCCTTGGTCGTTGTAAAGATTTCCATTTACCACCAAGTCGAAGTTGCCAAACTTTTGCGAGTGCATTATTTGGTATCCGTTGAACGACTGTAAGGTATTTCCCCACCATTTTAGTTCGGAGCGTTCAGGATTTAGATACAAACCTGAGTAGCTTATTAGTTTTGTTTGTGGGTGATTTGTGGGCCAGCCTGTTCTAACGTTCATAACCCCGTTCATGGCTGATGAGCCGTACATTGCCGAGGCAGCCCCTTTTATGATTTCCACTTGGTCTATGTTTTCTATGGGAATAATAAACCATTTGGCTTCGCCCGACGACCCTGAAAGTAATGGTAGGTCATCCATAAGCAGAAGTACTCTACTTCCAGCTCCGTAGGAATATCCGCTACCTCCACGAATACTGGCTTGGTCTTCATAAATAGTAACTCCCGGAACTCGTTGAAGAGCTTTCTCAAGGGAGGTAGTGCTTGTATTTTCTAATATTTCGGGTTTTAAAAGTTCGACAGATACAGTTAGGTCGGCAAGTTTTTGCTCATGTCGTCCTGCCGAAACAACTACTTCGTCTAATATTTTAGAGTCTTCGAGCATACTTATATTTAATATTCTCTGCTCGTCAGCTTTAATATTAAACTCGCGCTTAACAGGTGCATATCCTACAAATGTGTAGTTAATCTTGCAATCTCCAGCATTTATTTCCAGTACATAGTTACCAAAAACATCAGTAGTTGTTCCTTGTCCACCTTCGGCATAAACATTTACACCTACAAGCGTTTCTTTTGTTCTAGAATCAACAACTGTTCCTTTAATTGTAGCCTTTTGAGCAAAAATTATTTGACTCTGAATGGCTATAAAAAGTAAGAAGTAAAATTTTCTCATATTATCTTTTTAGTTTCTAAATTCTTTTCTAAAGAGCAAAATTATTTGTTTCAGCTGAATTTAATTTGCCTAAAAAAAGATTTTATCTACAAAAACTTGTTTGTATTCACAAATTGTTTTCATATATGGCTAAACATCAGGCAGATGTTCAGTCCTTTTAATAAACATTAGTAAATCTGCAACTATTCAACAGTTACAGATTTAGCTAAGTTTCTTGGTTGATCAACATTGCAACCTCTATTTACAGCTATGTAATAAGCTAATAATTGTAGGGGAATTGTTGCCAATATTGGTACAAACATCTCTTCAGTTTCTGGGATTTCTATGGTGTAATCTGCCATGTCTCTAACAATTTTGTCGCCCTTTGTTACTATGGCAATAATTTTACCTTTACGAGCTTTCACTTCTTGTATATTGCTAACAACTTTGTCGTAAGTTCCTTTGTTTGTGGCTATTACCACAACTGGCATTTCGTCATCTATAAGTGCAATGGGACCATGTTTCATTTCGGCAGCTGGATAGCCCTCGGCGTGTATATACGAAATTTCTTTAAGTTTTAGAGCACCCTCCAAGGCAATGGGGAAGTTGTATCCTCGGCCCAAGTACAGGAAGTTTTGGGCATTGGTAAATCTTTCAGCAATTTCTTTTATATCGTTATCATATTTCAGAGTCTCTTCCACTTGTTTGGGTATATTTTCTAGAGCTGTTATAATTTCGTGATATCTGGAGTTGGGTATTGTTCCTTTTTTCTTTGCCAAAGCAAGAGCCATTAGAGCCAAGAGTGTAACTTGTGCTGTGAAAGCTTTTGTTGATGCCACCCCAATTTCAGGACCGGCATGGGTATATGAGCCAGCGTGTGTTGCTCGGGCGATGGAAGAGCCTACCACGTTGCAAATGCCAATTACGGTAGCACCTTTTTCTTTTGCCAAATTTAGTGCAGCGAGGGTGTCGGCGGTTTCGCCCGATTGGGAAATTGCAATTACAATATCATCTTCATTTATAATTGGATTTCTGTATCTAAACTCCGATGCATATTCCACCTCAACGGGAATTCTAATAAGGTCTTCAAACATATGCTCTCCAACTAAGCCAGCATGCCATGATGTTCCGCAACCAAGTATAATAAAGCGTTTGGCATTTAGCATCTTATCTTCATACTCTATAATTCCTCCCAAGGAGACTACATCTTTCTTTGTGCTTAAGCGTCCCCTCATGCTGTCGGAAATTGATTTTGGCTGCTCGTGAATTTCCTTTAACATAAAGTGCTCATAGCCACCTTTTTCGATGGCTGTTAGGCTCATCTCCAACTTTTCGATATAGGGTGTTCGTTCGATATTAGAAATGGAAACTATTTTTATTCCATCTTTCAACGATATGCATGCCAACTCCTCTTCGTTGAGATATGTAACCTCTTTTGTATATTCCACGAGGGCAGTGCCATCAGAGGCTATAAAATATTCATTATCGCCAATACCGATTATTAGGGGACTACCTTTTCGGGCTACAATTAGTGAGTCGGAATGTTCTTTAGAAATTACCACCAGAGCATAGGTGCCTTCAACTTGTGTTAGGGCAATTCTTACTGCCTCAAAAAGTTCGACATTTTCGTTTTTACGAATATCTTCAATTAAGTGTATTAAAACTTCGGTATCTGTGTTGCTTTGAAACACATAACCACGTTTTATCAACTCAGTTTTGAGAGTTGCATAATTTTCGATAATTCCATTATGGATTAATGCCGTTTTTTTATCCATTGAATAATGTGGGTGCGCATTCTGATAGTTGGGTTCTCCGTGAGTTGCCCACCTCGTATGTGCAATTCCGACACTTCCTTCGGTGTTGAAGTCTTTAACATATTCTTCCAGGTCGCTAACTTTGCCCTTGCATTTATACACATTAACTTCTTCATTTAAAAGAGCTACCCCAGCACTATCATAGCCGCGATACTCTAGTCGTAACAAGCCTTTTACCAATATAGGATAAGCCTTGTTATTACCAAGATAACCTACAATTCCACACATGTTTATAAAGTTTAATAAATAATCTAAATATGTAACTAGTTCAGTAAACTATATGTTATTTCAAGTTTTAATCTTTTTTCAAATGGTCGTGTAGTGGGATTAGTTCCAATAAGTGCAATAGATCCAGTTTTTACAGCTCGTCCGTTTACAAAAAGAGTAATTCCATAATCTTCATCGTCTGAGTCTATTAAGTTTTGTATGTATTTAGTTAACCTAATTCTATATTCGTTTTTGTTTCTATCAAAATTTCCCCCAAAATATAGTTCACCCATATGCACAGCATCATCGGGTAGGAACTGATAGGTGCTATCTTCCCTAACTTTGTTGGCAGTAATGTTTTCGGCTGCATAATATTTGGAAAATGCATCGCCGTAAGTACTCATAACAAGTTCTGCCTTGTTGATGATAACTCTTTGTCCTGCAAACATCTCCTTCACATTGGGAAATTTCAGATAAACTTTCGTTCCACCCATAGATTTCAGATACAACAACTCTTTGCCCAGCGATATATCGTTATTCAACACCTGTTGTTGGAATTGCAAAGAGGCATCCGAAAAGTTTAGATGATCAAAAGTGTTTGTTCTGGAGCATTTGTCCGAAACCACAAAATTATAGCTCAAACTATCTTTTTCGCTGTTTTTGTAGTGTATTTCCAATTTACTATGCGATGATTTGAGGTCTAACATTGCCATATTTCCACCATTTGTAGATGAGTTTGCAATAAGGTATAAACCGTTGAAATACTCCTTAAAAGAGACATCGTCACTTAGCTCTGGCTCTCCAGATTTTGAAATAATTTTATTTTTTATCCAGTTTTTATTAATGGGGATTTTTATATTTGGCAGTATGGCAACATTGTCCACCACCTCTATTGTTGATGGCTTATGATAAAAAGTGCTACTACCACTAATAAGATTTTTATTTATAAGCTTAAACTTATGATTAGAGTAGTAGCTGCTATCAATAAATATTTTTTCGTTGAGTTCATAAAGACCAAGGCTAACACCCAAAGTACTGTCGCCATAAAAACCCTTATAAGCAATTGTAAGAAAAGCAGAATCGACCACCACCTCTTCGCCAAATTTTACATTTCTGCTGGAAGGGATAATTTCAAATGCTACTCCTGCTTGAGTTTTACCCATCAGTCTATCGTTAAGATATCCTACAACATTCAAGCTCAGATTGTCGGTTCTAATGGAGTCGTCCAACTGTGTGTAGGCAAAAACCGAGGCACTATCTGTAAAAAAAGCATTGAGCCTATCTGATGGTGGTTGAATTTCCAAACCAATCATATCAGACTCCTTACTGCAACTAATTATTAGTAAGTTGGTAATTACGAGTGCAATAAGTGATATTATGCTTTTTTTCAAATCTCTATTTTATTGTTTAACTGTGCACAAAATTAAACAAAATATGAATAGAACTACGCTTATTCAGCTAAAACGCCACTTTTTTCTAAAACTTCTTCATAAAAATCGTTAATAGCTTCCTGATTTTCACCCTGTTCTTTCATTTTTATAACAGGCTGTTTCAGCTTTCCGATGTACTCTACAAGTTCATTATTTGTTAGCTCATCCACAATAATTCCGTCAGCATGGTCCACGGCAAGCTTAGTAATGTTTGTAAATGTGGGGTCTTCAATATGTTTTAGACTACTTTCTTCTATTTCGTCATACCTAATCTTTTCAACAAGATTGTTGTTTAATGAGCTTTCAAAGCCCTCTTCAAAAGCAGAATATATAACCTTAGTGTCTGCAAAAATGGGGTTATCTTTATAAATTTTATTGATATAAAGTGGTACAAGACTTGTAAACCAGCCGTTGCAGTGGATTATATCTGGCGACCAGCCTAAGTTTTTAATTGTTTCAATAACGCCACGGGCAAAAAAGAGTGCTCTTTCGTCATTGTCGGCAAACATCTCGTCGTTTTTGTCCTTTAGCATGGCTTTACGTTTAAAAAACTCATCATTGTCAATAAAATAAACTTGCATGCGAGTTCCAGGTAAAGAAGCTACTTTTATCACCAGTGGATGGTCATTATCATTTATAATAACATTCATTCCAGAAAGACGAATTACTTCGTGCAACTGATTGCGCCTTTCGTTGATTAAGCCATATCGTGGCATAAAACAACGAACTTCATGACCCTTTTCTTGAATAGACTGAGCTAATGAGTTGCTACTGTCAGAAATATTCGAACTATCAACAAATGGAGATATTTCTTGAGAAACAATAAGTACTTTTAATTTAGACATAATTTTCTTTTTTTGCAAATATAGCAAATATAAGTCGATTTTTAGGGGAAGTGCCGTATTAATTAACGATAAAAAAACAATTTAATTGAAAAAAATCAAAAAAATGTATTTATATTTGCTACAAACAAAGCTTTATGAGTATGTTAATATATTCACCTCAACTTTTATGTGTTGGTTGAAAGTAAAAGAAACAAAATATATTTTGCAAAAAGTAGTGTAATAGTAGATATATATAAAAAAATAAAATATTTTTGCATTTGAAACAACACATTATTCATTATGCAAAAGATAGTAAATCATCCAATTCTGGATATTGAAGAGGTAAAAAAGAGAAAGTTTTTATTTAATGGAAAAGAGATTGAAGGTGAGTATGGATATACCATAGCAGCGGCATTGCACCAAGCTGGTTATCCCGTTCACAGCCATAGCATCGAAAATAGAGAACGAAGTCTGGAGTGTGGAATTGGAAAATGTGGAGCCTGCGAAATGCTTGTCGATGGTCAAATAAAACGTATTTGTGTTACTCGTGTTGACGACATTAATGAGGTAGAAGAGATTTCTAAAGATAATATGCCACAACCACGCGAATACCCTGTGAGTAAGACTACTAAAATATATAAAACAGAGGTCGTAATTATCGGGGCAGGACCAGCAGGATTGGCTTGTAGAGAATTTTTAAACGAGCAAGAAATACCCAATATTGTGCTGGATAATAATGCCACCATTGGCGGACAGTTTAATATGCAAACACACCAATTTTTCTTTTTCGAGAAAGAGAAAAAATATGGCGGTTTAAGAGGTTTTGATATTTCTAAAACATTAGCTGGCGATAATCACGAAGGTATTATTCTAAATTCCACCGTTTGGGACTTGTTAGAAGATAAAAGGGTGGCAGTGAAAAATATTGTTACAGACGAAGTTTTTTACATAGATGCAGAGTTTTTGGTGGTTGCCACTGGGGCAGTACCCTTTGTTCCAACTTTTGAAAATGATGATATCCCGGGGGTATATACTGCAGCAGTTTTTCAGAAAATGATGAATGTGGAACACACCCTACTTGGAAAAAAAATATTGACAATTGGTGCCGGAAATATTGGGTACTTGACCTCATATCAAGCTTTTCAGGCTGGTGCCGAGGTAAAAGCCATTGTAGAGGCACAATCTCACGAGGGCGGATTTCCAGTTCAAGCCAATAGGGTTCGCCGATTGGGAATACCAATTCTAACATCTCATATGCTTCTTAAGGCAATACCAAATGAAAATCGTGATGGAGTTATTGGAGCCGTTATTGCCGAATGCGAAAACTTTAAGGCAATTCCGGGTACCGAAAAAATTATTAGCGATATTGATGTAATAAATATCTGCACAGGGCTTGTCCCCGACGACCAGCTCTTGATAAAAGGTAAGGAAGTCTTTGGAATTAGAGCATATGGTGTTGGCGACTCCATCAGAATTGGCGAAGGCACAAGTGCCGTACTTAGGGGAAAACAAGCAGCCATGGAAATTGCCATGGAGTTAGGCAAAAGAGCCAACTACAATGACTACCTTATGCTCTCAAAAGAGTATATCGACTCTCAACAGCACCCCACAAGAGTTTTGCAAGAACCAAACATTCCTCAAAAAGAGAGAATGGAAAACAAAGGATTTGTTGTAACCGATTGCCTATATGGCTTTGCCTGTAATCCATGCACCTTTGCTTGTCCATTCGGAGCCATTACAAAACCTTCAACCAGTGATGTGCCAACGGTAGATTACGATAAATGTATTGGTTGTATGGAGTGCGTTTCGCAATGCCCCGGATTGGCAATATTTGGGTATAACCTAAAAAGAGAATGGCTTTTCTTGCCCATAGAATATCATGTAGAAGAGGGTGCAGAGGTCTATCTAATCGACAATAATGGTGAAATTCTTGGCGATGCCATAGTGGAAAAGATTCTAAAAAAATCCAATAAAACCAATGTGGCGAGGGTGAAATCACTTAGCTTAAAGGGAGAGGAGATGGTCAAAGCTCGCGGATTTATTGTAAAAGAGGCTTATCCAAAACCATTGGAAATGTCGCCAGTTGAGGTTGAAATCCCCTCCGAAACTTATGTTTGCCATTGCGATGATGTTAAATTAGGCGAAGTGTTGGATATAGTAGGGGAGAGAAAATTTATCTCCATAGATGAGATAAAACACACTACCCGTTTGGGCATGGGACCTTGTCGAGGTAAACGCTGTATTCCGCGTTTGAAACAAGATATGCGAAGATTTGGAATTACTGTTGTAGGCGATGCCACACCCCGTGGACCTCTTTCAAATCAGGTATCTTTGGGCGAAACTTATCCCAATGATACTAAAGCAGAAATCATAACTTCGCTTGGCGGACAAAAAGCCAAAAGAGTTGAGGTTGAGGTTGTTATAGCTGGTGGAGGTATTGCAGGAAGTGCACTATTTAGATACTTTGCCGAAGCTGGTAAAAAACCTGTTATGATAAACTGGGAGCGTGGCGGTTCATGGAGAAATATTGCCGGCGGACGACCCACATTCTCAAACCCACATATATCAGATATTGCCCGACACAATTTGGAGATATTTAAAGATATTCAAAAAGAGACAAATATCGACTTTAAACTCACAAGATATGTCAATTTTGCCCACGACGATGCCACATACAGGGCTTTGGACGAATCGCGACAGTGGTCTGATGCATTTATGATTGACCCAAAAGATTTCGCAACAGAGGTATCACCATATTTCAATCCAAAATTGGATAAATATATTTCGGCATTGATAACCAACGAATGTTGGCAATCTACACCCGGAAAGGTGATAGACTTTATCAGACGAAAAGGCGAAAATCAAGGAGGAAAAATTTACGAAGATGCCGAAGTGATGGAAGTGTGGAAAGAGGGCGACAAAACAGTGGTTCTGGTAAAAACCCATAACAAAGAATATATTGAATTTGTTGGAGCACATTTTGTAAATGCCTTGGGTTGGGGTTCCGAAAAGTTTGCTCATTCTCTGGGCTTAGATATAGGATTATATCCCGTTAAACATCAGGCATTTATAACCCGCAGATTGCCCAATCTTGGGAAAAACAAAGACTCTTTGGATATGCTTATCGACAGAAGAGAGTATAAAGGATTTTCGGCAGTTTACGGGCAACAGCTCTACGAAACAGGACAGATAATAGGCTGTGCATCACCCTTGGTTGATGCCCAAGAAACATGGAAAAACAGAAGAATAAACAGTAAAGATTTCTTAGAAATTGTCTCTGAAGTTTTTGTTGACTGGATTCCCAATTTGGCTTCCGTAGGCTTCCAATCTGTTTGGTCGGGCTACTATGTTGAGCCACGCTATATAGTTGATCCCGAAAATGGACTTCTAACAGGACTTCGCGGACACGGATATATGCTGGGCATGTATTTGGCTAAACTTTATGTAGATAAATATTTGGGCATAGATGTTCCAAGCTTTATGAAAGATTTAGCCCTAAACGGCGAAGGACTCCACGAAAAAGCGTTTAAGTAGAACTGATGGAAAAAAGACGTAATGGACGACTATATTAATAGATAATAATCAATAGGATGCACTTGTCTGCTATTTTACAAAACCAAGTTTTGTTTTCTTCTTTGTCGTCTGAAAAATTAAATACATTCGTAATCGCTTTTGATAATTTCTTTGCGATTGGTTTTGTGTCGCCTACAATTAAAGCGTGAGCATTATTGTTGGATAATGGGGCGTGTTTGCAAACATAACCTAAATTGATAGGTGTTTCGGCTGAAATTTCCGCTACTCCAAATTCGTCCTGACTTGTCCCTTTTAGTGCGGTCAAAAAAATTTAGATATAATTTCCTTCATTTTTATTGATGGTTCAGTTTTTTACTAAGTGGATTTTGTTAGTAATTTTATTGAGAATCAATCCATCAGTAATTTTTTTTGCTTCATTTATGAACTTTCTTATTGATATGCCTGATTGTAGTTCTATGTGCTTTGATATGACTAATGCCATAAAACAAATCAATATGTGAAGTTTGATAGGTTCTTCTTTAAAATGAAAAAGATACTGTCCCA
>LSQX01107576.1_pt1 | contig 22195 bp, 16 predicted proteins | sample 654561 | NCBI WGS metagenome assembly LSQX01 (sample SAMN04489861, study PRJNA283612) | anaerobic digester metagenome | isolation source: 4 biogas reactors fed with cattle manure at either 37C or 55C with and... | place: Denmark: Kongens Lyngby | collected 2014
GGTCGAAACTGGCGTCGAAGATCAGCGCTTGCAGCGGCGCCTCCACCTCCCCCCGCGGCGGTGGGACGCGCTTGACGATCGCCTCCAGCAGCTCATGCACCCCCTCGCCCGTCTTGCCGGAGGTGTAGATGAGGTCGCTGTCCACAAAGCCGAAGGTGTCCTCCAGCTCCTGCGCCGCGTGCCGGCGGTCGTAGGTATCTACCAGGTCCACCTTCGAGATGACCGGGATCAGCTCCAGGCCCTGATCCACAGCCAGGTAGGCATTGGCGACGGTCTGTGCTTCCACGCCCTGCGAGATATCCGCCAGCAGCACCGCGCCCTCACAGGCGTGCAGCGCACGCGAGACCTCATAGGCGAAATCTACATGCCCCGGCGTGTCAATCAAGTTCAGCATGTACACCTGCCCCTCCTCGGCGGGATAGGACAGGGTGACGGCAGAGGCCTTGATGGTGATGCCACGCTCGCGCTCCAGGTCCAGGCTATCCAACACCTGGTCCTTCATCTCCCGCTGGCTAATGGCACCACAGACCTCAATCAACCGGTCAGCCAGCGTGGACTTACCGTGGTCAATATGCGCCACGATGCAAAAATTGCGAATCAGCTCCTGCTTGATCATCAGTTAGCGCATTGTACAGGAGTGGAGGGCCGGGGTAAAGGAGCGTAGAAGGTGGCCAGAGGCGTATCAGGAACGGGATCCGCGCCGGGCGCCAGCCATCCGCGCCCCCGGCTCGCAGGGAACACGCCACGGAGCGCCAGAGATACCCGCTGCAGTCACGTAAGGCGCCACCGCAACAGGCACGATGGCTCCCTGCCACCACGTGGCGTCAGCTCCACCAACCGCAAGGTCAATCCTGCCGCTCGGCTGCTACCAGACGGTAGAGAAGCGCGGCGAGGACAGCGCCGACCAGCGGCGCGACCCAGAAGAGCCACAACTGCTCCATGGCCCAGGGGGGCGCAAATAGCGCCGGGCCTGTGCTCCGCGCCGGGTTGACGGAGGTGTTGGTCACCGGAATGCTGATGAGATGAATCAGCGTCAGCCCCAGGCCGATGGCCAGGGGAGCGAACCCCGCCGGGGCCCGCTTGTCGGTGGCGCCCATGATGATGAACAGGAAGGCCCCCGTCATCACCATCTCGCAGACCAGACACGCGACCAGGTCATATCCACCGGGGGAATGTTCTCCGTAGCCGTTAGCCGCAAACCCCCCGGCCACACTGAAATCCATGCTGCCGCTCGCGATCAGGTACAGCACGCCCGCCCCGGCGGCTCCCCCGATCACCTGAGCCACGATGTACGGGAGCACATCCCGGCCCGGTATGCGCTTACCGGCCCAGAGACCGAGCGTGACCGCCGGGTTCAGATGGCAGCCGGAGATGTGGCCGATGGCGTAGGCCATGGTGAGTACGGTCAAGCCAAAGGCGAGAGCCACGCCAACCAGACCGATACCGACCTCCGGGAACTTCGTCGCCAACACCGCTGCCCCGCAGCCACCAAGGACTAGCCAGGACGTCCCAATCAACTCCGCAACACATCGTCTTGCGAGAGACATGGGGCCCCACCTCCCAAGAGAAATTGGATGCTCGTACTCCGAGCTTCTTCCCCCCGTAGGTGTAGACCTCCCAGCGATCTCGTCCTCTTCCTTCTGGTAACCTCCCTCCGCTTGACGCCCTCCCCGACCGCAGCCTACAATCCCGCGCGAGGAGGCCCACATCATGCCCACGATCCCCGCTAGTGAGTTCCGCGAACGCATCTCCCACCTGCAGGAGGACCTCGAACGCGAAGGTCTCGACGCCCTGATGGTCTACGGTGACGAGTACCGCAAGGAGAACCTCCGCTACGTCAGCAACTTCTGGCCTATCTTTGAGCGCGGGGCTTGCTTTATCCCCCGCCAGGGGGAGCCGATTCTCGCCGGAGCTCCGGAGGGTGAACAGTACGCCCGCGAGATGAGTGACTGGGAGGACGTGCGGAACATCAAGGAATTCGCTTGCGTCTCCGTCCCCGAGGAGATTGACTACCCGCTGGCCACCTTCTCCTCCTTGCGCGAGATCCTGGGGGAGGTCCTGGCCGGGGGCCGGCGCCTGGGGCTAGTGGGCCAGTGGGACCTCCCAGCGCCTGTCCTGGAGCGCATCCACGCCGCCGTCCCGGGCCTGGAAATCACCGAAGCCGCCTCGCTGCTACAGGAGATGCGCTTGATCAAGACGCCGGCGGAGGTGGCCTGCCTGCGCGAGGCCGGACGCCTGGCCTGCCTGGGCTATGCCGAGCTGATGGCGGCGGCGGTTCCTGGCAGCACCGAGTTGCAGGCGGCTGGGGCGGCCGAGGGTGCCGCCCGCAGCGCCGGAGCTGAGGATATCAACTTCATGGTCTTCGGCAGTGGCCCACGCACCGCCACCATCATCGGCCGCGCCACCGACCGCATCATCCAGGAGGGCGACATGATCATGGCCGCCTTCGCCGTGCAGTACCAGGGCTACGTGGCCACCGTCGAGTTCCCCTTTGTCGCCGGCCCCGCCTCGCCTGAGCAGAAAGCCTTCCTCCAGGTCCTGTTCGAGGCTGCCAACACCCAGCTCGGCTACCTTCGCGACGGCGCACATGCCGGCGAGATGGTCCGCGCGGTCAAACAGGTTTTTGCGCGCGCAGGCTATGCGCAGTACGACGTCTACCCGCCGCTGCACGGCATCGGCCTGGCCGAGGCCGAGTCCCCCTATCCTGACGCCAAGGCCGACTACCCCTTGCGCAGCGGCATGTGCGTCAACTCCGACCTCAGCCTCTTCGGACATCCGGCGGGCTCGAACCGCCTTGAGGAGGGTTTCGTGATCGGCCCTGAGGGGCCGGAATCCCTGACCCCGCTCATTCGCGAGCTGTGTGCTCAGGGGGTGCAGTGATGGACACTAACCGCCGCGCACTGGTGATCTGCGCGCATGACGACGACGAGGTCCTTGGCCCCGGCGGGACCATCCGTCTGCTCGCCAATGCTGGAGTCCAGATCACTAGCCTGATCTTCGCGGAGGGCAACGAAGGCTATCTACGGCTGGAGCATCGTGATACCATCGTGGCCCGCCGGCAGGCGGAACGCCAGGAGGCTCAGCGCCTGCTCGGTACCGCGGACTGCATCTACTACGCCTATCACGACTTCGAGGACCTGCAGAGCGAGGACGTCTACCGCCAGATCATGCGGGCGGTTCGGCAGGTGCGTCCCCAGGTGGTGTTCACCCACCTCCCCGCCGACTACCTGGCCCATCGCACCCTGGCCCAGATCGCGCCCGAGGCCCTCTGGCAAGCCGGCTGGCAGTGCTCCCTGGAGCTGGGCGAGCCCTGGCCGGTGTCAGAGCTATACCAGTTTCCCGTGCTCGAGCTGGTCTCTAAACCCTCTCATCTGGTGGACATCACCTCCACCTTCGAGACCAAGCTCCAGGCCATGCAGGCCTACCACTCGCAACATGAGGTCGTGGCCGGCATCCTGGACCAGCTCGAAGCCAAGGCCCGCGCCTATGGCTCGCTGGTCGGGGTGCGCTACGCCGAGGCCTTCGTGAGGTCCGGCTTCATCCCCAAGCTCCTTGCTGACCCCCTGACCCTCTGGCCGGAGGCCGAGTCGGCGTCTCCGGAGACTACCGCTCCCGAGGGAACCTGAGATATCCCCGGAGCGAGTTGGGCCCGAACCGCCGGAACCGTGGACCCTTCCCTGCGCGTTCACTAATTGTTGTCGAATCGGTGTTGACCCGGACGGTCTGATGTTATATAATGCCGCTCACTGGCATCCTGGCGGACTGCCACATTTCTGAAGTGCTCGACGGCCTAATGTCCAACAACAGCCTATCTCTCGCACAATTTGGGCTGGCTTGGTCTCCCACGCATTCGCAGGTCCCGGCGCTCTGCCGTGCCCTCGGTGCGTGGCGCCGCACGAAAAATCCAATGCAACCCACTGGCAGGGCCCGCTGAGGCGGCCCTGCTTTTTCGTCCTTGGGAGTCTAGCCGCCAGGAACAACCCGGTGTTGTGGAAGGAGGAACCGTCCGGGACCCGGTGTCCCACTGGCAACTGGTCGTTCAAGTGTGAATCATGGCAAGTAGGACTTCCCCGGGAAGCACAAAGCTTCCGGGTGAAGAGCATACGGACTCTTGCGGACAGACTCCAACCCAAGCCCGAGGTGCGAAATGGTAAGCGCAGCAGAACTCATTCGAGAGGCTGACCCCTTCCAGAACCCCACAGTTCTGGACATGGTGTCGGACGAGGAGTTAGTGCGGCGTGCCCAGGACGACGGCGACAGAGAAGCCTGCGAATACCTGCTGAACAAGTACAAGAACCTGGTCAAAGCCAAGGTCAAATCCTATTTCCTGGTCGGCGCGGAGCGCGAGGACCTGATCCAGATTGGCATGATCGGCCTGTGGGAGGCCATCAGCGACTTCCGGGCTGATCGGCACACCTCCTTCGCCTGCTTTGCCAAGGTCTGCATCCAGCGGCAGATGATCTCGGCGATCAAGGCCGCTACCCGCCAGAAACAGGCCCCGCTTAATTCCTCCGTCTCGCTGGAGGCCCCCCCCAACGGCGAGGACGACGAGGACTCCAGCCTGTTGGAGATCGTCGCCGCCCACGCCGAGGCCGACCCTGAGACCCTGGTCATGGGCATCGAGGGTGAGCGCATCCTGCAGCAGTCGCTGCGGGAACAGCTCTCACCCTTTGAGTGGCAAGTCCTGACCGAATATCGGCTGGGCAAGTCCTACAAGGAGATGGCAACCGGCCTGACCTGCAAGATCAAGTCCATTGACAACGCGCTGTCGCGCATTCGGCGCAAGCTGCCGCAGGTCATGCCCTACCTGGCCCAGAGCGGCCTGTACGCGGAACCCACGCAGTAGCGGTAGGGCGCGGACCCGTGCCGCGCCACTTCCGAGCTTTATGGAAGGCGGGCCCCTCTGGCCCGCCTTCTGCGTGAGTGAAGCCAGGCCTGCTTGTCCGAGGAACCCTGACGGTGGTAAGATGACTTCTCAGGACACGGGCGGCGGTAACCACCGCCGCCCCTACGTCAAGAACAGCATCCACTTTACACCATGATTACCTTTCAATCTCTCCTCCTCAAACTTGGCGATTACTGGGCCTCGCAAGGCTGCCATATCAGCCAGCCCTATGACCTGGAAATGGGCGCGGGCACGATGTCCCCTGATACCTTCCTCCGCTCCCTGGGGCCAGAGCCCTGGAACGTGGCCTATGTTCAGCCCTCGCGCCGGCCCACGGATGGCCGCTACGGCGAGAACCCATATCGCATGCAGCGCTATTTCCAGTACCAGGTCCTCATGAAGCCCTCCCCGGACGACATCCAGCAGCGCTACCTGGACAGCTTGGAGTACCTGGGCATCCCCCTGCGCGAGCACGACGTCCGCTTCGTCGAGGACGACTGGGAGTCCCCCAGCCTGGGCGCCGCCGGCGTGGGCTGGGAGGTCTGGCTGGACGGCATGGAGATCACCCAGTTCACCTACTTCCAGCAGGTAGGCGGCAAGCCCTGCTCCCCTGTCGCGGTCGAGCTCACCTATGGCCCCGAGCGCCTCGCCATGTACCTGCAGGGTGTCTCCGATTACCGCGACCTGCAGTGGGCCGCCCACGTGACCTATGGCGAAATTCGCTATGAGGAGGAGCGTCAGTTCTCTGCCTACAACTTCGAAACCGCTGACGTGCCCCTGCTCTGGCAGATGTTCGAGCAATACGAGAGGGAGGCTCGTGCGGTTCTGGAGCAACACCTCCCGCTCCCGGCCTACGACTACGTACTCAAGTGTTCTCACACCTTTAACCTGCTCGACAGCCGCGGGGCGGTGAGCGTGAGCCAGCGAGCCGCGATCATTGGGCGCATCCGCCGCCTGGCCTTCGAGGTGGCCCGCGAGTACCTGGAACGCCGCGAGCAGTTGGGCTTCCCGCTCCTGCGCGAAGCGACTCCCGCCGGCGACGGTGGTCTGTCGAGCTGAGGCGCGTACCGCTGTCATTACCGGATTGTTTTGTATGGCTACGTGATGCTGTATAATAATAAATAAATCGCGCAGTTTTGTTTATTACTCTTCGCCACAGCTCGCGAGAAGTTCACGAGTGGTTTACTATGGCCCGTGACGAACTCCAACTAAGAGCCGGAACGCTGGTGAACCAGCTCGCCGGTGACCTTCGCTACCAGGCCTTCATCCCGAAGCCACTTCCGCCGGCCCCACCACTACGCACGGACATGGCGCTCCTCCAACTGCTTTCCGAGGCGGATCAGGCGCTGGGGCGGCTGGACATTGTTACCGAGCGACTGCCGAACCCGGACCTGTTCGTTGCCATGTACGTCCGCAAAGAAGCAGTGCTCAGCTCGCAGATCGAGGGAACCCAGTCTTCGCTCGTGGACTTGTTGGAGTACGAAGCCGAACAGACTGCGCGGAGACTCCCGCCGGATGTCGGAGAAGTGCTCAACCACGTCCACGCGATGAACCAGGGCCTGGCGTTGTTGTCTGACATTCCGGTTTCCCTCCGTCTGGTTCGCGAAATGCACGCCTTGCTGCTGCGCGGGGTTCGTGGCGAGGAGAGGAACCCGGGGGAGTTCCGGACCTCACAGAACTGGGTGGGCCCCAAGGGCTGCCCCTTGTCGCAGGCCGTCTACGTTCCGCCGCCTCCCCACGAGGTCGTGTCGGCGATGAGCGACCTTGAGCGCTTCATCCACGATCAGACGCCCATGCCCATTCTGCTCAAGATCGGGCTGATTCACGCACAGTTCGAGACGATCCATCCCTTCGTAGACGGCAATGGCAGGCTTGGGAGGCTGCTTATCACGTTTCTACTGTGTGAGAGAGGCGCCTTGCAGCGCCCGCTTCTCTACCTTAGTCACTATCTCAAGCGCAACCGGCAGGAGTACTATGACCGCTTGATGGCCATCCGCCTCCGGGGGCAATGGGAGGAGTGGCTGCGGTTCTTCCTGCAGGGAGTGCTGGAGGTATCGCGGGAAGCGACCGACACCGCTCGACGTGTCAGCGCGCTGCGAGAACGTCACCGCAACCTCATCCAGGACAGCGAAGCTCCCTTGGCCAAGAGCCTGGTCCTGTTGGATGCGCTATACGCCAGTCCCGTCCTCATGGTGAAGGGCGTACAACAGATACTCCAGGTGACAAATCCCTACGCCAACACCCTGGTCTCCCGCTTCGTCGATCTGGGGCTGCTGCGACAGATCAACACTGGCGCCCGCAACCGCGTGTTTGCCTATGGCGATTATTTGGACTTGTTGTCGGAAGGAACCTAGCTAATGCCCTCTGATCTGCTCTACGAAATTGGTGTCGAGGAAATCCCCGCCGGGGCCGTTCTGCCCGCCCTGGACCAGTTGGAGGAGGGCCTGCGCCGCAGCCTGGAGGATCTGCGCTTGAGCCACGGCGAGATCCTGACCTACGGGACGCCTCGCCGCCTCGCGGTGCTGATCCACGAGCTTCAGGAGCGCCAGGAGAACCGCACCGTCGAGGTCAAGGGGCCGCCCGCTGCCCAGGGACTCGATGAACAGGGCCAGCCCACCAAAGCCGCCCTGGGCTTCGCCCGCAAGCAGGGCGTAGAGCCCTCCGCGCTGGAGGTGCGCCCTACTGCCAAGGGCGATTTCCTCTTTGCCGTTGTCTCCCAGCAGGGCCGCGCGGCTGCTGAGCTCCTGCCCGAGCTCTTGCAGCGTCTTACTACCAGTCTCACCTTCCCCAAGACCATGCGCTGGGGGGAGGGCGAGTTCCGCTTCGTACGGCCTGTGCGCTGGATTGTCGCCCTGCTGGACGCTCAGGTCCTGGACCTGGAGATTGGCGGTGTGCGCGCCGGGAATTTCACCAGCGGGCACCGGGTGCTGGGCCAGCGCGAGGTCCCGGTCCCCTCACCCGCCGCCTACCTGGAGACCCTGCGTGCCAACGGCATCATCGCTGATCATCGGGCGCGCGAGCAGATGATCCGTGCCGAGGCCCTGCTCAAGGCCCGGGACCTCGGCGGCACTCCGGTTCTCGAGGAGCAGACCCTCACTGAAGTGAACTTCCTCGTCGAGTGGCCCACCGTCCTCGTTGGCAGCTTCGATCCAGCTTACCTGGCCCTGCCTCCCGAGGTGGTCATGACGGTCATGGAGGGACACCAGAAGTACTTCCCCGTGCGCGGGGAGAACGGCCAGCTCCTCCCGCATTTTTTGGTGGTTAGCAACTCCGGCCCCGAGGCCCACCCGGCGGTGCTGGCCGGCAACGAGCGGGTCCTGCGCCCACGACTGGAGGACGCCCGTTTCTATCTTGACGAGGACATGAAGCGTCCCCTGGCCGACCGGCTGGAGGGTCTGGAGCAGGTGACCTTTCTCGGCGGCCTGGGCACACTGCGCGACAAGACCGATCGCCTGCAAGAGCACGTGCATTGGCTCTCCGAGCGCCTGGATATTGCCCCGCGGGACCACGAGGCGGCCCAGCGCGCCGCCGAGCTCTGCAAGTGCGACCTCATCACCATGATGATCGGCGATAGCAAGCTGGGGGAGCTGCAGGGAATCGTCGGCGGCTACTACGCGCGCCATAGCGGCGAACCCGAGGCCGTTGCCGCGGCCATCAGCGAGCACTACCTCCCGCTCTCAGCGGAGGGGCCGCTTCCAGCCACCGTCCCTGGCGCGCTGGTCAGCCTGGCCGACAAGCTGGATAACCTCGCCGCGGCCTTCCTCCTGGGCCAGGAACCCACCGGCTCCGCCGATCCCCTGGCCCTCCGCCGGCAGGCTACCGGCGTGATCCGAATTCTCCGCGAGCTTGGCTGGAGACTGCCGCTGCAGCAACTTCTTCCCCAGGTCTTCTCCCGGCTCCCGGAACCGACGGACTCGACCTCCACCCCTGGCCCCGCCAGTCTTCAGGCCTTCCTCGCCCAGCGCCTGGAGGCTGCATGGATTGCCGAGCAGATCCCCTACGATATCGCTCGCGCCCTCCTCTCCGCACCCTGGCAGGAGGTGGCTGAGGCCTCCGCGCGCGTCGCCTTCCTCGTGAGCCTGCGCCAGGAGGACCCGGAAACCTTCGCGCAGCTCGTAACTCTGGCCGAGCGCCCGGCGCGCATCCGACGGCCCGCCGGCGTCCCGGACGAGGCGCCCGTCAACCCGAAGCTGTTTGAGCACCCCCTGGAGGGCCGGCTCTGGGAGCTGGCGCAGACGGTGGAAAAACAGGTGGCGCGGGCCCTGGACCAGGACGAGCCGGACTATGCCTCGGCAGTACAGGCGTTGCTCCCTCTCGCTAAGCTGGTGCATGAGTTCTTCGAAGAGGTCATGGTCATGGTGGAGGACGAGAAGCTGCGCCTCAACCGTCTGGCCCTGATGGCCCACCTGGACGCCACCTTCCTCCGCCTGGCCGACTTCCTGGAGATCGTCCAGCCGGGTTAGCTACCGTCCCGCCTGCTCTGCAGGAAAACGATGCTGGAGGCGAGAGTAAATGAACCAGCGGCTTGTGATCGTGTTGGTCCTTGCCTTGTTCACCGTCGGCGTCTGCTGCGCCCTGCGCGGCCACGCCCAGGAGGCCGCCGCGCCTGCTGAGCCAACCGTCCTTAGTCTACCCGCGCCCGACCTCAGCCACCCCACCACCCTGGAGCAGGCGCTCCAGGAGCGCCGCTCCGTCCGCCAGTATGCCGCTGCGCCGATCACCCTGCAGCAGGCCTCCAACCTGCTCTGGGCCGCGCAAGGCATCACCGAGCCGACCAAGGGCTTCCGCACGGCGCCCTCGGCCATAGCCCGGTACCCGCTGCGCCTGTATCTGGTCGCCGCGCAGGTGAGTAACCTGCCCGCCGGAGCGTACAGATACCTCCCGCAAGGACACCAGCTCGAGCTGGTAACGGAGGGGGACCCCCGCGCCAGTATCGGTAGTCAGCCGCAGATGACCACCGCTCCCGCGCTCCTGGTGTATGCCTACGACACCACGGTCTTCGCCCGGTTTCCCGCGGATCGCGGCTTGCAATGGGCCTGCCTGGAGGCCGGGCACTCGGCGCAGAACGTCCTGCTGGAGGAGGTGGCTCTGGGTCTGGTGGGCGTGCCGATGGGCGCCTTCGACCCGGTCCAGGTCAAGACGACGCTCAAGCTCACCGAGGTGGAGATGCCTCTGTACGTTCTCTCCGCCGGGCAGCGAGGCTAGCCCGGCGGTTCCTGGGTCACTGAAGGCGCGGGAGGCGGTAAGCGGGGTACGTAAGGCACAGTCTGACGCTTGAGGGCCCAGGCTGCGGACGACAGCCTACCCTGTCGGCGGGCCTGCGAGGGGGAGGGCCACGGTGAACACGGTTCCCTCCGCCTCCGAGCTGCGAAACTCCAGCCGCCCCCCCAGGTAGCGCTCGGTCAGCAGTTTGGCGCTGTGGGTGCCGATGCCCCGCCCGCGTCCCTCCTTGGTGCTGAAGGAACGCTGGAAGATCTGGCGCTGCACCGTTTCGGCGATCACTCCCGGATTCTGCACCGAGAAGACCACCTGACTATCCTGCTCTTCCGCGCACAGCGACACGGCGCTGCCCGCCGGCACCGCCTCCAGCCCGTTCTTGACCAGATTGCCCAGCACGCGCCGCAGCAGCGTGGGGTCGGTCCGCAAGACAGTCTTCGGCGGCGCCTCGTGTCGTAGCTCCCGTCCTTCGGCCAGCACATGGTGACGGTACATGGCCAGTACCTCCTCCACCACCGCGCTGACCGGCACCTCGCTCGCCGCCACGCTCAACTCTCCCCGCTCCGCGGATAGGAGATCACGGTGTGTCGCTAATTCCTCCATGATCTGCCGGCTGAGGTGCTCCAGGTCGTTCTCGTAGAGTCTCCGCTGATCCCCGTCAAGCCCGTTCCGCATCAGCCTGGCCAGCGCAAAGATCTCCATGGCCGTGTTGAGCACGTCGTGGAAGAACACCTGCTCCAGGACCTGCCGACGCTTCTCAGCGCTGATGTCGCGCAGGCAGAGCACCACGAAGTCGCCCCCCTGCACCCCCGCGAAGGTGGCCAGTACCTCCAGCTCCAACGCCCCGCCATCGGCCTCCCGGCAGGTGCGCAGCCGGCATTCGTGCGAGACCGTCCCGCGGGACTCCAGAGAGCCGAGGATGGCATTGAGCGCGCCGCACTCCAGACACTGCCGCCCGGTCCCACAGCCGCCCGGAGCGTCGTCCATGGTAGCCATGCATCCCACTACCTCTCCCGGACGCAGGCCCAGCAGCTGCCCTTCCGCATCCGGTCCCAGCACCTCCCGCACGGCCTGATTCACGGCCACGATCTGCCGCTGGACATTCAGAACCAGCGCCATATCCGGCAAGGCATCCAGCAGCGCCATGGCCAGGGGGTCCGACAGGAAAACCTTGCGCGCAGCTTCGATTTCCTCCTCGCTGGCACGCTCGGCGGGGGCAGAGTACGTCGTGGGGGTCGGCGGCAGCGAGGAACGCTCGCTAGCCAGTGAGCCCCGATCCGGTCGCAGCCAGATGCCCTCTACCAGCCGAGCCTCGGGGAGATCAGTGAATTGCAGGGAGGCGAGGATGGGCTCCCCGGAGCGCGTGGCGCTCCCGGGCAGCGCGAACCATGAACCACCCGCGGGCCCCGTCCGCCGCCGCTTGGCTGCAAACAGGAGGGTGGAGAGTTCCCGACCCGACCGGTGCGGACCCCGATGGCCCGGAAAGGCCTCACAGACAACGCATCCCAGCATGGCTGCCCCTACTTCTTGGACTGCCGACCCGAACCCTGCCCGGACGCCTTCTTCGGCTCCAGGGCCTGCTCGATGACTTGGTCCACGGTATCCACATATACGAACTTCATCCCCTCCACCATCGGCTCTTCCATCTCCCGCACGTCGCTCTGGTTGTCGCGAGGAAGGATGACGGTGGTGATACCGGCGCGTTTGGCGGCCAGCACCTTCTCCTTGACTCCCCCGATGCGCAGGACCTTGCCGCGCAGGGTAATCTCCCCCGTCATCGCCACGTCGCTGCGCGCCAGCCGCCCGGTAAGCAGGCTGGTCAGCGCCATGGCCATGGCTGACCCCGCCGAAGGGCCGTCCTTGGGCGTCGCCCCGGCGGGGACGTGCAGGTGCACGTCCGTGCCGCTGAAGAAGTCGGGCGCCAGCCCCAGCTTCTCCGCATTGCTGCGCACCCAGCTCAGCGCGGCCCGCGCTGACTCCTGCATGACCTCCCCGAGCTGGCCCGTCAGCACCAGGCTCTCTCGGCCGGGCATCTTGGTGGCCTCCACGAACAGGATCTCCCCGCCGGCCTGCGTCCAGGCCAGCCCACAGACCACCCCCGGCGTATTGATCCGCTCCGCGACCTCCGAGTAGAAGGGGCGAGGCCCCAGGAACTCCTCCAGGTTCTTGACGGTAACCCCGGGCAGGCGCGTCTCTCCTCCGGCCAGACGCCGCGCCTGCTTTCGACACAGCGTGGCTAGGTTCCGTTCCAGATTCCGCACCCCGGCCTCCCGCGTGTAGCCCCGGATGATCAGGCGCAACGCCGCGTCGGAGACTTTCACCTGCGACCTCTTCAGGCCATGTTCCTCCGCCTGCCGGGGGATCAGATACCGTCGCGCAATTTCCATCTTCTCCTCGTCGGTATACCCGGGCAGGTGCAGGACCTCCATCCGGTCCAGCAGCGGTGGCGGGATGGTGGCCAGCACATTGGCGGTAGTGACGAAGACCACCCGCGACAGATCGAAGGGCACCTCCAGGTAATGGTCCGAGAAGGTGTCGTTCTGCTCCGGGTCCAGTACTTCCAGCAACGCGCTGGTGGGATCGCCGCGGAAGTCGGCCCCCACCTTGTCAATTTCATCCAGCATGAATACCGGATTGCAGGTCCCCGCGTTGCGGATGCCCTGGATGATCCGGCCAGGCAGGGCACCCACATAGGTGCGCCGGTGACCCCGAATCTCCGCCTCGTCACGGATGCCGCCCAGCGAGACCCGCACGAACTCCCGACCCATGGCCCGGGCGATGCTCCGCCCCAGGGAGGTCTTGCCCACCCCCGGAGGCCCCACGAAGCACAGGATCGGCCCCTTGATGTCTGGCTTGATCTTGCGCACCGCCAGATACTCCACAATCCGGTCCTTGACGTCCGTGAGGTCGTAGTGATCGGTATCCAGAACCTCCTGGGCCTCCGCCACCTCAATGTGCTCAGCGGAGCACTTCAGCCAGGGCAGCTCCAGCAGCCAGTCCAGGTAGGTACGAATGACGCTGTACTCCGCCGCCGCCGGGTTCATCCGCGCCAGCCGTCCCAACTCATGCTCGGCCGCCTCTCGCGCCGGCTCGCTCATCTCCGCACTTTCCAGTCGCTGCCGCAGCTCCTGAATCTCGTCGCTTTCCTCCGCCTCGCCCAGCTCTCGCTGGATGGCCTGCAGCTGCTGACGCAGAAAGTGCTCGCGCTGCGTGCTCTCCATCTCCTGCCGGAACTCGGTGGAAGCCTGATCGGCGATCTGCAACCGCGTCAACTCCTGGTAGGCCGCCTCGTTAACCAGATGCAGCCGTTCGTGCAGGCTCACGGCTTCCAGTATCCTCTGCTTGTCAGGCACCGGAGTGTTGAGCGCCGCCGCCACCAGATCGCACAGCCCGCCCCGCGTGGGCATGTTCAGGGCTTGCAGGTAGGCCTCATCCGGCAGGGCCGTCGAGAGGTTAACGATCTGCTCGAAGTTCTGCAGCAACGCTTGCGCCAGACCGTCAATCTCGTCTGACTTCTCCTCCATCTCCGGCAGGGGTTCCACCTTGGAGCGGGTGTAGGGTTCAGTCTGCGTGGTCTCGACCAGGCGCACGCGGCTGAGACCGCGCACCAGCAGGCGGTGCGTGCCGTCGGGCATCTGCAACATGCGCTGAACGCGCGCCGCGCACCCGATCTGGTACACTCCCAGGCCCTCCTGGGACAGAGGGTCCTCGGTTAGCCGGCGCGCCGCCAGGGCCAGCAGGCGATCCTGCGAGACCACGGCATCCACCAAGGCGGCGTCCTCCGCCTCCGTCGCCAGCGGCACCAGCATGTAGGGGAAAACAACCGCATTCACCGGCAGAACTGGCAAGGTCGGGGGGATGGTTATTTCCAGTTCAGCGTCCTGGTCCTCAGCCATGGCCTACATGTACCCTCTCAATCCGGCTTCGGTAAGCCTCGACGGGCCAAGCGCCCGTCCCAGCGCGCGACTCCTTACTCTATCGGCACCCGCCGCGGAGTTCTTGGGGGCAGCTTCGGCAGCGTAATCTCCAAGAAACCCTCGGCATAGCTGGCGGAGACCGCTTCCGCATCTACCGGCTGGCGGAGAGGAAAGGAACGCGCGAACTCCCCGCACTCAATCTCCATGGTGTAGTACTTGCGGGGGCTTCCGGCGCCGGGGTCGTCGCGATGCCCTGCGATGGCAAGCAGGCGCCCGTCCCGCGTCAGGTGCACCTCCAACCCCTCGGGCCGCAGCCCGGCGATCTCCATGCGCACCACGTACGCCTCCGGCGTTTCGTATACGTCGGTAGGCGGCTCAAACGCGGCGCGTTGGCCACGCAGTGGCTGCGCTGGCCCCACTCCCACCCGGCGAATGGTCCAGATAGCGCGCGGCGGACGCTGCTCCGAGAAACGAAGAGGCTGCGGCATTGATCTCCCCTCCTGCGGAACCCGATACAGGTAACAGACCTGTATTATAGCTGCCCGCAACCTCTGCGGCAAGCAGATCTCCTTGGGGCACTCGCAGTTGCCTACCCTGACCTTACCCTTTTGACTTATCGAGCGGGCTTCGTGTTCAGGTGCAGTCGAACTTGACTTTCCCCCCCGCTTTGGCCCATAATTCCGCCCGGTTCACCGCATACTCGTTCGCACTACCGTTCTTCGGGAGGGGCAAGGAAGATGAGAACCACCACAGCGTTGCTGGTAGTCGTCTGCCTGTTGGGGAGCTTGGGCGTGGCTGGAGCAGCGCCCTCCTGGTCCTGGGGTGGGCCCTGGCCGGACTCCTGCCTGCTGGAATGGACGCCGGATCCCGCCGCGGTACCGGGAGTGCGCACCACCTGGTCGCTGGAGACCTGGAACTGGACCCCCAACCCCCTGCGCTCCCCCGATGTCTACTGGCTACAGGTCATCCTCAATGGCCGGCCCAGCGATCTCTCCCAGGACATGCTGCGGGTCGGCGCGGGCTATTACCTCATCCCGCTGCGGGCATTGCCTCGCCTGGGTCTGACCGGCACGCTCAGCCCGGACGACATGGTGACCATCGTCATCTCCGGCAAGGGCCATACGGTCCGCACGCGGCTGGGGTCATACACGGCCACGGTAGACGGCTTCAATCAGCGCATCCCGGTTCCCGCCCGCTGGCAGCGGGGCCTGGTATATGTCCCGCTGGGGATGCTGAACCGTGCTTTCAACCTGAACGTGCGTCATCCGGAGGGCGGGCCCCTGTACATTGGTTCTGCCCCCACCCCTGACTCCGGCCCGGCTACGCCCTGATAGACGGAGGGAGAACACTCGATCATAGTGACGGCGCGGTCCCCTCGGTCGCGCCGTCTGCGTTATGTCCATCAACTTGAGCACAGGCCAAGAAGGGGCCGTGCCGGATACGCACACCCTCCTGACTTGGGCCGTGTCCGCCTATGCTGGTCTCCGATTTCGACTATCACCTGCCGCCCGAACTGATCGCTCAGGCGCCCCTGCCTCAGCGCTCAGCCTCCCGCATGCTGGTGCTCGACCGGGCAACCGGCCACTGGGAGCACAGGTACTTTACCGATCTTCCAGAGTTCCTGGCGGCTGGCGATTGCCTGGTGCTGAACGATACCTCCGTGCTCCCCGCGCGCCTGGTGGCCCGACGCCCCACCGGCGGCCAGGCCGAGCTACTGCTCCTCCGCCCGCTGGAGGAAAACCTCTGGGAAGCCCTGGCCCGTCCGGCCAAGCGTCTCCCTCCCGGCACCCAGCTCGAGTTCGGCGGCAAGTTGAAGGCCACCATCCTCTCCCGCGAGGGGGAGGGGCTAGTGCAGGTGCGGTTGGAGCACGAGGGAGAATTGCTCGATGTTCTGCACCACGTCGGCCTGACTCCTCTACCCCCCTACATCCGCCGGCCGGACCAACAGCCGGGAGTCAAGGAACAGACGGACCGCGAGCGCTACCAGACTGTCTACGCCGAGAGACCCGGCGCGGTCGCCGCCCCCACGGCAGGGCTCCACTTCGATGCCTCCTTGCTCGAGCGCCTGGCCGCTGCCGGTATCGCACTGCCCCGGGTGACACTACACGTGGGTATGGGAACCTTCCGCCCGGTGACCGTCGAGCGCGTGGAGGAGCATCGCATGCACGCGGAGTATTATGAGGTGTCGGAGGCAACGGCGCAGACTATCAACCAACGCCGGGCTGCGGGTGGCCGGTGCCTCGCGGTGGGAACGACGGTATGCCGAGTACTGGAGACGGTAGCTGGAGCGCACGGCCAGGTTCAGCCGGGCAAAGGCTGGTCGGAGCTTTTCATCTACCCCGGCTACCGTTTCCGAGCTGTGGATCGGCTGCTGACTAACTTTCACCTGCCGCGCTCAACGCTGCTCATGCTGGTCTCCGCCTTCGCTGGTCGGGAGTTGGTCCTCGCGGCGTACGAGGCCGCCATCCGCGAGAAGTACCGCTTCTACAGCTACGGCGATTGCGTGTTAATCGTCTAACCAGGCTCCACATCATCTGAACTTCTCATGTCCAAGATAGGCGACTTTACAATCACGGCCTCCCACCCCTCCTCTCTGGCCCGCCAGGGAGATCTTTTCACCGCCCACGGTTCCCTTCTCACGCCCGCTTTCATGCCCTGCGCCAGCCGCGGGGTGGTGCGCGCCCTGGCCCCCCAGGATATCGCCGATCGCGGCCTACAGATCATGATCTGCAACGCCTTCCATCTCCTGGACCACCCGGGCGAGGAGGCCCTTGCCCGGCGCGGTGGCCTGCACCAGTTCATGTCCTGGCCGGGCCTGCTCGCCACCGACTCTGGCGGCTACCAGGTCTTCTCGCTGGCGGAGCCACGCGACATCTCCGAGGCGGGCGTGCGCGTCCGCTCGCCCCGGACCGGCCAGCCACTCCTGCTTACCCCCGAGCGCTCCCTGCAGGCGCAGAACACTCTCGGTGCCGACCTCATAATGTGCTTCGACGAATGTGCGCCCTTCCCGTGCGAGCGCGAGTATGCCGCCCAGTCGGTGGAGCGCACCCTCCGCTGGGCTGAACGCAGCCACGCTGCCCACCAGCGGGAGGATCAGCTCCTGTTTGGCATTGTCCAGGGTAGCGTCTACCCAGAGCTGCGCGCACGTTCGGCGCAGGCCACTGTGGCTCTCGACTTCCCGGCCTACGCTATCGGCGGGGTCTCCGTGGGCGAGAGCCGGGAGCAGATGCTGGAGGCGGTGGAAGTCTGTCTCGAGCACCTGCCACCGGACAAGCCGCGCTATGTCATGGGCGTGGGCACGCCGCTGGATATTGTGGATTGCGTTGTGCGCGGCGTGGACCTCTTCGACTGTGTCCTGCCCACGCGCAATGCCCGCCACGGTCTGCTGTATACCTGGTCCGGCGTGCTGCGTCTGGGCAACTCCCGCTTCCGCGAGGACGACGGGCCGCTGGAGGAGGGCTGCTCCTGCCCGGCCTGCCGGGGGTACTCGCGGGCGTACCTGCAGTACCTCTTCCGGCTCAAGGAGGGTGCAGCCTGGCGCCTGCTGAGCCTGCATAACCTGCAGTTCTATGCCACGCTGGTGCACAGAATCCGCGAAGCCATCCCGGCAGGACAGCTAGGGAAGTTGTGGGAACAAGTCGCCCAGGCCTCGGAGCGACTGGAGGAGCCATCATGCTGAACGCACGCGACTTCGGAGCTCTCGGCGACGGTCAGACCGACGAGACCACCGCCTTGCAGCGCGCGCTGGACGCCGCGGCAAAGAGCGGGGAAACGGTCTATCTCCCTGCCGGCGTGTACCCCTGCTCAACGCTACGGCTGGCGCCGCATGTTGGCCTGTGTGGCGATCCCACCTGGAGCTTCCGCGAATTCGGCGGCGCGGTCCTGCGTCTCAACGACCGGGCCGCGTGCTGTCTGATTGATGCTACCGACGCCTTTGGCGCTACACTCAACGGGCTCTGTCTCGACGGAGCCGACAACTTGGGCGAGGGCGTGCATGGGGTTCTTACTGATCCTCCCGCCTATCCTGCCCAGGAGAACGTCCTGCGCATCGAGCGCTGCAAGATTGCCCACTTCAGCGGGGATGGGGTCTTCCTGAACCGCATCTTCTGCTTCACCCTGCGCCACAGCATGTTCGCTCACAACGGCGGGCATGGCGCGCACATCCGGGGCTGGGACGGCTTCATCCTGGATAACTGGTTCTCCGGCAACCGCGGCGCGGGCTGGGGCGCGGAGGAGGAGAGCGCCTCCATCACCATGACGGGCAATCGCATTGAGTGGAATAAGCTGGGGGGAGTCGTGCTGCGGGGCGCCACGCATTACAATCTTACCGGCAACTACATTGACCGCTCGCGCTGCGCCGGCATCAGCATCCGCCCGGGCCGCGAGGGCGGTATCGAGAACGGCGTCTTCACCATCACCGGCAACGTCATCTACCGCAGCGGCGCCCCTCATGGGACGCCCCCGGAAGACCTCGACAGCTCTCAGGTGCGTTTTGAGGAGGTGTCGGGCCTGGTCTTCACCGGGAATACTCTTCGCGCGGGTCAGGATGACGGCGGCCAGGGCGACTTCTCACCGCAGCACGCAATCGTCCTCCGCGCCCTGAAGAACTCGGTCATCAAGGACAATGTCCTGGACGGCGCCGCCTTGCAGGACTTGCTGGTGGACCTCGCCGGGCACGGCGAGGGCGTTATCATCCAGGACAATCCGGGGAGTCTGTTGGTGCCCAGCTAGTTGGGCAATATCCCCAGGCGGGGATCTCTCCGGCCCGCCCTCAAGTGTCGTTCAGGTTACACCGCCGCCATGGCCCGACCGATGATCTCCTCCTGCACTGCATCAGTCAGACAGACGAAACGCGCCGACAGACCGCTGATCCGCACCGTCAGGTCCCGGTGCTGGTCGGGATGAACGCATGCGTCCAGCAATTCCTCCAGGCTCACGCAGTTCAGTTGCAGCGTCGGCCCACCCAGGGCCGCGAAAGTGCGGATCGTCGCCGAAAGCGTCTCCACCGGCAGCGCCGGGCCCATGGGCAGTTGCACATCCAGCACCGCATTCCCCGGATAGTCCAAAAAGTCCAGGCGCGAGAGGGTATGAAAGACCTCGGACAGGCTCGCGGGAGCGGTCACCCGGTCCGGGGCCACCCCCTGGGTCATCAGGTCTCCGTCCCCGCGCCCGTCCGGGGTGGCACACACGTGCGCGCCCATGCTACTGAAGGCGTAGTAGACAAAGAAACTCCCCTGGAAAGTACCGCCGCGCTCGGCGGGCAAAGTCTGCACGTAGGCTGCCAGGTCCGCCACCAGCCGCGCAGCCAGTTCATCCACCTCGGGATCGCCGTGCCCATAGCGCGTCAGGCTGCGGACACGCGCTCGCAACTCCTCATGGCCCTCCCAGTTGTCGGTCAGGGCCTTCCGCAGCTCCTCCAGGGTTAGCCAGCCCTCCTCATAGACAGCCTTCTTCACGACCATGAGGGAGTCCACCACCGTGCCCATTCCGACCAGCGCAATCCCACTGGGGTTGTACTTTGCCCCGCCCTGGCTGTAGTCCAGACCCTTCTCGATGCAGCCCTCGAGCGTGGTCGAGAAGAAGGGGCAGGGCTGGATGCGCCACTGTTCCCGGCCCAAGGTCAGCGACCACTCCGCGCCCACCTGAAGGGAGCGCTTGACCCCCGCGAGGTACTCCGCGTAGAACTCCTCAAAGCTCGGCGGCTTCTCTATAGTCTCAGGCAAGGGCCGCAGCTCCTCTTCGTTGAACTCCCGCGGCTGCGGCGCCGGCTGCAGGCACAGATCGAGCGTCCGGGCCAGGTTGAAATAGAAGAAGGCCCCCGCGCTGTGCTCCACGCCCTCGGTGATGGTCTCCTGGCAGCCGCCATTGACGTACAGCCGCGCCTCACGCTCCGTTTTCCCCGAGCGCACCAGCGCGGGAATGAGCACACCGTCGTTGAGCAGCGCAAAATGGTTGTGCCCCTCCAACAGCGTCCGGCTGATGAGGTCCAGGTACTCCGCCGGAGAGTCGGTGGAGAAACGGCAGTTGAGCTTGGGGTTGAACAGGCCATAGTCGCGGTGGGTCTCGATAATGACCCGCGTCAGCTCATTCCACACCTTCTTGCCGTCCGCGTCGCAGCCGCCCAGCTCCATGCAGGTGCTGGTCTCCGGCCAGGGGTTGTCCTCAATGTGAAACTTCATGTCCGTGGGCAGCATCCAGCGGGCCAGCAGGTCTCGGGCCTCGGCCTCGGTCAGCCGCCCGGCCACCAGATCGGCACGGTACAGGTCAATGAGCAGGCGGTCCAGATGGCCGACCACCGAGATCCCCACACCCTCCAGCGTCGCCGCAACCTCCCGCAGGAACCAGAGCATCGCCAGCCCCTCGTAGAAGGTGCGCGGCGGCTCGGCGGGTATGCGCCCCGCAGTCTCGGCGATCCTGGTCAGGCAAGCGCGCGCGTGGGGGTCGGTCTCCTCGGCGAGCAGCTCGCGTGCCCTCTCCCCAAAGCGTTCCGCCACCCGCAACATCGCGCGGCAACTCCGCGCCATGGCCTCCAGGTTAGCAGCCTGATGGGGCGTACACGGTCGGGCCTGCCGCTCCTCGATCTCGGCCAGAATTCCGTTCACCCCCACCTCCAGCAGGTGGGTATAGCCCAGGCAGTGATGGTCGCAATCGAAGCCCTCGTGGATGTTCCACAGGTGGAAGGGGCTGTCGGCATTGTAGCCCTGGTGCAACTGGATAAGCTCGTACTCCGGGTGTACGGGACGCAGCTCCTGCAACCGCCGGTCCCGCATCCACGCGCCCACATGCCTCTCGGCGCCCGCGTTCGGCGTCCCCCAGTTCTCCGCATAGCGCAGCCCCATCTCGAAGAAGAAGGGGCTGTGGCGGAAGATCACCGGCTCGAAGCGCTCCGCCATCTCCTCGTGCAGGCGCGCCTTGAGCAGCGAGGGGTGGCAGTCCGGATGGCTGGCGAGGAACTCATCCATCGCCTCCAGAATCCCGCGCCGGAGGGTCAGGTTGGGGAAGCTCTCCGCCTTCGCCAACCGGTAGGCGTCATAATACTCCGACATTTCCTGGCGTAGTCGTTCCATGGTTCTCCTGGTTGAATAGCTCTTGCAGTCAGTATACCCCAAGGACGGGCGGATCCTCAATTAGTTCTTCCAGCAACCGGGCCACCCCTCGAGGGGTGGCCCGCGCCGCTTTCCGAATTGAGACAGGGGCCAGTGGCTCCCCGGTGCCTCCGGCCTCAGACCCCCTGCTCTGGCTGCTCTGGTCCCGCGGATGCAGCGGGGGCCGGGCGAGCCGCAGATGGCGGCTGCTCGGCAGAGGCGCCACTGCCCGCGCCGCCCAGATACTTCATCAGCGTGGCGGCCAGCCCATCCAGCGAGCTCCCCTCCCCGCCTCCCGTCACCAGGATCTCCGGCACAAACTTCAGGCCCCGGTCCGCCAACACCGTCACGGCGTTGACCATCGCCGTCGGACCTTGCCCCAGAGCTTCCACCTGTGCGGAAAAAGCCTTGGCGCGAGCTAATCCCACCGCCTCCACCTGCGCCCCTTGCGCCGCCCCCGTCTCGCGGATATACGCCGACTCCCCGTCCGCCTGCGCCTTGCGGGCATTGGCGTTGTTGGTCTGGATCTCCACGTTGACCCTGGCCTGGGCCAGTTGGGCCTGCATGTCCGCCGTGCCCTTGGCCTGCTCCATGGTGATGCGCTGATCCTGCGCCTGCTTCTGCTTCTGGTACGTCTGGATCTCCTGGTTGGCAATCTCCCGCTGGGTCAGGACCACGACCAACTGTTCCGGCAACACCACGTCCTGGATGTACACGCCCTTGGTCTCCACCTGGTACTGCGCCAGTTGGTCCTGAATGTGCCGGAAGGCCTCCTCCTGGACCTGCTGGCGGGTCTCGATGAAGGTCACGGCGGGCATGGACTGAAGCTTGTCGCGGAAGTGGTTGCCCACCGCGGCCTGCAGCACCTCATTCACCAGGTTGAACATGGTCCCCACGCTGGAGATGACCCGCGGCGCCCATGTGTCGGGCACGTGAATCTGCACCTGCAGGTCAATGCGGAAGATGAACCCCTCCCGCGACTTGGCCTCAATGGGCTGCAGCCGTGCGTCCAGGTTATGCGCGTTGGAGGTGGCGTCTGCCCAGTTCAGCGTCAGGATGAAGGTGGGCACAATCTCGTACTGGTAGCAGTG
>LSQX01231595.1_pt2 | contig 22195 bp, 22 predicted proteins | sample 654561 | NCBI WGS metagenome assembly LSQX01 (sample SAMN04489861, study PRJNA283612) | anaerobic digester metagenome | isolation source: 4 biogas reactors fed with cattle manure at either 37C or 55C with and... | place: Denmark: Kongens Lyngby | collected 2014
AATCTTGGAGCCTGACGAGTAGCGGTAGCAAATCTGGCATTACCCCTGCCTCCCCTACCTCCACGAGCCAATACTACAGGTTGGTTGGGTTCGGTTAAATCTGCTATTATCCTGTCGGTCTCACTATCTTTGATAATGGTTCCCGGAGGCACTTCGATAATCACATCTTCACCCTTTTTGCCATGCATCTTTCTTCCACGCCCATCCTCCCCTGATTGGGCCTTAAAAGATTTTTTATACCGGAAATCCATCAAAGTATGTTTACCCGTGTTTACGACAAAGACAACATCCCCACCATTTCCCCCATCGCCGCCATCGGGGCCTCCCGCCGGCACATACTTTTCCCTTCTAAAGGATACGGCGCCATTTCCTCCATCACCGGCCTTAATGTGTATTTTTACAATATCAACAAACATATAATATATAACTCCTTTTGATGGATTTTATCAATCTCCCAACTTAAAACCAACTATACCTAGTTCTATCTCCTGTAGGGTTTTATCTTCCATAGTACACAAAAAATTAAGGTACCCTCTTAATATACCCATAAAAATATAAAAGGTCTATCACATAGCAATTCATGTAATAGACCCGATCGGAAGTCAATAAAATTCATATTCTTAGTGTACAGCCAGCTGAGACTCCTGATAAACGCTAACCTGTTTTCTGTCTCTGCCTTTTCTTTCAAACTTGACTACGCCGTCTACCAATGCGTAGAGGGTATCATCTTTACCCCTGCCTACATTGTTACCGGGATGAAGTTTGGTTCCTCTCTGTCTCACCAGGATGTTCCCGGCCAAAACGAATTGCCCATCTGCTCTTTTAACGCCTAATCTCTTAGCCTCGCTGTCACGTCCGTTTCGGGAACTACCTACTCCCTTTTTTGATGCAAAGAGTTGAAGATCCATTACAAACATCTATTCCACCTTCCTTTCCCGAATATCTACATATTCACTGTATCCTGCTTCTATACTCTTAAGCCCCAATAGGCCTGTTTCCAATACTATATTTGCGTCTTTAATCTTCTCTTGTGAAAGACCATCAGGTATCTTTAAGTCCGCCAAACCACTTTTTTGATGGTACAGGGGGTTTATGCCCACCACAGTGTTTAATCCCATAACAGTCGTCTGGACTATAGCCGAAACAGCGCTACATATTATATCGCGCCCTATCTCATCATAACCTGAGTGGCCACTTACTTTTAACCGACGTATGTTTCCCAAATCATCTCGCAAAATCAGTATCTTAATCATTACGATTATCCGATAATTTTACTAATTTGAACTTGGGTAAAGGGCTGACGGTGTCCCTGCTTTTTCCTGTAGTTCTTCTTGGGCTTGTACTTAAAAACGGTAATTTTTTTGCCTTTTCCGTGTTTTATGACTTTCGCCTCAACCTTGGATCCCTCTACGAAGGGAGTACCAACCCTTAAAGACTCATCGTCGTTGATAGCCAATACTTCGTCAAAGGAAACCTCTGAACCCTCTTCTACATCCAGCTTTTCAACCCTTATAACGTCTCCCTCATGAACAAGGTATTGCTTACCACCCGTTTTAATGATAGCATACATTAGAATGCACCTCCTCTAACCAGTCTCGCCGGATAATGGTACCAAAAAGGATTTCAAACCATATCCGTGCGGCTACGCACTGAAATATTTTATCACAACGGCATATTGATTGTCAAACTAAAAATTCCTCTTGATTTTTTTTCGCTTATATAGTATCATATTATTTGTTCTCAAGAACTACTGGGTGTGGCGCAGTTTGGTAGCGTGCTTGAATGGGGTTCAAGAGGTCGGGGGTTCAAATCCCTTCACCCAGACCAGTTGAAACCGCTTAAGTCTAATGCTTAAGCGGTTTTTTGCTGTCAATAATTATTCACTAAAGTCGTTTAAATAGGTGAAGATACAGGCGGTAATTAAGATAATTTTCTTTCTTGCTTTCTATAGTAAGCTTTTAATCTTTTCTATAGACTTCCTATCCTTATGCAATACCTCACCTGCAATGTCCCTTGACCTTTCGTCAAGATCACCCCTTAGAACCTTTTCAGCCATATTAACCCCTTTAGTCTCTCCTTCAATAGCTTTTTCAATAATTTCATTAGTATCACTATCTGAACCCAGCTGCATATTCAGCATAATATCGCCCATATGCCCCTTCATTCCAAGATTCTCGTCTGGCTGTCCGCCTATGAATTGAATATAACTTGCCAGTTTGTCAATGTTTTCTCTGTGCTATTTCTGTACTTCTACAAAAGCTTGCTTCACATTCTCTTCTTCTAATTTAGATATAAAGTTATTGAAACTCTCAACCGCCATATATTCACCTTGTAAAAGATGATTAAGCGCTTCTATTGTATTTGTATTTGGCACTTCGCCCTACCTCCTTGGTATTAAATATATACTGTTTATTTATTTTGTCACTAAAAGCATAAACCAATACATTTGGTACCGATGCTTGATCCCCCGGTGCCATCTTGTTTTATTCTCGTCATGCCAACATATATAATTTTATGTACAAAAAAATCCAAGTGTCTGCAGGGCAGCAGCACCTGGATCCTGATTTATACTTTATACGCTATGAATACTAAGGTCATCCATATAATCCATCTATAAGATGTTCATAAGGATCTTTTGGAAGTTTACTGTCATACCATTTGAAGATATCTAATTATATCCAATCTTCCCCGTTTCAATATCTCTTCAATATCCTCTGGTGGCAGAGGCATACTAAAAAGAAATCCCTGGATAAAATCACATTGCTGACTTACCAGCATACGGAGTTGCTCTTCCGTTTCTACGCCCTCTGCCGTCACCATAAGGTTCAATCTGTGGGCCAGATTAATGATCACTTCTGCTATATATCTCTTGTCCACATTTTCCGTTATGTCTACCACAAAGGAGCTATCCATTTTTAAATTGTTTATGGGTAGGCGCTGGAGATAATTTAGGGAAGAATATCCCGTACCAAAATCATCCAAGGCAATCCTTACCCCCATTTGATATAGTTGTTCCAGCACTTTTATGTTTTCTTCCGTGGATTCCATTATGTAGTTTTCTGTAATTTCGAGTTCCAGATAACTTGGTTCCAGCTCCACCTCTTCCAGAATATCCTTGATCAGAGAAATGAAATTCCACCGTCTCAGTTGTAAAGGGGATATATTTACTGATACTCTGATAGGACTATATCCTTTGTCCTGCCAGGCCTTGTTTTGCTTGCAGGCCGTTCTCAACACCCACTCGCCAATGGGTATAATAAGCCCCGTCTCCTCTGCAAAGGGAATAAAATAGCCAGGAGAAATTAAACCATGCTCGGGGTGGTTCCATCTAATTAACGCCTCCACAGCCTCAATTCTTCCAGTTTTTGCATTAACCTGTGGCTGATATACCAGGTAGAACTCCCCTCTCTCCAGAGCATTACGAAGATCCCTATCCATCTTCATCCTATGTATGACCTTATCATTCATAGATTTCTCGAAAAATTCATAGGCATTCTTTCCATACTTTTTTGCCTCATACATGGCGATATCAGCATTTTTTAGCAGAACCTCCGTGTTGTCTCCATCGTCTGGAAACATGGTAATGCCGATGCTAACCGTCGGATATATGTCAAATCCATCGATAATCCACGGAGCATCGAAGATACCTAATATGCCATTTACAATGCTTATTACATCCTCTTTGTCCTCTATTCCATATTTAACCAAAATAAATTCATCGCCGCCAAATCTACCAACAAAGCTATCGGATTCGCAGATTTTACCCAGCTTCATACCGAATTTTCTGAGGACCTTATCCCCAAATCCATGGCCAAAGGTATCATTTATCACCTTAAAATTATCGATATCTAAGAAAAACAGAACTCCTTTTTTATTTTCTCTCTTTGCAATAGAAACCCAATGGGTTACACGATCCGAAACATTTAACCTGTTGGGTAGGCCTGTCACCGCATCATAATAGGCTAGATAACGTATTCTTTCCTGGCTGACCTTCAATGCGTCTTCCTGGTGTTCTATCTTATGCTTTCGATTGTGAAGCTCCTTTTCCATATCCCCAATCTCTTCATATATTTTTCTTAGCTCTTGATGTTTTGCCATTAGTTCCTGATATCGAAGCTCTGATTTGATCTGTTCTTCCAATAGAGTGATCTGATCATGCCCCATTTGTGCAAACATCCTGGCTATACGTGATGCGAACCCCATAAACTTGTCCATGTCTTCTTTGGAATAGATGGGAATCCTTTTAATTGCTTCTATATATTCTTTTTCATCCAGTCCAAGGAGCTTGGCCTGGTTTCTGAAGTATTCCAGATCAGGGGCTGATAAAAAGAATTGTGATTTATATATAACAGCAACACACTTGTCCTTGATATAGATAGGGGTAATGGCATGCATAATTCCATTTTCGCATTTATAGTACTTATATTCTTCGGATTTTTTTATTGCCTTCGTTGAACTCTTAATTGATTCAATACACCTGGTGGCTATATAAGGCATACCTCTGTGAAATTCTGTACAAAGATCAAACTCGCCAGTTTTTGTTATGATGCTACCATCAACACTGGCAATTCCGGCCGCTATACCTGTTACCTCGTATATGCTATCAAAGAGCCCTTGAAATTTGTCGATATCCACTAAATCCGAAAATTCATAATTCACGCCACCAGCCACCTTACAAATTTATATTTATACTGATCATATGTTTTATATCTTATAATTATAATACATAATTTCCTAAAAAGGAACACTTATCAATTGGGATTATCGACTAGATAGTGGGTAGCTCAATAGATCTTACCATAAATCTACAATTGCCCAAAGGGGTATTTACGGCAATTCTGTCTCCTACCCTTTTAAACAACAAGGCATGGCCTACTGGCGATAGGCAGGAGGCGCAATCAAATCTTTCGCCACCTTTGTCGTAAAATGGGGGTACTATCTTTAATCTTTCTATTTCATTATAATCCAGATCCTGGACCTCTGCAATGCTCCCTATTAGGATTAGGGGCCAACGCTGATCTTTGTAAACATCGTAACTGTTATCGGCGAAGGTCCTTAAGTAATCCATGTACTGATCGATCATGTTCTTAAAAGTATCCCTTTCCCTGGTGTGCTCCCCATAAAATTCCTTTAAAATATGATTTCTGATACTCGTTATTTCTTTTAAGTGTTTTGTCAAAAAAATAGAAATATTATCTTGATGACGATTCTCCTGCATTATAATCCTCCTTACAATATTGGAAAACAAACTCAATAATTACCATACCCAGGGCTTCAACAGGGCAGAAAATGTTACTGCCCTCGCCTGTACGGGAAATGTCTCTTCCCCACTATAAAAACGCATATACTAAACACGGTACCGTGTATATCATAAGATGTGAAATAAGGCATCCCATGGACCCCCATGAAATGCCTTCCATGTTGATATTATCATAAGTGTAAAACATTGTCAATGATGGTAAATTGTATCGGATTCCTTAAAAGTCTATTTTTCGATTATATCACTCAGTATTTCAGCTATATACCTGGCACTACGCTTGGCTTCGGCAAAGGTAGTCATATGGTTTCCTATTTCAATCAATATGGCTCTATTTGATATGTGCTGATTATATCGTCCCGCCTTTAGCATGACCTTATTTGCCAATCCCGGATATTTTTCGTTGGCCTTATTGGTTATCTTTAGGGCAAATTGATAATTCTCCCTCCAATTTGGCTTCTCGCTAAAACCACCACTTACGCCCTGGGCAGTACCTATAAGTATAAAAAATTTAGCTACTCTTTCACCATTTATTACAACTACTTCCTTATCCGAATCCTTGAGTTTTTCATTATAATTGCGGTGAATATCCAAAAAGATCTTCAGGGATTTGTGCTCCTTTTGTCTTTTTCTAATAGTCTCCAAAGATCGGGGATACAGCCCCGATTTCCAAGGATAAACCTCATGATCCGTACGATCATGTAATGCCTGGATATTCCGTCTCTGGAGCTCTTTAGCCAACTCCTCCCCTACTCCTACAACTGTATGGCTCAAATCATTACTCCTAAAGACGGCTATATCCTTATATGGGTTGTCAGGATCCTGCCTGTATGCTTCTCTTGAATGGGTATGATAAATCAGGATCTGTGGTCCACTACCCTGCAGGGTAATGGGTGGAAGATCATCACTGATTTTTTTTACTTGAATTTGTATATCTTCGGAAACTTCCCCCACGGCCTCTTCATATCGTTCAAGATCGTCACTGGATGGTCGCTGACCTTGGCGCGAAATCTCCTCTTCCGGGGTAGCAGTAACGGCAACAATGGACTCATCTCCAACCTCAATATCTACAGGATCATTTTCGGTATATGGAGCACTTAGATAAGGCATATGAGAGGATAGTATAAAAGCCGGGTCGGTTAAGTTTATCTCTCTTATCCGAATCCATATATCTGATAAAAAATCACTTTTTTCGCCGGATATACCAACTTTGCTTTCCTCCTGGTTATTCTCATACACGCTGAAGGAATTGCCATTTCTATAGGAGGGGATCATGTGGTTGAACAGGAGACGGTAACTGAAAAAAACAATCCCAACTACTAGCAAGATAACAACAAGGTTATAGATTAAATTCGATTTTTGGTTTATTCTAATCCGTTCCAAAACCCCCACCACTTCCCATAGTATTTATTTTTTAGCGATGCATTTTATAATGATGCCCTGGATCGAAGCATTTTCTTATGGCGTACGCATTTCAAGAATCAGTTTGCTATAAACAGATCCTGCCCAGCCTTTATCAATATAGCATTCTAGTAAATATATAGGGAGGCAATGGAGAAATATGACTGACATGGCCGTCCTTTTTTCAAATAATAAAGGCGACCTTTAAGGTCGCCCCTGTTAAAGATTCAGTCCCTGGTTGCTATCCTCTGTCTTTCCAACTCATAGAGCATTATGGATGTAGCACAGGCTACGTTAAGCGAAGTAATGTGCCCATGCATAGGTATCCTGACAAGAAGGTCACATAGCTGCTTGTAACTGTAGCTGAGTCCATGGGTTTCATTGCCTATGACCAAGGCCATAGGTCTTGTCGCCAGATCCACATCCATAATAAGCGCATCACCACTGGCTGATGAACCAACTATTTTAAAATCCTTATGGTTTTGTCTAATATCATTAAACCAGTGCAAGAGCTGTCTATGGGATTGCAATCTGACTACGGGTACCGTGAATAGAGTACCCATGCTGGCCCTTATGGTCCTGGTATCATATATATCAACGGCATGTCCCGTAATAACGATCCCATCAACTCTTAATGCATCACATGAACGTATAATCGTTCCAAGGTTCCCATAGCTGGAAGGCCTGTCAACGACCACAATCAGGCTATCGTTCCCTATCTTTATCCTGGATATATCATCATCGGGAATGGAAACAATGGCAATAAGTTCCGACGAATCTTCTTCCTTGTCGCTGAGTTTCTCCATAAGGCTAAGCGGCAGTTCAAAATGGGTTTTAGCCATAGAATTTGCCAGCACATCCTTTGCCCAATTGGATAAGGGTGCTTCCCTGGAGTATGCAAAAGCCTCAATTTTCCAATTATTTTCTATGGCAAAGTTGATAGATTTTACGCCTTCAACAAAGCATTGCCTGTATCTGTTTCTCTTTTCCCTATTCCTTTTTACTACCTCAATCCGTTGAAAATCATTATTCTCATTACGAATTTTCTTAATTATCGGTTTCATCTGTCTACTCCTAAAAAGATCATGACTCTGGCAGGAATGATTCACTTAAGTCCGGCCGATATTAAACGGATTACCCAATTATGATATCAGAGGAGCTTCAAGTATCTACGCAGGTTCTCAAGCCCTATCTCCACACCCATCCTTGGATTCTCCAACCCCTCAAATTCAATAGATAATGCACCTTCATAGCCCGCATCTTTGATTATTCTGAGACATTGTGGGATGGCTACATCACCGTGCCCAATTATGGCACCCCTTAGATAATTTCCAGCCCTGGACCTAAACCAACCCTTGCCCGGATCTGGATGTATTCCTGATTTTATATGAAAATCCTTGGCATGGACATGGAAGGCATAAGGTATTAGCTTACCCATTGCAATCTCCGGACTTTCATCAACACAGACAAAATTGCCCATGTCCAATAGGAGTCCGAAGTTGGGATGGTTTACACCGTTAATCAGTTTTTCTACTCTATCACTGTCCTGGCAAAAAAACCCATGATTTTCTATCATGGTTTTGATGCCGAATTGCTGGGCATATTCCGTAACAGCCCTACAACCCTCTATCAACCTTGGAAGAGCCGCATCAAAATCCCTTGGTCCCTTGTGTTCCTTGGGAAAACCAATGGTCGCATCATGTCTCATGGTTTTAGCTCCCAGAAGCCTTGCGATGTCAACTTCGCCCTTGACCCTTTGAATCTCTGCATCCAAGTCCCCATCCGAACCATTAATAAAATCTGCGCCTACCGTATAGCTTCCTATCTCTAAACCCACCTTCAAGCATTCTTCCCTGGCCCGGATGGCAAAATCCTCATTGGTTTCGCCCTCTTCCAATATAAAGGGTACAAATTCAATGAGGTCACATCCCATCTCTTTGACTATGTAAATAACATCCAACTGCTTGATCTGTCCACTGCGTACCAGGTTGATTAAACTGTAGGAACTCACACCAAACTTCATAACGACACCTCCTAGTTTATTTTAGCTGTCACATCAGGTAAGCTTCCATAATAGGTAAACCTCATGTATATTCTATATTATACCTCATGATTTTTCCACTTTATCAGAAAAAACTTTTTTCTTGACATTTCCCTCGCCTTTGGTAATATAGATGTAAGCATTGCGATGATGAGAAGGAGTAGTTGAATCCCCTGACCTAAGCGACTCGGGAATGGTGGAAGCCCGAGGTTATGGTTCAACGAAGGGCGTCTTGGAGCTTTTCTTTTATGAGAGGATCTATCTATATAGATCAAAAAGGGTGGAACCGCGGAAGCTATGCCTTTCGTCCCTTATGGGATGGAAGGCTTTTTATTTTGATTTTGGGAGGTATGTAAATTGGCAACAGAAGTCAATATGGAAAAAATCGTCGCTCTATGCAAAGGGCGGGGATATATCTATCCGGGGTCTGAAATCTACGGTGGGCTGGCCAACACTTGGGATTATGGACCCCTGGGTGTAGAATTAAAGAATAATGTGAAAAGAGCATGGTGGAAAAAGTTTATCCAGGAAAGCCCATACAACGTGGGTATGGATGCGGCTATACTCATGAACCCAAAAACCTGGGTAGTTTCCGGCCATGTTGGCGGGTTCGCCGATCCATTGATGGATTGCAGGGAATGCAAATCCCGGTTCAGGGCTGATACTTTGGTGGAAGATTTTATGAAGGGCCAGGGCATCGATAATCCACAGATAGACGGATGGGACGACAAGATGCTGGAAAACTATGTTCGGGATAATGATGTGCCTTGTCCTCAATGCGGTAAACATAACTTTACCGATGTAAGATATTTTAACCTAATGTTCAAAACCTTCCAAGGGGTTACCGAGGATTCCCAATCCGAGCTATATCTAAGGCCTGAAACAGCTCAGGGTATCTTCGTTAATTTTAGGAATGTACTTCGGACATCCCGCAAAAAGATACCCTTTGGCATAGGACAGATTGGAAAATCCTTTAGGAACGAAATCACCCCCGGCAATTTTATCTTCAGAACCAGAGAGTTTGAACAGGCAGAACTGGAATTCTTTTGTAAACCAGGTGAGGATATGGAATGGTTCCATTACTGGAGGGATTATTGCAGGAATTGGCTTCTGAACCTGGGTGTCCCGGAAGAAAAGCTGCGAACCAGAGATCATAGCCAGGAGGAATTGTCCCATTACAGTAAAGCCACCACGGACTTTGAATATCTGTTTCCTTTTGGTTGGGGAGAGCTTTGGGGCATAGCCAACAGGACCGATTTTGATTTAAAGCAACATAGTGAACACTCGGGTGAAAACTTCACCTATATTGATCCTGAAACCAACGAGCGTTATATCCCATACTGTGTAGAACCTTCAGTAGGTGTAGACAGGTTGGTTCTCACCTTCCTATGCGCTGCCTATAATGAGGAGGAATTGGAAGGCGGGGATTCCAGGGCGGTATTAAGGTTGCATCCCTATCTTGCTCCCTTTAAGGCTGCTGTATTGCCCCTATCTAAAAAGCTCAGGGACCAGGCCCAAAAGGTGTACAGCAGGTTATCGAAAAAGTTCCCGGTGGATTATGATGAATCCGGCAGCATAGGTAGGAGATATCGCCGCCAGGATGAGATAGGTACTCCTTACTGTATAACCGTCGATTTTGATACCTTGGAGGATCATAGCGTTACTATTCGCGATAGGGATACAATGGTTCAGATCAGGTTACCCATCGACGAGGTAGAAAAATATCTTGAAGAAAAAACTTCGTTTTAAATACAAAGGCCGGAGCCATAATGGAGGCTCCCGGCCTTTAGTTATTGTCTGTCTTTCCAAAACGTTGCGGACTAACCATATTTGCACCCAAGTCTACCCTTTTATATTCACCCAAAAACTCCAGGCGAACCTTGACTCTTTTCTTTCTATGATCGAACTTCTCGATTATCCCTTCCATGCCCATAAGCGGGCCGTTTAAAACCCTGATATGATTCCCCTCCTTGTAGATATCCGATAGCTCAATGACCTCCCCATCCCGGGTTAGGTTAAGGATCATATCCATCTCCTCTTTCTCTATGGGTATCGGTTCGCTGTCATCCTTCAAAACCCTGTAGACCGCAGGAAGAGCCTTAAGCCCATAATACAGCTCAACGCTCATCTTTGTTTGAGTTAAAACATAGCCCGGTATTAAGTTTTTTATGGTTTCATAGGTTTTTCCCTGTTTTCGCTCTATCAGTTTTCTTTTAGGTACCAAGGTACGAATCTCCTCACCCGGAAACAGAAGCTCAATAAACTTTTGTACCTCTTCCTCACGACCAGTCTCAACAAAAATTGCATACCACTTCATGAACAACCTCCAACTATTACTCCCGCATCATCCAATCGGGAAGCTTCACACATACCTTGTACAACGGTTTTGAGAATATTTCCAATAAATTAGGGCCATCGTTTGCTACCCTTAGATTGAGGTTTTCACACTCCATTGTAATATACTGTATGTCTAAAAACAAATCAATAATGCTATCCCAAATCGGCACTGTCTAATCATTAGGATCCTGGTTTATCTATGGACTTCTATTTCCTCATACCCTTGAATACTATATTCACATACAGAAGGGATGATTTTATGGATAGAAATACTATTATGAAGGGTACTTTCATCCTTACCCTTTCAAACATATTACTACGCCTACTGGGATTTGTGTATCGTGTATTGCTGAGCAGAAGCATAGGATCTGAGGGTATGGGTGTATTACAGCTGGTAATGCCTGTCATATTTACTTCCCTGGCACTAATATCAGCAGGTATTCCCATAGCTGTATCCCGGCTGGTAGCCAAGAAAAGGGCAAAAGGAGATTACAACGGTGAACGCAGAATTCTCCTTACTAGCCTAGAGTTAATCATATCGCTATCCTTATTTGTATGTTTGCTCTTAATCTTAAATATTGATTACATTACCTACGACCTTATAAAGGAGCCCCGCGCCTACGGCCCTCTTCTTGCATTGTATCCCGCAATAATAATGATGTCAGTAAGTGCAGTCTTCAAGGGCTATTTCTATGGCGTTAAAAATTTCTATCCTCCTGCACTATCCGAATTGGTCGAGGAAATAATCACCATAGTATTGGCATTGTATTTCCTTGAAAAAGCCAAACATTTAGAAGTCTCCGCCCAGGTAACAGTTGTAGCCCTGGCCATCGTTTTAGGGGAATTATCATCTCTATTACTCTTAAGCCATAGCTACTACAGATATCGTACGACCATACCGTTATCCAGAAATAGAACAGGGTCTTCTTCCCTTATCACAGACATTCTAAGGATTAGCGGTCCCGTTACTTTAATCCGCTTGGTTTATTCCCTGAGCACATCAATAGGTTCTATTCTAATTCCCCAAAGATTGGTTAAATCCGGTCTCACCCATAGTCAGGCCATGAGTCTTTTGGGGATCTTAAACGGTATGGTGATCCCGCTCATGTTTATACCCTTTACATTTGGAAGCCCCTTAACCGTTGTTATAATCCCAAATCTGTCAGAGGATTTAGCACATAACAACTGGAAAAGAATACGCTCTAAAATATCTAAGGCCATATTCATGACTACCGTTGCCGTATTGCCTTTTGGCGCCGTCATGACAGCCCTGGCCCATCCAATTGGTCTCTTATTGTATAACCAAGAAGGGGTTGGTAGCATACTGGAACTTATGGCATATTTTTCAGCTGTCAATGCATTAAACCACACCCTAAGCGGTGTTTTAAATGGGCTGGGTAAGCAAAATAAGTCCGCCACATTCTCAATTGTTGGAGAAACCATAGAACTAACGAGTATTTACTTTCTGGTAGCGCATCCGGGCTTGCGTATATACGGATACATTATAGGGTTTTTCTTTTCAAGCCTTGTGGTCCTGTTGATGCAATTTGTTGCCGTATGCAAAACTGCTAAAATATCAATCGATTGGGCAGAATGGTTTTTAAAGCCTATGCTCGCATCCCTGCTTACCATCTCTTTATCCAAACTTGCATATATATGGCTTATTAATGGCACAACAAGCCCTGCCACATCCCTTTCCTTATCTGCCCTGGTGGGTATCCTTACCTATATGCTAATCCTTTATATAACCGGCACCTTCTCCATTATAAGGGATTTAGTCCTGTCTGCCCGCTCTGTGTAATGCCGGTTAAGCTTACGATATAACATCCTTATAGGACGCTAATAAGCCGTATGCTCTTAGTTTTCCCTCATATAACAGATTCAACTTGCTACACATTCTAAAATCCATTGGAGAAACAAGAGCTGGAGGCTTACCAAATAAGTCTATCCCGCTATTTGCCAGTAGGGTAGCAACAAATTGTGAGCAAAAATATTTATATGTCCTTTGAACAGGTATTCCCAACATTACGCCCAGTAGCCCTAAAAAATTGTATCCATATTTTTTTGCATCCGTTAAAAATCTATTTAGCTCCATCCTCAATCTATAATATTGGTAGCTATTAATGGTGACGGAATATAAGGCACATTGGGTCTCGGGAAATCTACCAAAGGTTCCATAAAAAATATCCTCCCTGACAAATCCTCCAATTAGGGGATTTGACGGTTTCAGTCTTCCAAAACTATACAGCTCCTTCAATTCTGAGTCAAATGCAATGGATACATGGGAATAGGGCTCCCTGGTATACATCTTTATAAACCTGGAAGGTAATGTCCCGCTATATGTCAGCAAAATATATATTGTATACTCCTTATTCATAACGATCCCCTTTGGATATTTAAAGTCTCGTGCCAGTGCTGTAAATATATGAAGCCCTTGGAACGATATTGATTAAACAGAATTATACACTAATATATGCTACTTTTTCAATATCCATATGTAGGAATCGAGCAGGGACAGACGAGTACTTCATCTGTCCCTACTTCCCATTATCAGTTTTTGTATTATAGTGACATTATCCCACTCTGATCTCCTGATGCTGATCGGACGAGTCATATAATGCCTGCATAATCTGGGCCGTAATTATTACGGTATCTATATGTGAGGGTAATTTTTCACCGGTTTGTATGCATCTTACAAAAGCGTCGATCTCGTTTTGGAAATGATCCCTTGATATATACTTGGGTGTACATTCAAACAAGGCCCCGCCCTTTGTAGTGTATAGTTTAAAGTCCGCACCGTACATCAAACGTATTCCACCCTTAGTGCCCATGAAGTCTATGAACATTTCATTTTCACCGATGTTTTGCGCCCATGCGCCATTTACCGTAATCACCGGGCCTTCAGTTCTTATCAGCCCCGTAATGGAATCCTCCACATCATAAGTCCCATCGTACTGGGGTGGTCCGGCCCACATATCTGTATATACATAATTCTTCATATCCCTGCCGAGCTTGGAAAAGGCTTCTCCTGTTACTGTCAAGGGTTTTGGATCCTGGCAGCAATACATTACGATATCAAGAAAATGTACACCCCAGTCAATTAAGGCTCCACCACCGGCTATTTCCTTTGTCGTAAATGCACCACCCAGGCCGGGTATACTGCGGTGGGCTCTAAAACTGGCATATACGTGATAGATCTCCCCTAATTCACCGCTGTCTATGATATTCTTAATTTTATTTACACCGTCATTGAATCGATTTACAACCCCTATGTTTAGTATTTTCCCCGTCTCATGCTGGACCTTTTGCATTTTTAAGGCTTCCTCGTATGTTCTGGCAGCGGGTTTCTCGCAAAGTACATGCTTACCCGCCCGCATAAAATCTATGGAAATATCTGCGTGTACATTGTTTGGGGTACAGACGGATACTGCAGTAACTTCTTCATCGTCCAATATATCCCGATAATCCTGGACAGCTATACCGCAGCCATATTTCTCAACTGCTGCCTGGGCCCTCTCCGGTATTATGTCGCAAAAATACTTTATCTCCACTTGTCCATTGGCCAAGTACGATGGTATATGGGCACTGTTTGCAATAGTACCGCACCCTATTACTGCTACTTTAATTTTTCCCATGTTTCATATCCCCCTTAAAAATATATTCTTAATGTTATTTTAAATCGATCCAGGTATCAGAATGTTCCCGAGCAAAACCAGCTTTATCAATTATGTTTATGATCTCAATGGTTTGTGTATCAGGGACTTTGCTTTTTCCCGTCCTAAAGAATTCCACCATATCGATGATAAATCTGTCAAAGAATCCTGTAGCCTCGGGTATTACGGCAACTTCACCACTCTTATATCTAATAAAGGATGAAAAACTGCAATCTTCTACTAATATTGATATTACGCCCCGTTTATCATTATCAAAGTCTATTACCAAGCAAGGAGTCTGGGATGTCCCGGTATACATAAGTCTTATAGCCGGACTGTCCATCAGCATAACCATGGGTTCAACCTGGTGGATTAGGTAGTTCTCCATCTCACCGGGTCCGACACTTGTAATGAAATCAATATCCCCTTTTTCCAGTTCCATAACCTCTCTGGAATACCTAAGCGCTGATGACGAAAACAAAGGGGTGCTATGTTCCTTTGCCAAATCAAAGAGTCCTATCGCTATCTGCTTTGTTGGAGCAAAGGTCTTATCGACATAAACGGGCTTACCCGACTTTAGAGGAATTTGGCATAGTTCCTCATGCATTTCAGGGTTGTCAGGTGACAGAACTATTATGTAGTCGGTTTCTTCCACCACTTGTTCAATAGTTTTACAATGGATTATACCCATTTCACTACACCAGGTCTTGTTATCCCTCTTTCCCGGCACATCTACTTTACCATAGGCGTGCGTAACTATCATTTCTCCCTTACTGGCATTCTTTATCATATCAGGATAGTTGTTAGCATGCCATTCATCGAGAAAATAATCGATAAACCCTACCTTCTTCATGCTTTACCGCTCCTTTCTCTCTATACATTTAACGCCAAATACCCAAAGCTGGGATTCAGACGCTGTAAACAGTTACCTAGATTAATATATGGATGCTTTAGAATTTACCTTCGGCTTCCATCTTTTTAAGAGCCTGAAGGCACTTTTCTACGCCCTCAAATTCCGGATAAAGTTCAATGCTCTCGTATTCGACGATATACCATTTTGTACCGCCTGTTTCACGGCACATGGTCATAAACTGAGACCAAGGTACATCGTCTTCGCCAATCATAGTTAAATATCCATCATGTGGGTTTTCCGAGCCCTTTTGCAAACTATAGGGTTTTAAATGTACAGTCGTGTAGCGACCGGGATATCGCTTTAATAGTGTCAGCATGTCGATACCCCTGCCATTTAGTACATGCCCATTATCCATTTGTACAATGATTGAAGGATCCGTATTATCAAATAAGACAGTAAAGGGACATTCATCCCTGTCTTCAAAAGGACGAAGTTCTCCTGCGTGGTTATGATATCCAAGGCGCAATCCATGATCCGATAATTTCCGGGCTACAGCATTGAATAGCTGAGCATTTTGGAGCCATTGCTCATAGGATCCTGTCATCTCCCTGGGTAAGCCGGGTATTATTACATAGGGATTCTCGATAACGTGAAAATATTCAATGGTGTTATTTAATGCATCATCCAATACATATTGCCAGGGTGTATGCCAACCGCAACAGACTAATTCGGCATCATCCAAGGCTTGTTTAACCTCCTTTGCAGGATACCTAAATGCCCCAAAAAACTCCACTGCCTCGTATCCCATATCCTTGACCCGTTGCAGCGTGGCAGGCATGTCTTTTTCCAGTTCGTTTTTCACAGAATACAGCTCTAGCCCGTACCTATATCTTCCCATACTTATACCTCCTTATTTTCTTATATGAGCATTCTCAATACTACATTCATTTCGTCGATTTTTTTCTTTAACTATACATTTAAAACTAATTCATTGGTGTGCTCCAATGACAATTGCGCCTGGTTGCCCAGGTATCCTATGCCAGTAATATCACGGTCTAATGTAGGGGTTAACAGAAATCAAATGAAATATTATAATCTATTAAAACAAGGTGAGATCACTTCTACCAGATAATGTTTGTTCGAATCGTCTCCAGGGTTTATTTGATATTTCCCTGAATCCTTAGATAATGGATTTTAAAAAATGCTGTCTACCACAAAAGATGAAATTCTTTATGGCTAAAATGACCCGCCCTGCCATAGTATAACTTATTAGCAAATGCCAAATAAAAAGGGGGCTCAATGTCTAGTTTAGTTGATAAATGTCTGGAAATCAATAGTAAAATAAAAATTACTACTTGGCCTACTGTCTAAAATGCCTGCTATTAAATTATAGCAGGCATTTTCTGTATTTCCATTACCATCATATTTTCTTCCCACACCACCGAACAGCATTAAGGAATAGCTTCCTAAATTCATCATGTCTCCAGACACCCAAAATATGGCCCGGTGTCAATACACAAAGCCGCCCGTTACCTATCTCACGGGTATATCCACCCACCTGGCAGCCTCCCGTTTCCGATGAAGTTGTAAAAAGCTTGGTTATATCATCGGCAGTCACATGTATATTGTAGTGTTCATCCCTAATGGTGAAGTCCTCTACTCCTTCTACGATTGGATGTCCTTGGATTATATTTACGTCCATATCACATCTGGGAGGATGTCCTACAAAATAATTACCGACGAAATCCGTATATTCATCTCCCTCCCTTGAAGTGTTTCCGGCATGGACCGATAAATAACCACCACCGTTTTTCACATAATCCTCCAGCTCTTTAGTCTTTACCTCGGTAATATCGTCAGTGAGCCATGGACTCCTGTTGCTGGCGTTAATGCTATTACCCTTACAACAAACAATAACCTGATAAGAAGCAATAAACTCGGGTGTAAGTATATCCTTGGCATCTCTTACAAAATCAAAATGAAATTCCGGTCCCTCCAGGGGCTTAATCCCCATTTCAATTACCTCACCCGGATGCCAGTAATCGTCACATAAAACCAATACGTTTAGCATTTTTAAAGTCTCCTTTCGTCTTTTACCAGGGGATCTCTACTTCATACATATCTCTCATAACAATACGGTTTTCATCAGATCTGATATTAGGCTCTTCCTCTTCGAGACTCCTGTCTGTTATAAAATACTCAGCCGCATAGCTCGCTTCATCCGGGCTATTGATGTCCTGGGCAGCAAACACCCTAAAGGTATAGCCCATGGGTCTTAACCTGTTGAACATTATCCTTATGGCCATATTACAGGCCGCACTGACCATTCTGTCATAGCCACCGCTAAAATCCCATGCCCTGTTAACGCTGGATCTTATAGAATTCACAAAACACAAGCGTGCTTTATCCAAATCCCTGAAAAGATTAAGATATTTAGAGGTCTCCTTTAGCATGTCTAAGGCAACATCTTCATATTTTTTTAGCAAGCTATCGTAATCGAAAGCCTCTTCTACGCTTTCATCCTCTGTGCTAACAGGTTCAATTATGTATACAAACATATCGAGGGGATCCCCCGGCTGCCATATTCCATATCCCTTGCTTTCAAAGTATTGGGTCAGGGACTCAGCAAATTTACCCTTAGCTCCCGTAATAATTACCCTTTTCATCGTCATACCTCCTAAAATGGCCAAGTTATATTCTCGTTATCATGCACAAACAATACATCCTCACGTGGGCTATCGTTGGTAAACTGAATAAATGCGGCTCTTGCCGTTTCAACTGGTTCATATTTTCCTTCAGTGTTTTTCTTACCTGACATATATGACCTGACCCAACCCGGATGGTATAATCTAAAGGTAAAGCCCTTTGGCCTTAATTCCTTAAATAATAATTTCACACCCATATTGAGAGCCGTTTTTGACATGGGATATGTGAAACCATCCCTTCTATGGCTGACACTTACGCTGCCGGCTTCAGATGATACGAAGCAGAGCCTCTTCATGCTTTCTTCTTTATCAATTAAGGGTAGAAAAGCCTGTACCATACGAAAGGAGCCCAGGGTGTTTACATTAAAAGCGTTCAGGCCTTTATCAAAATCCTTCAGATCAAATATATCTCCGACGTTACCGACTATACCGGCATTGCTAACAAGCATATCAAGATACTCGACCTTACTCGATATTACATCATAACATTTTCTTACTGAATCCTCCTTTGATACGTCCAGTTCCACTATGTGAAGTGTATCAGGATACTTATGACGTAGCTCTTCAAGTTCCTTCCATTGGGGCATATATTGTCCGGCAAATACGCGCCATCCGGCCTCGAGGAATACCGCTGTCATTCCCAGGCCTACTCCCCTGTCTGCGCCTGTAATAAGTATTGTCTTCATTTTTGTTCCCACTCCTTTTTTAGTCACTAGAGATATGTATAAACATTAGATGACTGCTTTAATTCCAGCCAACAATGTCAAAGCATGACTTTTTTGTATTAAATACCAATCACATAAGAACCTATATGCACTAAAACGTCCTATTAACTCATAACAATCCGGCATTGATCATCTGTCCTTTATAACCATCATAGAAATATCAATTCCTTTATATTATATCATAAGTGCAAGCCCTAATTGGCTTGCTTCACACCCATGCATTTATTATATCACAACTTTTGGGAATTTGTACCCTGCCGATTAAGAGGTTTGTCTATAATGATTATGTTGTAAAGTCCACTTGAATTGAGCAAGATATTTTAGTATCATAAGAGCATAATCTTCCATCTGTGGATAGACTTTCTATGAATCATATATCAAGCATGTTATCGGCATGGACTTTTCATAATTCAATTCCTTTTGTTACGAATTCAATAGCCGGAATGGACTGGTAATATAATAAAATCATAAGGAGGTACGAAATGTTATCAAGGGAAGAACGCATTAAATGGTTTCTGCATGACCGGTTCGGTATGTTTATTCATTGGGGTATTTACGCCATCCCCGCCAGGGGTGAGTGGGTTCGTAGCCAGGAAGGAATAAGCATCGAAGACTATCAGCCCTTTTTTGAAGAATTTGATCCTATCTATTACAATCCCAGGGAATGGGCCAGAGCAGCCAAAGAGGCAGGTATGAAATATGCCGTTATGACCGCTAAGCACCATGACGGTTTTTGTCTCTTTGACAGCCAACTTACAGACTATAAGGCTACAAATACCCCTGCCGGAAGGGATCTGATTAAGGAATATGTTGACGCTTTCCGTGCTGAAGGCCTCAAGGTAGGCTTTTATTATTCCATAATCGACTGGCATCATCCCGATTACCCTGCATATGGCGATCGACATCATCCCATGAGGGATAATGAGGATTGGAAGGACAGAGAAAAAGATAAGGACTTTTCCAGGTATATCGAATATTTCCATGGTCAGGTTAAGGAACTGGTCACAAATTACGGAAAGATCGATATCATGTGGTTTGATTTTTCATATGATGATATGACAGGCGAAAAATGGGAGGCTACCAGGTTGGTTGAAATGATACGCAAGATTCAGCCGGGAATCATCATAGATAACCGTCTGACCCAGCATGGTGATCACGATGATCCTAAACCCTACTCCGGAGATTTCGCATCCCCCGAACAGATCATACCCCCGGAGGGAATCAGGAATCAAAAAGGGGAGCTGATCCCTTGGGAGGCCTGTATAACCATGAACAACAACTGGGGCTATGCAGCGGCCGACAAGGACTTTAAATCCCCCAAACAGCTCATCCGTGCCTTGGTGGAATGCGTAAGCAAGGGAGGCAATATGCTGCTCAATGTAGGTCCTGATGCAAAGGGACAGATTCCCAAGGAATCCTTGAAGATTCTGGCCGAAATCGGGGAATGGATGAAGCAAAATTGTGACAGCATCTACGGTTGTGGAATAGCCGATCTTCCAAAACCCGAATGGGGCAGGTACACGCAGAATGGGAACAGGCTCTACGCCCATATATTTGACAGGGGGATTGGCGCCATAGCCGTCCAGGGACTTAATCACAAGGTAAAAAGGGCCCGTCTCCTGGCTGATAAATCTGAGGTCAATACAGATACTCCCTGGACCTCTATGCACTACGGTGATGCTATATTTATAAACCTACCGAGTTCGCAATTACCCGATGACATAGACACGGTGATAGAATTTGAATTGACATAATTAAAGCAAAGGGAGGTAAAGCGGGATAATAGCCCGCTTTACCTCCTCCAGCTGTATAAACAAGACAGTTCGAATCTATGAACCTTCCCCTTACAGTTTATCCTTTGATCATATTAGGGCAAATTCTCTAATAATGGGCCTGTCCGCCGCCTCCAAAACCCTGAGACGAACATGATCCGTGATTATTGGCTCGAACCTATCGATCTTCTTATGTCCTATGGCACTGCCTCGGACCAGTTCTACCCAGTTGCCAGCCTTTTTGTAGTCCAGTACATAATCCCTGACCCTCTCCCCATGTTTAATATCCTCCATGAGAATAATATGGGATATCTTCCTCGGTGAGTCAAGGCTAATCTCCAATACTTCCCCCGTCCCCGATGCTTCCTTTATGGGATTAGAAAAGGTTTCACGCACCCATTGACCGAATTCCCTGGCCCTTTTAGCATCCGGTTCCGGAATTAGGCCCCTGTCATCAGGTGCAATGTTGAGTAGAAGATTGGTTCCATGTCCTACGGACCGATAGTATATATCCTTTAGCTCCTCAAGGGAAAGCAGATTTTCTTCACTGTTGGGATGCCAGAACCACTGTCTCCGTCTTATAGGTACGTCGCATTCCGCCGGTAACCAGACTGGGGTATCCACCCATTTTATGGTATCATCGGTAAACATGCTGATTTTGACATCGCTGACAGTATTCCAGCAAGGGTATGGAGCGACTCCGTCTTCATTTCCCACCCATCTTATGGTTGGAGCCCCCATATTAAAGATCATAGCATCAGGCTGATATTTTTTAACCAAACCTATAATCCTTGCCCAATCATACTGACGCCCTTCAGAGCCTGCGCCATCGAACCAGACCTCTACCAAGGGGCCATATCCTGTTAGAAGTTCAGTCAATTGTTCAGCGTAGAAATCATCGTAGGCTTCCTTATCCGAATATCTGGGTTCATGTCTGTCCCAAGGGGATAGGTATAGGCCAAAGAGGATTCCTTCCTCTTGACAGGCTTTGGCACATTCCCCTACTACATCGCCTTTGCCATCCTTCCATGGACTTGATTTAACCGAATAATCCGTAGTTTCCGTAGGCCAAAGACAAAACCCGTCATGATGCTTAGCTGTAAGTATAAAATATTTAAATCCCGCAGATTTAACAGTTCTAATCCATTGCCGGGCATCCAACTGACTCGGATTAAATTTTGCGGGATCATCGGTGCCATCTCCCCACTCCTGATCACAAAAGGTATTAATCCCAAAATGACAAAACATCCCCATCTCCAAATCCTGCCATGCCATTTGGGGCATGGTTGGTTTTACCAACTTTACTTCGCCCATTCTATTCTCCCCTTTTCATAAAACTCCTTTACTCGTCCGGGTATTGATTTCGTCATCATCTATAAGCCAAATCCGCTGAATTGAAAAACATATCCATAGCTGGTTTCTTTTGTTCCTTTTATTCTATATTAAAGGCA
>LSQX01309997.1_pt2 | contig 22195 bp, 18 predicted proteins | sample 654561 | NCBI WGS metagenome assembly LSQX01 (sample SAMN04489861, study PRJNA283612) | anaerobic digester metagenome | isolation source: 4 biogas reactors fed with cattle manure at either 37C or 55C with and... | place: Denmark: Kongens Lyngby | collected 2014
TGTCCATGTTCAAAGGCATAATACCACCAATTTTTATCAGGGATATCAGTAGGGATTAATAGGGTTGAAAAAAATATATTTCTACTTATAACATACATTGATTCCAATTCTTGCAAAGGATTTTGAAAATGCTCAAAAGCTTCGAATGCAGTTATTAGTTCAATAGTTTTATTTTGAGTAGAGTGAAAGTCAAATCCGCGAGCAAATATATTTTCAGTATATAAATCATTCCATAAAAAGTTGAATCCTTTATCTCTCATTATGCGCACAAAAAGGCCATAACCGCCAGCCATATCTACATAAGTAGCATTAACACGAAAAAAAGCTTTGATGATTGAACTAGTTAATTTAGCACAATATACATTTCGTTGAATTAAACCAGTATCCGTAATATTAATAGAGGTAGTATATGCTTCAGCTAACCAAAAAGGCTCTTCTGTTTGTATAAAACCACAGTTCTCACATTTAAAATACGAGATATCATATTTATGTAGGATGTTAGCTTGAAAAACTGTTTTGATGGGGTGACTACATATACGACATGTGTTCATACTTAAAACTTTGAGATAATTTTGTGTTTACGTTTCATAAATCGCCAAAATAATTGAAAGATTGTTTTATGATACATATTTTTATATAAATATGCATCTGCTTCTTTATTTTGATCAATTGACGATGTGTGTATTAACGGTAATATGGAATTTGTTTCTAATGCTAAATTTGTTGTGTTATTTTTTGCATAATAATGTGTCCCACCATAAACGCCAATATTAGAGATTAAATTGACATTAGGAATAATACATAGCCCTTTGTTTTTCCACATATGGAATCCTAATTGATAATCCCACGTATTATTCCCTTGTTTTTTCATCATCAGGAATTTATCAATCCATACTTGTCTTTCCTTCCAAGAGGATAAATATGGTTGAATATCATATTTGAAATCAGAGAGAACATAATTTTTCAAATATAAATCATATCCCTGCCAAGCTCTTCTCCATGAAGCCCATCCCCAAATATTAATATACCCCGAAAAATAATATGAAGCTTCACCTCTTTTAATTCCATCCTGAAAATTATCGCCGGAAATCAGCATAATTTCTTCATTATCCTTGTATTTATTTAACAACTCTTCACAATACGGAAAAAAATCAGGGTGAGGCAAACAATCATCTTCTAAAATAATGCCTTGTTCAACATTATCAAAAAACCATGTTATAGCAGTAGATACACCTTTGGCACAACCTAAGTTTTGGTTTTGAAATAATGTTTTTAATTCACAATCCCAGTCTATTTGTTTTACAAGATCTCTCACTTTTTGGCATTTTTCAGCTTCTCCCTCTTTATTTGATCTTGGCCCGTCCGCAGCTATATATAAATATTTAGGTTGTCGTTTTTTAATGGCATCAAATACTTGTTGTGCAGTTTCAATTCTATTAAATATAATAAATAAAACGGGTGTTTCAAAGTTTGTCATTATTGATGAATTTTATTCATTGTATTAGTTAAACTGAATAATTTTAATTTTTATTAAAGTTTCTTTTGCTCCTATCAAACATGGCATTTCGTAACCTTCGGCATCAATTTTAGGATAATCAATAAAAGGGATATTGTTTTTTTGCATAAAACTGTCATTTGCGATGGTATCAACTATATGTTTTATTTACTCAACAGTTTATCAAAATATTCAATGGTTTTTATCAAGCCGTCTTCCAATTGAATCATTGGTTGCCAATTCAATTCATTTTTAGCCAATGAAATATCAGGACAACGTTGCATAGGATCGTCAGATGGTAAAGGTTTGTAAATAAGTTTTGATTTAGAACCAACCATTTCAATAACCTTTTGAGCCAATTCAAGAATTGTAAACTCATTCGGATTGCCAATATTGACGGGACCAATAAATTCATTCGAAGATTCCATCATTTTAATCATTCCATTTATTAAATCGTCAATATATTGAAAACTGCGTGTTTGTTTTCCGTCTCCATAAATAGTTATATCCTTGCCTTGCAAGGCTTGAACAATAAAATTGGAAACAACACGACCGTCGTTGGGATGCATTCGAGGGCCATAAGTATTGAAGATCCTCACTATTTTTATGTCTACATTATTCATACGATGGTAATCCATAAATAATGTTTCGGCACATCTTTTCCCTTCGTCATAGCAAGAACGGATCCCAATGGGATTCACATTACCCCAATAAGCTTCTACTTGCGGATGTACATTTGGATCGCCATATACTTCGCTGGTTGAGGCTTGCAAAACTCTTGCTTTGGTTCGTTTGGCTAAACCGAGAGCATTAATGGCTCCCATTACGGATGTTTTAATGGTTTGGATGGCATCAAATTGATAATGCACCGGTGATGCTGGACAGGCTAAATTATAAATCTGATCCGTTTCAATAAAAAAAGGTATAGTAACATCATGACGTACCGTTTCAAAATACGGATTATCTAATAAATGTACAATGTTTGCCTTTTGACCAGTAAAATAATTATCTAAGCAAATAACTTCATTTCCTTTGTTTAACAGTCGCTCACACAAATGAGAACCTATAAAACCCGCTCCTCCGGTTACTAATATTTTTTTCATTCTAAATTATAGTGTTAAATAATTTGCAAAAATACTAAATAATCCATAAAAAATTAGTTAGTACATTGATGTTATGTTTATATTATTTAGGCTTTCATCATTTTTTCAATATCCTTCGAAGCGGAAGGTAGCTGAGCCATTAAATCAATGGGGGGGGCAGCTATCAGCATGTCGGTTTCAATACGCACGCCGATTCCTTCTTCCGGAATATAAATTCCCGGTTCACAGCTGGCGACCATACCTTCTTCGAAAACCACATCGCGGTCGCCCACATCGTGGGTATCTATCCCCATAAAATGTCCGATGTTGTGCATAAAGTATTTTCTTACCAACGGATAAGTGTTTTTGTCTTGTTGGTCGGCTTCCGCCTGTGTGAACAATCCGAGTTTTACAAATTCTTCTTCCATCATACCAAATACTTTTTTATTTATTTTGTTGATGGTCGTACCGGGCACATATAAAGTTTTGGCATATTCATACACCCGCCAACAAGCGTCATACACTTGTTTTTGACGAGGGGTATAGGTTCCGTTAACAGGAATCGTTCGCGATAAATCGCCGGCATAATTAGCATAGGATGCACCGAAATCAAGCAACAGCAAATCACCGTCTTGACAAATTTTATTGTTTTTGATATAGTGTAGTACACAGGTGTCTTTTCCGGAAGCTATGATGGGTGCAAAAGCATGTCCGGTGGCAGCACTGCGTATGAATTCGTGTATCATTTCCGCTTCTACCTCATATTCCATCACCCCGGGCTTTACGAACTTCAACAGTCGTATAAAGGCTGATGCTGTAATGTCGCAGGCTTTTTTTATTAAATCTATTTCTACGCTTTCTTTACGTAATCGCAAGGAAGTGAATATAGGAGCCAGACGACCGTAGCTATGCAAAGGAAATAATTGTTGTATTTTTCTGCAAAAGCGGAGTTCCTGACGTTCCACTTCGGTATCGAATCGATAATTCTCTTGCAGATTCAAATATATTTTTTCCGAAGCATAAGCCATTTCCTTCAATATGGAATCGAAACTTGAGAGCCATTGTACATTTTGTATACCCGAAACACGTTGTGCGTGTTCCACTGTATATTTATATCCGTTCCAAACGGCAATGGTTTCATTGGTTTGAAGCAGAAAAAGCACTTCTCGATATTGAGGATTGGGATGATGCGGACAGAGTGCCAATATGCTCTTTTCCTGATCGATGCCTGTTAAATAAAAGAAATCGGCGTTTTGACGAAAAGGGAAATATTGATCGCCTGTTTCGGGCATTTCATCATTCGACGTTAGTAACACCAAAGAGTTAGGTTCAACGCAATTTACTAACTTCGTACGGTTGTGGACGAAAAATGATGATTCTATTTCTTGATATTTCATATTATAAAAGTTAATCTAATTTAAAAATAATAGGCATCGTTAGGATACAACGAACGGGTTTCCCTCTTTGCATTGCCGGTTTCCATTTGGGCATTAATTTTGTAACTCTAAGAGCTTCTTCATCCAAACTTGGATCCTTACCTCTAACAATTTTAATATTGGTAATGCTTCCGTCTTTTTCTACAATAAAACCAACAAAAACATTCCCTTGAATCCCTTTTTCTGCGGCTATCTTAGGATATTTAATATTTTCTCGCACAAATTTCATACGTGCTTCCTCTCCTCCCGGAAATTCAGGGTTTTGTTCTACTACAACAAAAACTTCTTCATTCGCTGTATCAATAGAATTCTTTTTATCAGTATTTTCAGTTTGCGCACTTAAAATAGTAGGAGCCAAAAATAGCATTCCAAATAACAAAAATTTCATTTTATAAGTTTTCATAATAATAATTATTTTTATTTACACTGTTAACATTCCAATAATATCGTAAATTGATTTTGCGTGATGTCGTTCCAGATAATCATTAATACTATCAATCACTTTCACGGCAACGGCAGGGTCGATAAAATTAGCGGTTCCGATTTGAACAGCAGTGGCACCGGCAAGGAAAAACTCAATAGCATCACCGGCATTCATAATGCCTCCTAATCCGATGATGGGGATTTTAACCGCTTTATAGGTTTGCCACACCATGCGTAAAGCAATGGGTTTTACACAAGGACCCGACAATCCGCCTGTAACAGTCGATAGGATAGGGGTTTGTTTTTCGGCATCAATGGCCATTCCCAGTAAAGTGTTGATTAAAGAAACCGAATCGGCGCCGGCAAATTCAACGGCTTTTGCTATTTCGGTAATATCGGTAACATTGGGTGAAAGTTTTACAATCAAGGTTTTTTTATAAGCATCTCGAACGGCTCTGGTTACTTTTTCCGCCGAAGCACAACTGGTACCGAAAGCCATTCCACCTTCCTTTACATTGGGGCATGAGATGTTTAGTTCTATGGCCGGAATTTTATCCAAATTATTCAACTTTTCCGCGACCGCCACATAATCTTCTAATGTCGAGCCTGAAACATTCACTATGATATGGGTGTCATAATGTTTAATCCGCGGGTAAATGTTTTCGATAAAATAATCGATGCCTTTATTTTGTAAACCTACCGCATTCAACATACCGGAAGGTGTTTCGGCCATGCGGGGATAAGGATTCCCTTCACGTGGATGCAAGGTGGTTCCTTTAACAAGTATGCCTCCCAAACGATTCAAATCGATGAAATCGGCGAATTCTTCGCCATATCCAAATGTGCCTGATGCAGTTAATACAGGATTCTTAAATTCTAAATCATTGATTTTTACCGATAAATCAGCCATGTGTTTTGTTTTTTTTATTTGGCAAATGTCGTTATAATTTTCTGATTTTGCAAGAAAACATTCATTTTAGTAGAAATTCTTAGGTATTACATAACTTGAGTATATTTATAGCTGTACAAGTCGAAATTCTTTTGACTAAAATAAGAGAAATTTATATACTTTTGCGTTTCGTAAATATAAACCATATTATAATAAAAAACCGGTTTAAATACTAAGTTAGAAATCTCATTTAGATAATAATTGTATGGCATTAAAGCAATCGCTGGAAAAAAACGGAAATGTTTTATTTCGTTATCGTGGACAAATTCCTTTGTTCGTTTTTATATTGGGTTTACCTTTTATATATTTCACTTATTTCACTGATAATTATAAACTGTTTTCGCAATTCTTCGGTAGTGGCTTGTCTTGTTTTTGGACAACGATAAGCATTCTATCGATTGTTGTTTCATTGCTTGGAATAGTGACTCGGGCTTACACCATAGGAACAACCCCTCGCGGCACATCGGGAAGGAACCGCGAAAAGCAAGTAGCCAACCAACTAAACACAAAAGGGATTTATTCAGTGGTTCGACACCCTTTGTATGTGGGTAATTATTTAATGTGGGCGGGATTGTTGATTTTTGTTGCCAATATATATTTATTTATAATTGCTTCTTTGTTATATTGGCTCTATTACGAAAGGATTATGTTTACCGAAGAATGTTATTTGGAAAAACAGTTTGGCGAAGATTTTATTCAATGGTCGTTGAAAGTGCCTGCTTTTGTGCCGGCTTTCAAGCAATTTGAAAAAGGCGATATTCCTTTTTCCTTCAAATCTGTTTTACGCAGAGAATATTCGGGAGCTTTTGCCATAACGCTTTGTTTTACTTTGGTTGATTATATACGTTACTATGCCATTACACTACAAGATAATATTATGCAACCGCAATGGATACGTTTATCCCTCCTTTGCCTCGCCGTTATGGCCGTGTTAACCATCGTTTTAAGAACATTGAAACACTACACCCCTATCTTGAACCGCGCACCGGGTAGAGATTAAATAAAAGCCATTGTTTCCTTTTGAAGGTTAAATGTTATTTTTTCTTCTTCTTTGGAACATATGGTTTCTTTTTAGTTTTAATATACACGTGTTTGATTGTTGCAGATGTGGTTTGTCTTTCATCAATATCGAAATGCGATTTCAATGATTTAATCAAAGGAGTAAGTTTCAGGAAGCCGTAGTTTCGGGGGTCGAAATCGGGTTTTTTCTTCATAATCATATTGCCTACATCGCCCAAAAAGGCCCACCCGTCGTCGTCGGCAATGTCGTCAACAGAGGCTGCTATTAAGGCTATGGTTGAGGAATTGATTTTATGAATAGATTTTTGTACTGATGGTTCTTTAACTTGAGATTCAATTGTTTGAATTTCATTATCTTCTTCTTCGGAATGGAGTATTTCGAGGTAAATAAATTTATCGCAAGCCGCTATAAAAGGATAGGGAGTTTTCTTCTCACCAAAACCAAAAACTATCATTCCCGATTCGCGTAATCGCAATGCAAGACGTGTGAAATCGCTATCACTGGATATGATACAAAATCCGCCTACTTTGCCAGCGTAAAGGATATCCATAGCATCAATAATCATTGCTGAATCGGTAGAGTTTTTGCCTGAGGTATAACTATATTGTTGAATGGGTGTGATGGCATGTTCAAGTAATACAGATTTCCATTTAGTTAGGTTTGGTTTTGTCCAATCGCCGTAAATTCGTTTAAATGTAGGAGAACCGTACTTGGCAATTTCTTCTAAAATATTTTTAATATATTCGCTAGGAATATTATCAGCATCAATGGTAACGGCTAATTTTAAATCTGCTTTTTTTTCCATGAGGGTTAATTTATATTTATTTATGAAAGATTACTTATAATAACTGAATAAAGTTTTACGAGAAACAAAAATATATAAAAATAACGAACGAGCAAAATGTAATATATTCATTATGCTTTAATTATTTAATATATAATAAAAAGCAACGTTTTTGATTTTTATGCTTTTTTTACTTCGATAGCAAGAATAATAGTATCAGATAATTCAATGCTTATATCGGATTGGAAATCTTTTACAAGGGTTAACTGATTGCAAAGAATTTCGGAACAGATATAATCTTTATGTAAAAGCAAAACTTCTTCCACTTCGGGATGATGACTTATTGTTACATTGATTTTATCGATTACGTCTAGATCACTTTCTTTGCGTATGTTTTGGATGCGGTTAACCATTTCGCGGGCAATACCCTCGTTTTTGAGTTCGTTTGTAATGTTGATATCGAGGGCGACGGTAATATTGTCTTCGGTCGAGACTATCCATCCCGGAATGTCTTCGGTAAGGATTTCTACATCTTCAATAGTTAGCATTATTTCTTCTTGTTCAATATGCAAGCAAAGTTCTTTATCTTTTTCCATACGGTTAATATCGGCTTGAGAACATTGAGCTATGGCTGCGGCAATGGCTTTCATGTTTTTTCCGTATTTAGGGCCTAAGGTTTTGAAGTTAGGTTTTATCTTTTTAACCAAAATATTGTTGTCGTCGCTGAGGTATTCTATGGCTTTGATATTAACTTCGGCCATTATCAAATCTTTCACCGTTTCGATTTGGCGGATGCGATTTTTATCCGAAATCGGGATAATAATTTTCGAAAGAGGTTGCCTTACTTTAATGTTATTACGTTTCCTAAGTGAAAGTACCATCGATGAAATTTGTTGTGCCAATTGCATTTGTTGTTCCAATTCAGGGTCGATAAATCGGCTGTCGGCTTGGGGAAAATCGCTGTGATGCACCGATTCGGCGGTATTTTTTCGGCTGACGGTATTTAGGTCACGGTATAATTGTTCGGCAAAAAAAGGAGCGATGGGTGCCATGAGTTTAGCGATGGTTTCCAAGCAACTGTAAAGCGTTTGATAAGCCGAAATTTTATCTTCGTTGTATTCGCCTTTCCAGAACCGGCGACGGCTGAGTCGTACATACCAATTACTTAAATACACATCCACAAAATACTGTATGGCTCTGCCGGCTTTGGTAGGTTCGTAGTCGGCATAATAAGCATCTACATTATTGATTAATGTATTCAGTTCCGATAATATCCAACGATCGATTTCGGGGCGTTGGTCAATGGCGATATCCACTTCTTTATAGGTGAAACAGTCAATATTGGCATAGAGGGCGAAGAAACTATACGTATTATATAAAGTCCCGAAGAATTTACGTCTGACTTCGTCTATGCCGTCCAAATCGAATTTAAGGTTTTCCCAAGGCTGGGTGTTGGTAATCATATACCAGCGAGTGGCATCGGGGCCGTATTTTTGTAATGTTTCGAAGGGATCGACGGCATTACCCAGTCGTTTCGACATTTTGTTCCCGTTTTTATCTAAAACCAATCCGTTTGAAATCACATTTTTATAAGCTACCGAATCGGAAATGATGGTGGCAATGGCGTGAAGGGTAAAGAACCAGCCTCGGGTTTGGTCAACACCTTCTGCTATGAAATCGGCAGGGAAGGATTTGGAAATATCGTTGTGGGGATAGAAGTATTGAGCATAAGGCATGGCACCGCTATCGAACCAAACATCGATTAAATCAAGTTCGCGCGTCATTTTCTTTCCGGAAGGCGAAACTAAAATAACTTTATCAATATAAGGACGATGTAAATCGAAATTTTGATAATCATGCGATTGATAAGGATTTTCTTTCATAAAACCGGTGGCAACGGCTTTATCGATTTCTTGCCTAAGTTGAGCTACCGATTCGATACAGATTTCTTCTTTACCGTCGTCGGTACGCCAAATGGGTAGGGGAGTACCCCAGTAACGAGAGCGGGAAAGATTCCAGTCGACCAGGTTTTCCAACCAATTGCCGAAACGTCCGCTTCCGGTCGATTCGGGTTTCCATTGGATGGTTTTATTTAAAGCAAGTAAACGATTTTTTACGGCGGTTGTACGTATAAACCAACTGTCTAATGGATAATATAAGATAGGTTTGTCGGTACGCCAGCAATGAGGGTAGTTGTGTGTATGTTTCTCTATCTTAAATGCTAAGTTTTGTTGTTTCAGCATAACACAAAGGTCGATATCCAAAGTTGTTTCGTTGGTTTCGGATTTAGCATCGTAATCGTTTTTCACATAACGTCCGGAAAAATCTTTGTATAAATCGATATTAACATTGTTTTTCAAAAAGTCGGGATCGAGGTCTTCGATTTTATAAAATTTACCTGTTTTATCGACCATAGGTTGGCGTTTCTTTTCGCGGTCGTACATAAACAGCGGAGGTACACCGGCTTGTTTAGCCACACGGTCATCATCGGCACCGAAAGTAGGGGAAATATGAACGATACCTGTACCGTCTTCGGTAGTAACATAATCGCCGGCTATCACGCGGAAGGCCCCTTGACCGGGGTTTACCCATGGAATCAATTGTTCGTATTGTATCCCAATTAAATCCGTTCCTTTGCATTCGGCAACAACTTGATAAGGAATATTTTTATCGCCTGCTTGGTAATCTTCAAATGATAGTTCGGCGTTTTTTTCAGGAAAATGAGCATGCAATAAAGCTTTGGCCAAAATAACATGTATAGGTTTTGCAGAATAAGCGTTAAATGTTTTCACTAACACGTAATCAATGTTAGGGCCTACTGCCAGGGCGGTATTAGAAGGCAAAGTCCAGGGTGTGGTTGTCCATGCTAAGAGATAAGCCCCCTCTAAATCTCCCCCCAAGGGGGAGACTTTTAGCATAGTACGTTTTTCAAGCTCTGTGTATATTGTTGAAATTACATTGTCAATATCACATAAAATTTCATCGTTTGTGAATCGGATAACTTTGTAACCTGAATTTTCCAAATACAAAGTTCGTTCTTTGTCGGCAGTTTGTATTTCGGGTTGGTTATGATATCCGCCGTCTACTTCTATGATTAATTGTTTAGGTAAACAAACAAAATCAACGATATACTCTCCTATAATGTGTTGTCTTCTAAATTTAAAGCCTTCAAGTTTCTTCCCTTTTAAGCAAGTCCATAATACACTTTCAGCTTCGGTTTGCTTTTTAATATTTTCTTTTTTATTTAATTTGAGAAGTTCATAAGATTCCTTAGCTGCTGTTTGATAACCGGGTCGTTGCAAGTCTCCCCTTTGGGGAGATTTAGAGGGGCTACTGATTTTGAATTGAGCAACAACAGTAGTATCTTTCACGTCCTTATAGCAGCCGGGCATATTGAGTTCGTGTGAACTGAGTCCGGTACCGGCAGCAGGGGAATAAGGTTGTATGGTATAACCTTTATATAATAATCCTTTTTTATACATCTGTGCCAGCAAATACCACAATGTTTCGATGTATTGGTTTTCAAATGTAATATAAGGATGGTCCAAATCAACCCAATAACCCATTTTAATGGTTAAATCGTCCCATAAATCCTTGTATTTCATTACCTCTTTCCGGCAAGCTTGGTTATATTCATCAACCGATATCTTTACACCTATATCTTCTTTGGTAATACCTAAACTTTGTTCTACCGCCAATTCGATGGGAAGGCCGTGGGTGTCCCAACCGGCTTTGCGTTCCACATAAAATCCTTTTTGGGTTTTGTAACGGCAAAATATATCTTTAATGGCACGAGCCATTACATGATGAATACCCGGTTTACCGTTGGCCGAAGGTGGTCCTTCGTAAAAAATAAAAGGTGGATGCCCTTCTCTGAGTCGTAAACTTTGAAGAAAAGTTTGGTTCTCTTTCCAGTAATCCAATATATGATTACTGATTTCTACAAGATTAAGGCTCTTATATTCAGTGTATTTATTCTTCATTCGATGCAATCGATTTAGATTTTATTTTTAGCCTGCAAAGGTACAAAATTATGTGTAATGATAAAGAAACAGGCCGGTGTTTTTTGGGTTAAATCTTTTTTTGAGGAATTCATAATTGATAATTAAAATTCATACATTTGCAAAAATTTATTGTATCAAAAACACAAAAATAAAATGTTGGCAAGTCTTATTACTGGAATAATAGTCATAATAATAGGAATAGTTAGTTTCTATATCATTTACAAACCAAATAAAAAAGAAGAATTTTTTATTTTTAGTTTATATGGTTTTTTGTTATGTTTATGTAGTATATTTATTTTTTTGGGTTGCTTAGACATAATAGGATATCGTTTTACTATTGACGGATCTTTTATTACACCGGAACTTAATGATGATATGACCGTTTTGAATGGTATAGCTCTTGGTGTGTCGTCACTTGCCATATCGGGATGGATAGAAATCTTTTTGAAAAGAATAAAAAAGTTTCGTTATAAAAAACAAAATAGGGATATATAAATGACTTGTCCTGATATATGAGGACTGATTAATGACTATTATTTGTGATTTTTAATGTATTAGCAGTAAATTTGAGATAAAAATCCTTTTAATAACTAATACAATATCATTATTTTATGATTGTACTAGAATACCCCTTGAAACAAGCTTGTCAGTAAAAAATGCTGCTTTGTCTCGATTGCGTGAGAGGCTTCTCAGCAAAACCTACGAAGCTTCTCAGGAAAACGAATGAAGCTTCTCAGGTGATCGAGACAAGCCTGCCTCCCAGCAAAGCAAGCTTGTTTCAGGGGGGGCTCTAGTACAACCAATTTTTAACCATTAAGAAGTTAAGAAAAAGTTCTCATCTGTCAGCTTTTCAAATTTTTATCAAAGGACACAAACGACATCAGGGACACAAATATCATCCATATTCACATATATAAAAATTAAAAATCCTTTGCGGGTTTTGGCGGTGTAGATAAAAAAAGAGGGCGTTAGCAACGTCCTCTTTTCTATATGTATTGTAAACTAAAAATTAGTAAGCAACACCTTGGGCAATCATAGCTTCGGCCACTTTAATAAAGCCTGCTATGTTAGCACCTTTAACGTAATTGATGTAACCGTTCTTTTCTTTTCCGTATTTCACACAGTTATCGTGGATGTTATTCATAATTCCATGTAATTTTTCATCAACTTCCTTAGCTGACCATGAAAGTTTCATTGAATTTTGCGACATTTCCAAACCTGAAGTGGCCACACCGCCTGCATTGGCAGCTTTACCCGGGGCAAAGTTAACTTTTGCTTTTTGAAGAGCGATAACGGCTTCGGCGGTACATCCCATATTGGAAGTTTCAACAACGTATTGAACACCGTTTTTAATTAATTGAGCGGCGTCTTTATCGTTTAATTCGTTTTGGATAGCGCAAGGCATAGCGATGTCGACTTTTACTTCCCATGATTTTTTACCCGGGAAGAATTTAGCTGACTTGAATTTATCGGCGAAAGGAGCTACTACATTGTTACGTGTTTGAAGCAATTCATTCATGTAAGCAATTTTTTCGGGAGTAGTGATTCCTTCTTCGTCTAAGATGTAACCGTCAGGACCGGAGATAGTAACCACTTTAGCACCTAATTCGGCCAATTTAAGGGCAGCACCCCATGAAACATTACCGAAACCGGACAATGCCACACGTTTGCCTTCTAATTTATCTTTTTTCGCTTTAATCATACCTTGTAAGAAATAAACGGAGCCGAAACCGGTAGCTTCTGGACGAACCAAAGAGCCACCCCATTCCAAACCTTTTCCGGTTAATACACCCACGTGGTGTTCGCGTAAACGTTTATATTGTCCGAACATAAAACCGATTTCACGACCGCCAACACCTATGTCGCCTGCGGGAACGTCGGTTTCAGGACCTATGTATTTTTGAAGTTCGGTCATGAAAGCTTGGCAGAAACGCATTACTTCATTTTCCGATTTTCCTTGAGGATTGAAATCGGAACCGCCTTTACCGCCTCCCATGGGAAGAGTTGTTAAAGAGTTTTTAAAGGTTTGTTCGAAAGCCAAAAATTTCATGGAATCTTCGTTCACGCTCGGGTGAAAACGAATGCCACCTTTGTAAGGGCCTATAGCCATGTTATGTTGTACTCTGTATCCACGGTTTACTTGAATATTGCCTTTGTCGTCTACCCAAGTTACTTTGAATTTGATGATTCTTTCGGGTTCCAAAATTCTTTCTACGATAGCATATTTATCGTATTTAGGGTTTTGATTTACGAAATCTACAATGGTTTCAAGTACTTCCTTTGCTGCTTGAATGTACAAAGGTTGAGCTGGGTTTTTTGCCTCTAATTCGGCGATTATTTTCTTTAAATCCATAACAGATATTTTTTATTGTTGATTATATTGAGTTTATATTTAAATATTAAATTTGAAAAACAGATGCAAAGTTAGTACTTATTTATATATAAAACTACTTTTTTGAAATTATTTTTGTTTTATACAAAAAATTGATTTTCAATTTTTTGTACGATACGGTGAATGAATCACATCTTTAAAAGTAAAAAGGAATAATGAACCTAATTCCGTAGCGATGGGTGTGGGGTAGGAAATAATGTAGCTTTTTTCGTTAAGGAACATTCCCAGTGGTAAAGAATAAATTTTATAGGCATCAATAAAGGTGAAATCTTTATTAAAATGTACGAAATTCCATTTGAATTCGGGATATGCGCTTACAAAATGGTAAAGTTTTGAAGGTTCTACATCGAGCATCACGCTGAAAAATTCTACGTAATCACCGTACATTTCATATAGTTTTTTTATAATCAGCATTTCGCGTATGCATTCCTGACAGTCGAGTGTGAAGAAATGAAGAAACACATATTTCCCTTTATAGTCTGAAAGTTTTAGGGTGTTATTGTGTATGTCTTTAAATTGACAATCAGGGGCTATGCTGCCAGCTTTCAGATTTGTAAGATTAAAGATAGTGTTTTCCGCCATTTTTTTGTGTTCTTCAAATTTGGTAGTTTCGGCTATTTTTCGCAGTAATGACAATAGGTTTTTTTTGTTGAAATCCTCATGCTGTAAAAATAAAGTGCTTAGATTTTTAATAAGGGCTATTTCGCGAACCATTTCATTTAATAGATATGGGTCTTTCCCTAAATCATTGGAAAGGGTATAGTAATCGTTAAGTTGGTTTATATCATATAATAACAATTTTCTTGTAATATATTTAGAACCTGCGTAAATATAATTATCATAGCATTGAATAAAAAAATCCATATAAGCAGGATTATGGTAATGGATATATTTATTATTTAAATATTTATCGTAAAGTTTCTGCATGCTTTTTTTATAATACATTTTTTCAATTTGAGCAATGCGAAAAGTGGTATAGATGCTATAAAAGTCGAGGGTGTCGATATGTAAAGGAAACCTATCGGTAATTATTTGCAGTAAACTATCATAAACATTTTGTGGAATCATGCTTATTATAGGTACACTATGTTTATATAGGAAGTAATTGTAATACTGATTGAAAAAATTAATTTTCCAGTTAAGTTCGTTTGTGTCGGAATTCAAAATGGATATTTGGATAGTATTTCCCAAATATTTTGCATCAATTCGGTTGATTAGTTGTTCGTTTGTGTGTAAGATAATATTGTAGTTCTTTTCGGGTTCAACAAAGATACTTCCTTCGCTGGTGTTGATATTTAGGATGAGTTCACGAGTCTCTAAAACAGGAATTTCTACCTGAAAAGCACCTTCCTCATTGATATATGTTTTTGTTATCAATGTTTTATTTCCGGTCAGTAGCTCATCACAAAGATAAAATCTAATTTCAGCCCCTTTGGCAAAAGCCGCTTCGCCTTGGATAATTACGTGTTTGAGGGCAAATATATCTGTTGTTAGGAGAATAATTCCTATACAAACATAGCTTGCTTTAAGGGCTAGTTTCATGATGATTGATGATTATAGTATTCGGAATAAAATCTGTAACATTTCCTTTGTTAAGAATAATTTCCTTGACAGCAGAAGAAGAAATATGTGCATAATGTCTGTCGGTAAGTAAGAAAACCGTTTCTATATTGGTATGCAAGGCTTTATTCATATAAGCTATGCTATTTTCATTTTCAAAATCATTGATGCTTCGTATACCTCTAATGATATATTTGATATGGTTTGCTTTACAATAATCGACAGTTAATCCGGTATAGATCACACAATGAATATTATCATAATTTTCGAACGTTTTGTTTAACCAAAGTAGTCGTTGTTCGGGAGAAAACATATATTTTTTTTCACTATTTTGTCCAATAGCCACAATCAGCTTATCAAATAAGAGAGAAGCACGTAGTATAATGTCTTCATGTCCTTTAGTGATAGGATCAAAAGATCCCGGAAAAATAGCTGTTTTCATGATTGTTAAGTTTAAGATGCTTCAACGCTGGCTTTTAGTCGTTCGGCATTTTCAGCGACTTGCAAGGCTTCAATGACTTCTTGAATATCACCGTCGACAAAACCGCTTAAATTATACATAGTTAAATTAATTCTATGATCTGTAACTCTGTTTTGTGGGTAATTATAGGTACGTATTTTTGCGGAGCGATCGCCCGTTGAAACCATGGTTTTTCGTTTTCCAGAAATATCATCTAAATATTTTTGATATTCCATTTCATAAATGCGAGTACGTAGAATCTTCAAAGCTTTTTCGTAGTTTTTAATTTGAGATTTTTCATCTTGTATGGCTACTACTATACCGGTAGGAATATGTGTTAAACGTATGGCTGAATAGGTTGTGTTAACAGATTGACCTCCAGGACCGGAAGAGCAATAAGTGTCTTTACGAATGTCTTTTTCTTTTAATTCTACATCGAATTCATCGGCTTCGGGTAAAACAACCACCGATGCGGCAGAGGTATGTACCCTGCCTTGCGCTTCAGTTTGTGGAACGCGTTGTACACGATGTACGCCTGATTCATATTTTAACAAACCGTAAACACCTTCGCCCATTACGTTAAAAATAATTTCTTTAAATCCACCTATAGTACCTTCCGTTACAGAGACAACGTCTAATTTCCATTTTTTATTTTCACAGTAATGAGAATACATACGAAACAAATCGCCGGCAAAAATACTGGCTTCATCGCCACCCGTACCGGCGCGAATTTCAACAATAGCATTTTTTTCATCTTGAGGATCTGAGGGTATCAATAATAATCGTATTTGATTTTCCAATATCTCTTCACGTTCGTTCAAAGCATTCAATTCTTCTTTGGCCATATTGCGAAATTCTTCATCTTTTTCGTTGGCTATTACTTCCTTTGCATTTGAAATATTACTTAATACATTTTTATATTCTTGGTAAACGTTTACAATTGCTTGAAGTTCTTTGTAATCTTTGTTTAGTTTGACAAATCGTTTCATGTCGGCTATCGTTTCTGGTTGGACTAATTGTTCTCCTATTTCAAGCCAACGTGAATATATAACTTCTAATTTCTCTAAGAGTGAATTCATATTAATTTTATAATGATATAAATGAAGTGCAAAAGTATAAAAAAATTAGAAACAAATAGTACTTAAAAGGGCCTTTAAAGAAGCAGAATACTATATTTTGTATTATTTGAAAAAATCATAGAATACATTCAAAATCAATCACCCGTAACTAATTTATCTTAATCTGTATATAAACAGACTGGTTAAACGGAATGTTTAGAGAATAGTTTTATCATTTCATCGACATAGGTTTTCGAAACCGGAATATCGGCAATTTCATCGGAATCTAATTCGAGAAATAATCCATCTTTTTCTTTGCGTAATATTTTTACTTTTTTAAAATTAATGATGTAAGAACGGTGACATCGAATAAGTCCGCTTTCCGGATAACTTTCTTCAATTATTTTCAATGAACTACGCAAAGTTGATTTTGTAATTTCTTTTTTATTGTTTTCGTAATAGATATACACATAGTTATTTGCTGATTCTATATAATATAAATGTTCTATTTTAACGGATAAACGTAGGTTCCCTTTTTCATCAGTGAAATTAATGAGATCTTTTGTGCTTTCAGCCACTTCTTTGGGTTCCTCTTGTGTGAACCGTTTGATTACTTTTTCGTTTTCTTTCATGGAAAAATACAACCAAGAAAGCGTATAAGGAATGATTAATATGGAAATGGTATAAAAAAATGTTCTGGGTAATATTTCAAAAAATGTAGTAGGTTCTTCTTTTATAGACCAAGCAACTAAGGTACAAGATATGGCTATGATAATAATTTCGGCAATAATCCAACTAATATATATAAGGTAAGTAAATGGGTTATGTTTATTAACAAAGCTCATTACTATCCGGCTAGTTGTTAAAATAATAAATCCTATCAGCACCAATATGCTCATATAAAGCATATATGCTTCCCTTCCTATCAAGGTTAACCATTTATTTGAGCCGAAAGGTTTGTAAATTATGATAAAGGTTAATGCAAAAAAAGTAACAAACAGTAAAAACTTGACAGTATTTGTCTTTTCGGTGAAGAATCCCGGTAATTTTTTAGCCATTTCTTTAAAATAAAACTGTGGCAAAAGTATAAAAAAAAATAATAAGGAGCTGTTTTTTTTTATAACATCCCTAAATAAATGCTTTAACCCCTAAATACCTTATTTTATCCCATTCAATTTTGAATTATCCCATTTTTGGGACTTTGATGAGAAATTTCTTTTTTCTTTGCAGCACTTTGAAAAGCTTATGATATTACATATAAAATTTGTTTTAAGCAGTAATCTTATACATATAAAATTATTATTATGAGAATTATCGGAACAGGAAGTTCAGTGCCAAGTTTAGTTGTAAGCAATGACATGCTTTCAGAAATTTTAGATACAAACGATGAGTGGATTTCTACCCGTACGGGAGTGAAAGAAAGACGCATTTTATCGAAAGAGACTTTAGTAGACATTGCTGTAACGGCAGCGCAGAAAGCCATTGAAGATGCTCAAATATCAAGTGTTGACTTAGATTATATTGTTTGTTCCAATTTAGTTAATAGTTATGCGACTCCTTCCTTAAGTAGTATTATACAAGGAAAAATAGGAGCATCTTGTCCGTGTTTAGATATAAATGTGGCTTGTGCCGGTTTTGTATATGCTTTAGATATTTCAGAAGCGTTTTTGAAAATGGGAAAAGTAAAAAACATCTTGATCGTTTGTGCCGAAGAACCATCACGTATCGTTGATTGGACACAAAGAGATGCAAGTATTTTATTTGGAGATGGGGCGGCTGCGGCGGTTGTTACCGATGGAGATGACTTAAAAGCCATGCATTTATCTACAACATCGAATATTGATTCTTTGTATTATCATAGAAAAATGGAATTTAATCCCTTTAATAATAAAGAAGAAAATACAGGCCCTTTGGTTATGAATGGCAAAGAAATTTATAAATTAGCCGTATCTGCTTCGACGTCTGAAATAAATTTAATTTTACAAGAAGCAGGATTAAAAGCAGATGATATTGATTATTTTATTTGTCATCAAGCTAATTTACGTATCATAGAGACCATACGTCAAAATTTAAATCAAACTGAAGATAAATTTCCTCATAATATTGAAAAGTATGGCAATACTGCATCGGCCTCAATCCTAATTTTATTGGATGAATTGAATAAATCAAAAAAAATAAAATCAGGCGATTTAATAGTTTTAAGTGCCTTTGGGGCAGGCTTTACAACCGGAGCTTGTATATTATCATGGTCTGGTTCAAATAATAAATAAATTAAAAAAGCGATATACATTAATATTATATATATGAAAAGAGTAGTTATAACAGGATTAGGTGTAGTTTCACCTGTTGGCAATGATGTTCCTACATTTTGGGGAAATATAAAAAGCGGTGTATGTGGAATCAGTAAAATTTCTTCTTTCCCGATTGATGATTTTGTTGTTCAGGTTGCCGCTGAAATAAAAAATTTCAATGCGGAAGCATTTGGTATAGATAAGTCATTAGTACGTCGTTCGGATTTATTTACCCAATATGCTTTGGTGGCAGCGAAACAAGCTATGGAAGATAGCAAATTAGATATGGATCCCGAGCGATTGGGTGTTTATGTCGGTTCCGGAGTAGGGGGTATTCATACTTTTTATGCAGAAAGTCAAAAATTGATGGAAAAAGGGATGGGTTGGGTTTCTCCTTTGTTTATTCCTATGATGATCTCGAACATTGCCTCCGGTAATATTGCCATCTCTCATAAAGCGGAAGGCCCTTGTTTACCGATTGTTACGGCATGCGCTACCGGAACACATTCCATAGGTGAGGCTTATAGAGCAGTTAAACACGGGTATGCCGATGCTATTATAGCTGGTGGAACTGAAGCTTCTATAACACCATTAGCTATCGGTGGATTTGCAAATGCAAAAGCACTTTCGCGTAGTTCGGATCCTTTAAGTGCTTCTATCCCTTTTGATATGCGACGTCAGGGATTTGTTATAGGTGAGGGAGCAGGTATATTAATAGTAGAGGAGTATGAGCATGCTAAAGCACGTAATGCCAAAATATATGCGGAATTATGTGGTTATGGGAATACCTGCGATGCGTACCATTACACAGCACCGAAACCCGATGCCAGTTCTGCCGCTAAAGCTATGGTGTTGGCATTACATGAAGCAAACTATAAAAAAGAAAAAGATACAATATATATCAATGCGCACGGTACAAGCACCCCTTTGAACGATAAAACCGAAACCTTGGCTATTAAATTAGCTTTGGGAGAAGACAAAGCTAAACAATCATTGATTAGTTCAACTAAATCTATGACAGGTCATATGTTGGGAGCCGCCGGTGCTGTAGAGCTTATCGCTACGGTACTAGCCTTAAAGGAAGAACTAATTCCTCCAACCATTGGATTTAAAGAGACTGATCCCGAATGTGATTTAGATTATGTGCCGAATCAAGCGAGAAAAGCCAAAATCAGCTTAGGCCTCTCTAATTCCTTAGGTTTTGGTGGACATAATGCTTGTCTTGCAGTTCGTAAAATTGATTAGTGGTAATTTTTAGTTTAGTAAATATTAAGTTTAAGTATGGATAGAGAAATCATTAAAACGTTTATTCCTCATCGTGAACCTATGCTTTTGATTGATGAAATTATTATCGATGAAAACAACGTTGCACATGCTAACTATTATGTAAGAGGAGATGAGTATTTTTTACAAGGACATTTTCCGGGAAATCCGGTAGTGCCCGGTGTGATTTTATGTGAAATTATGGCACAGTCTTGCTGCTTGCTTATCGGCGATGAATTAAAAGGTAAAACTCCTTTTTATGCAGGAATTGAAAAAGTAAGGTTTAAAAAACAAGTAAAACCGGGTGACTTAATAGAAATAAAGGCCAGAATTCTTAGTAGAAGAAATTTAGCCTTTTTTGTTGAAGCCGAGGCTAAAGTTAAAGGAGAGCTCTCGGCAAGAGGAACGCTTTCATTTGTTTTAATTGAAAATGAAAAGCTATCTATCAATCAAGATGTGAAGAATTAAAACTAATACATATCTTATTTATTATTTATTCATGATGACTGGCATATCGATTTTATTATCGATATGCTTGTTTTATTAGAAAGAATTATTTGAAACGAAATTGTATAAAAGTAAATGGGGTGTGGAAAATCGAATATGAAGCATCTACATAATATAAATCCCCTTTATGTTTTTTGTTTTTCTTTTTTTGCAGCAGGGAATAAAACGTTATTTAAAATTAAACGATAGCCTTCAGAATTAGGGTGTAAATTTAAATCGGTAGGGGGGTCTCCAACAAAATGTTGATAATCTTCAGGATCGTGACCACCGTAAAAAGTAAATGTTCCTTTTCCAAAAGTTCCGTGTAAATACCTTACTTCATGGAAGGCTTTGGATTCGCCTAATATAATTACATTTGGTTTTACTTTATCTTTTCTAAAAGCGGTGGTTTGTCCCATAAATCCACGTATGATTTGTGTATGATTTTGGCAAAGCATGGTAGGGATTGGATCCCATTTGGCTGAAAATTCGAACAAAGTAAAAAAATCATTAGGTGTATTCATTACATGTTTTGTGGGATCGATATCGATATCTGATATTTCGTATTCATAGGGATTAGTAGATATTTTAAAATTATGAAAGGCAAAGGTATTATTGAAATTTAATTTATTTTGAGCTTGTGGATCAATCGGATCTCCATCGAAAGGGACATCACAAATGTCAACTCCATCGGCAGCAAGGGCAACATCATAACTATCTGGAGCCGAACACATGGCAAACATATATCCACCTCCTGCTACAAAATCGCGAATTTTCTTGGCAACGGTTAATTTTAGCTGCGATACCTTAGTAAAGCCCAATTTACGTGCGGTAGCTTCATTTTCTCTTACATCATTTATATACCAGTCGGCATTACGGTAGTTGGCCCAAAATTTACCGTATTGTCCTGTAAAATCTTCATGATGTAAATGTAACCAATCGTACGTAGGCAATATTCCACTTATGACCTCTTCGTCATATACTACATTATAAGGAATTTCTGCATATGTTAATACTAAAGTAACTGCATCATCCCATGGAAGTTTGTTTTTAGGAGAATACACTGCGATTTTAGGTGCTTTTGTAAGTTTTATTTCACTCATATTAATATCCGTTTGTGCAATTTCTTGTAGTATCGAATTAGCTTGAATGTCGGCTATGATTTGGAAACTCACATTGCGAATCAAACATTCATTTTCTGCGGTTTGCGAATACATGCACATAAAACTGCCTCCGCGATAATTTAACAACCAGCTTACATCTATTTCTTTTGATAAAGCCCAATAGGCAATACCGTAAGCTTTCAAATGATTGCGTTGTGTTTTATCCATCGGAATGAGTATATAAGATGCACTGACCTGTGCGATACTAAAAAAAAAGATAATACCTATAATAAACCGTTTCATTTCCATGTGAATTTGGATGCAAATATACATAAAATTGTCTTAAAAGTACTATTTATTTTTGATTGAATGAAGAAGTAAATATGTC
>LSQX01060840.1_pt1 | contig 22188 bp, 18 predicted proteins | sample 654561 | NCBI WGS metagenome assembly LSQX01 (sample SAMN04489861, study PRJNA283612) | anaerobic digester metagenome | isolation source: 4 biogas reactors fed with cattle manure at either 37C or 55C with and... | place: Denmark: Kongens Lyngby | collected 2014
CAGGGCTGATATCGCGCAGGCTGCTTACTGAAGGGTGTTTCTGCCTGACCACCGCTACGCCGGCCTCGCATTGCTGCCTGCGCACGTTGTATTCGGAAGAGGCCAGGCTGTGCTTGACCATCGTATCGATCAGGACGAGGCGATAGCCGGCAGCCTGGGGATCGAAGGGGATGCGTTCAAACCCGAGCGAACGGCAGTCGAGCTTGATGAGCTGGCCAGCCTGCCCGTGGAGGGAGGCGAACTGGTCCATGATGCCGCAGCGCACCCCTGCATAGTGATGCTCGGCCAGCTGTCCGATGCGGGCCAGTTCAGCACGGCTTTTGCCCAGGCCGAACAGGTCGTTCAGGGCAAAGGCGAAGACGCTCTCGAGGGCCGCTGAGGAGGAAAGCCCTGCACCCAGGGGGATGTCGCCACCGAATACGCTGTCGAAGCCCCCGGTTTCAGCGCCGGTTTCCTTCAGTTCCATTACTACTCCCAGGATGTAATTGGCCCAATGCTCAGGGAGCTTTTCCTTTGAAGGGAGAAAGGTAACCATCTCATCGTAATCGATTGAAAAAACGTTGACTTGCTTGCCCCCATTGGGCCTGATAGCCAGAAACATAGCCTTGTCGATGGCCCCCGGCAGTACAAAACCTTCATTGTAATCGGTATGCTCGCCTATGAGGTTTACGCGTCCGGGAGAGGCATATACCGCTGCCTGGCCTCCAAATAATTCCTTGAATTTTCTTTGAATATTATTCATCATAATGAAAAAAGAAACAGGTGAAAAATTGAATAAGCCTTGTGGCAAATTTCAACAATAATCCGGATGGAAAAAAGCCAATGGGATTTTTATCGTGAAAAAAAGATGTTGTCCTGGCAGACTGTTGAGACAAGAAAAAAAAAGGGACCCTTGTAGAAATATGTAACTTAGAATGAATACAAATAAGGATTTAGAACATTGATAGACAGGAAAAAAACAATGCTTTTTCAAAAAAGAAAGGCCAATTAAAAAGAAAAAAATTTCAACAAAGATATGGTTTTCAGTTTTTTTGGCAAATTCCTTTTTACATTTGCCCGCAATAAGGTTTAAGAAAGACCTGTTTTCGGACCTTCTTATATCAGGAAAATAAGGAATAAATGGGTCTTACAACTGGAGCGAAGCAATAAGAAAAATGAGTAATTAACCCAATCTATTCACTTAAATTGTAATCAATGTTTAAAGGACACCCCAAAGGGCTATTTGTGGCCTTCTTCTCCAACATGGGAGAGCGATTTGGTTTTTACACCATGATGGCGATCTTGGTATTGTTTCTCCAGGCAAAGTACGGGCTTTCTGCCCAGGATGCCGGCAATTACTACAGCTGGTTTTATTATGCCATTTATGCCCTGGCGCTGGTTGGTGGTTTAGTGGCCGATGCAACAAGCAAGTATAAGACGGTCATTTTCTTCGGGCAGATAATCATGTTCCTTGGCTATGCAGTGATTGCTATCCCCGGCATGCCCCTGTCGATTGCCTTGTTAGGCTTGTTTATCATTGCTTTCGGTAATGGTCTCTTCAAGGGGAACCTGCAGGCTGTAGTGGGTCAGTTGTATGACGACCCCAAGTACAGCGGAATCCGCGACACCGCCTTTATGATCTTTTATATGGGGATCAATATTGGGGCTTTCTTTGCTCCTTTTGTGGCCCAGGGAGTCAGGAACTGGTTTCTCAAGACCCAGGGTTTCCTTCACGATGGAAGTCTTCCAGCCATGTGTCACGCCTTCCTTGACGGCAGGATGTCGGATGCTGCCTCCATTGCTAACTTCGAGGTCCTGGCGTCGAAAGTTTCACCCGTTGCCATAGTTGGTACTGAGCAACTTTCCGGCTTTGCTAACAGCTATCTTGATGCATTCGGAAAAGGCTATAATTACGCCTTTGGAGTGGCAGCAATAGCCATGCTTATTTCACTTGCCGTATATGTTATATTCAACAAACACCTCCCCAACAAGGAGAAAGTGGTTAAGGCAGAGAAGCAAGCAGGAGAACCTTTCTTTAACGCTAAGAACGTACGCACCATTATTATTTCACTTGGTCTGTGGGCCGTTACCGCCTTGCTGCTTTGGTTTGTGATGAAAGACTTTTTGTTTGGAATGGCCATCGGTTTGTTCATTGGCTTCATTGCCATGATTATGCAAATGTCGACAAAGGACGAATTGCCTAAGACCATGTCATTGATCCTGGTTTTTGTGGTGGTTGTGTTTTTCTGGATGTCATTCCACCAGAACGGACTTACGCTTACCTATTTTGCCCGTGACTATACCGTTAAAGAGGTTGGCCCATTCACCAACATTTTCTTTAACCTGAAATCTATGCTTTCCTTCCTGGGTGCTGCCGCAGGTCTGTATCTGCTGTTTGCCGGCAAGGGAGCCAGGAATAAAACCATTGGCGGAGTGATGCTGGCCGGTCTTGGTATCCTGACCTATTTCTTTGTAAAAGGTTATGATCCTCTGAACGCCATTTCACCCGAGGTGTTCCAGTCGTTCAACCCTTTGTTTATCGTGGTGCTGACATTCCCCATTATGGGTTTCTTTGCCTACTTGCGCAGGAGGAACTCAGAACCATCTACGCCAAAGAAGATTGGAATAGGGATGATCATTGCTGCCGTAGGTTTTGTAATAATCCTTATTGGATCGCAAGGGCTGATTGCTCCAAGCACGGTAGAAGCACAAAACCTTACCGAATGGGGCAGGATATCACCCTATTGGCTGATCAGTACATACCTGACCCTCACCGTTGCCGAGCTTTTCCTGAGCCCTATGGGGCTGTCCTTTGTCTCTAAGGTCGCTCCCACCAGGTTCCAGGGCCTGATGCAGGGCGGCTGGCTGCTGGCTACGGCCACAGGCAATAAACTCCTGTTTGTGGGCAGTTACTTCTGGGAGCGCATTGAATTATGGCAGATCTGGTTTATTTTTGTGATTTGCTGTATCGCTTCGGCTGCTTTCATCTTCTCGATCATGAAGCGGCTCGAGAAAGCCACCAACTAACAGGGCTAAACTCCTGAAAGAATACACCCTGCGCAACGGGAGATTCCCTTTTTTGAAGGAGCCCCGGTGCGCAGGTTTTTTGTTGTCTTTGTTAAAAACAAATTCCTGCCTTTTTGTCCTGGAGTGAATTATTTTTTTGTTTTGATATGTGTCTGGTAATAAGGGTTTTGAATGCTTCTGTGAGATAAAAGGGGAGAATTATCATTTTTGGTTTTGGTGAATTTCTGAATTTCTGCAAATTCCTTTATATTTTTGCCCCCACTGATACATTCAATCCATAGAAAAACCAATTTAACAATGAGCGAAACACCTGAAAAGAAGAATGGGGGATTTAAATCCTTTCCAAGGAATTTTTGGACAGTCATTGTAATGGAGTTCTTTGAGCGGGGCTCGTATTACGGGGTGATGTCGGTGCTGTCTGTATATCTGGTCCTGTCGGTTGCCGATGGCGGGCTTGGCTTTTCCAAATCGAGCGTCGGGCTTATTAAAAGTACCATTACCCCGCTTTTGTATTTATTGCCCATTCTTGCAGGAGGCCTTGCTGATCGTTTCGGATACCGCCGCACGCTATTCTTTGCCTTTGCAATGCTGAGTGCGGGATATTTCTTCACCAGTCTCTCCACTTCTTATTCGCTGGTATTTCTGAGCCTGATCATAATGGCCATCGGGGCAGGATTTTTCAAACCCATCATTTCGGGTACCATTGCCAGGGTTACCGATGAGCGCAATTCGGGGCTGGGCTTTGGGATCTTTTACTGGTCGATCAACCTGGGGGCCTTTCTTTTCCCTCTGTTGCTTGTGCCCTATCTGAAGAACCTCGGTTGGAACTATATTTTTATCATGGCAGCGGTAGGCACGGGTGCCATGCTGATCCTTAACCTCCTGGTATATAAGGAACCCCCGCGTCCCGAAAACACCAAGTCCCTTTCAGAGACCCTAAAGGGCATTGTCCTGGTGCTGAAAGACTACCGCTTTGTGTTAATGATCGTGATCTACAGTGGATTCTGGATCCTGTATTTCCAGATGTTCGATACTGTTCTGTGGTACCTGACAGAATACATGGATATGACCCCTGTAAACATTACCATAAATAAATTCCTGGGATTATTTATGGACAACCCAAACTGGACCTTTGAGGCAGAGCACGTGACGGTGATCAATGCGGGTGTAATTATTTTGCTGCAGTTGCTCATCTCGGCCATTGTTAGAAAGACGCCTGCCTTGCCCACCATGATCGTGGGGATTACCCTTGGAACGCTTGGCATGGCGATTCTGGCCATTTCCACATATAGTTGGGTGTTTATCCTGGGCATCTTGATCTTCTCCATAGGCGAGATGACCGCCCACCCGAAGTTTATTTCCTATGTTGGATTGATAGCCCCGCCCGACAAGAAAGCCCTCTACCTGGGGTATTCATTCCTCTATGGGGTGATTGGTAGCGGCATCGGGGGCATCCTGGGGGCCACGCTTTATGTCCACTTTGTGGATAATATGCAGAAACCCAGCCTGCTGTGGATCATCTTCAGCCTGATTGGCGTGGCGACCATTATTGGGCTGCTGCTCTACAACCGTTTCCTGGCGCCTCAAAAGCCCGAAAGCCAGGTCGTGTAAGGATTTGAAAGGATGAAAAGACTTCCTGCTTAGGACAAGTGCTGCTGCATTTGCTTTAGCAGGAAGTCTGTTTGTTTGATACCCACAAAGCGCACTACTTCCTTCCCGTTTTTAAAAAGGATGAGGGTGGGGATGTTGCGGATGCTGTATTGGCCCGAAATGGACCTGAACTGGTCCACGTTGAGTTTGGCCACGGTGGCTTTCCCCTGCAGGCTTTCCGCTATCTCATTGAGCACAGGCCCCATCACCTTGCAGGGCATGCACCACTCGGCCCAGAAATCAACAAGCACCAAACCACGTTTGATGTGCTGCTGGAAATTACGGTCGGTGAGCGTAACGATTTGATCGCTTTGCGGGGTGGCAGCCAGCCTCTTCATCCGCTGCGCAGAATAGAAAGCATAGGCAACAAAGAAAACTACCAGGGCGAGTATGATGATAAGGGTTGTAGACATCATGGAGCGTTTTCTATCCCTGTACAGGAATAAGGATTTAATTGTTTTCGAGGATTTTGATATCGAAAGTTAGCTTCATGATCTGCCTGAACATGTATGATACGCCGCAATAGCGTTCTTGTGAGAGCTCCACGGCTTTTTTAAGCTTTTCCATATCCAGGTTTTCACCTCTGAATTCATAGGTGATGTTCATGGAGGTGTAATGCTTTGGGTGCTCTTCTGTAAGTTCAGCATCCACGCGAATGTTGAAATAGGTGGGTTCCTGGCGCATCTTACGCAGGATGGAGATGACATCCATTCCCGTACATCCTGCAAGGGAGGTAAGCAATAATTCCTTAGGGCGTACGCCACTGTTCTGTCCCCCCGACTCAACCATCGCATCAAGCATTACATGGTGGCCATTCACTTCTGAATCAAACTGCATATTGCCCTTCCAGGCGGTTTCAACGGTATGTTGCATTGTATTTTCCTTTCTTTTGTATTTTCAATGGTGCAAAAGTACGCCTTTAAAAGGGAAGGACCGGAAAGAAGAGAACCTATGATGCCGCCTTAAGATGTGAGATGCGACAGGTTTTTTATTGATTTAGTTCTACCTTTGCAGGGATTTTTGAGCAAGACGGATATGAGAACCTATACTACCCCTGACGATTGCACGCTTCCCGGACTGGATGCCCCTTGTTTTCGCGACCTGCTGCCCGAAGAAATTAGCCTGGCGCGCGAGAGCAAGACCATGGTGGTGTTCCATAAAGGCGAGACCCTGGCCAAGCAGGGTGCCTTTGCCTCCAGTGTGCTATTTATCATTGATGGCCTGGGTAAACGATATATAGAAGGAGATGCCCAGCGCAACTACAATATCAGCCTGGTGAAGGGCGGTGAGTTCCTCGGGCTGTCGGCGGCCTTCGGATCGAATACCTATCCCTATTCAGTGACAGCCTTGAGTGAAGTTACCGCATGCCTGATTGAGAAGGACGCGGTTGCCAGCCTGGCAAAGTTGAACGGCACCTTTGCCCACAGCATTATCAGCCGTTATTGCCGGAGCAGCAATATGCTTTATACGGCAATCAGCAAACTCACCAACAAGCAAATGAACGGCCGCATGGCAGATGCCCTGCTGTACCTGGATGCTGTTCAGCATGAGGGGCAGGCGGTGTTTGTGAACCTGAGCCGTAAAGATATTTCGGATTTTGCCGGCGTTTCCACTGAAAGTGCCATCAAGCTGCTGAAGAATTTTGAAAAGGATGGTTTGATCAGCCTGGAGGAAAAAGATATCGTTTTGCTCCAACATCAGGCCCTGGAAGAGATCAGCCGCAAGGGCTGAAAAGCCTGATTTTATTGCTTTGTTGTCTTTTATTGAACTGTTTTCAGCGGTTTTGTAAAAGGGAGTCAAAAAAAACCTACCTTTGCCCCCTTATTAACCCGTGATTTCAGTTAAGCGTTTTTGAGACAGGGATCCGCCTGTCACCGGGAAGTCCCCGGCCGGGAAAACAGATCCGCTTTACCCGGAAACACCCAACACCATTTTATTAGTGAATACATTTGAGAATTTGAACCTTACTCCAGGTATCCTTCGTGCAATACAGGACCTTGGATTTGAGAATCCCATGCCCGTTCAGGAGGAAGTCATCCCCCTGATGCTGGATCAACAAAACGATATCATAGCCCTGGCCCAGACAGGCACGGGCAAAACCGCCGCCTTCGGCCTTCCGCTGGTGCAGATGACAGATATCTCCTCCAAGGAGCCTCAAGCCCTTGTGCTTTGCCCTACCCGTGAACTGTGCATTCAGATCACGGCCGACCTGCAGAGTTTCGCCGTACATACCCCCGGATTGAATATCCTGGCGGTTTATGGTGGCTCAAGCATTGAGAACCAGTTGCGCGCCCTTAAAAAGGGTGTGCACATCATCGTGGCCACCCCTGGACGCCTTTGGGACCTGATGGGCCGCAAAGCCGTAAAACTCCATGCCGTGAGCAATGTCGTGCTGGATGAAGCCGACGAGATGCTCAATATGGGCTTCGAAGAAAGCATCGCCGATATTCTGGAGCAGGTACCTTCCGAGCGGCGTACATTGCTTTTCTCAGCCACTATGCCAAGGGAAGTGGCCAACATTGCCCGTAAATATATGCAGGAAGCCCTTGAGGTGACCATTGGAACCCGCAATGCCGGTTCAAACAACGTTTCCCATATTGCTTATTCTGTTCACGGGCGCGACAAATACCGGGCCCTCAAGCGCGTTGCTGATGCCGAGCCTGCCATTTATGGCATTGTCTTCTGCCGCACGCGTCGCGATACCCACGAAATAGCCTCCAAGCTCATAGCAGATGGCTATAATGCCGACGCGCTCCACGGCGATCTCTCGCAGGCACAGCGCGACAGCGTAATGAATAAATTCCGCCAGCGAAGCATTCAGTTGCTGGTTGCCACCGATGTGGCTGCACGCGGCCTGGACGTGGATGACCTCACGCATATCATAAACTTCGACCTTCCGGATGACCTGGAGGCTTATACCCATCGCAGCGGCCGCACCGGACGTGCCAATAAGAAAGGCATCTCCATTGCATTGGTCTCCCCGCGTGAGCGTACACAGCTGGCTCAAATCCAGCGAAAAATGAAGGTATCCTTCAGTATGGAATCCATCCCCACGGGAAAGGAAATCTGCTCCAATCAAATGATGCACTGGGTGCAAAAGCTCGATACCGTTTCGGCAAGCCACCATCAGTTGCGCAAAATGGTGCCCGGTGTTTATGATACCTTGGAACAACTGGATAAGGACGAGCTGATCAGGCGCATGGCAGGGCTGGAATTTGAAAAGCTCCTCAGCGAATACAGCTATGCCGATGATCTTGCCATCCCCGACCACGACAATACACGCAGCAATGGCCGAGAAAAGTATAAAAATCGTGGCCTGATGGAGGACAGTGAAGGCTATACCCGCTTGTTCATCAACCTCGGAAAAATGGATGGATTGTATCCCAAAGAGTTGATCGGGCTGGTAAACGACAACACCCGCGGTGAGCGGATCAACCTGGGCCGTATTGACTTGATGCGCGAGTTTTCCTTTTTTGAGGTGGAAAACCAGCAGGTGAAGACCCTCATCAAATCGATGAAGAATTCAACCTTCCGTAACCGCAGGGTGGATATAACAATCGCCAATCCGGAAGGTAAGCCATCTTCCCCCGGGAAGGTCAAGCCGGCCGAGCGCCGCAAAAAGATTGTCAAAGCCAGATAAGGAAAAGAAGTCTGGACTTAGTGCCCATGGCATCAGACCTTTAATTTCAGCCCGTCATAGGCCAGGTGAATATTTTCAGGCAGTTCCTTTTCTACGTCCGCTGAGAAGCCCATTTGGTGGCTGATGTGGGTAAGGTATCCTTTTTCGGGTGCCAGCTCCTGCAGTATGGCCACTGCTTCTTCCAGGCTGAAATGCGAGATATGCTTTTTTTTTCTTAAGGCATTGATGATGACTACTTTTGAGCCTCTCATTTTATCCAACTCTTCAGCCTCTATCTGATTGGCATCGGTAAGGTAAGAAAAGTCGCCTATCCTGAACCCCAGGACCGGCATCTTCAGGTGCAAAGCCTTGATGGGGATGAACTCAAGGTTATTCACAAGGAAGGGCAGGTTGTCGATGGCATGGAGGTTGATTTTGGGCACGCCCGGGTATTTCTCTTCTTCAAAGGCATAGGAAAAATCTTGCTTCACAATACGCAGGACCTGGGGGGTGGCGTACACATCCATGGCTTTCTTCTGCACCCAGTTGAAGGCCCGCACATCATCAAGCCCTCCTATATGGTCCTTGTGGCTATGGGTGATCACGACCGCATCCAGCTTACCAACGCCCTCGCGCAGCATCTGCTGCCTGAAATCAGGACCCGCATCTATGGCCACGCAGTCATCGCCTTGCTTAACGAGTACGGATGTTCGCAGCCGCTTATCGCGTGAATCCTTGCTTAGGCACACGGGGCATTTGCAGGCCACCACAGGTACGCCTTGTGAAGTGCCTGTGCCCAGAACCGTTATTTCCATTGCCGGCTGTTTTATTGATAAGCAAAGATAAGATTTTTAAATACCCCGCTTTATTGCTTTTTGCGCCACACAAGGTGGCTCGCTCGGCCTTTTTTCGTAAATTGCGCGCCTAAAAATCATTTGCTATGGAGAATAGTTTCAAGATCATAAAGCCTGAGCAAATACAGGATAACCTGTTCAAACTCATTGGCTCAGACTGGATGCTGGTTAGTGCCGGCAAGCCTGAACACTACAATATGATGACGGCAAGCTGGGGCTTTGCAGGCGTGCTTTGGCGTAAACCCGTGGCCGTGGCCTTCATTCGACCCAACCGCTACACCTACGAATTTGCCGAGAACAACCCCTATTACACCCTTAGTTTCTTTGACGAAGACCAGCGCGACATCCTGAACCTATGCGGTACCATCTCAGGCCGCGATGTTAATAAAATGGGCATCGAAGGCATCACCCCGCTTATCACCCCCCTGGGAAACGTTTGTTTCAGGGAGGCTAAGCTTGTGCTCGAGTGTCGCAAGCTGTATTTCGACGATATTAAGCCCGAGCTGTTCCAGGCTTTTGAACTGGAAAAGATATACCCCAAAAAGGATTACCATCGCTTTTACATTGGCGAAATTGTAAATGTCTGGCAGAAGGAACGACCTCTGCCATAATGCCCCCTGCTTTTTAAGGAACAGAGTTTTTTATCAGGCAAATACTTTATACTTTTGATGTTTGGTTTTGCCAATTGGATTTTCCCTGTAACCACACCATCGCCTTGTACTATTGAGAATGGGAATTTTTGACAATATAGAGAAACGTATACAGACCTATTTCTTTGGCCGGGAATTGAGCAAGGTCAGCCGAAAAAAGAAAGTGGTTGGTTTTGATTCAGCCCGTAAGATTGGCATTCTTTACGATTGCAGCCAGGAGAAGCATTACAGGGAAGTCGTGCGCTTGGTAAAAGACCTTGAGCAGCAGGGAAAAACGGTGCATGCACTGGGGTTCGTCAGGCAAAAAAAAATGCCTGATTATACCCTCGCCCAGCTAAACCTTTCCTTTTGCCACAGGAGCGACTTCTCCTGGAGGCTGAGACTCAAAAGTCCCCAGCTGCAAAACTTCATCCGTTCGGGCTTCGACCTGCTGATAGACCTCAGCCCCGAAGATCTGATCCTGATGAAATTCGTCATGGGCCTGTCCGACGCTACCTATAAAGCCGGGCCCTACCACCAGGAATATGTGGAGGTGTACGACCTGATGATCAGCGAAAAGAATGAGGCAAGCCTTAAGGAACTTATTGAACATATGTTGCATTATTTGAAAATCATTAATCCGGCCCCCAATGAACAATAAACTCAAAGGAACAGGAACCGCCATCGTTACCCCCTTTCATAAGGAAGGAAACATCGATTTCAATGCTTTTGAAGGGCTGATTGAATACCAGATCAACAACGGGATCAACTACCTGGTGTTTATGGGAACCACGGGCGAATCGGTGACCCTCAACCAGGATGAACGCAATGCGGTGATCAATATGGCCGTCGAGATCGTTAATGGAAGGGTTCCTGTGGTGATTGGCATGGGTGGCAACAACACCCAGCGCATTGTTAACACCATTAAGACAACGGATTTCGAAGGCATTGATGCCATTCTCTCCGTTAGCCCTTACTACAATAAGCCTCCTCAAAAAGGCATTTTTCTCCATTATAAGACAATTGCAGGGGTGAGCCCTGTCCCGGTGATTATTTACAATGTCCCTTCGCGTACCGGTTCCAATATCTCCGCTGAGACCACCCTTAAACTGGCACGCGAAGTGAGTAATATCGTTGCGGTGAAGGAAGCCTCGCGCGACCTGGTGCAGGCCGCCAAAATCATCCGCGACCGTCCTGATGGCTTCCTTGTCATTTCAGGCGATGATGTCACAGCCCTGCCCTTTATGGCCTTGGGCGGCGATGGGGTTATCTCGGTGATTGCCAATGCTCTGCCTGCCGAATTCTCTTCCATGATCAGCCTTTGCCTGAACAATGAATTTGAGGCGGCTCGACGGATCAGCTATAAACTGATTGATATCATCGACAGCATTTACGCAGAGGGAAGCCCCTCAGGAGTGAAAGGCCTCCTTGAGTTGAAAGGCCTCTGCCAAAATGTCGTCAGGCTGCCCTTGGTGAAGGCCAATAAAGCGCTTCAGAACCAAATGGCCCAGCTGTTAGAAAAATTATAAGAAAACCCTGTTTTCTTTCCAGTTAACTTAATACTCATCTTTTAATCTCTTGTTTTGAAAAAGTCTATTTTGGTTACCGTGTTGTTCTTCCTTGGATTCGGCCTGGTGGCCCAGGAACCCGCAGGAAAAACGGCACAGGATTATTTGTTGCAAAAAGGGGAGGTCTATTTTTCCTTCTCTATCCCCGAAGGAAAAATGTTTCTGGAGGTTTTCAATATGATCAGTATTGATAATCTGAACGACAATACCGTTTATGCCTACGCCAATGCCCGTGAGTTTGAACAATTCCTGGGCTTGAACCTTGGCTACCAGGTGCTGCCTCATCCCGGAGATGCTCCGGTGGAGCTGAATATGAAGACCTGGGAAGAACTGCAGGCCAAGGATCTGGATGATACCTGGGATTTCTATCCCACCTATGATGCCTACGTCAGCATGATGAACGCTTTCCAGGCTGATTTCCCCGAGCTTTGCCAGATTCATAATATCGGAAGCACGGTGATGGACAGAAGCCTGTTGTTTGCCAAAATCTCGGCCAACGTGAACCAGCGGGAAAACGAACCAAGGTTTATGTACACCTCCACCATCCACGGCGATGAAACCACAGGCTTCATTATGATGCTCAGGCTGATCCATTATTTACTGAACAATTATGATACCAATGAGGATGTGGCCTATCTGCTCGACAATATGGAGATATGGATTTGTCCCAATGAAAATCCCGACGGAACATACAGGTATGACAACAGCAGCCTGAATGGGGCTACCAGGTCCAATATCAATGGGGTAGACCTCAACCGCAATTACCCCAACCCGGTATCCAATCCCGGGAATATGCAGCCCGAAACCCAATTCATGACAGCCTTTGTTGATACGATGGGTTTTGTGATGTCAGCCAATATGCACGGGGGAGCAGAGCTGGTCAATTACCCCTTTGATAGCTGGACCAGCACTAACCCTGCCAACCGCCACGCCGACCACAACTGGTGGATCTGGCTTTCCCGTGCTTTTGCTGACACGGTGCACCTTTACAGTCCTTCTTCCTATATGAACGAAATGGATAATGGAATCACCCACGGGGGTGACTGGTATGTGATCTATGGAGGACGGCAGGATTATGTCAACTGGTATGCCAGGGGAAGGGAAATGACCCTTGAAATCAGCGGAACCAAGCTGCTGCCCGGAAACCAGCTGCCAACCCACTGGAATTACCTGCACAGGTCCTATCTGAACTATATGCGACAGGCTTTGTATGGCATCCGGGGCACCGTCACCGATGCCGAAACCGGCGAAGCCCTGGTGGCCAGGATTGAAGTATTGAACCACGACCAAAACAATTCAGAAGTTTTTTCCAGCCTTCCCCATGGAAATTTCCATCGCCCCATCCTTGCAGGCACTTATGACCTTTTGGTTTCTGCCGATGGCTATCCTCCCCTGGAAGTCAGCGGGGTACAGGTACAGAATTACCAAACCACAGTCCTTGACATCGAACTTGGAGGGTCAATCTATGCCGATTTTAAGGCCGAACCCCTGGCTATCCCCGAGGGAGGCTATGTCGATTTTAGCGATAACTCGCTGGGCGACATCATCTCCTGGGAATGGAGCTTTGAAGGCGGGCAGCCTGCCGGGTCTGCAAAGCAGGATCCCAAACAAATCACTTTTGCCGAAGCAGGAAATTATGATGTCAGCCTTACTGTGGATGACGGCCTGGATACCGACACCCGGCTGAAGCAGAATTTTATCCGGGTAATGGCTGTTTCCCAGGGCGAGAATCACAACATCAGCAACACCACCGTGGCAACCTGTGGCGGCAATTTCTACGACCCAGGCGGCCCTACCGGCCAATACGGCAATAACCAGGACTATACAATGACCTTTGTTCCTGCCACCCAGGGCGACATGCTGGAGTTTACCTTTACTGCATTCTCGGTAGAGCCAAACAGTTCTTGTGACTGGGACTGGCTGAAGATCTACGATGGCCCCAATACCGATGCCCCGCTCATTGGCACCTTTTGCGGCACCAATTCCCCCGGGGTGGTCACCAGCAGCCATGCCACAGGAGCCCTCACCTTCCAGTTTCATTCCGATGGAAGCCAGGTCCAGGCAGGATGGGTCGCATCCATCAACTGCGTCACCCACAGCCGCAGGCTCTTTGTCGATGTAAACGGGCAGGGCGACTTTAACCTGAGCGGAACGCCAATCAGCGGCACCAACCCTTATTATTTCAATTTAGGCCAGGAAATCACCATTCAGGCCGTACCTGCCTCAAATACTCAATTCGTGGAATGGATCGTTAACGGCGAAAGCCTCGCCCAGGAAACCATCCAGCTTGAGATGGATGAAAACATCCGGGCTGAGCTTGTCTTTGCCCCACTCGATGGGCCTGTAGCGGTTTTCGACCCCCTGTCCCTCGATTTCGGAACAACCACGCCCAATCAGCCCGTTGAAAGAGAACTGATGATTTCGAATACGGGCAACGAATTGCTGGTGGCAACCCTCCAAAACTTTACCGGCGATCAAGTCTTCCTCAACAACCTGATCACGAAGAATGTTTTTGAAATTAATCCCGGCGAAGATTTCCCTGTCCCCCTTTACTTCCTTCCTGATGAGGAGGGATCCTTTACGGGCCAGGCTGCTTTCAGCACCAATGACCCCAATCTGCCGGAAGTGAATATTTCCCTTTCGGGGAATGCCGTGCTTGAAGCTGCCGTACTGCTTCCCATTACAAGCAGCCTGAACTTCGGGCAGGTGCTGCTCAATGAATCGGCTACCCTGGGCCTGAATATGAAAAATAACGGGAATGTTGCCCTCGAGATCACGGGCCTCAGCTTTACTGACAATGTTTTCTCCACTTCGGAAACCTTCCCGATGACCATTGAGGCTGGAGCCGACTTTGACCTTGATGTCGTCTTTTCTCCAACGGCGGTTGGCACCCGCTCAGCCACCCTGGGCTTTGTCTCCAATGCCATCAACAATGATGATGTGCTGATCCCGCTCATCGGCACGGGCTATTCCGACGTTTCAACCGGTGAACTCCAGGCTGAAGGCTTCAACGCCCGCCTGTATCCAAACCCTGTCAGCGAGCATACCCTGCTTGAGATAAACCTTATTGCCGCCGGCAAGGTAATTGTCGAGCTTTTCGAGCTTTCGGGTGCCCGGATTGATGTCCTGTTTGAGGGAATGCTCGAAGCCGGCACTAACCAAATTGAAATGCCTGCCTTAAATTCGCGTATGCAGCAGGGAATTTACCTGCTCCGTATCAGCCACCCTGGAGGAATCAAAACCCTCAGGCTGGTAAACTTGCATTGATATTTTCCGGGCTTTAGGTCAGGAATATGAACAGGCGGCCGGGAACCCTTTCCCGGCCGTTTTATTTTTTCCGGCCAGGTATTTGGCCTGCAGCAATCCAAAAACAGTTTAAGAAACCAGACCCGGCTTAACTCCTGTATGTTTTTCCACCCAAGACCGCATTACCGGAATAATCATCAGCAGGAATCCATAATCCTTCCCCCAACGTTTCATCTATGGACCTGAGACAAAGTTGAACCGTAGTTTAACCGTACTTTAACCAATTACAATTGGTTAAACTACGGTTAAACTACGGTTAACTCTCAAATCAGGTACAAACAAAAAACGGACTTTTTCCCATTGTGGGATGGGCAAGCATTCAGCAAAGAAGAATTTGGAGTTCAGGAGGGGCAGAAAACAGGTTTGATTCAGGGGCCTGGTCCAATAAAAAAGCTGCCCCCTGAAATAGAGGCAGCCTCATAAATATTTTCCCGTAAGGAAATTTGGATTATTTTAATCGTCTTTTTTGATCAGTAGCCAGGTATCGGCATAATCGGGGAATTCTTCGCGGATTTGCAGCACCCTTGAGCGGGCATTGTCTTCACTGAGAAAAGAATTGACCGACACGCGGTGGAATCCTGTTTCGGAGAGCAGGATGGTGGGTGTAAAACCAAGCCCCCTCAGGGTTTCTGAAAAGCCTTCGGCATTATCCCTGTTCTGGAAACTTCCCATGACCACAAAAAAGGTGTTGTTTTGCTGGCTGATGCGGTCGGTTTCCTGGGTGAAGCTGAAACGCTCTTCCCTTACGGGGATATCGGGTTCTGCCCGCTCGTTGACAGGGAACATCCGCTTCGACTTGCATGAACTGGCGCCAATGACAAGGGCCAGCATTATGAAAAGGGTGGTTTTTTTCATGATTTTCTGTTTTTAAAAAGTTAGGTGTTCATTACCAAAAAAATCATTCCTTCCATTGAGAAGGAAAGGCCGGCTGATTAATTTTTTTTAAGGTTCTTCAGCTGGGCTTTAATCACGCTGATGCGTGCCAAAGCATCAGCCTGTTTCTTTTTCTCAACGGCCACCACCTGTTCGGGGGCCCCGCTTACAAAGCGTTCGTTCGAGAGTTTCTTCTCCACCGTGGCCAGGAAGCCCTGCTGGTATTTCAGGTCGGTCTCCAGCTTTTCAATCTCGGCTTCGATGTCGACGTTTTGCGAAAGCGGGATGTAAAACTCGGTGGTCTTGATGATCAGCGTAAACACATCGGCGGGCTTTTCATCGGTGTAGTCCAGCTTGCTGAGGTTACACATCTTCATGACGGTGCTGTCGAAGGTGGTGTCGGGCTTCTCGTCGTGGTTTTTCTTTATGCACAGCTCGAGGGTTTCCTTGTTGGGAATGTTCTTTTCCTGGCGGAAGTTGCGGATGGCCATAATGACCTCCTCGGCGAAGTCAAAGCCGGCAAGGATCTCTTCCTTAAAGGGCCCGCCTTTCGGGAATGGGGCGATTACGATGCTCTCGGGATCACTGTCCTTGCGCAGGCGCTGGTAAATCTCTTCGCTGATGAAGGGCATATAGGGATGAAGCAGGCGCAGCAGCTCATCGAAGAATACAATGGTCGCTTCGTAGGTCTTCGCGTCAATGGGTTTCTGGTAAGCGGGTTTCACCATCTCAAGATACCACGAACAGAAATCGTCCCAGATCAGCTTGTAGATGCTCAGCAGGGCATCCGCGATGCGGAACTTGTTCAGGTGGTCGTTGATGGTTTTGATGTGTTTGTTTATGTTGGCGTGGAACCATTCAATGGCCACCCTGGCGGTTTCGGGCTGGGGGATGGATTTATCGATTTCCCAGCTCTGGGTCAGGCGGAAGGCATTCCATATCTTGTTCGAGAAGTTGCGTCCCTGTTCGCACAGGGCTTCATCAAACAAGAGGTCATTGCCGGCGGGGGAGGAGAAGAGCATTCCAACGCGGACGCCGTCAGCCCCGTAGTGCTCCATCAGCTCGATGGGGTCAGGCGAGTTGCCCAGCGATTTCGACATCTTGCGGCCGAGCTTGTCGCGGACGATTCCTGTCAGGTAAACATTCTTAAAGGGAATATCCTGGCGGTATTCCAGCCCGGCCATGATCATCCGTGCCACCCAGAAGAAGAGGATCTCGGGTGCGGTCACCAGGTCGTTGGTGGGGTAGTAATATTTGATTTCAGGGTTGTCGGGGTGGTTGATTCCGTCAAACACCGAAATGGGCCAGAGCCAGGAGCTGAACCAGGTGTCGAGCACATCTTCATCCTGCTTCAGGTCAGCAGCCTGAAGGTCTGGATTATGCTCTTTGCGGGCCTTTTCGAGGGCTTCTTCAGCATTGAGGGCTACCACGATCTTTCCGTCGGGCAGGTACCAGGCGGGGATTCTGTGGCCCCACCAGAGCTGCCGGCTGATGCACCAGTCGCGGACATTCTCCATCCAGTGCCTGTAGATGTTCTTGAACTTGGCCGGGTGGAAATGTATGGTGTCGTTCATCACCACCTCCAGTGCCGGCTTGGCCATCTCTTCCATCTTCAGGAACCACTGCAGCGAAAGCTTGGGCTCGATCACCTCATCGGTGCGCTCAGAGAAACCAACGTTGTTGGTGATGTTCTCTACCTTTACCAGGTGGCCCCGGGCTTCCAGTTCCTTTGCAATCTTTTCCCTGACCACGAAGCGATCTTCGCCAATGTAGATCTCGGCGCTTTCGTTGAGGGTGCCGTTGGGATTGAAAATATCAATGCTGGGCAGGTTGTGCTTGATGCCCAGGTTATAGTCGTTGATGTCGTGGGCGGGGGTGACCTTCAGGGCGCCGGTACCGAAGTCACGGTCCACGTATTCATCAAAGATGAAGGGTATGGAGCGGTTGATGAGGGGCACCAGGGCGCGCTTGCCTTTCAGGTGCTGATAGCGGGGGTCTTCAGGGTGGACGCAGATGCCCGTATCGCCCAGGATGGTCTCGGGGCGCGTGGTGGCTATGGTCACGTATTCATCTTCTGTGCCTTCGATGCGGTAGCGCAGGTAATAGAACTTTGACTGCAGCTCCTTGTAGATCACCTCTTCGTCCGAAAGGGCGGTCAGGGCTTTGGGGTCCCAGTTGACCATACGGACGCCGCGGTAGATCAGGCCCTTGTTATACAGGTCGACAAATACCCTGATGACCGAATCGGAGAGTTTCTCGTCCATCGTAAAGGCGGTGCGGTCCCAGTCACAGGAGGCACCCAGTTTCTTGAGCTGTTCGAGGATGATGCCGCCGTGCTTTTCCTTCCATTCCCAGGCATGATCGAGGAATTCCTCGCGGGAAAGGGTTTTCTTGTCAATTCCCTCTTCCCTGAGCTTGGCCACCACCTTTGCTTCGGTGGCGATGGAGGCGTGGTCGGTGCCGGGCAGCCAGCAAGTGTTGAAGCCCTGCATGCGGGCGCGCCGCACAAGGATGTCCTGGATGGTGTTGTTGAGCATATGTCCCATATGGAGCACCCCCGTGACATTGGGCGGGGGGATCACAATGGTGAAGGGCTCACGCTCATCGGGAACCGACTTGAAATAGCCCTGTTCGAGCCAATACGCGTACCACTTGTCTTCAGCGCCTTTCGGCGAGTATTGCTTGGGAATTTCCATAGGTCAGAGAATTCTTTCGATTATTGGCAAAAAAACCTTGCAAAGGTAAGAAAAAATGGGGTGGAAATGGGAGATCTGGTTTGCATTTTCCGTTGAACTTTCGCAGGACATTTAACCATTTTCCCAAAATGGACCATTCAGTGTGCTGAAAAATGAATTTTGAGGAGTATAGTATATTGGCTTGAAAAAATTCAAAGGAAAGCCCGGATGCTTTCTAAAACTCGATTAGAAAACCGAAGGGGGACAGGAGTCTGTTTCCTTACGATTCATAAAGCGGAAGGGGTATTTGTCAGGAAGGTATTGGCAAAATAACTTCCTTTTTTTTCAGGTCTAAAGCGCTGCCCGGGGTTTCCGGTAATAATTCAGAAAAAAGGAACCCTAAATCCAACCCTGTGACTATCCCTCCGTTCTGATCGCCCGGTTCAGGAAGTCATTCAGGGGCTTGAGGTCTTTGAGGATGTCCACCACGGTGTCAAGGCCTTTGGGGTCGGTGAGGATTTTGGCATCCAATTCGCGGGTAGCGGTAAAGCTTTTAAACTTCAGGAATTCGATGGCAGGGTTGTCGGCATCGAAGCCCTTGGGGGGGCGGCTAAGGACAGCACCCTCTTCACGGTCGAATTCCCCGTAAGTTTTTTTGAAAGCCCTGTCACCTACGATCTCCTCAAGGTCTTCGTAAAAGTTGGCAATTTCGCGCCTGATCTTTTTCAGGATAATGGCCTGGGGCCTGTAGCAGCCGCCGCCGGCAAAGGAACCGCCTTCCTCGTCGATGTGGACATAATAGCCCGCATAATCCAGGTTACGACCGCCTGGCGTCATGAATATCCCCAGGTGAGTTTTATAAGGCGTCTTATCGGCCGAGAAGCGGATGTCGCGGTTGATGCGGAAGACGCAATCCTTGGGGGCCAGGTGCCCAAGGCTCAAATCCACAGCCTGCATCCGCGTCAGCAATTCGGCCGTAAAGCGGAGGTAATCTTTTTTGACCTCTTCATACCATTTGCGGTTCTTGTCGAACCATTCCTTATGGTTGTTTTTGCGCAATTCCCTGTAAAAATTCAGTGTTTCTTGGCTAAGCATGGGTGCAATGATTTTAATAAATTTGAGTTTTATAAGGAAAAGGCCTTATGGTTTACCAAAATTAACTGTTTTTTTTTCAAGCCGTGACTCCAATCATTTCGAATTATGGCTTCCCTGAATGAAGATTCCAGCTGGAGAGACCTCATTTTTTCATTGCTATTATTTCGGTCATGAAATTCAAAAAAAGTTTTTATTTAAGGCTGACCTTATGGGCAGCAGGTGTGCTTTTTTCAAGCCCAATGATCCGTGCCCAGGAGATGGCAGGACTGGTTTCTGACCGCTATGCCGGGATCAACCGCGGACTGATCAACCCCGCTGCCATATTCGATTCGCCCAATTGCGTGGACATTAGTTTCCTTACGGGAAACTTCAGCATTCAGAACAATTATTTCTACATCCCTAAAGGGGAGTTCTCCTTCAGCGACCTGTTCAACATGAAGGACACCTATCTTGCCGAGCCCGGGCAATACTTCTCGGAAAGGCTTGACATCGCCCGCATGAATGGCTATCAGCATAGCCGTCTGCAGGGGCCTTCCTTCCTGCTTAAATATGGAAGTCATGCCATAGGCTTTGTTAACGGGGTTAGGAGCGTCAGTTCCATGCAGAAAATCCCCGGCCACCTGATGAATTTCAATACCCAGGGCCTGGAGTATGCGCCCCAACTGAATATTCAATATGCTGAAAACAATCCTTTTGCGGCAAGCACGCTGGGCTGGGCTGAGCTTGGCCTGAGCTATGCCACTACAGTGGCGGGCACTCAGGACAACAACTGGGCCGTGGGCATCACGGGCCGTTACCTGATGGGCTACCATGCCATGAGCTTAAGGTCGGATAAGCTGGTGTACGAGGTGGACGACGACCGGAATATACATTTAGCCCGGGTAAACCTGGAGGCTATGGGGTCTCTTCCTTTTGACGATGCCACCAATCAGACAGGTGCTGCTGAAAATTATTTGAAAGGCAGCGGTTTTTCATTCGATTTGGGGGTAACCTTCAGCGAGAACAGTACAATGGCCCTTGAGGTGATTAACCTCAGACCTATTCCAAGGGCCCAGGCTGCCGATTACCGTTACCGCCTTGGATTTTCCGTTCTTGATATCGGTGGCTTGAGAATGAAAGAAAATATCAGAAGCTTTGAATTTTCTGAGATGAGCCTCACCTGGCCCAATGCCCATTGGGAAGATTATGATAATCTGAACCAATTGCTGGACACCCTGGAGAGTAATTTAGTTTCGGGTGAGATCATTCATCGCGACGGGGAGCCTTACTGGGTAGGCCTTCCTACCGCTGCCAGCCTTCAGTTTGATTACAACCTGGGCAGTGGTTTTTTTGCCTATGCCTTTTGGGTGCAGGACCTGCCCTTGATGCGGCACAGAGTAGCGCGCCCTTCCCAATTAGGCATTGTGCCCCGTTACGAGACCCGTTGGTTTGCCTTTGCAATGCCCGTCACTTTTCACGACTACCGTAAGCCCAGGCTGGGCTTCTCCATGAGGCTGGCATTTCTTACCATAGGCACTGAACAATCGGGCGGGATGCTGGGCGTAAATGAGTTAGACGGGATGGATTTTTACTTCTCAATCACCTGGGGCAAAGAAAATTGCTCACGAAAAAACCCATACAAAAGTGTAAACCAGGCCCCCTGTTATTAGAAATCTTTTAGGCCTGTTCCATTCATGATTGTTTTTTTTGCTTAGCTGGGGATCAGGCTTTGCCAGCCTTTGGCGGGCCATCGTCATACCCTGTTCGTTTCAGGAAAGGATCGCCAGGAGACTTGTACGGACTTTACAAGAGCATGGTACGACCATGGTGGAATAGAAATCCTTAATTTTAACTCCAATTAATGTTTTTCTCATATAAAAAAGAAAGTTTGTTAACTATCCTGATAACAAATATTTGTATATTTGAACCAGGGTAAACAGGAATTTTTTTTTCGAAATGCTCAGCCTATGGTGAGGGTGGCCGCGGTTTTCCTATTCCTGGTTTGGTGGGTTTTGCCCGGATATTGCCAGGATTTGGATTTATTTCACAAAGATGATCATTTTGCCTTTTACAGTCAGGATGAGCAGGATTATGGAATTTATGTCAAGGCATTCAATGATTCGTATGATTTTTTGTGTGACAGGCTGGGTTGAAAAAGGATCATCATATCCGGTTTTTTATTTTTGAAAGTCAGCGGCGTTTTGTTGAACATATTTTTGGGCGCTGGGAGCCCGGAATAACGAGTATTGGCATGGCTAAAGCGGATGAACAGCTTGTTTTAATAACTTCCTTTATTGATGAAAGCTCTGGTCGTGACCTTGAGGAATACCTGAAGGTGGTAAGACATGAACTGATACACATCCTGTCACCCCACGAAAAGGCCTGGCTCAATGAGGGATTGGCACTATTCCTTGCCGGGCAGGAAAGGGACATCGTGGAATATCCAGAGCATATCGAACAACTGGAATTATTCATGGAGGCGAATATTTATAGCCCGGAAGCCTATGGGTATTATTCCTGGCTAACCCGCTACATCATTGGACGATCAGGCTTTGAGGCATATCTGGATTTTTTCCGGAGTATTGACAGCTGGGCATTAATTGGGTACCCCGATCAGGGGGCATTTTGCGATGAGGCCTTCCGGGTTTTAAGGAACATGCAACAAGGGGAGTAGGCCTTTCCCTTGGTAAATAAATGCCGTTTCGGTTTTCGGGAACCTGCTGGCAGGCACGCGAGGATAAGAGGGGTTGTCAAATCTGAAAAAATTCCTTAAATTAGCATGCACGGCATTTCTTCATGCCGGAAAAATTTCGGGCCATGGGAGAACCAAGGAAGGAATTGAAGCAGGCAAGGGGGCTAAGCCAGGATGAACTGGCCGAGATTGCCTTAAGGGCGGTGCATTATCAGAGCAGGGCAGATGCTGTGGGGTTGATT
>LSQX01089510.1_pt1 | contig 22187 bp, 13 predicted proteins | sample 654561 | NCBI WGS metagenome assembly LSQX01 (sample SAMN04489861, study PRJNA283612) | anaerobic digester metagenome | isolation source: 4 biogas reactors fed with cattle manure at either 37C or 55C with and... | place: Denmark: Kongens Lyngby | collected 2014
AAAAAATAATCAAAAATTAAGGCGGGTTAATTTGAGGCATATTGCAACCGCCATCTTTAAAACGGAATAGGTCCGGCTTAAAGAAAAACAAGGTGCTAAAAAGCCAATGCCTGTAGTAAGACTTTTTAGCTACAGGTTTTTTTTTGCTCCTGTTTAAAAAACGCCTCAAAGGAGAACAGTATGGAAAGGTCATATCTTTTCACATCAGAATCAGTAACAGAAGGACACCCAGACAAAGTTTGCGACCAGATATCAGACGCCATATTAGATGAAATTTTAACTCTCGACAGAGAAGGGCGAGTTGCCTGTGAAACTCTAATAACAAAAGGGTTAATAGTGGTTGCAGGAGAGTTCAGCATTAAACAGGAGAAGAAAAAGCAATTAAACATTCCTCACATTGTTAAAAATGTAATAAAAGATATAGGATATACAGACAAAAAGACAGATTTTCATTACGACTCCACCCTTACTCTTAAAATAAACGGACAGTCAGCAGATATCTCTATGGGGGTTGACAGTATAAGAGACAGGGACCAGGGTATGATGTTCGGTTATGCTACAGATGAAACCCCTGAATTTATGCCTCTACCAATAACGCTTGCTCACAAACTTGCAAAAGAACTTGCAACAATACGAAAGAAAAATCTCCTCAACTACCTCCGTCCTGATGGCAAATCTCAGGTAACAGTCCTTTATGAAAATGGAAAACCCCAAAAAGTCACTTCAATAGTTTTGTCAACACAACATACACCAGAAATAAGTCAGGAGAAACTGAGAGAAGACCTATGCTATTATGTAGTTAATCAAATAATTCCAAAACACCTTCAATCTAACGATATGAAGATATTTATTAACCCAACAGGTCAGTTCATACAAGGAGGTCCCTGCGCTGACACAGGTTTAACTGGAAGAAAGATAATTGTTGATACCTATGGAGGTGTTGGAAGTCACGGTGGAGGCGCTTTTTCAGGCAAAGACCCGAGCAAAGTTGACAGATCTGCCTCTTATATGGCGCGTTATCTTGCCAAAAACATTGTTGCTTCCGGCGTATCTAAAAAATGTTCATTACAACTGGCGTACATTATAGGAAAAGAAGAACCGGTATCAGTTATGGTTGACACAATGAACACTAACAAAATATCAGAAGACGCCATAGTTGGAGCCATAAAAAAGAACTTTGCCCTCTCTCCGAATGGTATCATTGAAAAGCTTGATCTTAAAAAACCTAAATATAGAAAAACAGCTATATATGGCCATTTCGGCAGAAACGGTGATACCGATTTTACCTGGGAAAAGACAGATTCAACAGAAGTTTTCAGAAACCTTTTAAGCCACTAAAGAGACAAAATGGAAAAAAAGAGAATAACAACAAAACTACCATTAAAATGTTCCAATTTATGCAAGGAAGACAATTACAGAAAAAGAGAAAAGTTATACCAGAACAAGGTAAACTCTTACTCTGAAAATATATAAACTATTAAGCGGGAATTTAAAAAGGCAACTTGCTCCGCTATAAAAATGTGCTAATGCGCTAATTATAGAAAGTTGCCGCCCGCTAAATAAAAGCGGGCTTTTTTATTGCTCTTTGAAAAAATAATCAAAAATTAAGGCGGGTTAATTTGAGGCATATTGCAACCGCTATCTTTAAAACGGAATAGGTCCGGCTTAAAGAAAAACAAGGTGCTAAAAAGCCATTACCTGTGATAATACAGGTGTTTTTTTGCCCCTGTTTAAAAAACGCCTCAAAAGGAGAATATTATGACAAATCAAAAAGGGTAAAATCATAGATATTGCTTCAAAAATTAAGGTGTTTTACATTGAAGGCAACTATAACGCAACTATCGATATGTGCCAGGAAATTATTGAAATAGACCCAAAACATATTGTCGCTTATACCTACCTCGGCCTATCATATAAAAACCTCAACCAATTCAAAAAATCCAAAGAAGCGTTTGAGAAAGCAGTAGAGATAGATCCTTACAATGCCAACACCTATTATTTCTACGGGCTACTATATCACAAACTGCGCCAACCAGAGAAGACTATCTTTGAATGTCAAAAAGCAGTTTACCTAAACCCTAACTGTTATAAAGCATATTATTTATCAGGCGAAGCTTATATGCAACTCAACAAACCAAAAGAGGCGCTCCAGATGTACAAAAAATGTGTAGCAATAAAGAATGACCATAAAAAGGCGTACTATCAGATAGGCTGTAACTCTTTTCGCCTTCTTAAGTACGAAGAGGCTTTAGAGGCGTTCAAACAGGTGAGAAAGTTAGATCCCAACCATCCCGGGACTCTGTATGCCTTAGGAGTAACCTACTCTAAAATAGGAGAATACCAACAAGCTGTTGACAAATTGGAAAAATCTATAAAGATAAACCTTCAAAACGCTGACTATCAATATGCACTCGGTGAAAACTATAATCATATCGGAGAAACACAAAAAGCTATAAAAGCATACGAAGAAGCAATAAAATTAAACCCCAACCGGTGTGACGCCCACTTCGAGTTAGGTATGATTTATAGTGCTATTGAGCAGAACATAGAAGCTGCCAACGCTTTTAGAGAAGCAATACGTATAGAGCCAAACTATATTGCAGCCTACAACAATTTAGGTATAGTATGTGCTAAATTAGGGCAACATCAGGAAGCCATTGAGTTTTTAAAACAAGCAATAAAAATGTTTCCTGAAAATACTTTCGCTTACTTTAATCTGGGATATACTTATGCAAAAATAAATAATCACGAGGAAGCCGTGGAAGCTTACTTTAATATGGCCATTTCATACTCCAAACTCCAAGATAAACGGAAAGTAATAGAAGCATTCGAAAAAGTAGTAGAATTAGACCCGGGAAATGCCTGTTTCCATTATTGTTTGGGAGAAGCATATTGGGAGTTTGAACACTTGAAGGAGGCTTTTAAGCAATATAAACTTTTGAAACGGATTGATCCTAATAGGGCGATAAAACTATTTTCAGTCATCAAACCTCTGAAAAGCAACAAAATTGGAGATCCTGAGTCATACAACTGAAAGAGAGACTTTTAAAAAAGTTTGATATTAGATTCCAATACACTTACAATGTATATATGAACATTAACAGTAAATTCATATCTAAAAGCAAATATATAAACGGGCTAAAATGCCTTAAACTTCTCTGGTATGAGTACCACCTTAAAGCAGTAATACCAGATTTTGATGCTACCACAAAAGCAATTATGGAACAAGGACACCTTATTGGGTGGTTTGCACAGAAACTTTTTCCTGAAGGAATATTAATTGAAAGGGATAGTATACCAGAAAAACAGTCAGAAAAATCTTTAGAAGCCACTAAACATAGAAAACCTCTATTTGAAGCAGGCTTTACTTTCAACCAACTATACGCCTTAGCCGATATTCTTGTACCGGTGTCCGATGATTCCTGGGATTTGATAGAAGTTAAAAGTTCTACCTCTATTAAAGATGTCTATTATAATGATATAGCATTCCAAAAATATGTATACGAAGGGGCGGGACTAAAAATACGTAAATCTTATGTTATGTATGTAAACAACCAATATGTAAGGCAAGGCAATATAGAGCCTGAAAAACTACTAATTAAACAAGATATAACAGTCCAAGTAAACAACATTATTCCACATATAGAGGTAAATACTCAAAAAATGTTTCAAACAATAAAGGCAGGAGCCTGCCCAGTTATACAGATAGGAAACCATTGTGACCTGCCGTACAGTTGCCCTCTAATAAATATTTGTCAAGATTTTTTACCACCAAAAGGAAGTATATTATCTTTACATTACGACAAAAATAAAGCATATAATCTATTATATGAGGGTATACTGAAAGTGTCTGATATCCCAGATACAAACATATTAAACCCAAAACAGAAGATACAGTATAACACTTACAAGACCGGGCAACCTTATATTAACAAAGGAAGACTCAAAGAATTTATAAACACACTTCAGTACCCGTTATACTTTCTTGACTTTGAAACAATAAATCCAGGTGTGCCCGCTTACGACAACACACAACCGTATAAAGCAATCCCTTTTCAGTACTCTTTACATATTCTTAAAGATAAAAACAGTTCTCCAAAACACCATTCATATCTTGCGCCCGGAGATATAGACCCGAGAGCAGAAATATTAAAACAATTGAAAAAACTGTTAGGTTCTGTTGGCTCAATTATAGCCTACAACTCGTCATTCGAAAAAAGAGTGATTCAAGGAGCTGCACTTGCATATCCAAAGTATCAAGAATGGTTTGCAGAGATAGAGCCACGTATAGTAGATTTAATGGTACCTTTTAGAGAGTTTTCATACCATCATGCTGACCAAGAAGGCAGTTACTCGTTAAAAAGCATTCTGCCTATCCTTACAAAGTTAAACTATAACGATATGGAGATACCTGATGGTAGTATTGCAAACATTGAGTATACAAGAATAACTTTTAAGGAAGATGCCTCAAAAGAAGAAAAAGAGCGTGTCCGCACCTCTCTTGAAAAATATTGTGCCCTTGATACCAAAGGAATGATAGATATACTTTTTGAACTACAAAAATTATCTGAATAAAAGAGAAGCGTATGGAGTGTTATTTTGCTCCCTCTGGTACTACGGCGCACTAATCACAAAGATCGGACATTCGTTTTCATAAGACGTAGGCGGAAAAGGAATGGGATAAAGGCAAAATAACCTTATAAACCAGGAGAAGTTCGATGAATCTATACCTTGTTCGTCACGGAGAAGCACTTACACCAGAGATTGACCCTAAAAGACCGCTTTCAAAGATTGGTATTACCAATATAAAAAAGGTATCTACATATTTAAAAGAAGACGAAATAAAAGTAGACACTATTTTTTACAGCACCAAAAAGAGGGCTAAAGAAACAGCTCTTATTTTGGCAAAGAAACTAAACCCAACAACTCTTGTAGAAAAACAAGGGCTTAAACCTAACGACCCTATAGATATTATTTTAGGGGAGATTTTTGGAGCAACCAACAACCTAATGATAGTAGGGCACCTACCATTCCTAAGAATATTAACCGAAAAACTTATCGGTAATTCACTATGCAACAATTTACCTGTTATCAAGCCGGGTAGCGTTCTTTTTTTCTCACAAAACAGAGATGAATGGACCTTAACAAAATTCGTTTCTCCCGACTCTATCTAACAAGCAACCATCTTATCGCAATTACAGACTTCTTTTTGAAACCCGCCTTTATCAAGAGGTTATGGAATACTTGACAAACTAAAGGCAAGAGGTGTAGAATAAAGTTAACAATGACAGGTGACATTTATGGCAAATTAGTTATACAGTTTTTATATTAACTGTAATAATAGAAAATAGAATATTGTGCAACTATACAACTAATGCTTCCTTGAAAAACACCCGGATAAATTTCCGTCTTCACTAGCACCCAAGTTTACTTGCCAAAGTTTGCAGTTTAACGTAGATTGGCTATAGCAAACAAATCTTGTAGCAAAAAACAGTGGGGAAATGGGAAAAAACAGGAGGTGAGAAAAAATGAGAAAAACTAACGGTTTTACTCTGATTGAACTATTGGTTGTCATAGCTATTATTGCCATACTTGCGGCTATGTTACTACCTGCTCTTGCAAGGGCAAGGGAACAAGCAAGAAGAGGCGTATGTCTTTCCAACCTAAAACAGTTAAGCACTGTTCTTTATATTTATGCTCAAGATTGGGGTGGATGGTTTCCTTATCATGACCATGAAACTCCAGAATCTATACCTAACATATCACTTGCCTTACTTACAGGTCAACTCGATTCTGACGAGAATTTTGAATCTGTTAAATATATAACTGATTACAAACTTTTTATATGTCCAAGTTCAAGAGATACTGCCTCATCTGTTGGTTATCTCTGGGCTATGAGACAAGGGGCAGAGCAAGGGGGAGCTGTTCCTGGTGGCGCCCATAGTTACGCTCCTAAAGGCACATGTTCTTATGCATACGCCTTAAATTTAAATGTTCAGACCCACCCTGATACCGCTATTATGGCTGACAAAAAATGCTCTTATTCGGCTTCAGGTACAACAAATTCAGGGGATTGGTCTCGTAGTGGTCTACCCAGCAGACGTTTAACCGAGCACGATAACCACGGATGGTACGGAGTAAACGTTTTGTATGTTGGCGGACATGTAAAATGGTCAGGCAGAGTACGGGTACCTATGGCAATAGCGCCTGGTAGGTACAAAGACGACTGTTTTTATGTGCCTCACGAGGCAGTTCCTAATTCAGGAAGAGGGCTTGGATATACAACTACTCTTAGAGATTTGCATTTTGAATACTAATTTAAGAGAAATATTACATATAACAAAAAAATACTGGAGAGAGGTGGTAGAAAATGAGAAAAAACAGAGGTTTTACTCTAATAGAATTGTTGGTGGTTATCGCAATAATAGCGATACTTGCTGGTATGTTACTCCCAGCATTAAGTAAAGCCCGCGCCCGAGCAAAAAGTTCTGTCTGTATGAACAATATGAAACAGTTAGGGTTAGGATTTCGTATGTACACAGAAGACTGGGAAGGATGGTTCTGGAAACTTGGTTGGAAAACCGAAATATTTATTCCTACCTATTATAGTACTGATGTTATTGTATGCCCTGCTTTTCCACCTTACGAATACGACCCTGCTCTACCCTATGCAACGTATGGAGTAAGATTTGCTGCTCCCTATTGGGTAGGGTTCCCCGGTAACACAAGCCCACATTGGAAGGTTGATAAGATAAAAAGTCCTGCTACTTTCCCCGTCTTAACAGATACTGTTCTTTCACCAGAAATAGATGTTACAAAATCCGCAAGCAAACCTTACATACGTAAACAGTATTCAGGAACTCAAGAGCAGTTCTTAGGAGCGTGGGGATATGATACAAGCCAGGATAGAGGATTGGCTCATTTTAGGCATAACAGGTTGACAAACGTTCTCTTTTGGGATGGGCATGTGGCATCTGTAACTCCTGAAGGCTTACAAGACGCTTTAAAATCTGAAGGTGCTACTGGAGCAACACCAGCAAATGCTTGGTGGGTTGTAATGCAAAACTTTGAACTTAAACAATTAGTAGTTCCTTAAAATCTTTTTATCGCCTTCTCTTAACATCCCTAATATTATGATAAATTTTTAAGTAGACACCATTTTATTTCTATATAGGGTAATCGTTGATACCCATACAAAAACTTTAAGGTTGTTGGCGAGAAAATATATTAAATTTTGCAGAACACTCTGCGCTTACAGGGAGGTTTTATGAAACAAATAAAATTGTTTATATTGTTTTTGTTTTTAACTTCAACACATATTCTCAACCCTCAGCCGCAGACACAAACAGCAGACGTTTATTCTTTGGTTGAACCTATATTAAAAAAAGCAGACACATACCTCAACTCTCGTGACTACAATTCAGCCAGAAAAGAGTATCTTAAAATCAAAGAATATAAAGATTTGGATTATGCTACTCCACTTTCTTTATTTAATATAGCAGAAACCTACAGGTTAGAAAAGAAATACTCTCTCGCACACCAGACCTACAACGAAATCCTAAAAACACCTAATCTATCTCTAAACTACCGAATATACTCCCTTTTTACACAGGCAAGTCTTTATCTTGAAGAGAATAATTACACTATAGCACGTAAGATATATTCAGATATAACAAAAACAAAAGATGTTTCGCAAAGCCAAATATTTAAAGCAGAGATGTACACAGGAGATACTTTTCGGTTCGAGAGAAAATATATACAATCTCGTCGTATATACGAAAAGTTGTTAAAGCAAGAAGATAGTAGTTCTAACCCAAATGAAAACTATAGGTTAGAACTTGTTGATCGACTGGAGAATATAGAAGGATTAAAAGATGGAGAAGCAGAAAAGGGTATTAGAGAAAAACGGGTAGAACGGATAAATAGTCCAAAGTATCATATATATGTTTCCCTAAAAGGTAGCGATACCAATAAAGGTACAAAAGAATTTCCATTCCAAACAATTAAAAAAGCGCAAGAAGAGATAAAATCTATAAAAAAGAATAAAGGTATACCTCAAGGCGGTATTGGAGTATATTTACGTGGAGGCAAATATTTTATAACCGAAGGGTTAAAGTTTAATCAAGAAGATTCAGGTGAGAAAGGGGCACCAATCGTATATAGAAGTTACCCAGGTGAAGAAGTGCGAATCATCGGCGGTAAACAGGTTACCAACTTTAAACCTCTTAAAGACTCAAAAATAATACGACGGCTCCCAAACGAATCAAAAACTAAGGTATGGGTATCAGACCTTAAAGAGGTGGGTATAAGCAATTATGGAAACCTTATAAATAGAGGCCACTCCAGTTCTCCTTATACGAGATCTGGAATGGAACTTTTTTATAATACCAGACCAATGTCTCTTTCCCGTTGGCCAGATGAAGGTTGGGAACGAGTATTAGACCTTATTGCTCCACAGGGTGATGGAAAGATACTCAGTTTTTTTTATCAGAAAGGACAATTCAAGTATTCAGGAGATAGACCTAAACGCTGGATTGAAGAGAAAGATATATGGGTAGCAGGATATTTTTTATGGCCCTGGGATAAGATTCATACTTCGGTAATAGAGATAGATACTAACAACAAAATAATAAACCTTGCTCCTGATGTTAGGCAGGCAAAAAGTTATCCTGCTTACGATATCCCTGTTGTTAAAGATACTCCATACTATTTTTATAACATACTTTCTGAGATTTCCAAGCCAGAAGAATTTTATATAGATAGAGAAGACGGTAAACTATACTTCTATCCGCCTGCCAGAATTGAAGGAAGCGAAATTATTGTTTCTACTCTTAACGAACCAATTGTAGATTTGCAAAATGTTTCTGATATAATCTTTTTTAATTTAACATTTGAATGTACTTGGCACAACGGTTTAACTCTTAATAATTGCACAGACATCCTTATAGCGGGTTCTACTATAAGAAATACTGGAACTTTAGCAGTCATAATAAATCAAGGAGAAAGGAACGGTATCGTTGGTTGTGATATATATGATACTGGCGAGGGAGGATTAAACGTTACTGGTGGAAACAGAGAGAGTCTTTTACCATCAGAACACTATATAGAAAATAACCATATTCACCATTTCGGCAGATTTACTCATGCTGGCGGAAAATATGGCATTGGAATATCAGGCGTTGGAAATAGAGCTTCACATAACCTTGTACACGATTTTTCTGGCTGTGCTATTAATTTTAGTGGAAATAATCAAGTGGTGGAATATAATGAGATATACAATGTTATGTATGAAGCCAGAGACGGGGGCGCTATATACTCTTCAGGTGCCCCAAGGTACCTTATGAATCGCGGTAATATAATGAGATATAATTTTATACATAACATCACCGAACATTCATCACCTTTAAAAACGCATCAAGTGACAGGCATCTATATAGATTCTCTCAATGGTGGTATGACAATGGAAGGAAATATTTTTTACCGTTGTACAGAGCGAGCAATGTTCACTCACGGACCAGATACTCAAATAAAAAACAATGTTTTTGCAGACTGCAACATAGGTATATCCCAATCCAATAGAACTTCTCTTCTTAGAGAAGATACAAGCGTGAAAAGGTGGGCAGGGCATCTTAACACAGTTTTTTATCGTCAACCGCCTTGGAGTGGACGGTACCCTCAAGTAAGAGATTTTTTGAAAAAGAAACCTTATGGAGAACCAAAAAACGTTATTATTCAAGAGAATATTTTCTCTAATGTATATGATATGTTACGAATTGGAGGAAATTTTACTTACGCTGACAATAGCGTGAAAAACAATTTTGAAAAAGGTGCAGTTTTTTTTAAAGATAAAGATAACCTCAATTTTACTATAAGAGTTGGTTCACCTGTATACGGAGAAACAGAACATACTCCTGTTCCTTTTGAGGAGATAGGGTTGTATAAAGACGAGTTGAGAGCAACTTGGCCAGTAAAAAAATCTCCAGCAGGAAAATATTATAATCCAGACTGGAAACCGCCAGTAGAAGATATTTCTACAAAATTTCCACCATTAAAAAGGATTAGTAGGGAAAAAGAATATAAAGTAACAAAACGTGTAAACCCTATAAAAATCGACGGTATTCTTAATAAAGAAGAGTGGTTTGGACTTGATAAAAAGAGAGCCATACTTGTTGTAGAAGAACATAAAAAAGGAATAAAGAGAGAACCTGTTGGTATTTACGTATGGGTAACTTATGATGAGGATAATATATATTTAGGAATAGAGTATATGCCTGACCCGTGGAAAGAGGGACTACCTAAAAACAATCCTTATATCTCTCACGAGTTTGGTATAGAAGGAGTAATGGGGCAAAACACGTGGTGGTGGCAAGAAGGTGTGCCAACAGGACCATTATATGTGTTTACAGGAAGACCAGATGGCACTTTTGTTGCACACAATCTTTTTAACATACCTGCAAATATAATAAGAAAACTCCAAGAGCAGGTAGAATATAAATCTATAGTTATTGATAAAGATACCAGCCATTGGACATCTGAGTGGAAACTCCCTATTTCTCTTTTAAATATCAACCTTAAAAATAATAATACAGTTAGATTTAATATTGGTGGTTGTATGAGAGACGGATGGTTTGCATGGGTAGCAACAGGTGGTAATATCTGGCGAGTTGATACTGCCGGAGTATTAAAATTTCAATAATTGTTTGGTGTAATAAAAAAAAGTATGGGGTGTTATTTACTCACTCCCTCTTGTCCTTCTCCCCTCAGGGAGAGGCAAATAAGGAAAGATTTTCATTCCGAGCTTGATCCGGAATCTCGTTTTGTACGTTGTGCTACTGCCAACGTGGGTTAGGTTAGAGATCCNNACATACTTTTTTAACGAAAGAAAAACAAACACAGAAAAACAAAGGAGGCGCTATGAACAGAATAAAAGAGTTAATTTTGTCAACATTAATTTTAATTTTTCTAACAGTTGTTCCTCTTAAAGCTGAGTTGGTTAACCCTGGGTTTGAAGAAACTTATATAGTGCCAGAAAAAGAAGGGTTTTACAAGGTTTTAAAGGATGATGACTGGAAGTTTGATGAACCTCTTGTTCTTCCAAAAGGTTGGCGTCCTAACAGAGGGATAAAAATGCCAAATAGACAACACCGTCTGATTACCGATAGCAAACAGTCCCACAGTGGCAACAACTGCATATATCTTATAGGACATTTCGCTCAAGACGGTACACTTGGTGTTACCGCAGGTGATGAGATAGAGATAAGTCTTTATGTTAAAGACCCTAATAAAAAACCAGCTGGAGTTAACCTATACTATTATTCAATAGGTGAAAAAAATAAGAGATTATTTGCTGGTTCTGGAGCGTTTAACATAAAAACAGAAGAAGATTGGACAAAACAGACAGGCACAATAAAGATACCTAACGAGAGTAGAGGTATGCGGGTAAATTTTGTAAAACTTGCTATTTATAGCAAAACTGGTGCTTACTTTGACGATATTTCATTGATACATAAAAGACCTACAAGTTGGTTAAATTTTCAAGACGCTTGGATAGAAGGTAACAAAAAATTTGAAGAGAAAAATTTTTCTGGAGCTCGGCAAGACTATTTAACAGGTTTAAAATTGACGGAAGAAAGACAAGAAAGGTTAGACACACTCTTAAAAATTGCCGAAACTTACCAAAACGAGGAAAAATTTACCCAAGAAATAGAGGTTCTTAGCAGAATAATAGAAGCAGAAACCCCTGATATTGAAACGAAACTTAGTGTTATATTTAAAATTTCTGAAGGATATATAAAATTAAAAGAGTATGATAAAGCAAGAGGTCAACTTAACAATATTTTGAAAATGGGAAAAGAGGCGAATCCTGTAAAGGTTAAGGCTCAACAAGAGATTTCTGATACTTGGATAAAGGAGAAAAATTATTCTAAAGCAATCTTATCTCTTGAAGAAATATTTAAAATGAAACAGGCAGGTAACCTTGTCAAAGTATCTACTCAATTTAAGCTCGGTGATACTTACTTACTTGCAAAAGATAACAGAAAAGCAGAAGAATCTTATCTCAAAGTTTTATCAATGAGAGGACTTACTTTTGTTGATAAGCTTGATGCCAATATTAAGGTAGGCAATATATATAGAAGCGAAAAGAATTACGAGAAAACACGTGAATTTTATCATAAAGCTTTAAGTGTTGAAGATGTTAATAGATGGAGCAGGTCATCTCTGTTTAACAATATTGCAGATACCTATTTAGCAGAAAACAATTATGATAAAGCAAGAGAATATCTCCAGAAAATTACTAACGGAACTCTTGAATTTATTGGCTGGAACACTGTAAAACCTGCCTTCATAAAGATAGGCAACACTTATAGCAAAGAGGGTAACTATGAAAAAGAAAGACAAATGTATGACGAAATGTTTGACTGGGTAGAAAAAAATTATCCAAAAGTTAACAGATCTACCTCAGAAATCGTTCTTGCTTACGCAGAACGGTGCAAACTTTTTGGAGATAGTTTTTGGAAGACAGGAGACAAGGTAAAAGCAGAAGAATACTATCTGCTTTTTTTAGAAACAGGGAAAGGAAAGCTCGACACAAAGATGTTAAAAGATGTAGAAAAGAAAATTGGAATAAATATACCTGCTGAACATATAAGAAAAGGTGATTCTTTATTTTCAGAAGATGAATATGTTAAAGCAAAAAAAGAGTTCTTAAAAGTTTTTGAACTGGAAACTGCAACCCCTCGCCAAAAATCTATCACATACATAAAAATTGGGGATATCTATATGGTTGAAGAGCAGTACAACAATGCAAGAAAAGAATATCAAAAAGCCTATGATGTTAAAGAGGTAGGCGTTGAAGAGAAAATATCTGCATTGTTTTTAATAGGAGATAGTTATGCAGTTGAACAGAATTACAAACAGGCAAAAGAACAGTATAATAAAATCTTGTCTATAAAGGAAGCAGTTGCTTCACATAAAATAAAAGCACAAGAAAAAATTGCTGAAATGTTTAGAGGAGAGTTGAATTATACAAAAGCAAAAGAAGAATATACAAAGCTCTTATCTATGGAAGGGGTTACTCCTAAACAGAAACAGGAGTTTACGCAAAGAATACGAACTATCTACCGTTAAATGAAGAGTTAGTAGAAGAATGGAAATATTTTTTATTTATCTGCCGTTTTGTGGCGTTGCGAGGAGCGTTTTATTCCATAGTTTTCATAGGAATTGCGACGTGGCAATCCTCGTTTTTATCATTGTTATTGTTTATTCCCATTCTTGCGCCTTCGGCGAGATTGCCACGCCAAAAGACGGCTCGCAAAGACGGAATGGGGGACTGTTAACAAAAGGTTCAGCCCTTTTGTTCCCCTACTCGCCCATTTTATGCCTAAACGCCCAATTTGTCATCCTGAACTTGTTTCAGGATCTCTAACCTAACCCACACAATTTGTCATTGCGAACGTTTATCCTTATGAAGACAGAATGGGGGTACTAAAAATAAAAGAATTAAATTTGACAATTTATAGGAAAATATTGTAAAGTTTCTGTCATGTTTGTAACTTGAGTAGAGTGTAAAACTTATTAACCCGTATAATGTGAAAAAAAAGCTAATAAGCACAATCTAATTCACATAATACAAAAAAAAGGGATGCAAAATGTACAGAATAGGAGATGAGGAGTTAAAAGAGTTAGAAAAGGTTATTACAAGCAGGAAACTTTTTAGAGTAGGAAATAAAGAGGCAGGACATCCGTTAGCAGTTGAAACATTTGAATCAGAATTATCAGAAAAAATTGGAACTAAGTACGCTTTATGCCTCTCTGGTGGAGGAACATCTGCCCTAATTTGTGCTCTTGTTGGGCTTGGAATAGGTCCTGGCGATGAGGTAATTGTCCCTGGATATACTTTTATGGCAAGTGCCTTAGCTGCTTTAGCAGTGGGAGCTATCCCTGTACCAGTAGAAATAGATGAGTCACTTATGCTTGACCCTTATGACTTTGAAAAGAAAATAACTCCAAATACAAAAGCCGTTATGCCTGTTCATATGGCAGGACTTGCCGCTGCTATGGAAAAAATCAATAAAATTGCTGAACAGAACAACATAAAAGTTGTTGAAGATGCTTGCCAAGCAGATGGAATAACTTACAGAGGCAAAAGAGTTGGTAATTGGGGTGATGCAGGTGCTTTCAGTTTTAATTATGCTAAGATTATAACATCTGGAGACGGAGGTGCTCTTGTAACAAACAGTAGAGAAGTTTATGAAAGAGCCCTTGTTTACCATGATGGCGGCGCTTTTATAAGACCGTACAAGAGAGACCTTCATATAGACGTTTTCATTGGGGTACAATTGAGAGCAAGCGAGATTATGGGCGCAGTGCTTAGAGCGCAACTAAGACGACTTGACGGAATTCTTGAAGATATCGGGAAGGTAAGAGCAACAATTCTTTCCGCTCTTGAAAACAGACCAGGAATATCTTTTGCTAAATATAACGACCCAGAACGTAACCAAGGAACAGTTATTCCTTTTAGTTTTAATAGCGAAGAAAAAGCAAGAAAATTTGCAAAATCCGATGGTGTCAATGGCTGGCTTCCTATTGATACAGGTAGACACATTTACTCTAACTGGGAACCAATCTTTGCGAAACGAGTGGGTGGTCACCCTCTTAGAAATCCGTTCAACCATCCTGCAAATAAAGAACTGCGGACAGAGTATACCCACGATATGTGTCCAAAAACATTAGATATTTGCTCAAAGACAGTGTTTATATCACTTAGCCCAGATTGGACAGAAGAACAGGTTGAAAAAGTTGTGGATAGTTGTAAAAAAGCAGGAGCAAATCTATAAAAAGTTGATTAATTCTTATTGTTACTACTCTCCTCAAACGAGGAGAGTAGTAGCACCCTACCACCTTGGTTTACGTCAAAAGACAATGAAAGTAAAATTAAAAGGCCAACTCAAGGTTCAATTAATAATTTATAAATAAACTAAATTAACCTCAGAAGATAATCTGGAAAACAGTTTTAGCAATCAACGCTACCGCAACAGAAACCATACCTACCAAACCCATTCCGCAAGAATAACCTGCAAGAATAATTGGAGTGTACCTTTTCCATTGAGGTCCAATTTTTTTTGAAAAATAGAATCTTCCAAGCAGTGCTCCAGCAAACATAGGGAAAGCTGCATGAGGTAAAGCACCCAATCCGCCTATCATTCCATAAAAAAGCCCCATAGGTAACTTTAATAATGTCATCACAACATATAAAACGCCTCCAAAGGCAGCCGCTGGTACAATACGAGAAAATTTAATAGCTTGTAACATCCAGTTAGAACCAGCGCCTTTTAAAGTACTGGTTACCCACAGAGTTTGGAACATAGCACTCATAGGCCACATCTTCTGTACATACGGATAAGTCGAAGAAGGTATGGGTGCCATTCTCCAGATAATTGACCAGAAAAGAAAACTACAAAAAAGCATTATAGCAAGTGTAGTAAACGATGCTTTGTAGTATGAAGTAAATTTTGTTCTTGTTAATTCTAAAGTTTTAAAAGTTTGAGCCAATCCACCGTGATTAAAATAAGGGATTGGAGCAAACCAGATATCTGCCCCTTTATATCCACTTAAAATAAAAGTACCTTCTCTAACATAAGGAAAAGAAACTCCTCCAGCAACGCCTGTTATACCAAACATTCTTGCAGAAGTATAACTCAATAAAGGGCTTAAAACAAAACCAAACATTACAAACAATATGATTGGAAACGCCGGAACAAGTATTTTGCAAATCACTATATAGATAAGTGTAGAAAGAAACCATAGCCCCAATGCAATAGGTAGTGGGTAATCTCCCCTATTTTCTGGAAGAACTTCCTTCTTTTTAGTTTTACTTTTCCCTTTCTTAATATATGCTTGTATTGTCTTTACTAAACCTGTTATTGTAACAACTATAGCGCTACCTATACCAACATTTATCCAGAAATCCATTGAAGCAACAATATTTGTAGGAATTGCTGTCATTCCTTGGTGCCAGTTTTTAATTATACCTATCTTATAAAGTATAGGATTTCCAATAAGATTTGCTACTACTGAACCAATAAAAGTGCCACATACTACCCAAAAAGGTAGAACAAACCCTGACAACACTATACCAAGTTCTGTACTTATACCCAAAAGAGCAGCAGGAAATTTAACTCCTATCTTATCAGTAAAATCTATCCAAGGTATTGGAAGCAACTGAACAGGGTTAGACATCATCAACCCAGTTATGGTAGGTATTACCACATAAACCGCTCCAAATATAATGCCTATCATAGCAGAAATACTAAATACTCGCCACCTCCAAGTCTCTTTTTTACTAGAAGATTCCGCAAGAGCATTCATTCCTTCTGCAGAGACAGGAGCCATAGGGAAAGGAAGGGATTCTCTGTCACTGGTTATCCTAAACAAAAAATATCCCATAGTATATCTATTGATTCTGTAAAGCACGTTATGTACAACTATTAGCAATATAGGTACAAGCCAAGCTCTATGGAAAAAAGTTCTTCTAATGATAGCGTCAGAATTTGCAGGTGGAACAGCCCATGTAGGTATTTTGTCGTGGAGCCCCATAGATTGAGCGTAAGGTGATTGAATAAGGTATTGTTTCCAAATAAGGTCGGCAAAAGCACCTCCCTGCAATGTAAGTCCAGCAGCTCCAAGTATCAACCCAGCTGACATAAGACCACTTACTATTTGGAATGTTACAAACAACTCCTGTCTTTTTAACTCTATAAAAGACCTCTTAGATATTTCAACAAGAAGAATAACAGTTACCCATGAAGCAGCACCTACTAAACCGCCCCCTGTCATAAGCCCAAGGTAAATGGTTCCGGGAAGCATTACAAATCCAATAAAAAGCGCAGCCCAGATAGTTCGTAAGTTAAACCCGTCACGAAACTCCTCTTGTATCTCTAAATCTTGAAATTCATCTCTTATTTTTTCATCCATTTTACCTTCCTTTTTTAATCTATTTTAAGAATCTCTTTTCCCTTCTTCTCATAGTTCTTCTTAACTTCTTCATTAACTGTTCGCCATATAAGAAACTGTTTCCTCATACTGTCAAGAAATCTGCGGTTAAGACGTTTCCAGTCGGTCTCCTCACCACTTGTTCTTTTCATAACAAGAGTTATAAGGTAAAAATCATATTCTCCCATAGGTTTAAGAACCATTCTTACAGATTGGCTTACTGCCAAATCAAATGGTGCAAGCCAAACCTTGGTATCAAGCAAATACTTATTCTTACCAGAATCGAGTTTCTCATATTTTAATTCAGCTCCAGATGTATAAAAATTACCTATAGAAATATCAAGGTAAGCATTATAATATTCTGTTAAAAAAGTCACCATGCCTAAAACCTCTATTTCATTGAGAGTAAAAGGAAATTCAAATTCCCACAAATCTCCTTTAGGTTCAGGGAGAATCCATCTTCTGGTAACATCAGGGACAGCCATTTGAGAAGCTTTTCTGGCAGGATAAAGTGTTGATAAAAGTACAGTAATAAATATAATTATGGTTGCAAAAACAGCTGAAAGAGATGAATAATTCAACACAAGCCCTTTAAGCATCCCCATAGACATAAGAAATTTTGCAAGAATCTGACCAAGGAGATACCCACTAACCGCTCCTAAAACAGCGTAAACAAGAGATTCTGCAAGGAATAAGGATGATATGTGAACAGGAGCAAGCCCAACGGCACTGTATGTTCCTATCTCTCTTATTCTTTCATAAACAGAACCCAACATTGTATTTAAAACAATTAAGGCAGCTATAAGTATAGGTATCAAAAGATTAGCTAACCCTGAAAAAGATGTTAATCCTATACTGCTATAAACATAAGTTTTACCTTCAAGTCCTGCAAAAATGTTTACTGCTAATTTGGACACAAAACTCTCTGTTACAGCCATCCCATCGACATCTTCGTTAAATCCAATAGCTATCGAATTGATAGTACCGTTCATATTCATAAGGGTAGTAAAAGGCATAATAATAACATTGTCTGACTCAACCCGTGGGAAAATATCAAGTTCTGTTTCTGTAGTTTCGGCAACTCTTTGACGTCTTGACTTTATTTGAGTTAGTTCAAGTTCTGGTATTACAGAAAAATTAACAGGTGTTATAAGTTCATTATCAAGGTCTTTCATATCACCAAACGCCTTGCCGTCAAACATTCCTTTCAAAAGAAATTCTTTTCCGTAAATTTCAACATATTTAATCCCAACATCATTTTTAGAAAGACCAAGATGGGTAGCTGTTCGTTCAGATATAATCACTGAATCTTCATTATCAGAATCGAACCACTGCCCCTTTGTCAATGAATCTTTAAAAGGCATTACTTCATTTGCTGATAAACCCAAAAGCCCCATTGCCAAAAAACTATTTCCATCTGAGATAACATCAATAGCTGTTCTATCGCCCACTTCACCCATAATATACCACGCCCTCGGTGAGATAACGCCGTGAGATGAAAATTCGTTTTCTACATAGTCAAAAACAACATTTGTTATAGGTGCATGTGAGCGGTCCCTAAAAAGAATTCCTTTGTAGGAAGGGTTATAAGGTCTTAACACCTTATTGAACTTCATATGGGTCTTAATTGAAGTAAAAGAAAGTACTGTAAATGTAAGAAGAATCAAGGTAACAGAAGTCAAAGCAGTCCGAACCTTACGTCTTTTCATATTTGCAACGCCAAGCGAAAATGCTGTAGCAGTAGCCGTGACTCTACCTACATCAGTATTATAAATACTTGTACTTTCCATCTTCATCTGTTGCATCTGCTCTTCAAATTTAGAAGCAATAATAGTTATAACAATCCCAGATAAGGTTAAAACTATAAACGATAACAGGATAACCTCTGGCGCTTCGGTCAACTTAAAAGCAGGGTGAACACTTCTCATTATCCAATAAACTACAAGAAATATACCGCCAATACCAGCTATTCTTGCTTCTGTTTTTGAAAAACCAAAAATAAGCCTTTCTGCAAAAAAAGCAAAAGGCAACAGAAGCATAAAGTAGAAGATTATACCTTTCACAACATCATTAGCAGTGTTTCTTACATCAGGGTAAGCCCTTGACTCCATAGCAAGCGCTTGTCTGGAAAATTTCAAAAAATCATACCATTTTTTCTCTTTTCTTGCTTCTTCTGCTTGAGCAAGAAGTTTTCTTGACTCTTCTTGAAGTTCTGTAAGTCGCTCATTTTTAATACCAAACTTTTCAAAATTCGTTTTTCTAAAACTACTAAGAATATCCATATCTCTTGCACCTTGATATGGTGTGTTAAGAATAGAATTTATATCATCAACAGCAAAACCCATACCCTCTGCTTTTTCTTGGTTTACGTCTTTTCCTTCAGAATTTAAAAGCAAAAGTCTTCTGCCAAGCAGGCCAGACAACCCAATAACCTTAACGTGAGTATCTGGTTTTGCAAAAACAACAGCAAGAGGTTCCGCATAAGATGTCCAAGTACTAAAAACATTACGTAAATAAAAACCGTACTGGGTAGGAAGACTGTTTGCTCTATCAAAAACATCTATCTTATTAAGAGAGGTAAGATATTGAGGGTCTATCAGTTCAAAAACACCTATAGGTTTTGCTTCAAACAGGACATGCATCCAACTTTTATCTCTATAATCCATTACAACCCTTATAGGGTATTGCTGAGCACCACCACTACCTAAATCTGAAGCAAGAACAATTTTTCCTGTTTCAGTATCAAGCAAAAAACCAGACAATTCGCCAACAGTACTCATTTTTAACATAGAAAAATGGGCCCTACCTCGTTCATCAGCAAGTCCAATCAAACTGTTTCTAACTCCAAGAGAAGTTTTTTCCTGAGTATAGCCTCTACCAGTCATTCTCGGCACAACAAGAGCATTAACAACTGGGTCTTTAGGAACAAAACTTGTTGTTGGGTCAAAGGTTGTTACATTAACCGTCAAAGAAGCAAGAGAATCTTTTAAATCAAGTTCTGTTTCTGGGAAAAGTTTTTCATCTCCAACTGCTTTTTCAAGAAGTTTCTTTATAAAAAATGTCTGTTTTTTTACGTTGGCAATATTAACCTTTTCAAAAGTATCTGTTGGAGTATCAACCCTCCATCTACCGTCGTTAACAGTAACAAGAGAAACAGATGGAACTCCGCTATATATAACATATTCTCCGTCTGTCCTGATTTTACACGGCATAAAAGTGTTCCACACTCTCCCTTTTTCTGGCATGATACCATTTACAAGAGCAAATTCCTCATTGTAACCAAATCTTTTACATATCTCGCCAGAGTAATCAAGGAATTTTCTTGCAAAAGAAGTCATAGCCCTCTGGTGAAAAGCTTCTTCGGAGTTATACCACACACCTAAACCTGAACCTCTATCAGAAAGTTCAAGACCTATAAAAAGAGAAACGTTTATTCTATCTTTATCAGAAATTCTTTTCTTAAAGAGAGGGTCTTTCCTTAAATGTTTCTGCACAAAATCGTTAATTCCCCTCATACTATGAAAGTGAGAGGAGGTAGCAAGAAATAACAGCGTTCTATCAGGAGGGTTTTCTTTAAAATATTCAGCAATTTCAAGCATAGTAGCAATACCAATAGAAGAAGTAGCGCCCGGTGCTACTGAAGGAACAACACTAATACTATCATAATAACTTTGTATTACTATAACCTCATTTTTTAATTTACTGTTCTTTCCTTCCATATATCCGAAAATATTGTAATCATCAGTTTTCTGCCAAGTCATTCGAGCAAATATTTCAGCATCTTTATTTTTACTTGCAACATCAATTAAATATTGGCTATTCTCCCCAGCATAAAACCTTGGAACATCTATTGGAGTATCAACAAACTTCTTCTCTGCTTCTAACCTGGTAATATTTCCAAGATTAGTAAAAACAAAAGCTCTTGCACCCAACATAGCAAGAGTTTGCCACATATCTGCAGAATCAAAATCCAGAAGTATTATGCTACCTTCGATATCGTGTCCATCAAGCAATTTCCAATCACCTTTCTTTGCATAAATAATTTTACCTTTAACTCCGGCAGGAGGCACAGTAGAAGTTCTAATCAAGTTAGGCCATAAGCAATACAGGTTAGTGTTTTTACCATCGACAGTTACATAAGCAAACTCTTGAACAGGCATAGGAACATTAAACTTTTCTTTAGTAATTTTGGTAAGACCTGCTTCTTTAAATTTTTTTTCGATAAAGTTAGAAGCCTCTATATGACCTTGGTAACCAGGTACTCTTGAAGAGAGAGAAGAAAAATATTTTAAGTATTCAATAGAATCATTAGCATTTAAAAGACAAGGTAAAACAAAAAGCAGTGCAATAAAATAGGCTTTAAGCCTGAATCTATTCCTCATTTTTAACTTCCTCCCTAATTTTTAACCAAGCATTTTTTGAACCTGGATTTACATTTAATTCCTTTACAAACTCTTCTTTTGCTTCCTTTTCTCTACCCGTTTCTTCATAAATCATACCCTTTAAAAAATGTACATTCGGGTAAAATTGATTTGCAGAAAGAACCTTATCGCAGTTTTCCATAGCGGTTTCATACTCTTTATTATAGTAACGTACAAGTGAATTATTAAAGAGAAGATTTGTGTTATCGGGAAAATAAAAAAGACCTTCTTGTATCCACTTATCAGCTAAAGAAAGGTCATTTTTAATAATATAAGCCATTATCATCTTTTCATATCCCAATGCACTCTTCTCTTTTTCCAAAGATTTTTTCCATAACAAAATTGCTTTATCAACATCTCCTGAAGCAAAAAAAACATCCCCTTCTTTAATTTCTTTTGCCCCTTGAGGATCTTTCGAACTGAAAGGAAAGCAACCACAAAAAAAAAATAATAACAAAAAAAGCAATATTTGATTAAATTTCATTTATTAAAAACCGAATTAAACCTTTTAAAACGCCTTATCAATATAAAACCAAGCAACAATAACACAACTATCAAAACAATTCTACTAACAATACTTTCTCTATTTAGAACAGTTGGCCACAAAGTTACTATAGAAACAATTATTGCGACATCTTCCCATAAAGGCGTTTTCTTAAATTCCTTATTATCTTTCATTTGATTTTTTCAAGTAACCACAAGTCAACTACCAAAATAAACTATAATTTTGATAGACAATTTAGAGTTGCTTTCAATTATCTCTGTCTCTTATAC
>LSQX01145621.1_pt1 | contig 22184 bp, 20 predicted proteins | sample 654561 | NCBI WGS metagenome assembly LSQX01 (sample SAMN04489861, study PRJNA283612) | anaerobic digester metagenome | isolation source: 4 biogas reactors fed with cattle manure at either 37C or 55C with and... | place: Denmark: Kongens Lyngby | collected 2014
CACCTGACAGTTCCGGGGTGCAAACCATTGATATCACCGGACCTGAAATGATTGATTCACTGAAAAGGGCAGGAATAATATTAAGTGATCAGAAAGAAAAGCCGGAAATAATACTTTCCGCCGGCCGGGCTGTGAAATATCTTCAGGAGCGCAGCATGCCCGGATACTGGAAAGATCCGGATGATCCGCTGAGAGCGGCAATCCGCCAGCTTGTATTCAAGGCCATCAATCCTCCGTATGACTCAACTGAACTGTTTATCTCACAGTATCCATTTGATTCACTGGATGTTTCCTGGGACAGGTTTTATGTATGGAAACCTGTCAGGATGAAGATCCCTGTCATCTCAGATCCTGTTTTTCCAATAGCTGCCGACACGGTGACATTTCCTGAGATGCCTCCCGGGGACTTTGCTGCCGACACACTAACATCCCCTGATATGCCTTTCAGGGATTATACCCCCGACACGGCCCGGGTCATCGATTTTAAAATTCCGGAACTGCCGGAGCCGTCAGTACGCAGGGCATATCTGAAGGATACTGTTATCTACGTTGTATCAGACACTTTGCGGGAAGTGATTTCCGACTATTCAGGATTCCCGTTTAAACATTACAGTTCACCCTTTCAGAGTGATTCCCTCAGGGCAGCAGTCAGAACACTCAGCAATTATGTTCAGGCAAGGGATTCGAGCATAGTCTATTTCACTGGTCTGGGTGATGTGGTGACACCGGTCTGGCTTAATTCCCGGACGGGGATGATGCACCGGTACTGGCTCAAGACCGATCTGGATGATTCGGTAACGGTATGGATCGGTTCACAGGACAGGAATACCATCGGACTGTACCTTGAGACGGGTGTAAGCTTTGCCAGACCGGTAAGGCAGGGTTATCATTCAACAGCAAGGATAGAGATGAAGGAGATAGATAAATCCACCCTTCTGGATGTAAAAAAAATAATCACCAAACCTCTCCGCTGGAAGTATCATACCGAAACATCATTTGCCCTGAACCAGGCTGCACTTTCAAACTGGGTTAAGGGCGGTGAAAGCAATATATCAACATCCATTGATATTACCGGCTATGCCGACTATACCAACAGGCCGTACAACATCACGTCCAATAATTTTGCAAGAATCAAATATGGTCTTGTTGCCTCGGGCGATTACGGGGTAAGAAAGAATCTCGACCTGCTGGAAACAAATTCCAAAATCAATCACAAGGCTTTCGGAAAATTTGATTTCAGCGGGATACTTCTTTTTAAAACCCAGATAGCCAAAGGCTATAACTATCCCAATGATTCTGTGGCGGTGTCAAAATTCCTGAATCCGGGTATACTTACTCTTGGCGTGGGACTTGACTATAAGCCGGATAAAAATACTTCGATCAACTTTTCCCCTATATCCTACAAGGGTACCTATGTGCCGGATACGGCAAATATTGACCAGACAAAATACGGGATTGCAGCCGGCCGCAGATCAAAGAATGAATTCGGGGCAAGCTTCATGATAAGCAATGTATATACTCTGACTCCTACTATTGTGCTGACAAACAGGCTTCAGCTTTTTACAAATTATATCAGCAAGCCCCAGAATGTTGACATAGACTGGGAAATGATAGTTACGGCCAAGCTGAACTGGTTTACCGATGTGAGACTCAATACCCATCTTATTTTTGATGATGATACAAAGACACCTGTCTATGACAAGGATAATAAACCGGTGCTGGGACCGGATAATCAGATAAAGAAAACTGCCCGGATCCAGTTCAAGCAGTTACTGGGCTTTTCCTTTATATTCAGGTTTTAGAGCGGCTTGTCATAGATCCTCCATTTCCTGAGTATCCGGCCGCCCATTTTTTCACATTCACCTATCATGGTTTTGTTGGTTTCCAGTATAAGGTGGACATTGATGGAATCCATATTGTTCCGTATGCATGAATCGATTATCCTGACTGCCATCAGCACGTCAACCCCCTGATTCCTGAATTCCTTCTTTATGCCGCCCAGCATCATAAGAAGCGTTTCTGATCTTTTTGAAGCCTTCAGGATCTTTATGAAACCGAATGGAAACAGCTTCCCTTTTGCTGCTTTTATACCCTGACTTATGTCGGGTATGCCGACAGCAAATCCGATCACCCTCCCTTCAGACTCCACAACCTTTACAAACTCCGGATCAAGTATTGTGAGATATCTTTTTGCCAGATCCATTTTTTCGCGGTCATCAAGCGGAACAAATCCGTATATCTCAATGAAAGTCTGGTTCAGCAGTTCCAGGACAGGCAGGATATATTTTTTTATTTCACGCTTCGAGTTGAATTCAATCACTTTGAAATGATTGTTCCTGTGAATCCTGGTATAGGCCCTTTCATATACCCCCGGCAGTTTTTCGGGAATTTTTATAAAATAGTTAACAAGGTCGGTTTTTTTTGTATAGCCTTCCCTTTCCAGCATGACAGGCATATAGGGAAGGTTTGTGGCACTTACAATGAAGGAAGGATATTCGAATCCTTCTATCTTAAAACCCTGGGGGTCCTTGTCAGAAAAACCCAGCGGCCCCACTATCCTTTCCATATTCCGCTTCCTGGCCCAGTCCTCGGCGGCGGAAATAAGTGCATGAAATACTTCCTGGTCTTCATAGCATTCCATGAAGCAGAAACGGCCGTGATTTTCCCGGTGGATCTCATTGTAACGCCTGTTGATTATTCCCATAATCCTGCCCACGGGTTTTTTTCCCCTGAAAGCCAGCCAGAGGGCGGTATCAGAATAGCTGAATGCCCTGTTTTTCTTCCTGTCGAACAATTCCCATTCATCCATATATATGGGTGGCAGCCATTCCGGATCATTTTTATGGATTTTTTCAGGAAGATAAATGAATTTCCTCAGGTCCCTTCTTGTCAGAACCTCCCGGACAAGCAGATCAGTCATTTTTCTTGCAGTTTACAATACAGGTTTAAATTTTAAACAAGTATAGGAAAAAAACCGATCTGTGTTTCATTCTTTGTTTTTTTTGTGTTTTTCAGGGCATCTTCCGTGCCTGAAGGATATACGGCGAAAGGAATGCTGCATGTGAGCCGGGGTCCGTCTGCCGGAAATAATTTTTAAAGAAAAACCAGATCGAGAATTACAAAGACTGCAAAAACAATACTGGCAATGCCATTTGTCGTTCCGAAGGCCAGGTTTACCCTGCTCAGGTCATCCTGCTTTACAATAAGATGCTGATATATCAGCAGGGAAATGAATATCAGGGCTCCCGTCCAGAAAAGAAACTGACCTTTTCCGGCTGATCCTGCCACGATGACAAGAATAATTGTCAAAAGATGGACAGATACTGAAATCATTATTGCTTTCCGGATGCCAAGGGCGGAGGGTATTGAATACAGTCTGTTCTCCCTGTCAAAAGAATCATCCATCAGGGAATAGATTATGTCGAAGCCGCTTACCCATGTCAGGACGATGAATGAATAGAGGAGCGGAAGCAATGCAAAATGGCCGGTAACTGAAATATATGCACCGATGGGGGCCAGGCTCAGTCCGAGACCGAGTATGAAATGGCAGAGTGGAGTAAAACGTTTTGTAAGACTGTAACCGAGAATGATCAGCAGGGCCAGGGGTGAGAGAATCAGGGTGAGTCTGTTGATCAGGCCGGCTGCGATAATAAACAACAGTGAATTTACTGCAACGAATACGGAAGCAGATGCTGAACTGATTTTTCCTGAAGGAATTTCCCGGTTTCTTGTTCTTGGATTCATTGCATCCACCTTCCTGTCGGTAATCCTGTTAAATCCCATGGCAGCATTCCGTGCAAGGATCATGCAAAGTATTATCAGCAGTAAAAGCCGGATACTGAATTTCCCGCTGTCCCGGCTTATTGCTAGTGTAAAGCCTATCAGGGCAAAGGGCATGGCAAACACGGTATGGCTGAACCTGACAAGTGACAGGTAATTCCTGACCATCCTGAAAAAAGCAGTCATTGACAGAGAAGCTTCCGGTATATTTCGTAGCTCTCATCATCGAAAGCAACGAAAATTACTTTCGAGGGAGAGGAGTTGTTTTTAAGAAATCTTTTTGTTTCGTTAATAGCAATAAGGGCTGCAAGATCTTTTGGAAACCTGTATGCACCGGTGGATATTCCCGGGAAGGCTATCGTATCAATATTATTGGATTTTGCCAGTTCAAGACTTGACTTGTAGCATGAAGCCAGCAAGTCAGTCTCGTTACGCTTGCCTCCGTGCCATATTGGTCCTACAGTATGGATTATATGTCTGGCTTTCAGGTTATAACCCTTTGTGATCTTTGCTTCACCGGTCTCACATCCGTCAAGTGTCAGACATTCGGCATAGAGCTCCGGCCCGGCAGCCTTGTGTATGGCCCTGTCAACACCGCCACCCCCGAGAAGGGAATTATTTGCAGCATTCACTATTGCATCGGCATCAAGAGTGGTAATATCACCTTTAACAAGTTCAATTCTCTCTTTACATGTATTTTCCATTATCTTATACTTGCTTTAAGTTCTGTTTTAAACACCGTGATCAGATTATTCATAATTTTATCAATGGTCTTGTCGGTAAGTGTTTTTTTGTCATCCCTCAGGATGAAGCTTACAGCATATGATTTTTTGTTATGACCGAGTGACTCACTTTCGTAAACATCAAAAAGGTCCACTTCCCTGAGAATATGTTTTTCCGTTTTGAACGCGATCTCCTTTATCCTGCTGAAAGGGATTTCACTGTCAAGGAGAAGTGCAAGATCCCTTCTTACCCAGGGGTACCTGGGAAGCTCCCTGAACAAAATCCTGTGTTTGCTGACCAGTCCGACAAGCCTGTCCCATTCAATATGTGCATAAAACACATCCTGCTCAATATCGAATTTTTCAAGGTAATGTCCGGAGACCTTTCCTGCTTCAGCAAGGAGTCTGTTGCCGGACAGGTAAGTGACAGACTCGGAAAAATATTTTTTGCTGCTTTCGGCATTGCTGATCTTTCCGTCTTCCAGACCCAGTCTTGTGAAAACCATTTCAACTGCAGCCTTGATATTGTAGAAATCAGTCGGGGAGGTTTTGTAATTCCATCTCTGTTTTTCCCTGTTCCCCGAAATGAATATGTCAAGACATTTTTTTTCCGGGTAATCATCTGCAGCAGGAATAGCTTTTCCGGATTTTTTGTGGAAATAGCAGTTTCCGAATTCATAAAGTTTGAGATCGGTATTCTGACGGTTGATATTCCGTGCCACGGAGCTGAGTCCCCCGTACAGTAGAGACTGTCTCATGGCATTAAGGTCGGAACTGAGGGGATTTGCAAGGATCACCAGCTGATCCCTGTCGAAATCTCCGCTTTCATAAAAGGATGCCGGATTGAGCGAGTTGCACATAATTTCGGAATATCCCCTGGCTGTGAACATATCGGAGATGATGTTCTGAAGCTTTTCCCTGTCGGGCTTTTCGGGAAAATAAAGTATTGAGTTGACGTGGTGGTCAGTTTCAATATTATTGTATCCGTATATCCTCAGTATTTCCTCCACAATATCTGCTTCGCGGCGGACATCAACCCGGTACAGTGGTATCTCAAGTGTCATCCTGTCGCCGTCTTCTTTCAGGATAATAATATCCAGAAGATCAAGTATATTTTTTATAACCTGCGAGTCTATCTGTTTTCCGATAAGTCGGGCAATGTTACTGTAGCTGACATCAACAGTTCTGCGTTTTATCTTTTCCGGATACACATCCACGATATCCGATGATATTTTTCCTCCTGCAATATCTTTGATAAGCATGGCAGCCCTTTTAAGGGCCCAGTCAGTCCTTTCGGGGTCAGCTCCCCTTTCGAAACGGAATGATGCATCGGTGTTGAGGCCGTGCCTTCTTGCTGTTTTTCTTACAGATACCGGATTGAAATATGCACTCTCCAGGAAGATATTCCTGGTGTTTCCGCTAACTCCGGAATCTATTCCGCCAAATACACCGGCTATGCACATTCCTTCACTGACATTGGATATCATGAGATCTTTGGAAGAAAGTTTTCTTTCCACCCCGTCGAGAGTAATGAATTTTGAATTGTCGGGAAGGTTTCTGATGATCACTTTCTTGCCGTCAATCCTGTCAGCATCGAATGCATGAAGAGGCTGACCTATCTCATGCTGGACAAAATTGGTTATGTCAACCACATTGTTAACCGGGTTGTGTCCTGTTGCCCTGAGCTTGTTTTTAAGCCATTCAGGGGACTCGGCCACTTTCACCCCGCTGATGGTGATCCCCGTGTATCGCGGACATGCTGCGGTATTTTCTATAATTACCTCAAAGGGATTGTCGTTGTTGTCGGTGCTGAAGTTTTCAACAGAGGGAAGCAGGGCTCTTTTCGAATATCCTTCGTTTATATTAAGATAGGCTGCAAGGTCCCTTGCCACCCCGAAATGGGAACCGCTGTCAATACGGTTGGGTGTCAGGCCTATTTCAAAAACTGTATCCCTGACTATTTCAAAATATTCCGAAAGGGGCGTACCGGGAACGGCATCCCCATCCAGTACCATGATTCCCTCATGCGATGTTCCGAGACCCAGTTCATCCTCAGCGCATATATTGCCTTCCGAAAGTTCGCCTCTTATCCTGGTTTTTCTTATTACAATACTTTCATCACCCTTAAAGACCCGGGCGCCGGCAACAGCCACCGGAACTTTTTGTCCGGGAGCAACATTCGGGGCACCGCATACTATCTGAAGGGGGGCGGCAGCGCCGGTGTCAACGCTTGTAACCGTTAGCCTTTCGGCATCAGGATGTTTTTTGCATGTCAGCACCTCTCCGATAACAATTCCTTCCAGTCCGCCTTTCACCGATTCCCATTCTTCAGCAGCTTCCACTTCGAGACCAATGGAGGTGAGAATGGCTGACAACTTATGTGTGTCGATATCAATATCGAGATAATCCCTGAGCCAGTTGTATGAAATCTTCATAAGTTAAAATTATCTGACCGAAGCCCTGGTCCGGATTGCCTTCCTCCGTCTGCAGGTTTCAAAATAAAACGCAAAATTAAGAAATTTGGCAAAAGTTTCTGCAAAAAGAAATACATAATAATATATGTATCGTCCGGCGGTATCACACATTAATATTTTTATGAGGTAAAAATGAGGCTTAAAATGCCTACCCAGGGATTTCAGCAAAGCGTTAAAGGTTTAGCTCTCTTCCCGCAAAAGGGGAAATATCTTTTTCTTATATTTGCAGCCAAAGTCTGCCATATGATTATTGAAAAAGAAGATAAGCTGATTCTTGTTACAAATGACGACGGGCTTTATGCTGCCGGTCTGAGAACCCTTCTGGAGGTGATGGAAGAGTTCGGAAAGGTTGTCCTTATATCAACCCTCGAAAGTCAGTCGGCCATGTCACAGGCACTTACCGTCAAAACACCGCTGCGGACAAAGCTGCTCGAAGAAAATGAAAAACACAGGATATATGCCTGTAACGGCACCCCGACCGACAGTGTCAAACTGGCAATAAATCAATTGCTTGACAGAAAGCCTGATTTTGTTGTGTCAGGTATTAACCATGGTGCAAATGCATCAGTGAGTGTTTTATATTCGGGTACCATGGCAGCTGCACTGGAAGGCTGCCTGTATGGCATCACATCAGTAGGCTTTTCCATTAACAGTTTTTCGAGGAATATTGATTTTTCGGTCTGCGGGGATTTTATACGCAGCATCATGAATGATCTGTGCGAAGAGCCGCTTCCCTACGGGATATGTCTTAATGTAAACATCCCGGCTGTAAAAAGGGAGGAAATAAGGGGAATGCTCGTGTGCCGGCAGTCAAAGGGCAACTGGAAAGAGGAATTTGACAAACGTAAGGATCCCATGGGAAGAACCTATTACTGGCTGACAGGCCTGTATAATAACCATGAACCCGAAGCTGAGGATACTGACGAATGGGCCCTTCAAAACAACTATGTATCAGTTGTTCCGGTATCAATTGACATGACGGCCCACGGATATATTGATACTCTCAGAAACAGGCTGAATGGATCTTCCCGCTAAGTATGACAGGCTGGCTACCGGAATGGTTTCCGGATTTCTGCTCCCGCTTGTCACGGGACTGGCAATTTTCTTTTTTTCAGCGGATCATCCTCACTTCAGTGAGTGGATCAGGAAAATTACGGATGCCGGTATTGCCGTGAAGCTCGTGACCCTGTGCGTGGTTCCGAACGTTCTGATATTCATGCTTTTTAATCATTATGACATGTTGAAGGCAGCAAGGGGAGTCCTTGGACTTACTATTGCATGGGCTTTCCTGGTCTTCGCCATTAAATTCCTTGCATAAAATCTTTGAAATAAGCTGATGAGATATTTTATTGTCGCAGGTGAGGCTTCGGGTGATCTTCATGGTTCAAATCTTGTTAAAGAGTTGCTCAGACAGGACAGTGATGCTGAAATAGCATGCTGGGGGGGTGACCTGATGCAGTCGGCCGGAGCAAGGCTCCTGATGCATTACAGGAATACTGCATTCATGGGATTCCTGATAATACTTAAAAACCTGGGCAGGGTATTACGGAACATATCACTGTGCAGGAAACATATCAGTGATTATAACCCGGATGTGCTGATCCTTATTGATTACCCGGGTTTCAATCTGCGGATGGCAAAATTTGCAAAAAGGGCAGGGATACGGGTTTTCTATTATATTTCCCCGAAATTCTGGGCCTGGGGGGAGAAAAGGGTAAAAAAGGTAAGAAAGCGGGTTGACCGTATGTTTATTATTTTTCCTTTTGAAACGGAGTTTTATGCGAAATACGGGATCCCGGTAAAATACAGGGGAAACCCCCTGGTGGACGAAATAGAAAACCGTGCTGCCTCATTACCGGGAAGGAAAGAAATACTTGAAATGCTTCAGTTGTCAGGGAAGCCGGTAATAGGAATACTTCCGGGCAGCCGGGGACAGGAAATCAGATCCATTCTCCCGCAGATAATAAAGATAACAGATGATTTTCCTCATTATCAGTTTGTGATAGCAGGAGTAAGCAACCTGCCTGCCGGCCTGTACCGCAGCATTGCAGGAGATCCCCGTATAAAGATAGTCACGGAGAAGACCTATGAACTGCTCAGTGTGTGTGAAGCTGCCCTGGTGAAGTCCGGAACTTCAACACTTGAAGCCGCACTTTTTGGTATTCCGCAGGTAGTCTGTTACAAAGCAGATTTTTTCTCCATGCTGATAGCCTCAATACTTATCCGGGTAAAGTTCGTCTCGCTTGTCAACCTGATTGCCGGAAAGGAAGTGGTAAGGGAGCTGCTCGGCTATTCACTGAACAGGAAAAACCTGGCCCGTGAGCTTTCCGCAATTGTTGAAGGAGGCAGCAAAAGGGAAAAGATGCTGTCGGAATATAAGATAATAAGGGAAAAGCTCGGACCTGCAGGGGCATCGGCAAGGATTGCGGCAGCAATGATTGAGGAACTTAAGGGAACTGACAGTTGAGAAAATATTGATTGACAATGGACCGGCAAAAGACTTTATACAGATCATATTTGTTGATTGTTAAGCTGACAACTGTGCTGACTTTCTGCTTTGCCGTGCCATTGACTGCACAGGTGAAGCTAAGACTGCTGAGCAGTTTTAATACGGATTCAGTGGTGTTTGGCGCAGCAAGTGGGGAATACCTTGTAAAATGTTATCCTTCGGGTTCTGTTTTGCTTGAAAAGGGGCAGAGCGCTGTCCTGTTCAGAAGCGGACAAAAGCTTGTTGTCAAAGCCGGGGATTACCCTTTCTGGATAATTGCTGATTCGGTGCTGCTGGCATCCGGAAGCGGACAAGACTCATTTACCCTTTCATTTGGTGAAAACGGACAACTGACCCGACAATATTCGGGAGAGCTTCAGTGCGGACCCGATCTGGGTACCCTGCTTTTGCTCAACAGCTGTGATGTGGAAGCATATGTTGCCGGTGTGACAGAAGCTGAGGGAGGATCAGGAAGACACCGGGAATTTTTCAAGGTACAGGCGGTGATTGCACGGACATATATGTACCGGCATTTGTACAGGCATGCCCCTGACGGTTTCAGTCTTTGTGATGATGTCCATTGTCAGGCCTTTAACGGGATAACAGAGGATTCACTCATAATCAGTGCGGTACATGAAACGAGGGACCTGATAATCACTGGTCCTGATTCACAGCCAATTGTTTCGGCATTTCATTCCAACTGCGGCGGTGAAACAGTTCCTTCGGAACATCTCTGGCTCACTGCCCGGCCATATCTTAAAAAAGTGGAGGATCCCTACTGCAGGGCATCGCGGAATTCCAGGTGGACTAAAAGTATTCCGGCCGGGGAGTGGATTGAGTATCTGGTAAGATCGGGTATGGCAGCCGTTCCTGCTGACCGTGCGGGATTTAATTTTCTTCAGCCGGTACGTATGTCAAGATACAGGACAGGAAATTTCTCACTGCCTTTTGTACAGATAAGATCCGATCTCGGGCTGAGATCATCATTTTTTTCGGTCAGGACTGAAGGGGATTCAGTCATTTTAAGCGGCAGAGGTTATGGTCATGGTGCAGGTCTCTGCCAGGAAGGGGCAATGGTCATGGCTTTAAAAGGCTTTGATTTCAGAAAGATAATAGAGTTCTACTACAGGGGAGTCACTGTGACGGAAGCGGGAAAAGCTGCCGCGGCTATTCGCTGATTATTCAAATATTTCAGGACTCCCGAAAAGGGAATGGCATCCCGTTGGTGAATTTACGCTTTTAATCACAGGATTATGAAATGTGTGCTTGAGCATGAATTAATTTCATTATTTTTGTGTGTCACTATTCAGTATGTTTGCAATATTACGAAAGGAAATAAGCGGTTTTTTCAGCAGTCTTACCGGATATGTTGTAATAACAGTTTTTCTGGTGATCAATGCCCTTTTTATGTGGGTGTTTCCCGGTGAATGGAATGTACTGGAAAACGGATATGCCGGACTGGAAACTCTCTTCTTTATTTCCCCCTGGGTTTTCCTGTTTCTTGTTCCTGCTGTCACCATGCGTATGATTGCCGAGGAAAAACGCCTGGGAACCATTGAACTTCTTTATTCCAGACCGGTCAGCGAAAGGGAAATAATATGGGCCAAGTATCTAGCATCTGTAGTGCTGGTCATCCTGGCACTACTGCCATGTCTTGTCTTTTATATTTCAATTTATAACCTGGGTGAAACCCCGGGGAACCTGGACAAGGGCGGTACGGCAGGTGCTTTCATTGGCCTGTTCTTTCTTGCAGCCATATATGCTTCCGCAGGGATTTTTGCCTCATCCCTCACCGATAACCAGGTGATCGCTTTCATTCTGGCAGTACTGATATGTTTTATCATGTATGCCGGTTTTGATTCATTTGCATATTTGCCGGGACTGAAGAAAGTGGACGAATTCATTGTCAGTCTGGGTATAAATGAACATTACAAATCAGTGAGCCGGGGTGTCCTGGATATCAGGGATGCAGTATATTTTATTGCTGTAGCCCTTATTTTCAATGAAGCAGCCAGGCTGGTGCTCGTATCACGTAAATGGAAAAAAAAGAACTGAAGAATGTTGAAAGCCCGGCAGAATGACAATACAAGGATGAAGGAATGGCTGCAGTTCCTGATAAGGATTGCTGCAATTATTGTGATTGCCCTGCTTCTTTCGCTTCTCAGGGTCAGGATCGACCTGACAGAAGATAAAAGATATACTCTTTCAGAGCCAACCCGCCGGATACTGGCCGGAACTGGCAATGACATATTCATACAGGTTTATCTCGACGGTGATATGCCGGTTCCGCTGAAACGTCTGCGCAGATCGGTGAAGGAGATGCTTGAGGAGTTCAGGATTGCTGCACGGCGGAAGATTGATTATGAATTTATTAATCCTGCCGAAACGAAGGATCCGCAGCAGAGGGAGGCGCAGTATGCTTCCCTGTATAACAAGGGACTGAACCCTGTTAATATTCAGGCCAGTGACAGGGAAGGTGGCAAAAGCCAGAAAATGATCTTCCCCGGTATGCTGATAAATTACAATGAAATTGAGATACCGGTTAATTTCCTGAAAAACAATCCTTCCGTTTCTTATGAGCAGAATATTCTTCACTCCATTGAAGGACTTGAATATGAAATGATTCAGACAATAGCAACCGTGAGTTCCGATACGGTGTACAAAGTGGCATTTCTCGAAGGCAGGAATGAACTCGCGGAGATTGATGTTGCGGATATTACAATACATCTTGCAAAGTTTTTTACAATAGACCGTGGTTCAATCAACGGCAGGCCCGGCATTCTCGACAATTATGCGGCTGTTATTATTGCAGATCCCGCCGTGGAGTTCAGTGAACCGGACAAGCTGGTACTGGATCAGTACATTATGAACGGAGGCAGGGTGCTGTGGCTGGTGGAACAGGTTGAAATCAGTTCCGACAGTCTGGCAACAGGTGAAACCACAGGCCTGTACCGGCCACTGAATATTGAAGATCAGTTATTCAGATATGGAGTGCGTATTAATCCGGAAGTGATACAGGATCTTGACTGCATGGTTATAAGGGTGGCGGTTTCAACGGGAGAGCAGCAACAGTTGGTTCCTGCTCCCTGGGTTTATTATCCCAGACTGTATCCGGGGCATGATCATCCCATTACAAAAAACCTAAACAGGGTACAGGGCCGCTTTGTCAACACCATTGATACCGTGGGACTGGATCCGGCAATAAGAAAAACGGTGCTGCTCACCAGCTCGGCACAGTCGAGAACCCTTACTCCCCCCCTGATAATAAGGCTGAAGGAAGCGGAACAGATTCCCGATGAACAGCTCTACAACAAGGCTCATTTGCCTGTGGCAGTTCTTCTGGAAGGTATTTTCCCTTCAGCTTTCAGAAACCGTATGATTTCCGGCCTTGTGAACGATAAGGATTTTAAGCCAAAAAATGAGAGTGTTGAAACAAAGATGATAGTCGTTGCCGACGGGGATATTATCCGGAACGATGTCAGAAGGACAGGAACAGCCGGGACTCCCTATCCGCTGGGACAGGACAGGCTGACGGGTGAAATGATGGGCAACAGGGATTTTATAATTAATTGTCTTAATTACCTGGTTGATGACCACGGACTTATGGAGTTGAGGTCAAGGGAAATGAAACTGAGGCTCCTCGACAGAACAAGGATCAGGGATGAAAAAATATTCTGGCAGATGATCAATCTTGGTCTTCCAGTCCTTATAATGATAGTTTCCGGTATTATTTACAGTTTTTTCAGAAAGAAGATTTATACAGGGAAAGGATGAAAGACAGTGTATATATCCGTATTCTGCTGCCTGTGCTGGTACTTGTCCTTTTAACCCTGGTATTTGTGTTTGCCGGTAACAGGTCGCCTTTCGGCAAAGCGGAAACCAGGTTTTCAAGCGATGCTTCCGTGGAAATCACTGCTCTTGAAATTTCGTCCGGCAGCCGGAAGGTGCTTCTTTCACAAAAGGACGGTATATGGAAAGTGAACCAGGAAGGGGAAGCACGAAAAAGTGTTACTGTATTTGTAATGAGGGTGCTGAGGGAGATGAAAATCAAATCGCCCGTCTCGGCTGAAATGTTTCACGAGGAGATAGAGGCAAAAGGTATCCTGCCGGTAAAGGTTAAGGTCTATGAGAAGAGAAGGCTTCCCAGATCGTTTTATGTTTACAGGACCGCATCAAACAAATACGGAAACATCATGAGGGTAAAAGAGCGAAGCAGGCCGTTCATTGTTCATTTTCCGGGCTTTGAGGGAGACATAGCTTCGGTGTTCAGTCCGGATGAGCTGTTCTGGCGTCCTTATGTCCTGTTTAATCTTCTTCCCTCGGAAATATCGGCTGTAACTCTTGACAATTACAGCGATCCGTCTTCTTCTTTCAGTATCAGTATTTCGGAAGAAGCCTTCAGTCTTTCGGACGGAAGCACTTCCCTTGCGGGATGGGACACTTCAAGGCTTAAACGGTATATCAGCTATTATACGATGGTGCCTTTCGAGAGCTGGGCATTTGAAATGAGTGAAGATGAAAAAAAGATGCTGGCAGATGAAAAGCCTGCCTACAGGATCTCTGTCATGACAAATGACGGGAAAAATACCGGACTCAGTCTGTGGGAAAGGCTGAGCGATGGAAAAACCGATGCCGGCAGACTATGGGGAAAAACGGATGACAGGGAGGATTACATGATAGTGCGGTATTTTGATATTGACCCTCTTCTTAAGAAGCTTAGCTATTTTTATCCCGGAAAACAGTAAAAACTTCCCTGATGGTCCTCATTCGTTAACCGGCACCGGCGTCCGACTTCCGGTTTCATTAATCTATTAGTAGATAATTAAGTTTGAATGAATATATATTTTTTGTAATATTGATAGCTGAGAATCAGATCATTCCTGATGATCTAATTCCCTAAAGATTAGTAATATAGATAAATACAAAGCAGAAAAAATAATTTAAACCTGTAATAATATGAAATTTGTAGTATCCAGCACTGAATTACTTGGTCATCTTCAAGCCATAAGCAGGGTTATAAGTTCAAAGAACACACTTCCCATCCTGGATAATTTCCTGTTCAGCCTTTCAGGAAATGATCTGGAGATAACAGCTTCAGATCTTGAATCAACCCTTATAACGAGAATAAAGCTCGAGAACACCGAAGGAGACGGTATTATTGCTTTGCCGGCAAGGATATTGCTGGATACCCTGAAGGAGTTTTCAGCTCAGCCCCTGACTTTTGATATCAACCCGGAAACGATGGCTGTTGTGCTGACCTCAGAGAACGGGAAGTTTAAGATGATGGGTCAGAACGGAATTGATTTCCCGGCGCTTCCCGTCATCAGGGAGGAGAATAAATTTTCCTTTACCATCAATGCCGAAGTAATGCTTGCCGGTATCAACAGAACGCTCTTCGCCACGGCAGATGATGAACTGCGCCCGGTGATGGGAGGGATTTTTATTGACGTTTCCACTGAAATGGTCACTTTTGTTGCTTCCGATGCACACAAACTGGTAAGATATCAGAGAACAGACACACAGGCTGATGATATGGCTTCCTTTATTCTGCCCAAAAAACCTGCTTCACTGCTGAAAAATATTCTGCCAAAGGAATCCGGACCTTTCCTTGTGGAATTCGATAATAAAAATGCCTTTTTCAACCTTAATGATTATAAGGTAATCTGCAGGCTGGTAGAAGGTAATTATCCCAATTACAGTTCGGTGATTCCCAAAGATAATCCCAGGAAGGTCAGCATTGACCGGGTTGAATTTTATAACACCCTCAAAAGGGTATCAGTGTTTTCCAATCAGGCCAGTAATCTGGTGAAGCTTCAGCTGAAAGGAAATGAGATCACTGTTTCTGCCCAGGATATAGACTTTTCCATTTCCGCCAATGAACGCATCAAGTGCCAGTATGAGGGTGATGATGTGGAAATAGGATTCAAATCGGTCTTCCTTCTTGAGATACTGGCAAACATATCTTCTCAGGATGTGATGATTGAACTTGCCGATCCGACACGGGCAGGACTCTTCCTTCCCGCCGAGACAGAAAATGCAGCGGAAGATCTGCTGATGCTGCTTATGCCCATGATGATAAATGCCTGATAATTGGAACTCAATCTTAAACGCCCCATAGTATTTATTGATCTTGAAACAACAGGTATCAATGTTTCAACGGATCGTATTGTAGAGATATCTGCACTGAAAATAAACCCCAACGGTACTGAACAGTGGATGACGCACCTTGTTAATCCTGAAATGCCCATTCCTCCCAGGGTAAGTGAAATACACGGTATTAAGGACGGTGATGTTGCTGATGCACCGACATTCAGGGAAATAGCAAAAAATCTGGTCACATTTCTTGAAGGCTGCGACATGGCGGGTTTTAATGCAATAAAATTTGATATACCGCTCCTTGCGGAGGAATTCCTCCGGACAAATGTGGATTTCAATTTCAGGAAACGAAAATATGTTGATGTCCAGGTTATTTTTCATAAAAAGGAACAGCGTACCCTGGAAGCTGCCTATAAATTTTACTGCAGGAAGGAACTAAAGGATGCACACAGTGCATCAGCCGATACCCAGGCCACCTACGAGGTGCTGAAGGCGCAGCTCGACACTTATCCGGATCTTGAAAACGATATAGACAAACTTGCGGATTACAGCTCCTACAACAATAATGTTGATTTTGCAGGCAGGATCATTTTTGATGAAAACGGGACAGAAGTGTTTAATTTCGGAAAGCATAAGGGACGGACAGTTGAGGAAATCCTGAGGGAAGAACCTTCATACTATTCCTGGATGATGAAGGGTGACTTTCCGCTGTATACCAAGAAGATCCTGACGGAAATTAAACTCCGGACATTCGGGAGCCGGTAAACATCCCGGAAAGCCGGAACGGGAGTCTTGCATGCTTCCGGAAATACCGTCCTGCGGCCACGCTAATGAGATTTGTTAATAAGCTTTACTTATACTACTTTTATCTGATAATTTAAACTCTTGAAGAATGGGAAATTTTGGATTAACTGAGATTATTCTGATTCTGCTGGTTGTCGTGCTTCTTTTCGGAGGAAGAAAGATACCGGAAATGATGAAGGGACTCGGACAGGGAATGAAAGAATTCAAGAAGGCTTCCAAGGGCGATGATGAACCGGAAAAGGTACACGCCGAAGACAAGACAGAAACAAAAGACTAGAAGCAGCTTTGTCTGGCTTTCCGGGATTTGATCTGCAGCTTCAGTTCGCAAAAGAGTTATCGTAATGACAGATAATATCTATTTCAGACTGCTCCGGCTGGCTCCGGTTATCAAAAACCCGGTACTGGTAACTATCACAGATACTGAAGGTTCAACACCCCAAAAGGCAGGGAATTCGGCAATTTTCAGTAACAGGGGACTTATTGCCGGAACTGTGGGGGGAGGAATAGCTGAAAGGCGGGTACAGGAACTCGCAGTTGAATATGCAGCTAGGGGGAAATCACATTTTCATCATTCTTTGTTTGACAAAAACAGTGAGGATCCGGCGGAGGCGATATGCGGCGGAAGGATCACAATGCTTATAGATGCAGACCCCCTGAAGCATCTGGAGGTTTACAGGGAGATGGAAAGATCCGTTATGGAAGAAAAAGCGGGCGTTCTTGTAACAAGGGTAAGCCCGGACGGGGAATCAGCTGTTGTCATTCATCGTTACTGGATAGCGGACAAGGCCGGGTCCGGCCTGCCGCCTGCAGTATCTGCCATGATTGAATCCCTGTTGTCAGAGATACGGACAGGGCATGCAGGCGATGATTACATAAAAACAGAACCGGATATTCCCGGTGAGAAAGCAAAGCAGCTTTTTTTCCTGGAACCCGTATTCCCCCAGCCAAAACTTATCATAGCAGGCGCCGGACATATAGGCAGGGCTCTTTCCCACCTGGGCCGGCTGACCGGCTTTGAAGTAACAGTTGTTGACAACAGGAAGGAATATGCAAATGCTGACAATCTGCCGGATGCCGGCAGGATAATTGTGAAGGACATAGGCCGGGCAATGGCGGAAATTAATAAAACACCTGATACCTATATTGTTATTGTTACCAGGGGGCATGGTTATGACGCTGAAGCCCTTCGGCCGTGTATCGGCTCAAAGGCCGGATATGTGGGTATGATAGGAAGCAGGGGCAAGGTGGCTAAAATGCGTTCCGATTTTCTGGCGGAGGGATGGGCAACGGAAGATCAGTGGGACAGGATCCATACACCGATAGGTCTGGAAATAAAATCGAAAACAGTTCAGGAAATAGCGGTCAGCATTATTGCTCAGCTTATTCTGGTAAAAAACAGCAGGACAGTGAAGCAGGATTTGTCCCGCGGCCGGAGGCGCGGATACGGCTGAGATGTCTGAAACAATAAGCAGGATGAACAGGATATATGCTGTAATACTTGCTGCAGGAGCTTCGGCAAGGATGGGTTCCATGAAGATGCTTCTGCCTTTCGGGGCTATGACCATCATTGAAAAAGTTATCTCGAATGTCCTGGCTGCCGGATTGAAAAATATTATTGTTGTCACGGGGTCCGGGCAGGAAGATATTGTCAGGGCAATTGAAAAAATGCCTGTGGAACAGTGCTTCAATGAATCATGGAAAGATGGAATGCTGTCGTCGGTGCAATGCGGAATAAGGGCATTGCCTGAAGATTGTGATGCGGTGCTGGTTTGCCTGGGCGATCAGCCTATGATAGATCCTGCAACGGTCATGGAGCTGATTCATGCATACAGCATTTCGGACAGGAATATATTCATACCTGTTTACCGGAAAAAACGTGGTCATCCGCTACTTATCGGAAAGAAATATTTCAGTGAGATCGAAAAACTTGATCCTGAGAAAGGACTGAGAATGCTTGCACATGGATTTCCGGATGATGTTCTTGAGGTGGAAACGGATAATCAGTCAATCCTGAAGGATATAGACACACCGGAAGATTATAAAAATGAAATAAACCAAACTAACCAGCATGGAAGAAAAGTTGAGTTTTACCTTAAACGGGGAAAAGACGGAAGTTCTGATTGATACCTCCCAGACCCTCCTGTGGGTCTTAAGGAATCATTTCGGACTGACCGGTGCAAAGTACGGATGCGGGACCGGTTTTTGCGGAGCCTGTACGGTGCTTATCGATGATGAACCTTTCAGGTCATGCATGCTTCCCGTAGCTGATGTTGCGGGAAAAAATGTGGTGACTATTGAAGGTGTTGAAAAGAATGGCAGCCTTCATCCGGTTCAGAAGGCATTTATTGAGCATGACGCTCTTCAGTGCGGATTCTGTACACCGGGTATGATCCTTACCGCAGTGGCTCTGCTTATGAAAAATCCCGTACCCACAAGACAGCAGATCATTGAAGGCATGGAAGATAATCTGTGCCGCTGCGGTGCACATAACCGTATTATTGATGCTATTGAAACAGCTGCACTGGAAATAAATGGAGGGAGGAAATCATGAAAGAAAAATCACAGGACAAATCGCAGGACAAATCGCAGGAAAGAGTACCTGGAAAATCACCCGGAGAAGTTCAGGGCAAATCACCCGGAGAAGTTCAGGCTGAATCACACGCAAAAGCTGAAGAAGGCATATCTTCTGAATCAACCGCTGACGATAGGGGAAGCGGCATGAAAAGAAGAAACTTTGTCAGGCTGGTTGGAGGAGGAGTGGCCGTACTGGGTGCCGGAATATTTATTTATTTCAGACCGTGGAGAGCCCTTGGCCTGTCAAAGGGAGCCCGCCAGGCGGGACGTTCCCTGACAAAAGATTATAATGCCTTCCTTCATATTCAGCAGGACGGGATGATAAGCTGCTATACAGGAAAAATTGAAATGGGACAGGGTATTATTACATCCCTTCCCATGATGATGGCGGATGAGCTTAATGTTCCCACGGACAAGATAAGAATTGTTATGGGGGATACCGAGCTTTGTCCATATGATGCCGGTACATGGGGATCCCTTACAACCCAGCAGTTTGGTCCTGCAATGAGGGCTGCCCTTGCCGAGGCACGGGCAGTGCTGGTTGAAATGGCATCAGAACAGCTTAATGTACCTGCAGACCGTCTGGAAGTAAGAGATGGTGTTGTTACTGATACTGCAAATCCGGAAACGGGGATTAGCTATGCCGAACTGGCAAAAGGTAAAAAACTTGAAAAATACCTGGATGTAAAACCGCCCGTTGAAGACCATACAGAGTTCAGCTATGTCGGGAAAGCGGTGATGAGGACGGATTCCTATGAAAAGGTAACAGGAAAGGCCATATATACCGCTGACCTGAGATTGCCGGGAATGGTGTTTGCTAGAATACTGAGGCCCCCGTCCCACGGTGCCAGTCTGAAATCCGTTGATGTCTCGGCTGCAGAAGAAATGCAGGGAGTAGAGGTGGTCCGTGACGGGGATTTTATTGCAGTACTGTCTGAAAACCGCGACACAGTGGATGAAGCCATTGTAAAAATTGATGCTGAATACACTTTCGACGAACTGGATGTCAATGACAGGACATTGTTCGACTGGCTGCAGAACCCTGATTCAGCAGTAAATGTATTACGGAGTACGGGAAATATTGACCAGGGCTCCAGGGCGTCCGACTTCATTTTTGAATCGGAGTTTCATGATGGTTACTGTGCCCATGCATCCATTGAAACACATACAGCGCTTGCAATGCTTGAAGGGGACAAGCTTACGGTATGGGCGGCAACCCAGACTCCTTTCGGACTTCAGGATGCACTGGTGAGGGAATTTGACATGCCTCATGAAAAGGTACGGGTAATAGTACCATTCGTGGGCGGGGGATTCGGCGGCAAGATAGCTTTTCAGGAAGGGATTGAGGTTGCAAGACTGGCAAAACTGTCAGGAAAGCCCGTAATGCTTGAATGGACAAGGGAGGAGGAGTTCTTTTATGATAACTTTCATCCGGCTTCAGTTATCAGGATCAAATCAGGGATTGATAAGGACGGTCTGATAAAAATGTGGGACTATCATCTTTATTACGGAGGCACCAGGGGTGCCGATGCAATTTATGATGTGCCCCATGTAAGGATCACAAACTACAGCCAAAGCAAAAAGACGGGTCCTGTTCATCCGGTGCTTACCGGTTCATGGCGGGCTCCAAACAATAATACCAACACTTTTGCACGGGAGTCGCAGATAGACATGATGGCATCAAAAGCAGGTATTGACCCGCTTGAATTCCGCCTGAAAAATTTAAAGGATGAAAACATGATTGACTGTCTGAAGGCTGCAGCTGATAAATTTGGCTATACGCCGGCAAAAGCACCCAGCGGCAGGGGAATAGGAATAGCCTGCGGCTTTGATGCAGGAACCTGGGTGGCTGTAATTGCACAGGTCATAGTTGACAGGCCGAGCGGCAGGATAAAAGTGGAAAGGGTTGTGGCCGCACAGGATATGGGATTGTGTGTCAATCCGCAGGGTGCTGTGCTGCAGATGGAGGGTTGTGTGAATATGGGATTGGGATATGCCCTGAGAGAGGAAGTGTTTTTTGAGGGAGGAAAGGTGTTTACAAACGGATTTGATAATTATGAAATACCGAAATTCTCATGGATCCCGGAAATCGAATGTGTAATTCTCGACAGGCGGGATAAACCCCCGAAGGGAGGAGGGGAACCCGTTATTATAGCCATAGGGGCAATAATAGCCAATGCTGTTTATGACGCAACCGGGGCCAGGCTGTACAGGATGCCTATGAGTCCCGAAAGGGTGCTGGAAGCTTTGGAAAAAGTCTGATGGAATAATCTGATGAAATAACCTGATGGAATAATCTGCCATGCTGTGTTGTCTATAACTATGTTATAAACCAATAAAATCATGGAAAAATGAAAAAGAGAACCACTAATCTGAAAATCATGTTATCAGGAATGATAATTTTTGTTTTCACCATTATGCCTTTTTCACTTAACGGACAGGCAGGCAAGGTTAATTTCAGCGGGTCATGGGCACTGAATGCAGATAAAAGTACATTTGGTCCGGGTCCGGGCGGACAGGCTCCGCAGGGTCAGCGGCCGGGAGGCGGGTTTGCCGGCGGAAATTTTGTCGTCAGCCAGGAGGCCGGTCAGCTTACAGTGGAAAGAACAAGAGGAGACCAGGCCTTCACTTCAAAATACAGTCTTGATGGCAGGGAGAGTATCAACTCAACAGGAAGGGGTGAGAGCAGGTCGACTGCTTCATGGCTGCCTGACGGGAAAACCCTCAGAATAGTCACAACGCGTACATTTTCAAGAGGCGCTCAGGATATGGAAATAAAAACCACTGAAGAATGGACACTCAGCGCAGCGAATGTGCTTACTATCGTATCAACTTCCTCAACTCCCGGCGGGGAAAGGAAGACAACGATGGTGTATGATAAGAAATAGGAAAATTACTGAAAAACAATTAATTAAACAGGGGGTCCCCACGCATGAGGACCCCCTGTCTTGTTAACCCCGGGGCCAGACCAGCCTATAGAGTTTTCCGGCCTTTTATCCTGAACCGTTTTTTATAAGCTTAATTGATTCCGGGATTTACTATGTTAAGTGCCTGTCTTTCTGCCTGCCTGTCTCTTATAATGTCGATAAACTCCTCTCCTGAAAGCCTGAAGTTGTCTGTTTCCTCCGGCATTGCCAGGTAAAGCACTGTTCCGGGTTTCAGCCCGTCTTCAATAACAGTTGACCTTTCATTGGATTCTCCGAGTACAACGATCTGTTTCACACCGTTTTTTGTATAAACCACGGG
>LSQX01323129.1_pt3 | contig 22174 bp, 15 predicted proteins | sample 654561 | NCBI WGS metagenome assembly LSQX01 (sample SAMN04489861, study PRJNA283612) | anaerobic digester metagenome | isolation source: 4 biogas reactors fed with cattle manure at either 37C or 55C with and... | place: Denmark: Kongens Lyngby | collected 2014
GAGGCTGCCATTGAAGCAGCTCTGGAAGCCGGATTCCGCTTGAATTTCTCTGTTGACGCAAAGAGACCGGACTCGTCAGGCGCTGGGGTACCGGATGAGCGCATCCTTTCTGAACAGATCAGGCGCTGGCGTTCTGAGCCATTGCTTCGTGTTTCTTTGCTGGTGCACTCTGTTTACCTCTATCCACAGGCTGTTTATCCGCAGCTGGCCGCGATGGCTGCCGGACAGGGCTGCACGGTGCAGATTCACGTGGCCGAGACAGCGCGTGAAGTCCGGGAATGCCTGCAGCAGTATGGCCGACGGCCGGCTGCCCAACTGGCCCGATTCGGCTTTTTCCAGACACCCACCCTGGCTGCCCATTGTGTCCATCTGGACGACGAAGAACGCGCTATTCTGGCCCGGCCGTCGGTTTATGTAGCCCACTGTCCGGCCAGCAACCTGAAGCTGGGCAGCGGCATGGCGGACATCGTTGCGCTCCAGGAGGCTGGGGCCACCGTTGTGCTGGGTACAGATGGACCAGCCAGCAACAACAACCTCGACATGTACCACGACATGCGCCTGGCTTCACTGCTGGGCAAGGGGTTGCGCCGTGACGCCGCTTTGCTGCCGGCCGCGACCATGCTGAAGATGGCCACACAAGACGGCTGTGCCGCTCTGGGCTATGCCGATAGCGGCCTGATCGCCGCCGGCTGGCAGGCCGACCTGCAGGTTGTACGTACAGATAGCCCAGGTTTCAACCCGCCGGCCAACCCGGTCAACGCGCTGCTCTACAGCGCTGCCGCTGCGGATGTGGAATCGCTTATGGTGGCGGGGCAATGGCTGATGTACAAGCGGGCGCTGCAGACACTCGATGAAGAAAAAACAAGGTTTGAAGCAGAACAGGCTGCTGCCCGATTGGCGCCTTGAAGGGCATTCCCTTAAACAATAAAGGTCGGCCTGCACTTGACTTTTATAATCATCATGTTATGATAGCTGACCATGACGACGCATGGATCCTTGAAGGAGGCGGTCATGATATGATGAATCGACGAAAATTGTAAATCACCAATTCTATAGGCCGGGCGGTCTGTACGCGGTACAGTGACCACCGGCTTTTCTACAGGGCAGATCTTATGCCGAACGCTATGATTGTGACCAGCAGACCAGCTGACCATGGATAAAAGAAAGGTTGTGGGAAACCCGGTGACAGCAGCCGGAGACAAGATGCTAAAAACAAAAACAAAGGTTGAAAAGGAAAGCGAAACACCGGCACAGGCAGACAGGATCGCAGATCGCTGCAGGGCTGTGCTAAGAGACGGGGAGCAGCTCGAGAAAACCGCGTCCATTGACTTGACACGGGACGGTTCCTATACCGATGGCGCCGTCTGTCTGACTGACCAGCGCCTTATCATCTTTTCACCGGATCACGCTGACGGCCATCTGGACTTGGAACGTGACGCGGTCAAGAAGATAAGCGTGATGGGCTTGTATGGTAATTATCTCCTGCAGATAACCCGTTCAGACCAGCCAGAGACCATAGGGCGTTTCACCAACAGATGGCGTGAAGATGTTGAAAGGGTCTGTCGTTCCATGGGATCTTGTTACCAGGCGGTGGGTGCTGATTCTGGAAATGGCGGCACGACACCGGGCAGGGAGCAGACCCGCTGTCCCAGTTGCGGGCGAACCTTGCCGCGTAAAAACGCGACCTGCCCTTATTGCATTGACAAACGCAAAGTCATCAACCGGCTGCTGGCTTATATACAGCCGCACAAGAAACTGGCCCTGCTGGGTCTCTTGTTCTCCCTGATCGCCACCACAGCTTCTCTGGCACCCCCTTATTTCACCCGTGTACTGGTTGATGACGTGGTGCTGGCCCGCAACCTCAGACTGCTCTGGACCATGGTCAGTTTGTTGCTTATAACACATCTGGTCCATGGTGTGTTCAATGGCTTGCGCGCTTTTCATGTCCGGGTGCTGGCCCAAAAAGTTGTCTACGACATCAGGACGCAGGTGTTCGCCAAGATGCAGCGTCTTTCAGTTAATTATTTTGACAAGCGCAGCACCGGTGCGATTATGTCCCGGATCAGCAACGATACGCAGCAGTTACAAAGCTTCATCATTGAAGTGACGCGCGATGTTATCGTGCAGATTCTTACATTGCTGATTATCGGCGTGGTGATGTTCAGCATGCACTGGCAGCTGGCCTTGATCACCCTCATACCCATTCCTCTGGTGACGTTGGGTGCCCGCATCTTTGCCCGCAAAATCCATCCGGTCTATCATCGTGTCTGGCGCCGGCGCGCCCATATGAACGCCATTCTCGGCGATTCTATTCCCGGTATCCGCGTGATCAAGGCCTTTACCGGTGAAGAGCGCCAGGAAAAACGCTTTGCGTCGACGAGCGCGGAATTTCTGCAGGAGCAAATCCGTGCGGCGCACATGGCCAGTATTTTCTCGCCGACCATCGGATTTTTCATGATGCTGAGCGGTATCATCATCTGGGGTCTGGGCGGTTACTGGGTGATCACCCAGCCTGACAGGCTCAGCCTCGGTGTCCTGGTCGCGTTTATCAGCTACGCCTGGCGCTTTTTCGCGCCTGTTCAGTTTCTTGCCCGCCTCAGTGATATGGTGCAGCAGGCAACAACATCCGCGGAACGGGTCTTTGAGATTCTCGACGACCAGCCGGAGCCCAACCTGGGTGAAAAAAAGGTGCTGGAGCAAATCAAAGGGGAAGTCAATTTCCGGCATGTCAGCTTCTCCTATGATCAGGACAACAAAGTCCTGGATAACATCAATCTGGTGATAAAACCCGGGGAAACCATTGGCATTGTCGGGACAACCGGCTCAGGCAAGACAACCATTGCCAACTTGTTCCTGCGTTTCTACGAACCGGATGAAGGCCAGATCCTGCTGGACGGAACCGATATCCGTGACTTGGACATCCATTATCTGCGGGAGCACACCGGTTTTGTCCTGCAGGAACCGCTTCTTTTCCGCGATACGATAGGCAACAACATTGCTTATAGCAAGCCGGAGGCAACGACGGATGAGATCCTGCAGGCAGCTGTCGCCGCAAACGCCCACGCTTTTATCCAACAGTTCCCCGATGCCTATGACACTTTTGTCGGAGAGCGCGGCGTTGGCCTTTCCGGCGGTGAAAAACAGCGTATTTCCATCGCCAGGGCCATTATCAAGGATCCTGCCATTCTTATACTGGATGAAGCGACTGCTTCCGTGGATACGGAGACAGAGCAGCTCATACAGGAAGCGATCAACCGCCTGATCGAGAAACGCACCACCCTGATTATCGCCCATCGCCTGTCCACCCTGAAAAAAGCAGACCGGATTATTGTGATGGACAAAGGACGTATCGCTGAAGCCGGCACACATGACGAGCTGATGGATCAGAAGGGGATCTTCTATCGCCTGATTAAGATGCAGATGGATCTGGGCGCAGACATGATCCGCCTGATGCAGGAGGTGAGCTGAATGAATGAACTGACCATGATTGATCCGTGCGACATCAGCCTCGGTCGTGATGAGCAAGGGCAGGAAGCGCTTTTCTGCCAAAGGGAAGGACAAAGCAAGATCGTCAAACCGCGACGCCTTTTCCCTTTTACACGGCCAGACCAGTACATCAGCCTGCTGGATGAAGAAAACCAGGAAATCGGTATCATCCGCTCGCTTAAAACGCTGCGGCGGGCGGAAAGAAACCATATTGACGTTTATCTCGACCAGTTTTATTTTGTGCCGCATATCCTGGAGATTCTGGACTTAAATGAAACGTATGGTATCAGCCGCTGGGAGGTTATGACCGACCATGGCCCGCGCAGTTTTGAGGTGCGCCGGCGCAGCACCGATATCCGTCTTCTTGGTCAGAACCGTGTTCTGATCAAGGATGCCGACGACAATATCTATGAAATACCTGACCTGACTAAGCTGCCGCCACGCAGCCGTGTGCTGCTGGAAGGCGAGATCTGAAAAGCAGAACTGTGGGCTTTTGCCCCTGAAAAAAACGCACCGGTCGGCGGACGGGTGCGTTTTTTGGAGCCGTTGGTGAGAATCGAACTCACGACCTGCTCATTACGAGTGAGCTGCTCTACCGCTGAGCCACAACGGCGCTTTGCCTGTTACAGTTTATCAAAAATATCCCTGAAGTCAAGCACTGCCGCAGAACAAAGCGGGTATCTCTGCCAGGGTGTGTCAAGGGGTAACATCAGATACGTTATTTGTATAAATGAACAAAAATTATAAACAATATTTGTAAAGATTGTCAATTTAACAAACTCAAAAACCTTGCATACCCCAACATATCCTGTATAATAAAGATAGTTAAGAAGAAGATATAAAAAGGCTTGTGTAAGCCAGAAACCTTGAGGACAAGGTTTTAAGGAGGGTATGAACATGACAAAACCATTTAGTATGCATGATATCGATGTAAGAGCATTCATCAAAGCTCTGGACAACTGCAAAGGTAACGTTTATCTGGAAACCAGTGAGAATGATCGCTTTAACTTGAAAAGCAAACTGAGCCAGCTGGCCGGCATTATCAACCTGATCGAAGGTGGACGGCTTGTGGAAGCGAAAATCATATGTGATGATCCGGAAGACGAGTCCATGCTTTTCCGCATGAACCTGTTCGGTGCCGACAAATAAGTAAAAAACCATTGTAAGCGGCGCCGTATGAACCGGCAGGCTGCATCTGTACCTTACCAGCAATGATCATCAAAAGAGCGTGCTTTCGCAACACGCTCTTTTTTTCTGGTCAATCCGCCCGGCTTTGTGTATCATGTTTTTATCCGGACATGCAATCTCTGCCAGTATGGCTGACCAGCCCCCACAACGGTCAGGAGGAACACCTTTTATGGACTATGCCGTCTTGTTAAATTTTGACGCATCCAGTGAACAGACGCTGAACCGCATCATCCATGGCCTCGCACAAAATGGCGCCGGTGACACCGTCCTGCTGGCCGGGCTCAGGCCTCATCTGACCCTGGCTGAGTTTGACACAGACTGTTATGACCAGGTGATCGCGGATCTGCGCCGCCTGTGCACCAGGATCCTCGGTCCGATACCGGTTAAGCTTGCCAGTGCCGGCTTTTTCCCCAACAACCTGTCCGTGCTTTATCTGGCTCCGATTGTTGATGAGCATCTTCTGGATCTGCACCGGCTGGTCAACAACACCCTGGAGCCTTTATGCACGGCATTTTCCCCCTTATATAAAGAAGAAAACTGGGTGCCCCACTGTACGGTGGCTCTGGATCTTGACGAACAGGCTTTTACGGCCTCCTGCCTGGATCTGCGCAACCGGTTCGCCCCTCTGGACACCATGGCTGTCAGCATCAGCGTGATCGCCTGCTGTCCTTTCTGTGAACAGGCCATTTTCAGCCTGGGCAGCAAACTGGGAACCCCGGCTGCGCAGGACGAACCAGCACCCGTTTTATGACCCTTTGATAAATCAAATACAAGGAGGCATCATCGATTGACAGCATGGCAGCAGCAGATCGGTTTTGATATCGGGTCAACCACGATCAAACTGGTTGTCTGGCAGGGCAGCGAAATTGTCTATGGCCGTTATACGCGTCATTACGCGGACATCGCCGGTGAGATCAGCCGCATGCTCCGCGACCTGCAGGTGGCGATGCCGGACCTTACAGCCACTGTGCGGGTGACAGGCTCGGCTGGACTGGGCGTGGCACAATGGCTTGATCTTCCCTTTGTCCAGGAAGTTGTCGCTGAGACTGAAGCGGTCAGCCGGTTGTACCCGGCTGCCGATGTCATCATTGAGCTGGGCGGAGAGGATGCCAAGATCACTTATCTGCACCCTGTCCCTGAGCAGCGCATGAATGGCACCTGTGCAGGGGGGACCGGCGCTTTTATCGACCAGATGGCCGTCTTGCTGCAGACAGACGCGGCAGGCCTTAACCGGCTGGCGGCAGAAGCCGGCTCAATCTACCCGATTGCTTCACGCTGTGGCGTCTTTGCCAAAAGTGATCTGCAGCCCTTGCTGAATGACGGCGCGTCACGTCAGGATCTGGCAGCGTCCGTGCTGCAGGCGGTGGTCAACCAGACGATTGCCGGGCTGGCCTGCGGCCGGCCGATCAAGGGCACGGTGATCCTGTTGGGCGGCCCACTGCATTTTCTGCCGGAACTGCGTCAAGCCTTTATCAAAACGCTGGCCGATCGGGCTGATGGTTTCATCACACCGGACCATGCCCAGATGCTGGTTGCCGTAGGCGCTGCGATGCTGGCCGACGGCGAAACGGTATCCATAGATGCGCTCTGCGAACGCCTGGCCAGCGGCCGGCGTCCCGGCCAGGAACTCACCCGCATCGCGCCGCTGTTTGCCAGCGAAGGAGAAAAAACCCGGTTTTTCCAGAGGCACCAGGCCGTACAGGTTGCCCAGGCGTCCTTGGCAGAAACCAGCGGCCCTTGTTTTCTCGGGATTGACGCAGGAAGTACGACAACCAAGGCCGTCCTGATCGACCGTAAGCAAAATATCCGCTTCACCTGGTACAGCGGCAATCAGGGGAAACCTGTGGGCGTGGTGAGAAAAATGCTGGAAGCACTGCGTGCAGGCCTCCCTGCATCAGCCTGGATCGCCTATGCCTGCGTGACCGGCTATGGCGAGAACCTGATCCGTTCCGCCTTTCAGGTGGATGAGGGAGAAGTGGAGACCCTGGCGCACTACAAGGCAGCAGCCAGTTTTATGCCCGATGTTGATTTCATCATCGACATCGGCGGCCAGGATATGAAATGCCTGACCATAAAAGACGGAGCAATCGACAACATTCGCATCAATGAAGCCTGTTCTTCGGGCTGCGGTTCCTTCCTGCAGTCTTTCGCGGAAACATTGAACCTGCCGGTGGCCTCATTTGCCGAATTGGCTTTAGGCGCGGCCAACCCGGTCGATCTGGGTACCCGCTGCACGGTGTTCATGAACTCCAGGGTCAAGCAGGCTCTGAAAGAAGGGGCCAGTGTGGGTGACCTGTCAGCTGGTCTGTCCTATTCAGTGGTGCGCAATGCCCTGTATAAGGTGATCAAGTTCAAGACGCCTGAGCAGCTGGGCCGGCATATTGTTGTCCAGGGCGGCACGTTTCTTAATGACGCAGTGCTGCGCTGTTTTGAGCTGGTGACCGGCCGCGAGGTTGTGCGGCCGCCGCTGGCCGGCCTGATGGGTGCTTTTGGCGCCGCACTGCTGGCGCGGGAACGCTGTGCAAAGCCTGATACACCTTCCAGGCTGTTGTCTGCTGAAGAGCTGGCGGGCTTCACCTTGCAGACGAAGCGCTCGGTTTGCCATCGCTGCGCCAACCAGTGCCGTCTGACGGTTGCCTTGTTTCCTGGTGGACGCAGCTGCATCACCGGCAACCGCTGTGAACGCGGTGCTGGCAAAGACCGTCACGAAAGCCTGGACGTTCCTGACCTTTTCGCGGAAAAATACCAGCGCCTTTTTGCCTATGAACCGCTGCCGCCGCAAAAGGCCGGCCGCGGCGAAATCGGTTTGCCGCGTGTGCTCAATCTTTATGAAAACTATCCGTTCTGGTTTACCGTCCTGACCCGCCTGGGCTACCGGGTGGTGCTGTCTGTGCCTTCTGACCACCAGCTTTTCACCCGGGGCATGGCGACCATTCCTTCAGAGAGTGTCTGCTATCCGGCAAAACTGGCCCATGGCCATATCGAGGATCTGGTCAGCCGCGGTATCAAGACCATCTTTTATCCGGATATTGTTTTCGAGGAAAAAGAAAGCCCAGGCGCTGCCAACCATTACAACTGCCCCATTGTCATATCTTATCCCGAGGTGATCAAGACAAACGTGCTGCCGCTGCTGGACCGCTCAGTGCGGCTGATCAATCCGTTTTTTGCGCTGGACCGGCCACGCAAGATGGCCAGCCAGCTGGCGGAAGCCCTCAAGCATGATCAGGTCAACGTCAGGGAAGCCGCACAGGCCATCGCTGCCGGCTTTGCGGAGATGGCCCGCGTCAAAGAACAGATACGGCAGCGGGGCAAGGCCGTCATGCAGGCGCTGGCGCGGACCGGCAGGCAGGGCATCGTCCTGGCCGGGCGGCCTTACCATCTTGATCCGGAGATCCATCATGGCATCCCGCAACTGATTACATCCCTGGGCATGGCGGTTCTGACAGAGGACAGCGTAGCTGAACCTGGCCGGGTGCAGCGGCCGCTTCGGGTGCTCGACCAGTGGGCTTATCACACACGTCTTTATGAGGCGGCTGCTGTGGTGGCTGAGCATCCTGAACTGGAACTGGTTCAGCTCAATTCATTCGGCTGCGGTCTGGATGCAGTGACCACAGATCAGGTACAGGAGATCCTGGCGGCGAAAAACCGCCGATATACCGTCTTGAAAATTGATGAGGTCAACAATTTGGGCGCTGCACGCATCCGCCTGCGTTCGCTGCAGGTGGCCATGCAGGGCGATCAGCGGGAGCAGGTTGTTGCGGCTCAGGGCAAGCCGACGACGAGCTGTCCTTGGCCGCGGGTTCCTTTTAGCCGGCAGATGAAGCGGGAGCATACCATTCTGGCACCCCAGATGGCCCCCTTGCACTTCAGCCTCATTGAGGCAGTGCTGCGGCATGGCGGCTACCGGGTCAGCATCCTGCAGAAAGCAACAGCTGAAGACATCGAAGCCGGGCTTAAGTACGTCAACAACGATGCTTGCTACCCGTCGATCATCGTCGCCGGCCAGATTGTCAACGCCCTGCAGCGTGGTGATTTTGACCCGCAGCGCTGTTCGGTTTTTCTGACACAGACCGGCGGCGGCTGCCGCGCTTCCAACTATGTCGCCTTCCTGCGCAAAGCACTATTTGATGCCGGTTATCCCCAGGTGCCGGTGGTTTCCATCAATATGAGCGGCCTGGAGTCAAATCCCGGATTCCAGATGACTTTGCCGCTTTTGCATCGGGTCGTGCAGGCACTTGTCCTGGGCGATCTCTTCCAGACGCTTCTGCTGCGTATTCGCCCCTATGAAAAAGACCCCGGGTGTGCAGATAAACGCTATCGTTACTGGAACAGCCGCAGTCGTGAATGGCTGCGTGCCGGCAGGGGCCGGACCTCTTTTACCGACCTGGTTGATCAGATCGTGACCGATTTTGACTGCCTGCCCATAGATGCGGTTCAGCGGCGGCCGCGCGTCGGTATTGTGGGGGAGATCCTTGTCAAGTTCCATCCAGACGCCAACAATCATCTGATCGACCTGATTGAAGCTGAAGGCTGTGAAGCCGTCATGCCTGGCCTCATTGATTTTTTCCTGTACTGTTTTGCCAACAGCGGCTGGCGGCAGAAAAATCTCGGTACCAGCCGCAAGGCAGCCTGGGTGGGACGGCTGGCCATCAGACTGATTGAAGCTTACCGGACGGTGATGGTGCGGCGTCTGCAGGTCTGTCGCGGCAAATTCATGTTGCCGGAAAAGATCGATAAACTGGCTGATCGGGCGGAAAGGCTTCTTTCTCTGGGCAATGACTGTGGTGAAGGCTGGTTTTTGACAGCGGAAATGATGGAACTGCTGGAGCAGGATGTAGCGAATATTGTTTGTGTACAGCCTTTTGCCTGCCTGCCCAATCACGTGACCGGCAAGGGGATGTTGAACGGTTTGCGCCGCCTGTATCCGCAGGCCAACATCGTCGCCATCGACTATGATCCGGGCGCCAGTGCAGTCAACCAGCTTAACCGCATTAAACTTATGCTGGCCGCAACACGGCGAGGACAGGCGGCCGGACAGGCAACACTGGAAAAGCCGATAAACCCAGAACCGCCTCCTGCAAACCTGCGTGACAGGAAAATACCGGTCCGCAAGGACCGGCTGTCCACGAGCAAGTAGGCTTGTCCGGGCCGGTGTGTCAAACAACCGGGTCGCTTCAACCGATCATCGCCGCGAACCCGTCCACCCATTTGTTGTTGGTCACCGCGAACGCGTAATTGATAATCAGGACTTCCTGGATGCCGTTCTGGCTGATAAACGCGGGCAGATCGGCTTTCAACAGGCGTGGGTCGACCACATAGACTTCTTCATAATGATTCAGCAGAAAGGGAACCAGCGCGTTGCCGAATGACTCTTTCAGCACCATGATCTTTTTCCCGTTCTGCACACTCGTGGTCAAGCGCACCAGCGGGTTGTCGCCCTGGATAAAGGCCAGGTATTTATTGGTGCTGTCCACCTCTGTACGCACAGCCTTGATCCGATAACCCTCACCCATCGAACTGCTGGAGAAGGCGATGCCTTCGCTTTCAACCCCGGGCAGGAAATATTCAACGGAATCCGGGTTGTTCTTCAACTTGCTGCTTTTGGTGTAGCGGTGGAGGCTGCCCAGGAAATCACCGGGGACAAAACCGCTTTCAAACTGTTCCAGCGGATACGCGGAGAAGCCGGCTGTGTCAGCGAATGCCTTATAGGCACACCAGGCGCCGCGCGCTGTCCAGTGGTGGTCGGTCCGGAAATAAAGATATTCATGCACCCGTGTCTTGAGGACGCTGTCGGCGTCAACGGTCTTGATCTTGCTGTCCATGCGGCTGTAGATGCTGCTGATGCCTCTGATCTGGGCATCAGCCAGATTCTGGTAGTCTTCAGGGGCATAATAGGCGATGGCGGTTGGCGCCACAAGGCTGTAAACCTGAACCTTTTCCATTTTTGCCTGCAGACGGTTGATCAGATCCACATAGCGTTGACTGCGGTCCTCGTTGTAGTAGAACAGCTCCATGGCTTGATTGCCCACAATGATGACACCTGAAATATTTTCCACAGGACCCGCGGGCTTTGTCGGTGTCGGCAGCGGTGAGGGCACAGGTGATGGTGTCGGAGAAGGTGATGGTGTAGCGGTCGCGGCGGGCTGCGTCACAGTGGCGGTTGGTGTCCCGGCGGGCAGGGTGGGCTCTGGCGTGGTTGCTGGCTGGGTAGGCGTTTGAGGCTGGGTGGGCAGGACAACCTTGTCTTCCGGATCAGGTTCAAGACGTTCGCCTTCACCCAGCTCGAGGTCTCCGTCCGGACCGGCGACAATGGATATGTCACCGCTGAAAGGTTTTTTCATCAGCTCAACCAGGCTGCTGTTCAGTTTCACAAAAAACTGGCGGAAGGGAAACTGGTCAGAAAAGAATTCTTCATAGGAACGGGAGAACTGTCCGTTGGCCAGCGTTTGCCAGCTGAATGCCGGTTTTTGGCGCAAGGTGCGGTTCTCCTCAACGGATATGGCCTGGACCGGCCGGAAGATATTGACGACTGTCAGCAGGTACAAGGGTATGAGGACCAGGGCAATCATGGCAATGTGTTCTTTTTTCACGTGTGCGCCTCCCTAAAAGCGGAAATAAAGAAACGGGTTGTAGGTTGAGCCGACGAGCGCGGCGGTGCAGATCAGCAGCAAAACGATGTTAACCGCGATGGCTGTCCCTGTGCGCAGCAGGCTGGGACGACCGCCCAGCGGCAGGGCAAGAAGCCGGCGCGTCCAGCGTGCGGCCAGTGGTGTCGCGGCGATGAAGGCAAGAGCAAAGAAAAGGATGTTCTCGCGCAAGAGTACCGTGGCCTGCAGGCGTACGGCCACCTGGCCGGAAAAGCCGAACATCAGGCTCAACATATGACCGATTCCCGAAGCTTCGGTGAAATAGAAGAACACCCAGCCGATCAGTACGATGAACAATGTGTAGAGGTGCCCGACCACAGCCGGCAGTCTGGACAGCAGCCGGCCCAGAAATTTTTTCTCCAGGAACAGCAGTACAAAGAAATAAAGGCCCCAGAGGATGAAATTCCAGCTGGCTCCGTGCCAAAGACCGGTCAAGGCCCAGACCACCAGCATGTTGCGCACCTGGTAACGCCGGTTGCCACCAAGCGGGATATACACATAATCCCGGAAAAAGCTGCTCAGAGAGATATGCCAGCGCCGCCAGAAATCCGTGATGGAGCTGGACACATAGGGGTAATTGAAGTTTTCCTTGAACTCGAAACCGAAAATGCGCCCGAGTCCGATCGCCATATCGGAGTAGCCGGAAAAATCAAAGTAGATCTGCAGGGAAAAGGCCAGGATACCCAGCCAGGCTTCCAGGACGCTGATTGAGGAAAGTCCTGCGGCCAGGGTGCGGTCAACAAGCTGGCCGGCATAGTTGGCGATGAGGACTTTTTTCCCCATGCCGATGAGAAAGCGGCTCATACCGTAAGAAAAACCGCTCCAGGTCATCTTGCGCCGGTTGATCTGCCGGGAGATATCCGCGTAGCGGACAATCGGTCCGGCGATCAGCTGCGGGAAGAGAGCGACATAGAGCATGAAATTGAGACGGGAGCGCTGCACCTCCGTGTTGCCGTGATACAGGTCGATCGCGTAGGTCAGCGACTGGAAGGTGTAAAAAGATATCCCGATTGGCAGGGAGAACTGGGGAACCGGCCAATCACTGCCGGTCAGTGCACTGATGTTCTCCACAACAAAGCCCAAATATTTAAAGACAACAAGAGAGGCAAGCGCTGCGACAATGGCCAGAATCAAGTAAAGTCTGGCTTTGGGGGTATGACGGTGCCGCTCGATACGCAGACCGGCCCAATGGATGAAAACGCTGGTCGCGATCATCAGCAAGACCCAGACGGGTTCACCCCAGGCATAGAAGAAAAGTGAGAAAACCAACAGGATCAGGTTTTTCATACGCATGCTGCCGGCGGCCATATAGCAGAGCAGGCACGCTGGAAAGAACGCGTAAAGAAAGATCAGGCTGGAAAAGACCATGGCAAAACGCTCCTCATGCTTTTTAAACCATCACGCCACAGCACGGGCGGAAAGTTGTGACTCTAATATACTGTTTCTTGTCTGCCTTGGCAATGTGTCAATAAATTAGTCAAGATCTGCTCAAGACTCAGCTTCCCGGCACGAACGGCCCTCTACCTGGCTGAAAAACGTGTGGATCCGGGTTTTACAGGGCTTTGTGCGCTTTCAGCCAGGACTGATGACTGCTGTTCGCTGTTCAGTTGCCGGCATTTGTATTATAATGTGAACGATTAAAGGGAAAAAGGAGCGTCAGTCGTGAAGAGTAAAATTCGTGCGATAACTTATGGCGGCATCTTGTCGGCGGTCATTCTGCTGGCAACCTATATTATCAAGTTCCCAATCCCGGGTGGTTACGGCTACATCAATTTTGGTGACGGGGCCATTTTCGCCGCTGCTGTTGTGCTCGGGCCTTTTGCGGGGATCTGCGCGGCTCTTGGTTCAACCCTGGCCGACCTGCTGGCCGGATTTCCCCATTATATGCTGCCGACTTTACTGATTAAAGGCCTGATGGGGCTGATCGCCGGTTTTGTCCTGATCCGGAAACCTCGTCTGCCCTGGCCGGGACAGCTGCTTTTATTCGCAGTCTGCGAAATGATCATGGTCGGAGGTTATTTTATCGCGGAGATATTTTTGTACGGATTGGCCGCTGCTGCGGGAACGCTTGTTTTCAACACACTGCAAGGCCTGGCTGGTATCGCGACCGGTCTGACGATCGTGCCGCTGGCCCGCCGGATCAAGATCTGATGATCTCCAGGCCACCACCGATATTGACACACAAACCTGAACATTTGTTTTTTCTCATTTCAGACCGTTGGGTCGGGGAGGTATTGTGACCGAAGACCAGACCATACATCTGGGTGAAGAAGAGCGCCTTAATGTCAAAAAAGCGCAATCCGGGGACGATGACGCCTTTGCCAACCTGGTTTTGTTGTTTGGCGGACGTATCTTCAGTGCCTGTTGCAGCTATCTGGGCAATCGGCATGATGCAGAGGATTGTGTACAGGAGACTTTCATAAAAGCATACCGCGCCATCGGCGAATTCAATTTCAAAGCATCCTTTTACACCTGGCTGTACCGGATCGCAATGAACACTTGTATTGACTATCGCCGCAGATCGGCGCGCCGCAAGACTTTGTCCATTGATGAAGTTATTGAAACAGAAGACAGCCAGGTGACGCTTCAGTTTGCTGATGATGCGCCTCTGCCCAGTGAAGAGGCGGAACGTGCTGAACTGACCCGTATGATCCGTGAAGAGATCGAAGCCCTGCCGCCGCTGATGCGCCAGATCATTGTTTTACGTGACCTGGAGGGGCTTAGTTACCGTGAACTGGCCGATCTGCTTGATTTGTCGGAGGGAACAGTCAAGTCGCGCCTCTCCCGTGCCAGGCAGCAATTGATGCAGCGCGTAGGCAAAAGAGAAAGCGGAACAATCCCTTTCCGCTCTTCGTCTAAAAGCTAAACAGGCTACGAAGAACAGGAGGCTGCTTCATGGCGATAAAATGTCCTATAGATGACGCACTACTGGTTGATTATCTTGATGATTCACTCAGTCTGCAGGCGCGCACTGATTTGGACGAGCATATCAGCCGTTGCCCCCATTGCCAGGCAAGGATCACCGCGCAGCGCCAGTGGCTGGCACTGGTGGAACAAAGCGGCCTGGCTGATACCGGAAGCCGCATGCTTGACCCGTCCACTTTGCTGCGTCTGCAGGAACAGGTTAAGAGAGAAATAGCCGCTGAACCGCAAACCGTCAACCCGCCTGTCAGAGGAGGCTGGCGCAGGCCCGTTTTCTGGCTGCAGGCGGCTGGGGTGGCCGCAGCTGTCGTCCTGCTTGTGTTTACTTTCCCCCTGCTGCTGGAAACATGGCAGCGCAGCCGCGGTGCTGTACCGGCTTCACGGATTGAATCCCTCGATGAACTTGCTATCACCGGCGCAACCACCGAAGCCATGTATGCCGCCGTCGGCGGTGAATCGGATGACAGGCTTTCCGTCAATGACTGGGAGGTCTATAAAGGCTCACTGGTGGATATTCCGGCCATGAGCTGCTTTTTCCTGAAAAGCGAAACAGAGGAGATAACGGTGGCTACCACGATGACATCCGGGGATCTGCCTACGTATGATTCGGGAGCGTTGGATGAAGAGAAGCCGGTAACAGAAGCGCTGAATAAAGCGTCGGATATGACCGTCGCGAATTACTTTGCTTCATCCAGCCGTCAGCTCAATCAGCAGGGACAGGAGCTGCTTAGTGTTCTGCGTGACGCGCACAGCCTGCGCATTGTCGCCCGGACGGAGCAGAGGGATCAGGCCGCGATCATCGCCGCGTTCAGTGGAGAAACAGGCGAGCGAAACGCTAGCATACTGCGTGAATCCATGCGGGCTTGCCAGACACCGGTCAAGATTGAGATAATCAGTCAGGATGAACTGCCTCTGAGGCTGGAGCAGCTGGATCCCGGGCTATACAGCAGGGTTTTCTGTGAAAAGCCTGAAGAGGGGATGGACTGGATTTTAATCATGATTGGGGCGTGATGACTTGTCTGCGGAAAAACTGCTGTTGCTTGATGGAAACAGCTTGATCAACCGTGCTTTTTACGGGCTTTATGGCCGGCAAAACCTCACAGCGCCTGATGGAACACCCACCGGAGCGCTGTTTGCTTTTTTCAACATGTTTCTAAAACTTCTGGAGGATGAGCAGCCTACTCATGTAGCCGTTGCTTTTGACCGGCGCGAACCGACGTTCAGGCATGAACGCTTCCCGGCCTACAAGGGCACCCGCAAAGCGACCCCGGAAGAACTGGTTGTCCAGATCCCCCTGCTCAAGGAGCTGTTGGGCTTTTTTGGTGTGGCCTGTGTTGAACAACCCGGCTATGAGGCGGATGACCTGATCGGAACCCTGGCACGCCTGGGTTCTGATCAGATGCCTGTGGCTGTTGTCAGCGGTGATAAAGACTGTTTTCAGCTGGCCGGGGAGCACGTCCTGATCCTGCAGCCGGTGACCCGTTCCGGCAAAACAGAGACGGAGCGTTATGATCCGGCAGCTATCATGGAAAGATATAAGGTGACACCACGCCAGTTTATTGATGTGAAAGCCCTGATGGGTGATGCATCCGACAACATTCCCGGTGTCAAAGGAATCGGTGAAAAGACAGCGGTAGAACTGATTCGTCAATATGGTTCACTGGAAGCGGTCTACGACGTGTTGGACCAACTGAAACCGGCGGTTGCCCGCAAGCTGGAAGCAGACAGGGAACAAGCCTGGCTGTCACGCGAACTGGCGGAGATTTGCCTGACCGTACCGATCGACGCGGATTTGGAACATTACCGGCTGCGCCAACGCGATGCGTCAAGGCTGGCTGACGAACTGGTCCGCCTGGGTTTCAAATCTTTACTTTCACGGCTTCAGCTTGAGGTCCGGCCAGCTGCCCTTACAGCAAGCCAGGCAACGGTCCGGACCGTCTCACTGCAAGACCTGGAGACCGACCTGCAGGGTCGGGAGGACCCGGTTGCCATGCTTCTGGATGAAAACAGCCCCGTTTGCTGGATTGACCGTCATGACCGTGTCTGTTGTCTTGCCGATGTGGCGCTGCAGGCTGTCTGGCCGGTTTTATGCCAGATGCAGGTCCGCTTCCTTCTTGATGATTATAAAGCGTTTCTGCGCCGGTCCGGTCTGGCCGGCGGCCTGCCCTGTGTGCACGACATCCAGATCGCGGCGTACCTGCTTAACCAGCTGGACGGACGTCCGGACCTGGAAAGGCTCTACCAGCGGGTGACCGGAGACAGTCTCCCCGTAGCCGCCCCGGCCGACAGGAAAAAAACCGGGTTGCGCCAGCAGGAACTGTTCGCGCTGGATTCACCGGAAGCAGACAAGACCGTCAGTGTCCGCCTCAACCAGGGTGAAGCAGCCATACGGCTAAGGGCTATTCAGGCAATCGGGCTGATCCAGCGCGATGAACTGGAAAAAAGAAATCTTTTGTATCTTTCAGATGATGTGGAATTTCCGCTGACGGCGATCCTGGCTGATATGGAACAGCGTGGGTTCGCCTTGGACCAGCTTGTCCTGGAGCAGCTGTCCCGGGAGATGGCTGATCGGACCGACAGGCTGCAGCAGGAGATTTACGCACTCTGTGGCCGGTCGTTTAACATCAACTCACCGAAGCAGCTGAGCGAGGTTCTTTTCGAAACATTGAACCTAAAGCCTGGGAAAAAGCGGTCGGGTGGTAGCTATTCCACCGACGCAGATGAGCTGGAACGCCTGGCAAATGACCACCCGGTGGTCCCGCTGATTGTTGATTACCGCCAGACAGCCAAGCTGCGTACGACTTTTGTGGACAGCCTGATGAAGCTGATCGATCAACGGGATGGGCGTGTCCACACCACATTCAACCAAATGATCACGACCACCGGGCGGTTGAGCAGCTCTGACCCAAACCTGCAGAACATCCCGATCCGTACGGCTGAAGGCAGGAAAATACGCCAGGCTTTTGTTGCCGGACAGGGGTGCCTTCTGATTGATGCTGACTATTCCCAGATCGAACTGCGTCTGCTGGCGCACCTGTCCGGCGACCCTGCCATGATCGAGGCCTTCCGGACAAGGCAGGATATCCACACCGACACAGCCTGCCGGGTGTTCGGCGTGCCCGCGGATCAGGTCAGCGGAGCAATGCGGTCCATTGCCAAAACGATGAATTTCAGTATCGTTTACGGTATCAGTGATTTCGGCCTGGCCCGGGATCTTGGTGTCAGCCTCAGCCAGGCACACAAATGGATCGCGGAATATGAAGCGCGTTATCCCAGAATCCGCGCCTTTCTGGACAGCCTGGTGGTGAACGCCAGGAAAAACGGGTATGTGGCGACCTTGTTCGGCCGCCGCCGCTACATCACTGAATTGGCCTCCGCCAACCGCAATGTACGACAGTTCGGTGAACGTGCGGCCATGAATATGCCCATTCAAGGCACTGCAGCCGATCTGATCAAGATCGCCATGGTGCGTGCCGACCAGGCACTGAAAGAAGCCGGTCTGAAAGCCAGGCTGATCCTGCAGGTGCATGATGAACTGATTGTTGAAACGCCGGAGGCTGAAGCCGGCCAGGCTGCAGAGATTCTGCGTGACGCGATGGAGCAGGCGATGGATCTGGATGTCCCGCTGGTCGCTGAGGTCTGCCGAGGGTACAGCTGGGCCGCCTGCAAGGAAAAAGAAACAGCTGACGGGACAGAGCTCCTGACGGAGGCGTGAAGATGTTTGTTCTGGGTATTACAGGAGGCATTGGCTGTGGTAAAAGCACAGTGGCTGCCATCTGCAGGGATGCCGGCCTGCCGGTGATCGATGCCGATGAGCTGTCCCGCCAGGTGACAGCGGCCGGTGGTGCTGCCTTGACCGAGCTGAGAGAGTTGTTCGGACCTTCTGTCCTTGATGAGCAGGGTGCCCTCAACCGGCAGCGCATGGCGCGTCTTGTCTTTTCCGACAGGAACAAACTCGATCAGCTCAGCGCTGTGATCCACCGCCATGTTCTGGACACGATGCGTGCTGAAGTCGAAAAGTTGCGGGAGAAAAAACAAAGGGCTGTCGTGCTTGATGTGCCGATTCCAGTCAAACACGGTTTTCTGGATCTGTGCGATCAGGTCTGGGTGGTCTGGTCCAGTGATGAGGTGCGCATCGCGCGCCTCAATCGGCGGGGCATGGGTGAAGATGAGGCCCGCCGGCGCATGGCCATGCAGATGAGTCGTGATGAATATATTGCCCTGGCAGACCATGTTATCGAAAACGACAGCAGTCTGGACGCGCTGCGGGCATCGGTCGAAGCCCTGCTGATTCAGGAATTAAAAGAACGTGGTGTCCGCATCAGGATCGCCGGTGAACAGGACGCCTGAGACAGCAACACAAAACACCCCGAAAACAAGCGCGAACCGGCAAGTGAAGCAGGTTCGCGCAAAGAAAAAGTTTTTGGACAGCGGCAAAGGCCCGCCGGTTCAAACGTTGAAGCGGAAATGGACGACATCACCATCCTGAAAGACATATTCTTTGCCTTCTGAACGGATCAGCCCTTTTTCCCGTGCGGCGGCCTGGCTGCCGCAGGCGATCAGGTCGGTGTAGGCAACCACTTCAGCGCGAATGAAGCCGCGTTCAAAATCACTGTGGATCTTGCCGGCGGCCTGTGGGGCGCGGGTGCCGCGGCTGATGGTCCAGGCCCTGACTTCAGGTGCTCCTGCCGTGAGAAAAGAAATGAGACCAAGCAGGTGGTAGCCGGCTTTAATGATCTTGTCCAGACCTGATTCCGCCAGACCAAGATCCTGCAGGAAAACTGCCCGCTCTTCAGGATCCAGCATGGCGATCTCTTCTTCAATTCGGGCGCTGATCACAACCGCTTCAGCGTTTTCAGCTGCAGCAACCTCCCGAACCCGGGCAACCTGTTCCGGTTCTTCTGCGCCCAGGTCATTTTCCGAGACATTAGCGACATACAACACCGGCTTGCGGGTTAACAAAGCCAGTTCACGCAGATGTTCCTGCTCATTTTCAGTAAGCTCGGCCGTCCGGGCAGGCTTTTCCGCCTCAAGGTGCGCATAAAGTTTTTCATAGACGTCCAGCTGAGCCTGAAATCGCTTGTCACCGCCTTTGGTCATTTTACGTGTTTTTTCCAGGCGCCGCTCCATGTACTCCAGGTCAGACAGGATAAGCTCCAGATTGACGATGCTGATATCGCGAACCGGGTCTGTGCGGCCATCCACATGAATGACATTTTCATCGTCAAAGCAGCGCACCACGTGGACGATGGCATCAACTTCCCGGATGTTGGCTAAAAACTTATTGCCCAGACCTTCGCCTTTGCTGGCGCCCTGAACCAGACCGGCAATATCGACAAACTCGATGATTGCAGGTGTCACTTTGAGCGGTTTGAACATCTCCGCCAGTTTCTGCAACCGCTTATCGGGTACGGCAACCGAGCCGACATTGGGCTCAATGGTGCAGAACGGATAATTGGCCACTTCAGCCCCGGCGCGCGTGATGGCATTGAATAAAGTGCTTTTGCCGACGTTCGGCAGTCCGACAATTCCCAGTCGCATGTTTCATCCCTCCTGATTATCATCGTTATTATGGCAGATGTGCCCGGGTTCTTCAAATGCTTTTGCCAACCGGGTCTCCGCTAAGAAGACAAATCCACCGGTCGGTTTTGCGGAAACATTCCAACAACAGCTGTTTCTGTTTGACTTGACAAGTTTTGTCGGCCTTTTATCGGCCTGCGGCCTGTGAAAGCATTCAAAATGGGAAGAGGAAAACAGGCACTCAGAACGCCCGGCATAAGGGTGGTTGGGAGAAAGAGGTTGTTTTGGTGAACTGCAGTATGGTGCACAGCTGTGGCCTTTATGGCATTACGGGCGTTCTGGTTGAGATTGAGGTGGCGATCATGCCCGGGCTGCCTTCATTTGACATTGTGGGCCTGGGTGATTCTGCGGTGAGGGAATCCCGCGACCGCGTGCATGCTGCGATCTGCAATGCCGGCTTCCGGTTCCCGGCCGGCCGGCTCATCGCCAGCTACGCGCCGGCCTGGCTGCGCAAGGAAGGGTCGGCTTTTGATTTGCCGCTAGCCCTGGCCATCCTGGCGGCATCCGGGCAGATTAAGCTGCCCGGAGAGAAGGTCTGTGTGATCGGCGAGCTGGGCCTTAATGGTGCTGTCCGCCCGGTGCCGGGCGTTTTTTGCCGTGCCTTGAGCTGTCGTGACCAGAACATTGGCTATCTGCTGGTCCCGGCGGCAAACCAGCCTGAAGCAGGTGCTCTGCTGGGACGGGGCGCTATCGCGATAAAAAATCTGCGCCAGGCCGTAGCGCTGCTGACCAGGCCTGTGGCCCAATGGCACGGGCTGTGCGGAGGTAGAACAGGACAGATTAATTCGACGTATGCCGCATATGCATCCGCTGCCGCGAACCAGGACCGTCATCTGAAGCAAGGAGAGACCCCTGATATCGGGCGGGTTGTCGGCCAGGACGCAGCTGTCAGGGCTTTGCTCATTGCTGCTGCCGGCTGTCATAATCTGCTGCTGCTTGGTTCGCCTGGCTGCGGCAAGACGACCTTGGCAGAATCACTGCCCGGTCTGTTGCCGGAGCTTTCCAAGGAAGAAGCCATTGAAGTGACCCGTATCTACAGTGCGTCTGGTCTGTTGCCGGAACAAAGCAGCCTGATCCGGGAACGGCCTTTCCGCTGTCCGCATCATGCGCTCACGCGGGCGGCCATGATTGGCGGTGGTGCTTTTCCCAGGCCCGGTGAAGTCAGTCTGGCGCATAAAGGCGTCTTGTTTCTGGATGAAATGACCGCATTCAGCCCTGATGTGCTGGATCTGCTGCGTCAGCCGCTGGAGACCGCCAGGGTCTGCCTCAACCGTCTCAGCCACCGTATGGTTTACCCTGCTGATATCCTGCTGGTCGGCGCGGCAAACCCCTGCCGCTGCGGCGAATATCTCGAACCTCAATCGACCTGCCGCTGCACACCAGAAAAGGTTCGTGAACATCTGGGCCGTTTGAGCGGCCCCTTGCTGGACCGTATGGATCTGACAACGGAAATGACACGGCTTTCAGCGGAGCAGCTTGCGGAAAGTGTACGGCCAGAGCGGGCTGGCGACAGGCGGTCGGATCGCCTGCGCGAGCAGGTTCAGGCTTGCTGGCAGAGACAAGACGAGCGTTGCCGCCTGACCGGCAGGCCCTTTACGCCAAACGGACGTTACCGCAGCCCCGGCCTGGTCGAGGATCTGCAGATCGCGCCTTCTGCCGCCGGCTATGCGGCACATGCCGCACATGCCTTGAATCTGAGCGCCCGCGGCTACCACAAGGTCCTGCGTGTAGCCAGGACCATTGCCGATCTGGAGGGTGACGGCCAGGTCGGCAAGAGCCATGTGGGTGAGGCGCTGCAGTATCGCCTGCGGCTGGCAGAACGATGAGCCTTGACACGGAAGAAATGGTTTTCTGCCTGCTGATATCCCGACTGCAGCGCATACCCGGTGTTGACCACCGATCGTTGCGCCGGCGTTTGCTGGAACAGGGGAGAAGCCTGGATGTAGCCGCCCTGCTATCCCCACGATTGCCGTTATGCCCTTCCGGCCTGCCGGACAGGTCGGAACTGCTTGCTAAAGCAGAAAAAGCTGTCTTGGCAGGTATCGGGGCTTGCTGCCTGTGTGACGAGCGATACCCGTATCGCTTGCGTCAGGCGGACAGCTGCCCTCTGGTGCTGTATTACCGCGGGCGGGAGCCGTCCTCTATATGGAACCAGACGTTTGCCGTCACAGTCATTGGCACGCGGTCGCCAACGCAGTACGGACGCCTTGTCACCCGGCGCATTGTGGCTGATCTAGCCCGGGAAGGCACCTTGATTATCAGCGGGCTGGCCCGGGGCATAGATGCCCTGGCTCACGAGGCTGCCTTGTGCCATGGGGCACCAACTCTCGCCGTTTTGGCCCAGGGGGTCG
>LSQX01304491.1_pt2 | contig 22172 bp, 22 predicted proteins | sample 654561 | NCBI WGS metagenome assembly LSQX01 (sample SAMN04489861, study PRJNA283612) | anaerobic digester metagenome | isolation source: 4 biogas reactors fed with cattle manure at either 37C or 55C with and... | place: Denmark: Kongens Lyngby | collected 2014
TGTGTTGTTGTAGTCTTTTTGTCATTTCCGCCCTTGCCGCAAGCCGCAAGAGAAAACAGCAAAGATACCACAGTTAATAAGGATACAATAATCGTTAAAACTTTCATCTTAAAATAACCCCCATCAATAGATTGTAAAATAATTAAAGCCTTCTGTTTTAGTCTATGCACTCTCTTTTTTATCTTTCTTTTGCATAAACAAAAGCTTATCCACAGGGAAATACAAGAAAAACTGAATTGCACTGCATACGGCAGTCGAAATATTTATAGCCGCCTGAGCGTTAATTCCTTTTGCGAGTAAAAACTCATTTAATGATGGTGCAAGCCACGCGGAAAAGCAAATAAGCGCCACCGTAAATAAAAGATATATCGGAAGCGTAATAGCTACATTAGCAGAGGAATTAAAAGTCTTGTCTCTATTGACGAAAAATGCGACAACTTGAGCGAGTATATTTGCCGTATTAAAGGCGATAAACATACCAAGACCCTTAGCCTCTATAGGATAATCAAACAAAAACCAATGAAACGGCGTATCGAACAAGTTTTTAATAAAAGGCAACAAATAAAGGATGTTTACGGTTGAGAACTGCACAACGGTAGCAATCAGGCTAACAACAATAAACTTTACAAACTCCCAAAGCGTATTTACTGCCTCACCCTTTGATTTGGCAGCACTATCAAGCTTTTTAAGCCCCATTTTCTCACCCTTTCTTTCTTTTAACTTTATTAGTTATAAATAAATAATATGAAAAATAAAAAATATATCTATAAACCGCATTACTTATTAATCATAACACAAAAGTCGAATAAAAGACAAGACACAACACAGTATTTGTAAAAAATATTTAAAAGCGATATTTTAGAGAAAATACTTGAAAATCCACTTCTTTTATGTTAGTATAGCTGTGCCTTAAAGCAACTAATGAGAATTTTTCCTGCAAAACGCTTGACTAATTTCAAAAGACAAAACAATTTTAAAAATCCGGGGATATAGCTCAGTTGGGAGAGCGCTTGACTGGCAGTCAAGAGGTCAGGAGTTCGAGCCTCCTTATCTCCACCAATTACCGGCGTCTTTTCTTGAAAAAACGCTGTTTCTTATTAAAATGGGTGTTGTGATATTACAATCATATACAAATTTAACGCCACATTGGAGAGCATGAGGGATGAGGTGAGCGTAAATATCCTTTCGCTCCATTTTTATTTCAAGTTCTTCTTCCGGTAAAGACTGTGTAAGAGGAGTTTTTTGGTTTGGGCCGAAAAGGGTCATATTGTTTTTGTATTCGTATTTCCTTTGGGGCAATTTCATTCCCGCCGTTTACTTTTTTGCCTTATTTCTCTAACATAAAATCTATAAACAGTTTTATATGCCTGTCCCAATATTCCCAAGTGTGCGCGCCGTCCTCAAATGTATAATGTGCTTTTATAGAAAGCTCGTCTGCTCTCTCCTTGAATAAATAATTTGTTATAAGCAGATTATCTTGAAGACCGCATGTTATGTATATTTTTAAATCCTTATCCTTCTCGGCGTCAAGAAGTGCGGTCGGATTAAGAGGTGAGTTATCAACATCTGAAATTGCCTCAATCATAAATGAAAACTCGTTTTTCATATCGTCATTCAGTACAAAAAGAAGCGGTCCTAAGTTAAGAACGCCCGAAAAACTACCTACCGCACTATACTTTTCAGGATATGTAAGTGCAAGTTTAGCGGCTCCAAGCCCGCCCATTGAAAGCCCTGCTATAAAATTATCTTCTTTTTTGCGGGATAGACCGAATACGAGTGACAGGTAATTCGGCAACTCCTCTGCTATATGCGTGAAATAGTTTTGCCCTAACACATTATCGCAGTACATACTTCTGCCGGCGCTCGGCATAACGACAACGAGCCCGTACTTCTCCGCATAATGCTCTACCCTTGAAAACCGCGCCCAGCAACTGCCGTCGTCTGACAATCCATGTAAAAGCCATAATACCTTTCTTTCAGAAAGCGGCTTATTTTCTATTCGCACCGAATCCGGAATTATTACATTAACGAGTGTGTGCATTTTAAGCTCTGTTGAGTTAAAATGCATTGTAAGCAGCGCCATATTTTCCTCCTTTAATTTTCGATAGCCGCACTTTCATCATCAGTGAAGCTGTCACTATGCTCCGCCTCATTGAATTTTAGGAATTTTGAGAAAATTACTGCAACAATGAAAAGTATAATCGGGAAAAGTACTGTCAAAAAGCGTGCCGCCCCGTCCGGGCTTGCTCCTGTATTATTTCCATCTACATAGCCGTAAATCTTATCAACAAGAAAATACCCAAGTGCTGTAAACAGCCCGCTCGTTTTATTTAATACGCCTATTAGACTTGAATATGTACCCTCACGCTGTACGCCGTATTTCTTTGCGTCCTCATCTAATATACGCGCCGCGACAACATCCATTGTGGCAGAAACACCTGCTACACCAAATCCTACCGGTAAGAGCGCCAACACCGCGGCGATAAGGTTTTTAGTGAAATAAAGCGGTATCATACATACGGCTATAATAAGGAATGACAGCCTCCATGCGGGCATTAAGGTTAGTTTTTTAATAATCTTTACCCAAAATGGTATAAAGATAACAACGCTTAATATTGCCGTGCCTAATAAAACAGTCGTCTTGCTGTCTTCTAATTTCAAATAATACTTTACATAAAACGGCACACCTGCTTGAATGAGCGAAAATGCCGCCGCAAAAGCCGCATTAGCTACACCGTATATCCAAAACTTCTTATTACTAAGCACTGCTTTAAGACTGCCAAAAAGGCTTGGCTTTGGCTTATCCATCGCCGAAAAATCTTCATGGGAGGAAAGCGTCATATACCAAATAACTGCTAACGCAATAATACCGTAAATCCACGATGTATATCTGTAACCTACCGACGGATTTTCGGCGGAACCAAGACCGCCTACTATTACGGGCGTTAAAGCAATACTTAGTATCATCGCAATAAACTGAAACACCTGACGCATCGCATTCGTTTTTGCTCTTACTTGTTTATCCTTGAACAACTCTGGAAATAGAGCGCCATAGTTAGAGTTAATAAGACTGTCAAGCGTACCCGTTAGCATATACATTACCATTATATAGTAGAACATTGCTCCCGCCGATAAGCTTGCGGGCGGGCTGAAAAACAGAATAAAGCATATGACAAGAAAAACAGAGCCTATTAAAAGCCAAGGCCGTCTTCTTCCAATCGGCGAGCGTGTACGGTCTGAAAGATATCCGTACAGCGGGTTGTCAAGCGCATCTATAAATGTGTAAATAGACAGAATAGACGCAAACTGTGTTGATGTTATTTTGGCAAGGTCGTCAACATAAAACTTTGCGGCGAATGTTTTAAACATATTTATCGGAATTGATGTGCCAAACATTCCGATAGCGTAGCTTATGGGTTTTGTGGGTTTCATTTCATATTGTTTTTTATCACTCATTTTGTCACCCTTTCCTTAATCAATAAAGCTCCTTTTGAAACTTTGGCATAATTTCATCCTTGACGGCGTATAAAATTGCGCGTTTTTTTCGAAACATCTTAAAATCACTGCTTTCAGAACCGTCAACCGAAAGCCTTTCACAATTACCTTTTGCATCAATTGTATAAATTGTTTTCAGCGTATCCTTCGTTCTTATAAGCTTGCCTTTGTCATCTTTGCTGCCGTCAAAACGCAAAACCATATTGCCATCCGCCTCATCTTCCATACCCTCATACGGAATTATAAAAATAGCCGCTAAAAGAGACGCGGGGACATTATATTTTTCGGAAATCAGTTTTATATATTTATTATCGGCGCTATCTGAAAAGGCAACTATACCGGTACGCTTATATTTAGTATTTACTTTTGTATCAATAGGCTCGTGCGTTACATATGAGCCATATCCGTCCGAGTTTTGTTTTGTTTGTTCTTGCGTTTTATTTTCCGATTGCGGGACTTTACTTGTTTGCTCACTCTTTGACGGTTCATTTTCTTTGGAGGACGGCTCGCCCGCCTGTGTTATATCCTCGTTTTTGCTCGTTTTGTCATTTATGCCGATACTTTCCGAAGGATTTTGTGTTGTAATAATACGGCTCGGCTTCTCCTTTTTACATGATGTAAAAGAGAATAGCAAAGTAATAACTATTATTACAGCTAACAAATTTTTCATTTTAATCCTCCAAAAAAACACGGCGCATAGAGCGCCGTGCAGGTTGCATTAATTTAAGCCTTTTCTTATAAACACGCGCGTCTAAAACTATGTATTCCCCTAATATTGTGTATATAAAGCCTCAAAGAAATAGCAAATGGCTTACTTTTACGATAGTATTAGTATGCTGCTCTTAATTCATCATAAAGAGACATAAAGCCTTCCATAACAGTAGAGCCGGCTTTGCCGCTTGAAGCATTTACTTCCTCATTTTCTGTAAACAATGAGCGGTAATCATTATCAGTAAGAATATAACCTACTTCGTCATTCATAATACCGTAAACAAGAAGTCTTCTGCCGGAGCCGCTTATATAATCTTCTATTGATGTATAATCCCAGCTTTTGCCGTTCCAGCTATCCTCCGCCGTAATCGCGCCGCCGTAAGCTATTTCAGGTGCAAGCTCACCGGGAGCTAAGAACATGGCAAGATTATTTCCTAATTCCATATAACCTATTTCGGAAACCATTTCATACGAACCGTCGCCAACATCAATAACTGTTGTATCAAAAATCCCAAGGTTCGCACAGAGCGTTAAAACTTGGTTTTCAACAGGTAAATAAACCTGCTTTAACCTAATATTTAACAAAGGTGCTACAATTTCATCGTTATTAATATCTATAAGGCGGCGGGTAATCTCTGATGCATAAAGCTGCACATTCCCAAGCCTGCTGTTGCCCTCAATAGATGTGTACGAGCCATCACTCGTGATTGCAAGCTGCGCGCCCTGTATAAATACAAAGTTTACGCCTTTTTGAGCCTTTAACTCCTGCTCAACATAATACGGGAAATCAGATGATAATTCCGTTGTATTCGCGCCTAACCCGACACAGTGAATACCTGCGGAAACAATCCAAGTTTCTGCGGCTGACTCAGCATATGGAATAAAGCGTAAACGATTAAGGTTGGGGTCAAACAGTTGTGGGTCACGCTTATCTTTTATTATATCCTCAGCATATGCTGTTCCGTAATAAAGGTCGCCGTCTTTCATATCCTCGACAGCTTCTTTAATTGTATTTGCTACTACATTACGAAGATTATCCATAAACTCAGGGTTTCTGCCGCTGTGCAATTCACCATCAAGAATACCTGCTAATACGGAAGTGTTTTGGACGAGCGCTCTAATAAGCTCACCGTTCATTCCAAGCGTGTCAATACAACTGTGCTGATGAAGTACACCTACATTTATACTTACAATATCATTTTCTTGTGCAAATGTTTTTAACAGTTCACGAATAGCAAGAACATCACCGCTGCAAAGTGCATACGCATCAAGTACCGCGTAACAAACTATTCCGTCAGAACCGTCGCTTATTGCGAATGCGCGTACTCTTTGGTCGTCAAGAACACTTGTGCAAACTTTGGGCTCTAATATCTCAAGACCGCCGCCCATATAATGTTTGCCGTCAAGCACATCACGCCCCTCGATTAAAGATGCCGAAGAATAGCCAAGCGACCACTTTGCGCCTGCCTTTGGCACATCGTCAAAGATTTCTGTACCCTCATAGAAGTTTACGGGTTCATAATCCGCCTTTTTCGTCCATTCTTGCTTTGGTATGTAAAGATTTAAAAAGGATAACGCAAAGTTTAATACTCTATCAAGAATATAATAGAAAAAGGATGCAATTCTGTCCCCAAAAGAAATGTCAGCAGAAACAGCTTTAACTTCTTTTGACGCGGGAGCGAGAGCCGTTGCCGAAACAGAGCCTATGGAAAAGAGCATTGTAAAAACAAGGGCTATCGCTAAAAGTTTCTTAAACATATATTTTCCTCCTGATTGTTATTTATCCTAATAAGGATACCACTATCCAATATAAAAAGCAACAGTTTTAAATTCGTTATTTATTAATTTTCATTAAAAACGCATAGTCCAACATTGAAGACGCAGTCTTTCGCTTAAATACTTATCCTCAAAATCGTCAGAATGTATCCAAGTACCTTTCAAACTAAGTGTTTTAAGGTTCGGTAACGCATCAATATTTACAAGTTGCCGCCGCGGTTTAGCTGTTAAAGTTTCATTTTTATCACAAAGGTAATCAAGCATTAAAAACAGCATATCAGAAGGACCTAACACTGTTTTATCAACATAAAACTCACTGTCAATAAATCGTTTTCTATTCATATTCTTTACGACATTAATAAAAGTCTCGGAAGAAATTTTCATTTCCTTTTCTAAAGCCTTAGGCTGTGATAAAAAACCATATGTTTTTTGTGGAATGTATGTATGCTCTTTTTCGTTTGTAATAAAGTATTCACAAGCATCAAAAACCTCGGAAACGCTTATTGAAAAAGGCTCGTTTATCGGTGCGAATTCTTTTTGCAGTCTTTCTCTAATTTCAGGTAGCATATCCCGTGTTATTTTTCTTTCTTTATAAAACCCTACTTCATCTATAACCTCGCTTACCGTTTTAAATGCAAAACGCTCGTCTGCCATAAGCTTCTTAGTAAGGCTTATAAGTTTATTTTTAAAAGCCTCTATATCCGCTTCACTTCTTCTTTCACACTCCTCCCATTGACCGAAAGGGTGTTTATTCACCTTATCATAATTAAGCTTGTCCCAAAACTCTTTGCAGAGCATATAATTTGGATGGTTGTATAAAATCGCATGCCGTCTTTTTGCAAGCTGCTCTATAAACTCATCCTCGTCATAATTTGTATCATCATAAAACATAGACTCAAACGACCTGAAATAATCCATATGATAAAGATTGCAATAATAAACGCCGTCGCCGTTTACAGTGTCGCAGACAGTATCGCAATATGCGGGAATACCCATATTTGCATAAGTATACATAGCAACATATGACAAGCTTTTACCGGGCGGAACGGCGGCATACAGCTTCTTTGCCTTTGTTGCCTCTTTTATATATTTCTCTGCAAGCGTTTCTTCCTTTATACAGCGTGAATACGCTTTCTCAAAGTCTTTTATATCCGTATACTCATTAATAGTTGGGTGAAGTGAATGCCCCAGGCTATGAAGCTGAATTTCGTGCGGCTTTAGTGAGTTTAATATATCCTGCCTCTCCCACGCCATTAGCTGTTTCGCAAGAAGCCCCGTAATGCAAAAATTCGCCTTGACACCCTCTCTTTCAAGCAAATTTGCAAGAATAGCAATAGCCCCCGCAGACGAGTTAGATGTAAAGTCCTCTGTATCAAAGCAGTAAAGTATATTTGTCATATCAATATTTCACCGTCTTTTTATCATTTTTATACATTAATATTTTAACATAGTATAAGCTCTTTATTTTTCTATTCCGGAATTATAACCGTATACAAAATCTGAAACTTTATTAAAAACTAAAAACATATTGAAAATAAGGTGCAATTTATGTATAATAATTTAAAGATTATTTTCTTTATGATGTGATAAATTTAGTGGAGGTGCCGTTTTGCCGAAAAGAGAGGATTATATTTCATGGGACGAGTATTTTATGGGGGTATCGCTCCTTTCAGCGCGCCGCAGCAAGGACCCTAACACGCAAGTTGGCGCCTGTATCGTAAATCCCGAAAAAAGGATTATGTCCGTAGGCTATAACGGCTTTCCCGCCGGGTGCAGCGACGATGAGTTTCCTTGGGAGCGTGAGGGTGAGCATCTTGAAACAAAGTATCCTTATGTCTGCCATGCGGAGCTTAACGCAATATTAAATTGCCGCGGCGCAAATCTTACGGGCTGCACTATTTATGTGGCGCTGTTCCCATGTAACGAGTGCGCAAAAGCCATAATACAAAGCGGAATTAAAGAAGTTGTTTATTTGAGCGATAAGTACGCGAACTCTGCAGAAACAATTGCAAGCAAGCGTATGCTCAACGCTGCAGAAATAAAGCTTACGCGCCTTATGCCTAAAAGAGATATAATCTCTATTAGCTACAAGGAAAAAGATATATAATTTTTAGTTAATAATACCGAAAGGATTGAAAAATATGCCACTTGTAACTACGACAGAAATGTTTAAGAAAGCGTATGAGGGAGGATACGCTATCGGAGCTTTTAATGTAAATAATATGGAGATTATCCAAGGCATTACAGAGGCTGCCGCAAAGCTAAATGCTCCCTTAATCCTCCAAGTCTCCGCCGGAGCGAGAAAATACGCAAACCATACTTATCTTACAAAGCTCGTTGAAGCTGCCGTTATTGAAACGGGGCTTCCTATTGCCTTGCACCTTGACCACGGCGCGGATTTTGAAACATGCAAATCCTGTATAGACGGCGGATTTACATCCGTTATGATAGACGGCTCACACCTTACATATGAGGAAAATGTCGCTTTGACAAAAAAGGTTGTCGAATATGCGCATGCCCATTCTGTAACGGTTGAGGGAGAGCTTGGACGGCTTGCAGGCGTTGAGGATGATGTGCAGGTTTCTGAAGAGGACTCGTCATACACGAACCCCGATGAGGTATATGACTTTGTAACAAAAACCGGCGTTGATTCGCTTGCTATCGCTATTGGCACAAGCCACGGCGCATTTAAGTTTAAGCCCGGTCAGGACCCAAAAATTCGTTTAGATATTTTAGAGGAAATTGAAAAACGGCTTCCCGGCTTCCCCATTGTGCTTCATGGCGCCTCCTCTGTTGTTCCGGAATTTGTTGATGAGATAAATAAATTCGGCGGTAAAATGGACAATGCAATAGGTATCCCTGAAAGTGAATTGAGAAAAGCGGCTCAAAAGGCTGTATGCAAAATTAACATTGACTCTGACCTTCGCCTTGCTATGACGGCGGCTATTCGCAAATATATGGCGGAGAACCCCTCTCACTTTGACCCTCGGCAATATCTCTCCCCCGCGCGTGACGCTATTATGGAGATGGTCGCACATAAAATTGAGTTCGTACTCGGTTGTGCAAATAAGGCATAACGCTTTAGAAAGGCGGATACGCTTATGATAAGAAAAGGATTTAAGATGAAGCTTTATGACGGCTTTGAAGAGGAATACGAAAAGCGTCATAACGAGCTGTGGCACGAAATGCGGGAAATGATACATAGCCATGGCGGTCATAACTATTCAATATTTCTTGATAGGGATACTCTCACGCTGTACGGTTATATCGAAATAGAGGATGAAGAGCTTTGGGCGAAAAGCGCCGATACGGAGATTTGCCGAAAATGGTGGGACTATATGGCGGATATAATGGAAACAAATCCTAACAACAGCCCCGTTTCGGTTGACCTTGCACCCGTTTTTCATCTTGATTGACAGAATAAATATTCCCCTGTAAGTTACGGCTTACAGGGGGTTTTATTATATGATTTTACAGCAGTCTGCCCTCAAGCTGCTCTTTCGCTAAAGTTGAAAGTTCCTCTTGTGAGGCGGTACTTACTTTTTTTGCTATGTCGCTTCGCCTTTCGGTAAGCTCCATATACATTTTGTTGCGCATTACAGAGTTTACAGGATATAAAAATTTCGGGATAATGGAGAGAACGCCCGTCACCTGCGGCACGATTGAACACATAGCAAATAACCAAAACTTCGTTTTCTCTGTTTGTGTGCCAATTTCCCTCATTTGTGTATAGCCTATTCTGTCATATATAAGGTTTCTAACAGAGCCCATTAAAACGCCTTGCAGCTTTAGTATTAGGTTTCTTGCCGCCTCCGTCGTCGCTTCTACACGATAGCCGTTTTTCCACTCACAATAGTCCATAACCTCGTTTTGCATATCGGCTAAAATAACTTTATCAAGGCCAAATGTAAGCTTTGATAAAAATGCCTCTACCCCTAAAACAACACCCATAAAGAGCCTGTTTTTATAGTTTTTCTTATATAGTCCTAAAAGGAATACAAGTGTCCACCTTATCCTCGTATAGAGGTCTGAGAAAACCCACATAGATTTTGTAGAAAACCTGCGCCGCATCCACGGAACGAAAGCATAACTTATTGTTCCAACCATTCCTGACGGGGCATTTATAATAAGGTCTAAAGATGCAGAGCCTAAAACATCTATCATATACATACTTTTATCCGTGCTTACGCTAAAACTCCCAAGCATTGAAGAAAGCGTCATAAGCAGTACCGGATAGTTATTGATAATAGCTTTTACTCCCTGTTTTAAGTTTGGCTTATCAATAGACTGCATAACACGCTCGCGCGACGCAATGAAATACCACAGGCTAAGCCCCGAGGAAACAATGCCTGTTCCCACTCCCATAATAAGATACAGCATATCAAAGCGCCATTTTAATGTGCCGTTGTTAATAAGGTCATAAAATACGCTCATTAATATACTCGGTAAATCTTCGCCCAAATAGCCGGTTATAAGGTTTGCAAGCATCAAAAGCCTTGCGCGTTCACCGGGGCTTGGCGTCACAGTTGACATATACCCTGTTTTTGCGATACTCGTAAATGTCCCTGCCGTTTCACGGACAACGCCAAGCGTAAAAAAGTAAATCAATTTCGGTAGATATGCAGGATTTGTGGCAGGAAATAAAAATGGCATAACCCAATAAAATGTAGCCAGTAAAGTTAAAGGAATTTGAAATGCTATGATATATGGTCTGAATTTACCCCAACGAGTACGCGTCCTGTCAACGATTACGGCAAAAAGAGAGTCGTTTACAACATCCCATATACCGGTAAAAATACCGATAAACGCAGAAATCTTAAAATCAATTCCTACGATATCCCAAATAAATCGGTTAGTATAGGCATTAATATTAAACGCATTCGAGAAGTCATTCATTATGTATGCAATCGTTTCATGAGTGCCTACATATCTTCTCCCCGTAAACTGTGTTTCTTGTGTTGCCGCTTCCGACATAGTAATAACCCGTCCCTTAAAAATTATGACACCTTAAAACGCAAGGTAGAACAAATAAAACGCTATGAGCAGTATAACTGTGCCTAAAACAATTTTGAGTACTGTTCCGGCTTTCCCAAACTTTTCACTCTGTGTAAGTTTTTTTATAAAGCCTACGGATGTGCCTGAAATTAAAGCAAGCGTACCGTTGCCGGCAGAATATAAAAGTAGCAGGAGTATTCCCCACAAAACATTACCTTTCCCTGCAACAACGGCAAGCAGTGCCACAAGAACGGGCGTTGAACACGGAGTTGAAAATATGCCGCCAAGAATTCCCGCTATAAGCGCGCCTATATATCCCGTCATTTTGCTTTTTGATTGTAAATATGTTGAGGGTATAAAGTTAAAAATCTCCCATGTTTGAAGTGCCATAAAAATCATTAACACACCAAGTATAATGTACCACCATTTGCCGCCCTGCCCTATAAAACTGCCAAATAATGAGGCTGTTACTCCTAAAATAGTGTGGGTTATTGATGTGCCTAAAATGTAAACAAGTGATAATCTCAGCGCCTTTTTTGGGTTTTCCTGTGATGAGCCTCCAACATAGGCAATAATTAAAGGCAGTGTTGAAACATTACAAGGCATAAACGAATTTAATATGCCCGCAAATAACGCGGCAAGCGGTGCAAGCCATAAGTTTTCACCTATTATATTTGAAATATTTTGAAGCAGCTCACTCATTAACGCTCACCATTTCATCTAAAATACTCTTTAGCTCACTTTCTGAAAGCGCGCCCACATGACCCGTCATATTTTTACCGCTTTCATCATCTTTGTAAAAGTCAAACTTTACAATTTGCTGCAACTCACTGCTTGGAATGAAAGCCGTGCCGTCACTGTTAAAAAAGAATTGAGCCGGTATGGCGCTTACAGGATAACCGTCCGCCTGTTTTGAATATTTTGAAAGGTCAAGGTACCGCACCGTTACCTTTTCGTCATACTCCTCATGCATCTTTTTAAGAGCAGGCTCCATTCTTACGCACCATATACAAGAGGGTGAGCCAAAATCAATTAAAATGGGAAGTCCGTAAGAAGTAAGCGTTTCCATACTTATATCGGAAGCGTAAAGCGAATTTTCATTTTCGCTGTTTGAAATAGTAGACTGTGAATTTTTGCCGCTGTTGAAAAAACGGTCTTTATCTCCCATATTCTTTATCAAAAATAAGCCCGATATAGCGGCTATAATTAATACGGGTATGAGTATTTGTAACAATCTTTTATTTTGCATATATTAACTCCTTTTTTTGTTTATTAAAACTCGCCTTGCATTTCCTCAGATGAAAAATCACAAAGAGGCAGTTTTACAGGTTTTCCTGTTTTTTGACTTTTATAAATCGCAAGCACTAATTCAAGCGCCCTTTTTCCGGCATATGCGTCCACATACGGCTCTCTGTCTTGCTTTATAGCGTTTATCATATCAAGATAAATGCTCGTATGCCCGTTACCGTATACATTTTTAGTAGTTTCCTTCAGACTTTTCTTTTTTATATCGCTTTCGTCCTCATTCTCAAACAGCCAAACACATATCTCGTTGGCAGAGGTTCCGCCTAATTTGACATTACCCTTTTCACCGAAAACTGAAAGCGTCTGCTCCATATCATTACGGTATGCGTTGACGGTTCCCTCAATTGTCGCCACAACTCCGTTTTTGAATTTTATAACGGCAACGCCGACATCCTCGCCCTCTATATAATTATGGAAACAGCGTCTTGTCTTGCCGTAAACCTCGTCTATTTCATCGCCTAAAAGCCAGCGCAGCAAATCAATTCCATGAATACATTGATTCATAAGCGTTCCGCCGTCTTTACTCCATGTGCCTCTCCATTCGTCCTGCTTGTAATAATCCTCGCCTCTGCTCCAACGCACTGCCACAGCGCCATGTGAAACACAGCCTATTCTGCCCTCGTCTATAGCATTTCTTAAATGCTGTACAGCAATATTAAACCGATTTTGATGGTTGGCGCATACTTTTACATTGTGCTTTTTCATAGCAGTTATAATTTTTTCTGCATCAAAAATCCTCATTGCAATTGGTTTTTCTATAATAACATTTATACCTTTTTCAATACAGTAAAGCGCTATTTCCGCGTGTGTTCCGCTGTCTGTGGCTATGGCTATAAGCTTTAGCTCATTGTCGGCAATCATCTTCTTATAGTCCGTATAATATTTCGTACCAAAATCTTCATCAAGTGAAAATCTGTCTATTAAATCAACTGCCCGCTCCTCTGCTATATCGCAAACCGCCTTTATATTCAGCCCATTTTCTATAGCGGCAGTTATGTGATTGCCGGAAATCCTCCCGCATCCTATTAAAGCGTAATCCATTCGTTTTTATCTCCTTTTGTTGATTTTGCGAGCCATATGGCGATTATGATTTCCTCCACACCATTTTATTAACTATACCGGTATATGATTGTATAAACTTAACGACTTTAGACGATACATTCTCATCCGTATAATCCGGAACCGGCACACCAAAATCTTTATTCTCGTTCATCGCCACAGCGGTTTCCACAGCAGACAATACCTGCTCGCCTTCAATACCTGCAATTATAAAATTCCCTCTATCAAGCGCCTCGGGACGCTCCGTACTCGTTCTTATGGATATAGCGGGAAAAGGAAGCCCTTTCGCGCTGAAATAAGCAGACTCCTCAGGAAGCGTTCCACTGTCACTAACTACGCAAAACGAGTTGATTTGAAGATTATTAAAATCGAAAAAGCCGAGTGGTTTAATATTTTTTACTCTCTTATCAAACATAAATTTTCTCTGCTCAATAAACTTTTTTGAACGCGGGTGTGTCGAGTATATAACGGGCATATCGTACATTTTAGCAAGCTCATTAATAGCGCTCATAAGGCTTAGAAAGCTTGACTCTGTATCGATATTTTCCTCACGGTGCGCCGAAACGAGTATGTATTCGCCTTTTTTAAGACCCAATCTTTCTAAAGCATTGCTTTGTTGTATTTTATTAAAATGCTTTGACAAAACCTCTGCCATTGGTGAACCTGTGACATATGTTCTTTCTTTCGCTGTCCCCTCCGCGTTTAGGTATCGCCTTGCGTGTTCGCTATAACATAAATTCACATCAGCTATGTGGTCAACAATGCGTCGGTTCGTTTCCTCTGGCAAACACTCGTCAAAACACCTGTTGCCGGCTTCCATATGAAAAATAGGAATATGAAGTCTTTTTGCAGATATCGCAGAAAGGCATGAGTTCGTATCGCCAAGAACAAGCAAAGCATCGGGCTTTATTTCAGTTATAAGACTGTAAGACTTTGCTATAATATTCCCTATTGTTTCTCCAAGATTATCCCCGACGGAGTTCAGATAATAGTCGGGCGCCCTGAGGTTTAGCTCTTTAAAAAAGATTTCGTTTAGCTCATAATCATAGTTTTGCCCCGTATGCACAAGAACATGCTCAAAATATATGTCGCACTTCTTTATCGTTTCAGAAAGACGAATAATCTCCGGACGCGTTCCCACTATTGTCATTAGTTTCAATTTCGCCATATCTAAACCTCCTCAAAATATGTATCAGGCTTATTTACATTAAATAATTCACTTGCCCACATTATAGTAATCATATCGCTTTCACCCTCATTAATTATACTGTGTGTATAACCAACTGGAATATCAATAATCTTTAACTCCTTGCCGTTTACGCGATATTCTATAACTTCTTCTTCACCGATTTTTCTAAGCCTTATAACACCCTCACCGCTCACTACACAAAACTTTTCGTTTTTTGTATGGTGCCAGTGGTTACCCTTTGTAATACCCGGCTTTGAGATGTTAACGGAAACCTGCCCTCTGTCAGGTGTTTTAAGTATTTCCGTAAATGAGCCTCTATCGTCTGTATTCATAATAAGCGGATATGAAAACTCACTTTCAGGCAAATAGGAAATATATGTGGAATACAGCTTGTGAATAAAAGCGTTGCCGCAATTTGGTACACTCTTATCCTCTCTGCTTTTCCTAAATGAATATATTAAATCGGCGACCTCGCCGACAGTAGTCTCATAAAAAGCAGATACCTCGCAAAATCCGCTCTCTTTGTTAAGGTTTGCCTGCCCCTTTATGGCGCTAATTATTTCTTTTACAACATCATCTATATAAACGAGTTTTAGCATCGCATTTCTATCGTTAACTGTAATAGGCAGCCCCGCTGCGATATTACTGCAAAAGGTTGCAATAGCGGAATTATAATTAGGCCTGCACCATTTACCGAATATATTCATAAAGCGGTAAACAAAAACTTCGGCGCCCGTTTCCTCTCCATATGAAAAAAGGATTTGCTCCCCCTGCCTTTTGCTTATTCCATACGGATTATCAAGCTCTGCTTGTATAGATGATGACAGCAAAACAGGGCATTTGTTTTTATGCTTTTTAAGTGTGTCAGTTAAATAGGCTACAAAATTGCTATTACCTTTTATAAATTCGTTTTGCTCTTTCGGGCGGTTTACACCAGCAAGGTTTACAACAAAGTCCGTCTGTTTGCAGTATTCATCAAAATGTCCTTCATTTAAGCCTATATCATATTCTAATACGGTAATATCTGTATCAATATCAAAGGATTTATCCTTTTTATCCGCAATGTTTTTCAGTGTATGTACAAGATTTTTACCAACAAAGCCATTTGAGCCTGTTACAAGTATTTTCATATTGAAATCCCCATATCCGAAAGCTCTTGCCTTATATAGGAAAGTGATAAAAGCTTATCCTTTACTTGCTGTACTGTCAATATCCCCGCATTGTTTGAGTTATATTCAGTTATTGCAACTCTTTTAACATCACCTTCAATAAAATACTTATCATAATTCAAGTCGCGCTTATCACAAGGTACGCGGTAAAATCCGCCCATATCAATAGCGTTCGCACACTCCTCATTCGTAAGAAGTGTTTCATACATTTTTTCACCGTGGCGTATACCTATTTCTTTTATCTCACTGTCACTTTGAAATAATTCCTTTACTGCTTGTGCCAGCACTCCTATTGTACACGCTGGAGCTTTTTTTACGAGCAAATCCCCACTTTCACAATTTGTAAAAGCAAACTCCACAAGCTCCACCGCTTCTTCAAGCGACATTATAAAACGCGTCATATTAGGGTCTGTTACAGTCAGTGGTTTTTTTGTTTTTATCTGGTCTATAAATAGTGGGATAACAGAGCCTCTTGAGCACATAACATTACCGTATCTTGTGCAGCATATTGTTGTTCTGTCAGGTTGTACGGTGCGGCTTTTAGCTACTACAACTTTTTCCATAAGCGCTTTTGAAATGCCCATCGCATTGACGGGATATGCGGCCTTGTCCGTAGAAAGGCAAATAATCCGCCTGACACCCTCATCTATCGCCGCGGTAAGCAGATTATCCGTACCAAGTACATTTGTCTTTACAGCCTCCATTGGAAAAAACTCGCACGACGGAACTTGCTTTAATGCCGCCGCGTGAAAAACATAGTCTACACCGTGAATTGCATTTTTTATACTGCATATATCGCGTGCATCACCAATAAAAAACCTGATTTTATCAGAAACCTCGGGAAATGCATTTTGNNTCCTGCTTCTTTTCGTCACGCGAAAAAATTCTGATTTCTTTTATATCCGTATCAAGAAAACGGTTTAAAACCGCATTTCCAAAAGAACCTGTACCTCCTGTAATCATTAAAGTTTTTAAGTTAAATGCAAACATATCTTTCTCCTATGCAGTTTATTATATTTCTGAAAAATCGGCAAACGCGTATTCACGAACGGTTTGCCTTTATATGCTTAAAATATTCAATACAGATATCTGGTTAGTGCAACAGAATTGTAATAATCATTTTATTTAATCAATAATGCCTACTCCTTGCTTATACTCATTGTATTCACTATTATTTGCGTGATAAGTGGATACAATGTCGGCTATTCTGTCAATAATATCAAATTTTGAAATATTTTCAATATTGTCCTCTAATTCTGCTAGTTTTGTAAAAAGTCCAACATTATCAATATCCGTCGGCTTTGCAATATAGATTAGGTCATCTTCCGTTTTAGTGATTCCTTCATCGTCAATAAGAAGTTCCTCATACAGCTTTTCTCCCTCTCTAAGTCCTGTAAATTTAACTTCTATATCAACATTAAGCTTATATCCCGAAAGCTTTATCATATTCTCGGCAAGCTCTGCTATTTTTACGGGAGTACCCATATCAAGAACAAATATTTCGCCGCCTTTTGCCGTACAACCCGCTTTAAGAACGAGTGCTACTGCCTCCGGTATGAGCATAAAATAGCGTATTATGTCAGGGTGTGTTACGGTTACGGGACCACCATTTTTAATTTGCTCTTTAAATAAAGGAATAACGCTGCCGTTAGAGCCTAAAACATTCCCGAAGCGAACGGCAACAAAATTGGTTTTTGAGGTTTTATTAAATGCCTGTATTATCATCTCACAAACTCGTTTTGATGCTCCCATAACATTAGTAGGGTTTACCGCCTTATCAGTTGAAATCATGACAAAGCATAATGCACCGTACTTATCTGCCGCTTTTGCAAGTCGTAATGTGCCAAAGACATTATTTTTTATAGCTTCCTTTGGGCTTGTTTCCATAAGCGGTACATGCTTGTGTGCCGCAGCATGATATATAATATCAGGGCGGTACTCTTTAAATACCTCATCAAGCCTGCCCTCATCTCTTACAGTGCCTATAAGGGTAATTAGCTCCACATCGGGATAACAACCTTTAAGCTCTTGCTGTATATTATAGGCACCGTTTTCAGCCACATCAAAAATAATAAGCCGTTTTACTGCTTTGCTTGCGGCTATCTGCCTGCAAAGCTCGCTTCCTATTGAGCCGCCGCCGCCTGTTATAAGGATTGTTTTGCCTCTTAAAGATTCAAAAACATGGGTTAAATCAACATTAATAGGCTCTCTGCCAAGTAAATCTACATAATCGACATCTTTAAGTTGTGTGGCAGTGAACTGTCCACTTATAAACTGGTACATACCCGGAAGTTTTTTAAGCTTACAGTCAGTATTTTTACAAATATCAAGAATTTCTTTAACGGTTTTAGCACTTGCAGACGGCATTGTAAGATATATTTCATCAACTTTAAGCTCAAGTGCCACTTCAATAATTCTTTCACGCCCGCCATAAATTTTAATGCCGCTTAAATATTTTCCGCGCATACTCTTATTATCATCTATAATAGCAACTACTATATGCGTATGTTGAAATTTCGAGCCGGAAAATTCAGATAAAATCATACGCCCCGCTTCACCCGCACCTATTATCATTACTCTTATTTTGCCGGGCGGCTCCGCCTCATAGCCATATATTTTTCTGGATTGCGAGAAATTATACCCCCAACGGAGCATAAGCCGAATTGTTATAATTGCCGTTCCGCTGATTATAACATAAGCCAAAAACCAAGTTAAAAATCCGGTGTCCCAACTGTTATACAGAGCAAGGTTTGAAATAAGCTTTGAGATTAAAAATCCCAAAAATAAATCTTCATAGTCATTTATATTCGGGTATTTCCACACTCTGCCGTATATGTGAAACACCGAAAAACATACGGTTGTTGCAATTATATCTGTTATTAAAAAATAAATATACTTTTTACCCGGCTGAACTAAAAGTCCGGAAAATGTCTCAAATTTAAAGAGATAGGCTATGGCAACGCTTAATATCAGCGCAGCCATATCAATTATATAAAGTAAAAACGGCAGTCCGCTTTTAATAATCTTTTTTTCTTTCATTGTGTTCACCGCAATTTTTACATATTTAAATTCTTAACTTCTTATTAATATGTTTATTTGCTAAATATAGCACACATAAACATTATAAATATCTATTGTTATACTATCATAAGAGAATTATTTTTTCAATAGAATACTTTAATAAATAGCAAAATGCCAAGGTAATTTAGGGTGTATATGTAAGCTATTGCCTGACTTTTATGCGCTTTTAATGTTTTACAGCCTCTAAACCTCTTTCCTGTTTCACCGTAACTTGTGAATTTTGAAGCGTAAGAACCTTTTCTCCCTTATACTCAACCTCTTTTAGCGTGCCTATTACTTCAATCCATTCATTTTCTTTGGGATACTCGCCGTTGTCAGAAATGAACTCAAACCCGCTCATTGCCCCGTGGTGTGAGCAACAGCCCGGTCCAATCCTATATACATGATGATGCGTTTCGTCCTCAATTGTATTTACTGCGTACATTCCCTCTATTTTAATTTTCCGCTCTAAATACTGCTCTTTATTCTCTTTTATTTCATGTATCCATAGCAAATATTGTTTTTCTTTTATGTTTATAACGCTTTTCGGAGAGTCTGCTGATTTCCTAAGCGCCGAACTGCTGCTGTACTTGACAATCAGCTCGTCGCCATATGATTTAAAAACAATCGCACCCACAACAACTATAAAAACAACGCATAGCACAGCAAAAACTGCAATATTCAGCTTTTTCATTTGCTCTTTCTTCTCTTTATTCCCTTGATTATTCATCATATGTCTTGCTCCTTTGCCATTAAAAGCAAAAAAGAGTAAACAACCCTTTTAGGGCAGTTACTCTCTTTTATGCTTATTTTCTCTGTTTTCTAAAACTCATAGCGCGCCTCTTTTACTAAAATGCTAAGATACGCTTATTTTCTATTGTTGCCGCCTCTGTTGTTTGAGGGACGGTTTCTATTGCCGCTGTTTCTGTTAAAGTCCTTCCTTTGCGGTCTCGCTCCTTCTGTACCGTCGTTTTCCGGAACGAGCCCCTCAATCTCAATAAGGGCATCCCGTCTTGAAAGGTTTAATCTGCCTTGGTCGTCAATTTCAATTACCTTTACTATAACTTGGTCGCCGACATTGACGCTGTCTTCAACTTTTTCAACCCGTTTTACATCAAGCTTGCTTATGTGAACGAGCCCCTCTTTGCCGGGCGCAATTTCAACAAATGCACCGAACTGCATTAGTCGTGTCACAATTCCTTTGTATACGGCACCTATCTCAGGGTCTTTTGCAATAGTTTCGATAATTTCAAGAGCCGTTCTTGCATCCTCAATATTTAGCGCCGTAATGAATACCGTTCCATCTTCCTCAACATCGACTTTACAGTTACAGTCCGCGCATATCTTCTGAATAACCTTGCCCTGTTTGCCTATTATGTCGCCGATTTTTTCGACATCAATCTTTGTTATAAGCATCTTAGGCGCGTATTTTGAAAGCTCCTCCCGCGGCTCGCTTATTACGGGAAGCATTACTTTATCAAGAATATCAATCCTTGCTTTTTGTGTTTTCATAAGTGCTTCTTTGATTATTTCAGGAGTAAGCCCATGAATTTTAAGGTCCATTTGAATTGCAGTGATACCTTTATGGGTACCCGCTACCTTAAAGTCCATATCGCCGTAAAAGTCCTCTAACCCTTGAATGTCAATCATCGTCATAAAACGCTCACCCTCAGTGATAAGACCGCAGGATATTCCCGCTACCGGCGCCTTTATCGGAACGCCTGCCGCCATAAGCGACAGAGTTGACGCGCAGATAGCACCTTGCGAAGTAGAGCCGTTTGATGAAAGCACCTCGGAAACAAGACGAATTGTATAAGGAAAATCCTCCATTGGCGGGATAACGGGTATTAAAGCTTTTTCGGCAAGTGCGCCGTGACCAATCTCACGCCTGCCCGGTCCCCTTGGAGGCCTCGTTTCTCCTACGGAATAAGACGGGAAATTGTAATGGTGTATATACCTTTTTTCTTCTTCCTCGTCAATACCGTCAAGCATTTGGGCATCCCTTGCCGTTCCTAATGTTGTAACAGTAAGAACTTGCGTTTGCCCTCTTGTAAACATCCCCGAGCCATGAGTGCGCGAAAGTAAATCCACTTGTGAATTGAGCGGGCGTATATCATCTATACCTCTGCCGTCTACTCGTTTACCCTCGTCAAGCAGCCAGCGCCTTACAATATGCTTTTGCAGATTATCAAGACAGTCGTCAAGCTTGTCCGCTTCCTCAGGAAACTCCTCCTCAAATTTTTCATGAACAGCATTAAATATCGGTCTTAACCGCTCATCTCTTACGCGTTTATCATCTGTGTTTAATGCTTCCTTAACACTTTCCTCGGCAAACGCCTTCACTGCCTCATAAAGCTTTGGTGAAGGGTCATTAGACTGAAAATCAATCTTTTCCTTACCGACTTCACGAACGATACTCTTTATAAATTCAACAATCTTTTTGTTTTCTTCGTGCGCCAACATAATTCCCTCAAACATAATATCATTAGGAATTTCGTTTGCTCCCGCTTCAATCATAGCAACAAGACTGTCCGTAGACGCCACAGTAACGGTCATCTCCGTATTTTCTCTTTGCTCTGCCGTCGGATTTATTACATACTCACCATCAATATATCCGAGTGAAACACTTGCCACGGGTCCGTCCCACGGAATTTCTGAAATGGCTATTGCAGTAGAAACCCCCCACATCGCCGCCACTTCCGGCAGGCAGTCGGGGTCAACTGACATTACAGTAGCTATTACACCGATATCATTTCTCATATCACTTGGAAACAGCGGACGAATAGGTCTGTCAATAACTCTTGAGGCAAGCATCGCCTTTTCGCTTGCTCTTCCCTCTCGGCGCTGGAATGAGCCGGGTATTTTCCCTACGGAATAAAGCTTTTCCTCAAAATCAACTGAAAGCGGGAAAAAGTCTACTCCCTCACGCGGCTTATCCGACATTGTAGCTGTGCAAAGCACATTAGTTTCACCATAACGCACAAGGCATGAGCCGCCTGCAAGCTGCGCCATTTTGCCCGTTTCTATCACAAGCGGTCTGCCTGCGACAGTCGTTTCAAACACTTTAAATTTTTCAAACATAGTTCTACCTCTTTTATTTTATTTCTACGGAGAACAATGTTTAGCAACAAATAAAGGCTCTCGCCCGTGCAAGCGCTTTTATTTATCGCTAAAAGAATGCACTCCGTGATTAACTTTTTTGGCAGTAAAAAGGGCAAGCGCAAAACGCGCCCACCCCACGCCTTTTTACTTACGGATACCAAGCTGTGAGATAATTGTACGATAACGCTCAATATCATTGTTTTGCAGATACTGGAGAAGATTTCTCCTGTGACCTACCATTTTAAGAAGTCCCCTTCTTGAGTGATGGTCCTTCTTATGGCTTTTAAGATGCTCGGTGAGGTCATTAATTC
>LSQX01303581.1_pt2 | contig 22171 bp, 23 predicted proteins | sample 654561 | NCBI WGS metagenome assembly LSQX01 (sample SAMN04489861, study PRJNA283612) | anaerobic digester metagenome | isolation source: 4 biogas reactors fed with cattle manure at either 37C or 55C with and... | place: Denmark: Kongens Lyngby | collected 2014
GGCTCCCGGAGCCATTATGGATCAATGCAGTGCAGATTTTTTGCGCGTTTTCAATAAAGCGGATATTGTAATCAGCAAAGGTCAGGGAAATTACGAAACTTTGTCCGAGTGTCATAGATCCATATTCTTTCTGTTGAAAGCGAAGTGCGCTGTGATAGCGGATCGGTTGGGCGTTGAGCTGAACAGTTATGTATGTCAATACCATTCAATGCAGATGGTTTAGTAACCAGCTTTGGTAAATGTTTTGCCTCTCATCGATTTTGCTTTACCTAACCAGGAAGCCCTACAGATTTACGAATATATTGATTGATTTCCACATATATCAATCGTTGAATATGAGAATGAAATTGTTTTCCCTATTTCGAATTGGAGCAAGCGTCGTGTAATGCTATTCCCGAGATTACTCATAATCGTTTATACGCTAACGCCGGCCGACTTAACCATTCGACGGTACTAAGTATCTGCGTGAGAAGACACATCGTTCAATACGGGGTCCTTGCGTCCTGACATGCGTCCTGACATTAGCATGACTAGGCTGACCAGTAGGAACACAGGAATATAACCAAGCCAGGTGATTAGCAGGCCACCCATAAACGGCAGGATAATGGTGAAAATGTTCAGGCTGCCGCGGATACCCAGATACTGTGTGCGCCGTTGGTCTGGCGCAATATCCAGAAGATAGGGTTCAAAGCCGATTTGTCTGCCGCTGATGATAAAGCCCACAAGAAAGAATACCAGCCCGAAGAGGTCCGCATTTGTGCGGACCAAAAATATCACAATGATGGGTACTGCTGCGCCCATATGGATGCAGATACGGACGACGCGTCGAGAATCCGTGCGGCCCGCGAGCGTTCCCCAGATAAGATTGGATAGGATCGTACCGGCTATCTGGATAAGCAGGTATTTTCCGACATAGGTTGAATCCAGGGAGAAGATTTCCTTTGCGTAGACCATGTAGAAGGGTAGGGCCATGACGCTGAAACTGGTCAGGTTCTCCACAAGGATGAAGCGCCTAAACCGAATGTCGCGCTTCAGGATAGCCGGGACTTCCCGAATGTATGCCCGCAGATTCTGATTGGTTTCAGACAGGGTTTCGGCGGCCGGTTCACGGATCAGGTAGAAACCCAGCGAAGCGACAGCCAGGCCAAGGAAGCCGATGAATAGGGTGCTCGCATAGTTATCCGGAAACGACAGGTTTGCTTGCGAGAATAGCTTGGATACTAAGAAACCGCCGGCCAGGGACGCGACGCTGGCAAAGAACTGCTTTACGGCATAAAGCCGCACTCTTTGTTTGCCCGCTATCACTTTTGCCAACACATCGGAGTAAGCTATGCCGGCAAATCCGGCGCTGAGCGAAAAGAAGAAGACCCATACAAACAGCAAAGACACCGCCAGACCGGGATTCGCGGCGCCAAAGCTGCGGATTGACAGGGCCATGCCCAGAAACGCCAGAGAACGCAAATAGATACCAATAAGCAGATACTTCTTCTTGTACCGCTTGGATTTCATGTGATGACTGAATAGCAGGTTAAACATCAGCGGTGCCCCGAGCATGACGGTATAGAGCAAACCAAAAATGATTTTCGATCCTGTCAATTCCGTAATCAGAGCAGGGAAAACCGTATTCAGATCAATCATGGACATTGTCAGCGCGAGGAAGAATCCATGCCAAATATAGGCAAAATATGTGGTTTTTGCCTGACCAGGTCCATTTGGATTTATCGCCTTCTTCATGTCAAACCCCTTTATATCACACCTAGTACAAGCAATCGGCTATTTCGGAGTATATCCATTATGTCGATCATCAAACTTCGTTCCATTCGTCAGCCGAAAATCATTTCATTTCCGTTTATTGACATATACCCACAATCGCATTAGAATAAGCGGCGTGGTCAAATACCTATAGCGCGGATGAGGAGATATGAGAGCAAGCATGACATGTGGCTGATTTTTGCATTGTTAACGACTTTTTCATGGGCTTTTGCCGATTTGTTTTACAAAAGGGGAGCCGTATCGACCGATAAATCCAGCCACATAAAGACAGTCATAATGGTTGGATTTGTTATGGGTATCCATGCCTTTGGACATATGATACTCAACAGGATATCTTTTTCCTTGATTTACCTTGTGATNNTTGTCCATTTCTTCTCCTGTTCAGAATTCTTCCGGGGCAATCACCTCGATATTGATTTTCGTTTTTTTCACTCACACGCTAAGTGTATTGGAAATAGGCGCTATTGTAATTATCACATCAGGAATTGTTGTCCTTGCGGTGTTGGAAAAGCGTGATTCCGGGCAATCGTTGATACGAGAGAAAATTGACAATAAGTATCATTTGAGCTTTGCGGCGATCGTCTTCCCAATTTTGTATTGTGTAATAGATGGATTGGGAACTTTCGCGGACGCGATCTATCTGGATGAACTGTCACTTATTGGCGAGAATGAGGCATTGCTGGCTTATGAATTCACTTTTTTAATTTGTGCGGTTATTGCTTTTGTATATGTAAAGGTAAAAAAGGAGCCATTTAATCTCTTCAAAGAAAAAGACAGAGGTGTTGCGGCGATTTTTGAAACCATTGGTCAGTTTTTTTATGTTTTTGCAATGGCGAGAAATGCCATTATTGTAGCTCCGCTTATTGCTTCTTACAGTGTTTTTTCTGTATTGCTTTCCAGAGTATTTTTGAAAGAGAAACTGGCTCATCGGCAGTATCAAGTTATTGCAGGCGTTTTGACAGGTATTGCCCTGTTGGCACTTTCAGAAGCATTGGAATATTAGCATCAGTGTTTTGCTTGTGTACCAGGGGTACGATATCTGATGAGTCGTGAAGGGAATAACGTAATGTCTTACGAACAATATACAGACAAGGTCATTGAGCATTTCATGTGCCCCGCAAATGTTGGAAGCATGCCTAACGCCGATGCAGAAGGCCAATGCGGGGATCCCAAGTGCGGCGATTTTCTCACGATTTATATCAAAGTAAAAGACAACAAGATTGAAGACATAAGTTTTTTGGTATTTGGCTGTGTTGCCGCCATTGCGACAAGCAGCATGACAACAGAGCTTGTAAAGGGGAAAACATTGGAGGAAGCCTCAAGGCTTACGGATGCTGACATAACAAAAGCGCTTGGGGGACTGCCTGAGAATAAACTGCATTGTTCTGTTTTAGGATCCACTGCGCTCAAAAACGCGATTGCAAAATATTACACAAAGCCTGCTAAAAGCCAATCAATCGTGAATCAAGGGGATGAGTCTGCGATGAAAGAATAATCAAGCGGATCGCAGATCCATTGCCCAGTTGTCATGATCGGCGATTTGAGCAGCAGGCGGATTAATCACCAGTTATTCCCTAAATATGGATCATTCAAAAAAGGATATCGATCGTGCACGCGACAATCTGCCAAAAGGCAGAAGCTAAATGATGAGGGAGGTCAGTTCATGGATATTTCAAGCGCGAAAAACCGTGCAGTCATACAGAAAAAGCAGGCCATAAAAAAATCCTGCCTGCAGCCGGCACCGGCGGTTCTTGTATCCTGCCGGGGGTTGGATGGTGAAGAGAATGCGTTGGCGGTGGGTTATTGCTGCAACTGTAGTTATGATCCGCCATTGGTCATGGTGGGCGTTGTTCCGTCAAGGTATTCCCACAAAATGATAAAGGAATCCGGATGCTTTGTCGTAAACCTGGTGGACCGCAGCTATAAGGAGACTTTTGATTATCTGGGCAGCCATAGCAAACGGGACGGTGATAAACTGACTGCGATGCATGTCAGACTGGAGGACGGCTTGAAAGTGAATGCACCCATCCTGACCGATTGTCCGGTGAATATCGAATGCTCGGTTGTGGATTCCGTCGTCGCCGGCTCGCATGAAATGTTTGTTGGGAAGGTTGAATATGTCCATGCCAATGAAAAACTGATAGACGGCGACGGCAAAATTGATTTTTCGCAAATCAATTTTTTATAAAAGGGGGACCATGATGATGAAAAAGATCGGCATTATCATTTGTTCGCGTTATCAAAGCTGCGGCGGCGGCAAATGCTTGAGGGCGCTAAGGGAACGGGCGGGCGCATTTTCGATATACCCTCCGGATGAAGACACTGAACTGGTCGGATACTCAAACTGCGGTGGATGCCCCGGCGGTAACATTGAATATGTGCCGGAAGAAATGATTAAAAACGGCGCCGAAGCGATCCATTTTGCGACAGGTCTTGTGGTGGGGTACCCGCCTTGCCCGTATATCAAGGATCTCAAGGCTTTTATTGAAAGCCGGTACAAAGTGGATGTGCTTGTCGGCACCCATCCCATTCCTCTGAAATACTACAAAGAACACCAGAAGCTGCCGTATTGGGAGAAGATGCATATGCCTGAGATCGCAAGCGGGTTGTTCCATGACAATGAATCCATCATGAAAGCCTACGATTGAGTGCGTGATGCGAATATCTTGACCGGACAAAAGGTTTTGAGAGGCGGATACTATGGAAGACAATATCGTCAGGCTGGAATACCGGGGAAAAGAAATCATCTTGGTCGCAACCGCGCATGTGCTAAAGCAAAGCGCCGACCTTATAAGAAAGGTGATCCATGAGGAACAGCCTGACAGCGTTTGTGTCGAGCTTGATGAGGGACGGTATCAAAGCATCCAGAATCCGAAAGCCTGGGAAAACACAGATATCATTCAGGTCATCAAGTCAAAGAAAATTGGCTTTTTGCTGGCCAATCTTATACTGGGTTCCTATCAAAAGAGGATCGCCAAGGGCCTGGATACCGTGGCCGGACAGGAAATGCTTGAAGGCATAAACAGTGCGAAGGAGACGGGCGCGCAGCTTGTTTTGGCAGACCGCAAAATACAGACGACCTTTACCCGCATCTGGCGTAAACTGAATCTTTGGGATAAAGGCAAGCTGCTGTTCGACCTGCTGCTGTCTTCAGACGATGAAAAGGACTTGTCAAACGAGGATATCAGCAATCTTTTAAAAACAGATGTGCTGGCATCGGTCACCGAACAGGTACGCGGGCAATTCCCCAAGATCGCCGAAATCCTTATCAGCGAACGCGACCAGTATCTGGCGTACAAAATCAAAGAGGCGCCGGGCAAGAAGGTTGTGGCCGTACTGGGTGCGGCGCACGTTCCCGGGGTGAGAGAAGAAATATTTAAAACGCAGGATATCGTTGAGCTTTCAGCAGTGCCGGTCAAATATCCGCTTTCCCGCGTCATCCCCTGGGCGATACCGATGATAATAATTGGGCTGCTCATTTACAGCTTCATCGTGAATATTGCAACAGGAATGCGTCAGCTTTCGTCGTGGGCTCTTTGGAATGGGTTGTTGGCAGCTGCGTTTACCGCCTTGTCCTTTGGGCACCCCCTGAGCATTCTGACATCCCTTGTCGCGGCTCCGTTTACCAGCTTGAACCCGCTGATTGCCTGCGGGTGGTTGACCGGCCTCGTGGAGGCAACTATCAGGAGGCCAACCGTCCAGGACATCAATAACATTCCGCGGGACATCTTTTCGTCGAAATACTTCTTCAAGAACCGCTTTCTCAAGGTCTTGTTAATTGTGATTATGGCTAACATAGGAAGCTCAATCGGCTCCTTTGTAGCGGGCTTGGATATCATAAAAAACCTAATCTGATTCAGACCTCATAAGAACCTCGCAGCTTTCGAAGTATTGAATGCAAAGCAGGGTTTTGTACACTGCGTACATCAGGAACCATCAAAACGATGCACGAGGATCATTGGGCGTACTGAAAACCAAGCAAAGCATTGATCACGGAAGACATCCTAATTCAAGTAAAACCTGTTTTGGATCTAATATGGTCTGTTGTCTGAGATCGTAAAGATGGAAACAGCGCTTATTTTTGACGACAAACGCAGCACAATTTCCGCGCCTCCTCTTGAACCCTCTTTGAAATATTCTGAATAGAAAAGGATAGGTTGGAGAATCGCTGCAATTGCCATAAGTAGCAGTCGAAAAGGACGAGAAAAACTGAAACGTCTTTTTCAACAGACCCTAAGACAACAACCAAATCACGCCAAAGAATGTTCCGAAAAAAATGAATTTCGCTTTTTATATGCAGGATGTTTACACCTGGACTTAATTGTGATACGATGCATCAAGATTAAGGGGTATCCAATTTCATAGAAGAAAACTTCAGGAGGTATTGTCATGAACTGGAAAAGACTGTTGGGGCTCACTTGCGTGGTCGTGCTATTGTTGTCTGCCGTTCCGGTTGTGGCGGAGGAGCCCATCAAAATCGGCTGGATCGGTTCGCTCACCGGGGACCAGGCCGTGCTGGGCGTCAACGAAAGCAGCATGATCAAGATGCTTGTGGAAGAAACCAATGCCGCAGGCGGCATCCTTGGCCGCCAGGTGGAACTGTTCACCTACGACACCAAGGGCGATGCCAATGAAGCCATCAACGCAACCAGGCGCATCATCGCGCAGGATAAGGTGTGCGCCATTCTGGGCCCGAACGCGTCCGGACAGTGCATCGCCATTGCGAGCGTACTTGAACAAATGAAGGTGCCGGACATTTCGACCGTTGCGACCAATCCTAAGGTCACGCTGAATTACGATGAAGCAACGGGCCAATTCACCACGGTCAAACCTTATAACTTCCGCGTTTGTTTCACCGATCCCTACCAAGGCGCGATTGCCGCGGGGTTCGCGTTTGACGAACTCAAGGCCACCAAGGCCGCCATTTTGTATGATGTGTCCGATGACTATTCCTCAGGCTTGACACAGTATTTCGAGGAGATCTTCGTGTCCAAGGGCGGCGAAATCGTGGAGAGGGAAGCTTTCAAGAGTGAAGATGTCGAGTTTAAGGCGCAGTTGACCAATATTTTGGCTGCCGACGCTGATGTACTGTTCCTGCCGTGCTTCTACAAACAGGCGGCACTCATTGCCAAGCAGGCTCGGGAATTGGGCATCGAGGCTACGCTGCTGGGCGGCGACGGGTGGCCGTCGGACCAGCTGTTTGTCATGGCCAAGGAAGCCTTGCAGGGCGCGTACTTTGTCAATCACCTGGACGTCAACGATCCCGCGTTCGCGGAGCTGAAGACAAGGTTTGAAGCCAAATTTAATATCCCTCTGGACTTGAACGGCTTTATGGCGCACGACGCTTATCTGACATTGGTCGCCGCCATTGAGAAAGCCGGCTCGGACGACAGTCAGGCCATCACCGATGCGCTGACAGAAATTACCGTGCAGGGTGTGACCGGCACCATCCAACTGTCCAAAGATGATCACAATCCTGTTGGAAAAGAAGGTTCTATCACTAAAATAGCGGGCGAAGGGTATGAGTTCGTCATGAAGTACGGGCTGGGTCAGTAGTCCCGCAAAAATATTTGACGCGGAGGCACTCTGCCTCCGCGTCAAAGCACTATAGCGGCACAAGGTCATTTTTCCGGCGCGCTACAGGTGGCGGGCGCGTGTAGTTTTTTTTTACTGCGCTATTCACAGGGCGAAAGGGGGCGATGGAAACGGAACAATTCTTGCAGCAGATGATCAACGGCCTATCGCTGGGCAGTGTCTACGCTTTGATGGCAGTGGGTTATTCTCTTGTCTATTCCATCATGAACTTCTCCAATTTTGCGCATGGCGGCGTTATTATGGTGGGCGCGTACATCGGTTACTATGCGATGACCGCAGCAAATATGCCCTTCTGGTTGGCATTCGCATTATGCGGGGTGGGGGCGGGTCTTCTGGCGGTACTGCTTGAAGTATCCGTGTATACGCCGCTGCGCAACCGTAATGCACCGTTCTTGTACTACATAATATCTGCGATGGGGGCCTCCATCTTTCTGGAGAACTTCGTCATCGCGACTATCGGGCCTACTTATCGTACCTATCCGCAGGTTTTTTCCACCGCGCCAATTCGATTGGCCGGCCTGTCGCTGGGCAGGATCGACCTGATGATTATCGCGGTGGCGGCAATTGGCTTGATCGCACTGGTGATCATCATTGATAAAACCAAAATAGGGCTTGGCATAAGGGCCAGTTCCTTCTCTATCAAAGCCAGTCAGCTGATGGGTGTCAACGTTAACGTAACCATCTTTCTGGTGTTCCTGCTGGGCGGCATCTTAGCGGGCTTTGCAGGTATGCTCTTTGGCATGAAATACACGGTGTATCCCACCATCGGCGGCATCACCACCAAGTCGTTTGTCGCGGCAGTTTTCGGCGGGCTGGGCAGCCTTCCCGGCGCGATCATCGGCAGCGTGCTGCTGGGGGTGATCGAAGTGATGGTCAGCGGATACATTTCCTCCAACTTTCGGGATCTGATCGCATTTGTGATCCTCATCGGCATCCTGATCGTCAAGCCAACAGGCCTGATGGGCAAGCCGAGCGAAGACAAGGCATAGGGGGCTGAAGATGAGCTGGTATTATATTGAAGGCATCCTGATCCAATGCGGTTATGTGCTGATGGTAGTGCTTGGTTTGTCCCTCTTAACGGGGTTTACGGGCCTGTTCTCGTTCGGCCATGCGGGGTTCATGGCGATTGGCGCTTATGTCGCCGCGATCAGCACGGCCAAATGGGGTCTGCCTTTTTTCCCCGCCCTGCTTTTGGGCGGCATCGCGGCAGGACTTGTGGGAGCGGGCTTGGGCTCTTTGACCCTGAATTTGAAGGGCGATTATTTTTGTATTGCGACGCTGGGGTTTGGCGAGGCCGTCCGCCTGATACTTGAAAATTGGGAGTATGTCGGGGGTGCACGCGGCATTTCCGGTATCCCCTGGAAAACCGACATTACGTCAGTCCTGATTGCATGTACGGCCGGGACACTGGGCCTCATGGCTCTTATCCGGTCGCGCCACGGCCGCAGTATTATAGCCATACGTGAAGATGAACTTGCCGCGCAAATGAGCGGCATTGATACGTTTCGCTACAAGATGATCGCGCTGATCTTCAGCGCTGTTTACGCAGGCATTGGCGGCGGCCTTCTTGCGCACTACATGACTTATATCCAGCCCAAGATGTTCCAGATGGTCAAGTCGACCGAGTATACCATCATTGTTATTTTCGGCGGTCTGGGCTCGATCACGGGCAGCATCATCGGCACGCTGATCCTAACCTTCCTGCCCGAATTGCTTCGGACGCTCAACAATTGGCGGTTGGTCATCTACGGCCTGGCTGTCATCGTAATGATGGTTATCCGGCCCCGGGGCCTTATGGGCGGCGTGGAGCTGGGCGACCTGTTCCGACTTCCGGCGCGCAAGCGTGCGGCCAGGTTGGCAGAGCAACGCTTGAAAAGCATGAATGGCGGGGATGCCGGGAAGGGGGCGCAGCGATGAAGCGTGAAGGCGGGGAAGTGCTGAAGCTTGAACATGTAACCAAGCAATTTGGCGGTTTGACCGCTGTGGGCGACGTTACATTTGACGTTCGGGAAGGTGAAATTTTTGGTCTGATCGGTCCAAACGGTGCCGGCAAAACGACCATTTTTAACTTGATCAACGGTGTGTACGCGCTAAGCGCCGGGAAGATTCTTTTTTACGGAAAAACCATTGGTGCGGGTGCCGCGGAAGGTAAGAAAGCGCTGCAGCTCAAGCCTTTTCGGATCGCCCAAATGGGTATCACGCGAACCTTTCAAAACATCAGGCTCTTCAAAAACCTGACTGTGTACGATAATGTGCTTATCGCCTGCCACCGCAGCGCGAATTACGGGCTGTTTGAGCCGCTCCTGCGCTTGAAGGGAACGCGGTTTGTCAAGCAGGAAAAGGCCCTGAAACACAAAGCTGAGGAGTTGCTTGACTTGATGGGACTCGCGTTTTACCGCGATGTCGTCTCGGTTAACCTTCCTTATGGGCTGCAGCGCAAGCTGGAGATTGCGCGCGCGCTGGCGCTGAGCCCCAAATTGCTCCTGCTGGATGAGCCGGCTGCGGGTATGAACCCGGAGGAAACCGACAGCCTTATGCAGATGATCCGCTCTATCCGCGACGATTTTCATCTGACGGTGCTGATCATCGAGCATCACATGGACCTGATCATGGGCGTGTGCGACAGGATACACGTGCTCAATTTCGGAAAATCCCTTCTGGAGGGCACACCCGGCCAAGTTCAAAACAGCCCCGCTGTTATCGAGGCGTACCTGGGCGTTCAGGACGGCGAACGCTGCGCCGTGAAGGAAGGTGAACAGTGATGGGTGAAACATTGCTCAAAACCGACAAACTCAGCGTTTCCTTTGGCGGCATCCATGCACTGCGTGAAACAGACGTTGAGATAAGGCTCGGTGAGATCGTTGCGATCATCGGTTCCAACGGCGCGGGCAAATCGTCCATGATGAACGCCATTTCCGGCGTTATCAAGTTTTCGGGCGCCATCGAATTCAAGGGCCGGACGTTGCCGAAAAAGGCGCACAAAATCGTCGGCGCGGGCATCAGCCATGTGCCGGAAGGGCGGCTGATATTCGCAAATCTCACCACTATGGAAAACCTGCGCATGGGCGCTTATCTGCGCAGTGACGCGCGCGCGGTGGCCGAAACATTGGAGCACGTCCTGGACATGTTTCCAAGGCTCAAAGAGCGGGAAAATCAGATTGCGGGAACCCTGTCGGGGGGAGAACAGCAGATGTTGGCGATGGGGCGTGGGTTGATGAGCGATCCGGAACTGCTTTTGCTGGATGAACCGTCGCTTGGGCTTGCCCCCATTCTGGTGGACACCATTTTTGACATTATCAGAGAGATCAAACAGATGGGCAAGACCATTCTCTTGGTGGAGCAAAATGCATATAAGGCGTTGTCGGTCGCTGACCGTGCTTACGTTTTGACTCAAGGCCGGATCACCCTGGAGGGCCCGGCGAATGATGTCATGTGCAACCCGGTTGTTGTGGAAGCTTACTTAGGCAAAAAAACGCAATAGACAAACCCGGATATCCATGCCCCCGGGCAAAAAGGAGGACCAAAGTGAAGACCATCCAGGAAATTCTTGCTTTCTGCAATGAAAACCATGTCCAAATGGTTGATTTCAAGATGATCGATATTGTCGGGCGCTGGCGGCATCTGACTTTTCCTGTGGAGAGACTGACCGAAAACACGATGCAGTACGGGATTGGTTTTGACGGTTCCAACTACGGCTACGCGTCGGTAGAGAACAGCGATATGGTTTTTATCCCTGATCTGGAGACTGCCGTCATCGACCCGTTTGCGCATGTCAAAACGTTGTCCATGATGGGCAATGTTATGGTTATCCGCCAGACGGAGAACAAGCCGTTTGACCAGTACCCGCGCAACGTGGCACTGCGTGCCGAGGAATACATGCGTTCTTTGGGCGTTGCCGATCAAATGCTTTGCGGGCCGGAGCACGAATTTTACATTTTCGATTCTGTGCGTTTTGAGTCCCTTCCCAACAGAGTATTCTATGAAGTGGACGCCGAAAACGCGGAGTGGAACTCCGGTAAGCTCGCTTCAGGGTACACTGTGCCGCACAAAGGCAATTATCACCTCACCCCTCCGCATGACATGAACTGGGACCTGCGCAGCCGCATGTGCCTTGCGATGGAAGAATGGGGCGTCAAGGTCAAGTATCATCATACCGAAGTTGGCGGCTGCAGCCAGCAGGAGATCGAGGTGGAATACGATGATATGACGCGTACGGCGGATAAGGCCATGATAGCCAAGTACATCATTAAAAACACCGCTGCCCAGGCCGGAAAAACAGCCACAATGATGCCCAAACCCGTGCGTGGTGAAGCCGGCAACGGCATGCACATCCATATGCAGTTGTTTAAAGGTGGCAGCAACCTTTTCTTTGACGAAAGCGGGTATTCGCATTTGAGCGATACTGCTTTGTGGTTTATCGGCGGCATCCTCAAGCACGCGTCATCCTTGTGCGGCATCACCAACCCGTCCACCAATTCCTTCAAGCGTTTGGTTCCAGGGTTTGAAGCACCGGTGACCATCGGCTACGCGACCGCGAACCGCTCCGCGGTCATCCGCATTCCGGCGTATGCCAAGTCGCCCGAGGACAAGTGCTTTGAGCTGCGCAACCCTGATGCGACATGCAATATGTATTACGCGTTGGCGGCCATCCTGATGGCGGGGATCGACGGCGTCCAAAACCGGATCGATCCGCAGGCAAACGGCTGGGGGCCGTATGATTTCAACCTGTTCGATCTGCCGGAGAAAGAGAGGAAGAGCATTGGCGGGCTGCCCAAATCCTTGGGCGAAGCGCTGGACGCACTGGAAAACGACCATGCCTATCTGACAGCGGGCGGCGTTTTTCCCGAAAGTCTCATTACGCAATGGATCGCCCGCAAACGCGCGGAGCAGGACGATGTAGACCGCGTGCCCCATCCCGCCGAATTTGCGTTGTACTACGACCTGTGACAGACAGGGTAAAAGGCATGTTTGAAAAAAGGGATAGCCATTCTATTTTGCCCGGGGACACACTCCGGGCGCATTTTTCCGCCTACGCGCAGCGCTTGACGGCGTTTACGCAAAAGGCCGTGCAAACACAAAGCTATTCAGACCGGGAAGAGAACCTTGCACGTCTTATTGCCGATGAAATGCGTGCCCTGGGATTTGACGAGGCATTCATTGATGCGACAGGCAACGCAGCGGGCCGCGTGGGCAACGGCAAGAAGGTGATCCATTTTGACGGCCACATGGACACGGTGGAGGTCAATGATGAAGACATGTGGGCGCTGCCGCCATTCTCGGGGACGATCTTGGACGAAATGCTGTGGGGGCGCGGCTCGGTCGACATGAAGGGCGGACTGTGCGCTTCTATAGTCGCGGCGGCGCTGGCGAAGGAAATGGGGTACCTGGAAGGCAAGACGGTGTATGTTACCGGCACCGTATGCGAAGAATACTGCGACGGGGTCAGCCTCCGCCATTTTTATCAGGAGAGAAACCTCAGGCCCGATTACTGCATTATTTGTGAACCTTCCGATAACGTGATCACGCTGGGACATAAGGGTAAAGGGCAGGCGCGTGTCCACACGCGCGGGGTATCAGCGCACGGTTCCGCGCCGGAAAAAGGCCGTAACGCCGTGTATGAGATGGCGCAGATCATCGGACGCGTCGATGCGCTCAACCGCAGCTTATCTTCCTCAGCAGAGGGAATACACGGAACGGCGGTGTTGTCGGACATTTCCTGCGAAAGCGCTTCGCTCAATGCCGTGCCCGGCGCATGCTCCATTTACGTTGACCGAAGATTGTCCCCGGCGCAGAGCATCGACGATTTTCGGCGCGAAATGGATGCGCTCATACTGGGAAAGGACGCTTGGTGGGAGGTGGGCACGCTGCGGCGGCGAAGCTGGACCGGAAAAGACCTTGTGTACGAACCCATGCATGATCCTTGGCGCATAGGCCGCGATGACCACTTGACTGTATCAATGGAAAAAGCGTATGCCCGGGTGATGGGCAAGGGCGCGGATACCAACGGATTCTGGGACTTTGGCACCAACGCCGTTACGCCCGTTGCTATGGGCATTCCCACCATTGGTTTTGGTCCGGGCGATTATAAGCTCGCCCATATGCGTGATGAACGCTGCCCGGTCAGCCAAATTCATGAAGCTTGCCTTGTATATGCCGCGCTGATCGACGTGATCTAAACACTATCACTGCCGTTTTGCCAGGTTGCAGGGCCGCAACGACCGGCTGTAGCCCACCCAAAATTTTCGCGTCGAGTTGCGATGATCCCGGATCGATGTTGAAACGGTGCTATGCACCTCCGAAGTCGGTTTTGATCCAACTTTGGGGGTGCATTCGATTGCGGATAGAGTGCGCTGACATTCGCGACACGCAAATGCCAATATTCACCATTTTATCGAGCCGGTGCCCTGCGCCCCCTTCGTGTGAACTACGTGCCGTTCATATCACCCGGGAAGCCTAAAGGCGCATTTGATTTGTCATCCTGCAGGGATTACAATTGGAACAAAGGGGGGATTGAATATGAAACGCATTCTAACCGAACTGGTGATTCTTCTCTTCATAGTCACTGCCGTGACTGCCTGTGCAGCCAATCAAGACGCGTCTGTTGCGGATATCGTTTCCGCCGCCACGCAGGAGCGGTTTAGAGAAAACGAGATCACCGAGTACCAGGGCGCGCGGCTTGATCCCGCTATCGGCCCCAGGGACAATTCCATACAAGGCATTCAGCAGGTTGACATCTCCGGCTACACGCTCCTGATCGACGGTCTTGTGGAAAAGCAAGTAACCTTGACCTACGAAGAGGTGCGAGCGCTTGAAGCCTATGAGCGGTTGATAACCCTGTATTGTGTGGAAGGCTGGGATGCCACCGTGTTATGGAAAGGCGTCTTGCTGGATGAACTGATTAATAGGGCCGGTGCAAAACCGGAGGCCGTTACCGTCATCTTTGGTTCTGTGGATGGCTACACGACTTCCTTGCCGCTGGAGACGATACGTGACAAAGCGCTTATCCTGGCTTACGGTGCCAACGGCCTGGACCTGCCGCCGTCGATGGGTTATCCTTTTATCGTGGTGGCGGAAGATAAGCTGGGTTACAAGTGGGCGAGGTGGGTGAACAGCATCACATTGTCGGATGATGCTCAGTACAAAGGTTTCTGGGAGCGAGTGGGATACCCCAACGATGCCGATGTCGCGCCCAAAAAGCAATGAGGGCGCGGCGCAAACAGCGCAATGCAAGCCGGCCGTTCGAACGCGGAAGCAGATCACTTGGAACCTTCAAGCTTATTGAATTGTTGCGCGTGAGCGGCAGTTCTTCTCCTACACCTAAAAATGGGCAGAACTCTGCCGGCGTAAGGCGGGATGATGAACAAGAACGACATACACGGGGATCTTTTGCCGCTTAGATTTATCAGGCCGATGCTTTGGCGGCCTCTTCTTCCGTTCATGAATGCCTTTCTGCTCATGGCCCCTCGAGCGCTGAGCAGGGAACAAATAATTCAAAGACGTGTCATCGCGGCTAAGCCGAACGGTGCGTTTCCCGCAGTCATTATTAAGCCCCCGGGTGTTCGCAGCACCGCGCCGTGTCTGATCTACTTTCACGGTGGCGCATTTGTGCTAAAAGCGGCGTCGCACCATTACAGCCTGGCAGAGCGGTTTGCCATCAAAACGCCCTGCGTGGTCATCCTGCCTGATTACAGACTCGCCCCGCGCTATCCTTTTCCTATCCCCGCTGAAGACTGCTTTTGTGCATACAAATGGACGATTGCGAACGCCGAAGCGCTGGGTATTGACCCGGAACGCATCGCAGTGGGCGGGGATAGCGCCGGCGGTGCATTGGCAGCCGCGGTGTGCCTCATGGCGCGAGACAGAAACACGCCGCTGCCATGCTTTCAGATGCTGATTTATCCGGTTACAGACCGCAGGATGGGCAGCGCTTCGATGCGTTTGTTTGTGAATACACCTATGTGGAATGCGCGCCTGAACAAAAAAATGTGGAAATGCTATTTGCCCGCCCCGGACGAGGGGAACATCTGTTACGCATCCCCGATGGAAGCGCACTCCCTGATTGGCCTTCCCGGCACCTATCTGGAAACAGCGGAATTGGATGCTTTGCGTGACGAAGGAATTGCCTACGCCGAAGCGCTCCGGGATGCGGGAGTCTTCGTTCGGCTGGTTCAGGTCAATGGCGCCTTTCATGGCTTTGATCTGATGAAAAACAGCCTCCTGGTTAAAGAATGCATCAATCTACGAGTCACCGCGCTAATAGAGGCTTTCTGTTTGAAAGACTGAGAACAACCAAAGGTGCGTGCGATTTTGCCTTAAAATGGGTACAATAGGACATGCGCGGTTCAGGGGCACTGGCCTTGTCGTATCGCGCAAACATGTTCAAGCAATATCTCAAGGGGTGGGCAGCGTGATCAGAAATGACCATATCATGCGACAGATTGCTTCCTTGGTGCGGGCGCTTTCGGTCCTGCTTTTAGGCAAAGCGATCCCTGTTTTTGAGCGTTATGACGACAAGAGCACTGCTTCCTCAGACCGACTCAATGACGTGCTAATTGACCTCATAGCCGAGAACCGAATCGACGAGGCTGAAAACATGCTTTTTAAGAAGCTGGAGGCCGGCATCGATCGACCTTTGGCACTTACGCTTGATTTCTACTACCGTTTGAGCCTTTTGCCCCGGGAACGGCTGGGACAGGCGGGTTTCACACTTGAAGAGATCGACAGAGGTTTGCGCGACGCACTGGCGCTCATCGGCATGGCAGATGTATTGGACGGCTTCCAGGAGCGTTCATAGCTTGGGATCGTTATCGGATAGCGGCAGTCGGCAAAAGCTTGGCTCCGGAGCCCCAAAAACGGTATTGAGACAACGTATGGAGGTATTATGTTGAAAAGGTATTTCACTTTGTTCCTGGTTGCGGTACTTTTCGTACCCATCGTCTCCCGTGCGGAAACCACGGTGGCAGCAGCCGATTTTATTCCGGGTTCCCGCACCGTAGGGCTTGAGGACAATTATTGGGAAACGCCCATGGACATAACGCAGACCGAGCGTATCTGGGCGATGCTCACCGCGCCCATCACAGTGGTGGATGGGCACCAGAAAGAGCAGACAGTGCTGCGCAAAGAGCCGCGCGCCGATGCCGAGGCCGTGGCGGATGTAACGTACGACAGCCAAGGCGTGCACGTGCTGGAGACTTTGGACAATGGCTGGAGTCTGGTTGAAGTCTACTCCAGCTCCTTTCATGACAGCAAAATCAAGGCCTGGAATCAACTGACCCAGGGCTACATCAAGACATCTGCGCTGAAAGTCAAGAAGGTCAATCAGAAATACGGTATGGTGATCGATAAACTGGACCAAAGGCTCTATATCTTCGTGGACGGAGAGCTTTACGATGTCCTTAGTGTGTCCACAGGATTGCCTAACGAGCGCCAACCCTATAACGAGACGCGCAGCGGGGAATATCTCATTGTCAGCCCCGTGGGCGATTTTGTCAGCGACAACGTCGTGGGTGAATACGCCCTGCGTTTCAACGACGGTGATTTCATACATCAGGTTCCGTACATTGCGCGCGGAGACAACAAGGCATACGAGCCGCTTGAGAAAGTACTGGGTGAGCGCGCCAGCCATGGTTGTATCCGCGTTCAGCGCAAGCGTACTCCCAAAGGTACCAACATGCGTTGGATCTGGGATAAGCTGCGGCGCAACATGGGTACCCGCATTATCATTTGGGAAGATCTGCAGGGACGGAGTCTGGGTATGCCGGATGCGCAAACGCCGCTATTTTATAACACGCAAGGCGGTAAGGATTACCACGCCGCCGAAAAGTGCTACGGTGTGCGCGACAAATACCTGCCGCTCACGCCATTCACATATGGCGAATTGGAAAACGCGCCTTACAGCGCACTGAACGCTTGCCAGTATTGCGTGCCTCCCCGTCGTCTTGCGGACATTGAAGTAATCAACCAGGCACACCGAGCGCCGAGAATGTGAGGAAAACGCCCGCAGCGTTGGTCCTGGTTTTCCTAATATTTGCATCGTCAAAAACCCGATGCGCAAAAACGGTATGGGCGTACTGCCTCGGATGCCCTGCATTTTGATTGGTGTTTTTTTTGAGGCAATTGTCGGATTTGGCAGATCCCGTTGCTGTTGAGGGCCATCATCATCTTATGTATATCCATTTGGGAGTCAAGCTGTTGCGAGTCGATTCGAAAACTTGCCATCCATAATGTGCAATCTTAGCTTCCGAGATTTAGAGTGTTTCATCCAAAGCTGCAAAAGCCATCAAGTCGTCAGGACGGCCAAAGCCAAAAAGGCCACATAAAAAACCAAGAGAAAACTGCCTTCCGGGCGGCTTATTCGCTTACTTCGCTTGGCCATGAGTAAAAACAGCACACTCACTGTGAGCATCAAGGCCAGGTTGATCCATATTGTGTCGGAAGATGCGATTGGATAGATCGTGCCGGAGACGCCCACCACAAACAAAATATTAAAAATATTGCTGCCAATGATGTTACCGACCAAAAGCCCGTGTTCCTTGCGCGTAACGGACACGATGCTGACGACCAGCTCCGGCAAGGATGTGCCCAGCGCCACAACCGTGATGCCGATCATGGTCTCGCTTAAGCCAAAGCCTTCGGCAATCAGAATCGCATTGTCAGCAATAAGCTTTGATCCACCCATAACGCCGGCCATGCCTGCCAAAGTGATCAGGAAGGAGCGCCATCGCATGGCGGAAACAGGCTTTTCGCCGGAGTCTGACTTGTTGAAAGTATCCTGAGACTCGTTGTTTTCCGGTTTGCTTGACCGAACCATATAAAAGAGGTAACCAACCAGGGCGATCATGAGCGTGATAGATTCAAGGCGATCGATACCTTGACCGGTCAGCAGGAAGACTGCAAAAACCGCTTGCACCATGATGGACAGCGGAATATCCCTGGAGATGGTCCCCGGCTGGATCGTCAACGGCCTGAGTACTGCCGAAAAACCAATGATCAAGGCGACATTCGCTACTGAACTGCCTATTACATCGCCCAGTGTCAACTGATTGGTCTTATTGACAGCGGACATAATGCCGATAGCTGCCTCCGGCATGCTGGTGCCCAGCGCGATGACTGTCAGGCCGATCACCATCGTTGGGATACCAAAGGATCTCGCCAATTTTGACGCGGCTTCTATCATCACGTCGGCGCCTTTGATCAAAAGCGCAAAACCCACAAATAGCCAAACAAATTCCATGATTCAGCCTCCGAAATTCCCGAAAAGCATTCATGCGGGAGAGATTTTCATTTTTCCAGTTATGTTGGTCTGTGATGTTTTTGTGTACGGCCGGCTTTGTCAGGATCCCCTCGATAGCTTTTCCAATATGGCGGATCGCGCGATTTTTCGGGCAGTCGTGCGCAATAAAAATATTCCGGGCATACACCATAAAACACCGGCATTATTCGTCAACCGATAGTATGAACGTGCCTCAAGCACGAAAATATCGGCTGTTATCGCCCCGGGATCATTCTCGCATCCCTGTCTGAATAAAGTTGATCAGCTTTTCCGAATCGTCAAAGTCGTCATAATCCCCATTAATACCCTCTCGATGATAGACGATCCCGTCCCTTTCATTTTTCTCAAGGCAGCGCAGCAATTGTTCCACGCCGTATCGCTTTATGAACAGGGTGAAGGTATAGGGCTTGATTTTATTGAGCAGTCCTTTTGAGCAGTCTTCTTCACAAACATAGCAGTGACTGATACCTTTTTCCGCTGCGCACTTTCGGTTTTCACACCAGTCCTTGTCGGGGCATTGCTCGGAATAACACCCCCCGCAGGCAACATTTTCTGAGCACAGGCAACAGGCAAGCCCGCATATCGCGATACCCAACTCACGTTTCATGTTTCGCATCTCCTTTGTTCTATGTGCAGCGGCTTGCCCGGGGAATTCATTGCTCTTTTGGGGCCATATTTGCCGGCAGTGTTGTGGTGACGTTGGAAAAGGTAACAGCCGAAATGCTTGATCAGCCCTTTGGCTTGCTTTCCCATACCGCCAGCGAGGCACCCGAATGCACTTTGCCTTTCAGATCCCGGCCTTGCGCCACCGCGCGGCTGATTTCGTCTTCCGGCATGCCAATGATCGGAATTCCGCAGTCGATGGACCGGGAATAGATCTTTTCCATGTCATTGAGGTGCGGCTGTGACAGGTTGATGCAGCCGATGTTTTCTATCGCGCATACATGCTCAATATAGTGGTCGCCGCGCCCGCAGAAGTGCACGCCGCCCCCGAGGGCGTCAATAATGCGCCGGTCATAGGGCATTACAAAGTCGTGATACATATTTCCCGAGATATTCATGGCAGCATCGTTGCGGATCATGGTGCCCCCGCGGTGCAAAAGCCCCCATTCCACGGAGTGGCCCTTGTCAAATGGCGGGTAGAGCGCATGCCACTTAGCGGTAAATCGGAGATATACGTCCGTCATGAAGCTCAGCATTTCATGCACAAGGGCCTCGTCTTCATACATCGCGATGTAAATGTCTCCGCCCCAGAGCATATCCGACAAAGGAAAAGGGCCCTGCAGGTCGGGATTGTATACATGGACACATCTCCGGATCTTGGGATAAGGCGCGACGGCGTCATGATAGTGTTGCGCAAAGCGAAATACTTTGGCTGAAAGACCCGCATCAAAATACATCTTGTTCTCCCGCAGTATCGTGCGGACACCGTCTTCGCCATCCGCAAGTGTCCGGGTGCAGGGGAGGGTGTCCAGCTCGCGCGCAAGATAAAACATTTCCGCGCCGAACATGGAAGGGATAATGCCGGTGCCGTAATTGGGGCGTACGCAAAGAAGATTGCCTTTTCCGCCGGCAAGCTCTTCGTTTACCATCTTCAGCTGGTGATATACCATCCAATTTTCGTTTTCGAACGCATCGTTGACATACATGGCCGGATAGTCGACAGAAGCCTTTGAAATTTTGCGTTTTGGCGAAAAAAAAGGCTCCCGGCAGAGTCCGTCAGCGAACTGAAGCCAATCATTTTCGAGGCGCTCTTCTTCAAGTATATCGATACGGTTTTCCAGATCCTTCAGATATGGTGTTAAGTCCATCTTTTCGGTTTCCTTTACATCAGGATGACGATTGTCTTTTATGGCACAATGTGGTATACTAGTATTGCATATTGAGTATTGTTTGTCAAATATATCGGAAAGGCTTTTGCCATGCTGCGTGTAATGGATCTGAAAAAGAATTATGGCGCCCGCGAATCCGTGAAAGGTATTTCCTTTGACGCGCAAGTGCATGAGGTCGTCGGTCTTTTGGGACCCAACGGGGCGGGCAAATCCACCATCATGAGGATGCTGGCAGGCTATCTGGCCCCCACGGCGGGAGATATACAGCTTGGCGGTATGCGGATGGCGGAGAGGCCTCAGGATGTGAAGCGGTTGATTGGGTACTTGCCCGAGATACCGCCTTTGTATCCCTATTTGACGGTACTGGAACATCTTCAATTTGTTTGCTCGTTGCGCGATATCAGGCCGAAGGATACCCGAAACGAATGCGACAGAGTCTGCGCGATGCTCAATATTTCTCATGTATCGGAAAGAGCAATAGGCCATTTATCCAAAGGATACCGACAAAGAGTGGGCTTTGCCGCTGCGCTGATAGGTGATCCCAAACTGCTTATTCTTGATGAGCCGACCGTTGGGCTTGATCCTCAGCAGGTGATAGAAATACGGGGTTTGATCCAAACGCTGTCCGAAAATATGACGGTGCTGATCTCTTCACACATTCTATCGGAGATTTCCGGCATCTGTTCCAGGCTGTTATTCCTGTTTGACGGCAAACTGCTGGCGGATGGCGACATCAACACGATCACCGATTCATACCAAAAAAACCCGGTGACGACAGTATCCGTTCGCGGAGAACACGAAGTCACGATGCAAACCATGCTGGTATGCGCGCAGGAACAGAACATAGCCATTTTGGAGACGCATTCAGAAAACGAGCACACGCATTTTACGCTGGATGCGCCTAAAGAAACGCCGGTGCAGGAGATCGTGTTCCGCGCTTTTGCGCCAAAGTATCCGCGTTTGGTGCTTACACAGCTTCATACCCGGATACCGTCTTTGGAAGATATTTTCCTGGAAATAACGACCAACACCGCGCGCCCGGGAGAGGGGATGGACGCATGAAAGGCATTTTTCGCAAGGAATACGGACATTACTTCAAAACAATGACCGGATACGCGTTCATTGCCATGTATCTTGCTCTTTCGGGCGCCGTATTCACCCTGACCAATCTATTGGCCCGAAATGGCGATATCAAAAGCTATTTTTCCTTGTTTACAACGGCTTCAGTGCTTTTGTTTCCCATATTGACCATGGGTGTTTTCGCGGAAGAGCGCAAGCAGAAAACAGACGAACTGCTTTTCACGTCCCCGGTGACTTTGCGAGCCATTGTTCTTGGCAAATATATGGCGATGCTCGCTGTACTCTTGATCCCGATGGCTGTCACTTTCATATATCCGATCATTTTGCGCTTTTTCGGTGCCGGCGCGTTTATTGAGACGGCCGGGAACTACATCGGCCTTCTTCTTTTGTCGATGGCCTGTATTGCGATAGGCCAGTTCATTTCAACGCTTACTGAAAGTCAGTTTGTGTCGGCGATGGTCACCTATTCCATTTTCGCACTTCTCCTTTTTGCCGCTTCGGGAACAACCTTTACCAATCAGCCTGTACTTAGCGCTCTTCTTTCATTCCTTGCCATCGTGAAGCACTCTGAAGGGTTTTCTTACGGTGTTTTTGATCTGATGGAAGTCATATACTTTGT
>LSQX01018044.1_pt1 | contig 22169 bp, 25 predicted proteins | sample 654561 | NCBI WGS metagenome assembly LSQX01 (sample SAMN04489861, study PRJNA283612) | anaerobic digester metagenome | isolation source: 4 biogas reactors fed with cattle manure at either 37C or 55C with and... | place: Denmark: Kongens Lyngby | collected 2014
CAAGGGCTTGTGCAGGAAGCCCTAACTTAATATTGCTGCTTTCAAGCACATCTTTTAAACGCGCCGACGTCCATTTCCCCCACTGACTGAAAAAGAACGGCACGCCTGCTGCTTGGCATTGATCCCTCAAATTTCGCACCCAGGCGGGATTTAACGGCCTATCACCACCGCCGCAAATAATCCAATCCAACCGTTCAGGAAAACATGTCGGGCACGGCTTTCCAAACAACAACTGTCCATGATGGCCACACCGAGCCCCAGGTTCAAACATAGCCTTATTTATTTTGGGCTCAATATAAACTCGCAAATTCACCGGACCTAACATTGGCTCTATGGCCGCTCCTAAAATCGGCCAGCCAATGGAAACTTCTCGAAGCTTTAATAATTCAGGAATTCTCTTGTCTGCCGTTTCCTGGTTTTTCACCACTACAAGATGCCAAACATTTTGGATACAACTACCATGATTTAGATAATGATTCCCTTCCTCACCATAAAGAACAGGAATTATCCTCTCTGGATATTCTGTCAAAATAACAAACTTGTGCTGCTCAGCCGCCTTCATTATTTCGTAAATACTAACGATAAACCCGGCAGCAAAGGAAGGGTGAAACAAATCACCTTCTACCAACCATATCAAAGGTTTCCTGCTGCGGCAAGCCGGGCCTGCCCGGACGCCGCTCCGGCTGTTCCCTGCACGTAGTAAGAATAATTTTTATTTCTTGCTCGGTTGCCCCCAACCTTTCAAGCTGCTCCCGCAATTCCTCTTCAAAAGCCATTAAAAACAACCCCCTTTTATATTGTTTAACCGTGCGTCGGCTAATTTTGAAATACATCTCAAAATCACTTGAGATTGGCTATTTTAAAAATCATCTGCCTTACTCCCAAGCCAACTTATCTACAGTATTTTGCAAATCTTTATCGGTAGGCCGGGTATAACGAGATGTAGTATTTAAATTTGAATGGCCTGCAAGCATAGCCACGCGATCAATGGATTCTCCTGCGTCTATAAGAGATTTACAAAAAGTATGTCTCAACGAATGGGGTGTAACCCCCTCCAACCGCGCCAGCCTGGCATACTTGGCTAAAAGATGCTCCACCGCCCTTGCGGTTAAACCGCCTTTTTTCTGGCTCGTAAACAAAGGGCCATCGGCTCTTCCTCGCACTTTCAACCACGCTTCCAGGGCATTGCGAACCGTGGCATTTAACGGCACCGTCCGCACCTTCATCCCTTTACCCATAACAGTCAACCAACCACTACGCTCCCGCAGCACCATGTCCTCAACATCTAACGCGCACAGCTCAGATATCCTTAAACCCGTATGCAATAACAAAGTAACCAAGGCTATATCTCGAACCTTGCCCGAACTTCGAACCGCTTTCATCAAAGCCATTTGTTCCCGCCGATCTAGAGCCTTCGGCGCCGTCCGTTCCTGCTTAACAGATTTAATGCCAATAACGGGATTCTGATCGGCTAAGCCTTGGTTTGTAAGCCAGGAGAAAAACACCGATAAGGCTGCCAGTGCCCGGTTTATAGTTGCCGGCTTCTGCCCCCGGGTTATCAAATACCGCTTGAACTCGGCAACATGCAGGGAGCCGACCGCGTTAAAATCTTTAAGTTCTTCTCCTGTAGTTTCCACATACCATTTCATAAATTTTTTTAAGTCGCTTATATAGGATTTTATTGTATGAGGACTGGCGTCGCTTTCTTTTAAATAATCTATAAAACTTTGCATCCCATCACCCTTGTTGATATTTTCTTTTCATAACCAAAATTCCCTTCAAAGACACGCCGCCCTACTTATTTTTAAAAATAAGATTGCCGGGCATAAAGCCCGGCAATACTTTAAAAACTTTCTTTTTCCTCAATGTTTATACGCACCTTTGGCAGCTGCTCCCGGGCCACTTTCTCCACAGCGTCGCTTGCAACCTTAATGGCTTCCGGGTGAATAGCAGTATGCTGCTCATCATCGCTCAAGGGAACCCACCTCCTTAATTCCGCAGTTTCGCCTCAAGCGAATATTTGTAAAGAGGCAGCTCGGGCAGCTTGGCGGCAATATCAGTCAGGTATTCCCTGTTCCCAACCAAAAAAATCTGGTTGGCATCCAAGTTCAAATCTTCGCCGGCAAACTCCCGATTAGCGTGAACAAACCAGGCTCTCGCCCCGTTGCTCCACTCCACGATGTGCCCGTCCCCGCAGGCCTTCTCTTGCCTCATGCCGTAATGGGTGCGCTGCTGCACCTTCTCTACGGCCGCTTCCAGCGTATCGTAAAGCAACGGATCATCTTCTTCAACAATAGAACCGTCCAGCGCTTCTGGTGGCACCCGGTTGTTTTCAATGGCATCCACCAGGAGCTCATGCAGTTTTCTCATTTGCTCATGCGCCGGCTTCACTAAAGAATAGGAGCAAGACGCATCCCATATGTTAAGCCTCAATGTGCGCAGGAGCGCTTGGGGATCCCGCGTGGTATCCCCCTCTTCAGGATAAAAAGTGCAGTAATTATGAAATGCCCTGTTTGTTCTACAGCGGTATTTTACGTGTTTAAATAACAAATCTGGATCGGAATCGAACGGTATTCCGATCCCGATGTCCGTAAATGTCGCTGCCATCAGGGAAATAATAAACAGAATCATCGCCCGGTTACCAAAAGAAAGGGTATGCAATACGTCCCTAATGGTAACCGGCTCCGTTAATAAAAGCGTACCAAAACCATTTTTAACTTCCAAGTATCAAAAACTCCTTTCAAAATAAAATTAAAACTCAACCAATACCCTGTTTTAAATTAAAATCCCTTTAACGCACAAACCTCCTTTTCCGTAAACAGCGGATATAATAAAAACTGTCCGGAAAAACCGGACATACAAAAACACGAAGGGGACAGCCTGGCCTCCCCTTTTTTAAACTCCTTTTGAAAAAAATTGCTAACCTGCAATTCATCAAAGCATTGCAGGTTCGTCTATTCTTTTTACTTCAAAGCCCCATTTTTTATCAAGCCGGTATTTATTCATATACCGAAGGGCTTCACTCTCTTTTTTAAACTTTTTCACGTAATAAGAAGTAAAAACAGCATAACGATACCCGTAGCGCGTTAAACGGCAAAGATAATGACCCTTGTCGTTAATTAAAACGTAATAAAATGGATATCGCTGTTTTTCTCTTTTTTTCCTTTTTCTTTTCGGCAAGTATATATCCCGGCCATCAAAGCCAATTTCCAGCCAGTCCACATCTGACAGCACGGCCAGCGACAGTTCGGTAAAAAGTTCGGCAGAAGTTTTTGGATAACTACGTTCCACTTTATTTTGATAATGCTTTGCAATATACAAACGGTTGCCGTATTCAAGATAGTATTCTAGGGGTTTAGCATTTTTCATTCCATTGATAAACCACTTCTTAAATTCTCCCGGTTCAAACCTCCGATACCTGCTCTTAAAAAAGCTTCCTTTTTCGTACTCTTCCGCGAGAGCTCGTATTTCTTCTTCGCTAAAAATGTACCGTTTGGGAAACAGGTAATTCATTACCGACCAGGTTTTTTCACTAATCAATCTGCCTTGCGCATTATATTCAAAACAATTATTGCTACCATGCTGGCACAACGGAATAAACTTGCCGTCTAATAAAATAAACCGCCTGTCATAAAAAATTTCGTAACCCATGCAGGCCTCCTTTAAGATTTCTTTTTATAAAGCCAAGGAAATTCCCTCAAAAGTAAATCTTGCTTCAAGGGATTATCGCCGGCCATCTTCAAAGCGAGTTCAGATACCTTATCCTGGAGCTCAAATAGCGTCTCCTGCTCCATCAGGTCATCGTTCTTCCAGAGAAGTTTTTGTATTTCGAGCAAGTCATTAAAAAACCCGTCGTGCTTTGCGGCATCCTGGGCATCCTTTGACCCTTTCGCCACACATTTCACCTCCGTATTGTCACTGCGGACAAATATTATAAAAACACCCGGCAAACCAGCCAGGTTATATAAAACAAAGACTGATCCCGGGAAAAAACCCGGGAATTTTTTAAACCCAATCAGCGATCAAATCAGAATGATCGCGAAGGCTTTCCACCAGCTCAGCCTTTGCAGCATCGCCATAAAAGCCAAAACATTCGCTGATTTTTTCAAACTTCAAATGCCCACAACAGTCACAACGGATTACCCTCTCCAGTACAAAGCCGTAAACATTGCCGGACAAGTAATCGTTGTATACCGTTACTTCATTGTTAAGCATTTTTTCAGCGACACCCGACAGCACTTCAACTACATCCTCATATCTTGCACTGACAAGATTTTTCGAATCCCGCGCCGCAGGGATCTTGTGGTAATCGAAATCTACAACAATTTCTTCATCATCAATAGCAACAATTTTCCCGAAACCTTCACCGCCCGGCCCCTTGCCTTCATGCCCTCTCAGCCGGACATGCTCACCAAAGATGGGCTTCCTGTTGGTTTTACTTGAAAACAACTCCGATTCCAGGTAGCCGGTTTCGTTAATGAAACGCTCTTTGGGGCAATAAATCCACCCCACCCGGCCAGAATCCCATGGATCACTAAACGGACTGGTTTTCATGACAAGACCGGAATGGTCATAGAGATAAAGTGGCAATATTACTACTTTTCTTTCCAATCCCCGGAGCGTATTTTCAGCGTCGTGCTCTTCTGCTAGGTGATCAAAAAAATCTCTTTCCGTCTTATAATTATGTTCATCACCAAGTTTGTATCTCGGATGCCAGCAAATCATGGTGCCCAAGTTCTCAAACTCCCTGGGATTTCCGGCATTGACATCCTGAAGAACCCTTACCCTATATTGTTTATTCATGGATTCAAAAATTACGTTTTCCAAACTGCTTTCCTCCCGGTAATAAATTTAAAAAACCCCCGGTTTGCTTATCCGACATTTTTTAAAGGCCTTAGCAAGCTGTTTTTACTTTCTTACCCGCAGTTTTTAAAGCAAAAATGTCGGATAATCATTCTTATCCGACATTATTTAAACCCTTCAATACTGCCGGTTTAAAAACTTTACTTGCCGATAAAAACCAGCTTGAGCAAACTCAAACCGAGTATTTTAAGCCCCCTTCTTTTTTAAATCATTCAAAACCCGCCTATATTTTTCAATTTTCTCTTTATCTCTCGATCCCGGAGAAGGAATCCGCGAAATATCGCAGTTATGCTCCAAATCTTTTATCTTAATTTTAACGGCAAGAGGATTCTGCTTCACTCGCTTAATATAATCAGAATAAGACTCCTCATCCCGCCTGGTCAGCGCATCCAGCGCCGCTAAGACAACATCTGAAAAGCCCATATCCGATAAATCGTTAAGCGTAATTTCAGAATCCTCTATTACATCATGAAGAAGCGCCACTACTTTTTCTTCTGCAGTTTTCATCTGCAAAGCTAAATATACCGGATGCCAGATGTAAGTCTCTCCACCGCTGTCAACCTGCCCATCATGAGCTTTCCGGGCTATGTTTAACGCCTTGGCAATAGCTTCATTGGCGCCCAAATCACGCTTTTTAACAACAAAATTTTCTACAATGGAGTCTTCCAAAAACATATAACCCAGATCGCTCAAATCTTGCTCTACGCAAAATGCCAGCGTACCAGGCCCGGGCTTGCAGCCGTCCGGTTCATCCAAAACTGTCTTAATAGTAATCGTTACTTTTCCACGCATCTCCGCTTCATAACCCTTAAATTGACTGCAAAAGTTCTCAACCGTAGATTCTTCAAGAAACAAATATCCTTTCTTTTGTAAATCCTGCCTGATACGCGATAACAACGCTTCAGCAGTAAGATCCTCTCCCCAAGAAACCTCGATTTCCAAAAACAAGGTTATCGTGCCTTGCAACTCATAAACAGCCATACCATGCCTCCCTCAAAAGCTCTTTTCAACTTGAAGAATCTTTAAAATTATAGATCGGGGTGGCTATGTCAATAATTGTAACTGTTTCTGTAGTGTTTCCTATAATTTCATCCATGGGCTTATAGGCCATAGGAGCCTCATCAAGTGTTGTCAACCCTACGGTAGTCGTATAAACCCCGGCCATCGCCTTTTGAAACTCTTCCAGGGACAATTTTCTTTTACATTCCGCCCGGCTCATCACGCGGCCGGCGCCATGAGGCGCAGAGTAATTCCAGAAAGGATTCCCCTTACCTATGGCTATAAGGCTTCCATCTCTCATGTTAATAGGGATGATCACCTTTTCGCCGGCACGAGCGGATATTGCCCCTTTCCGCAAAATCATGTGCTTAATGTCAATATAATTATGAACCGTTGACCAGCTCTCCCGCACATGAAGGCCAGCCCTTTTAACGATAACCGACAGCATGGCCTTCCTGTTTAAGTCCGCATACCTGGCGACAATGGCCATGTCATGCAAATAGTCTTCGAAATCCCGGCCCTCCACGTAAGCCAATTCTTTCTTTACTTTGGTACAAGGCAGACTTTTTAGGGTCTGTTCTATCTCCCTTTCCCGGCCCTGGGCTTTTAGCTCTGTTATAATGCGCTGCTTTAGCTCGTTGTTGTCTTTCAACTTGCGGTAAGCCAGGTCTTGATAATATTCTGCTACCTGTTTCCCAAGGTGCCGGCTCCCGGAATGAACTAAAAGATACAAGAAGCCATCCATCCCCCTGGAAATTTCAATAAAATGATTGCCGCCCCCGCAAGTCCCAAGGCTTAATCTGGCCCTTTGAAGGTTAACTTGATTCTTACACTTTAAACTTGCCAGGTCGCGTTCAATCAATTTTACAAAAGGATGTTCCTTGTCTCTGGTGTTCATACCGCTGGGAATTTCTTCTTTGATAATCCTATCCACAAAACTCAAATCTACCTGTTCTTCCTCCAAAACATTAACCTCAACCCCACAGCTAATATCCACCCCTACCATGCTGGGCGATATCTTATCTTTGAGGGTCATTGTAGTGCCTATAACACACCCCTTGCCGCTGTGAGCATCGGGCATCATTCGAATACTGCAACCCTTATACTGTTCCTGGTTGCAAAGTTCAATGATTTGCGATTGCGCTTCAGGATCCAAAAAATCAGTAAACACAATCGCCTTGTTATATTTACCTCTTAAAACCTGCAATAACAATACCTCCTACTAATAAAAATTTAACTGCTTTTATAAGAAGCAGTTGGGTTAAAACATCCGGCACGAGCCAGATTAAATTAAAATAAAAAACTGAGCCGGAATTTCATTCCGGCCAATCTTCAGAATCCGAAGGGTAAGAATACACCTCAACGCCATCCTGATCAAAAATCCGAATATCATCTGTTACATGACAAAAATGATTTTGCCTGGCTATTTCTTCAACCTCTGAAACCAAGTCGTTAAAATTAAACGATATTCTTATTTCCGTTACAATACCGCCAAAGGCCAGGGTGGCCACATAAAACCGTTTATTAAATAATTTTTTAAAGAAGTTCAATGCGTTTAACAACCCCCTAACACTAATTATTCAATCCGGCGAGCCTATCAAGGAAAAAATCGCGTGTCCCTTCTGCGGAACAACCGCGCCTTTTCTTCGTTTTGACCACATAACATACGATTGCAGGCATCTAACCATTTTATCGTTCATGGATTCAGTCCAAATCAGGCTATTCTGTTTGGCCCATATCCACGCAAAAGTCTCCTTGTCGATCCGGGCTCTACCCCGCCTCCCCAATAAGTGACCGAGCTCGTGTAAGGCTACGGCATAAGTGATTTCTGATTTTATAGGGGAAATCTTTATGCGGCGCTCCCTATGATAAGCCCGACCGGGATAACCCTCTTTATAAACTATTTGAATGTTGCACTTTGCGGCAATATCCTCGATATGCCGCCTTAAAACCTCAATCTGCAAGCGCCTTACCCCTCTCAAAAAAATAAACAGCTTACCACATTCTTACTTAATTTTTTAACTCAAATGCTTTCCCACAACTTTACTTTAAACAAGAATGGCCCGAAAGCATCCATTGCCTTCTTACCAGCAATTCAGCCTCTTTTTTAAAAAATAATCTCCAGGCGATTGGCTTCCCGTTATTGTAAGTTTTGGCGTGAAAAAAATCTTTAAGAATTTTTCTCTTTTTTCTTTCCAGCTACCACAGTCATACAAGAACAAAGCCGCTCTGCAATATAAACGCCAAAATCAATACAGACATAATCAAAACCAATATAGATTTTTTTCTTCAAAGGGATATGAAACTTTATTATTTTAAATACCGGAACTCGAACCGATCAAAAGTATCCCTGGACCAATCGAACAAGCACGGATCGGTGTAGGTAAAAAATGGATTGCACTCTAAGAGAATCGCCTTGCTGACCCGCTCGTTGCCCCTCTGCCATACCTTATAAACAAAATCGACAACCACATTGTCTGCCGGCAAAAGCGTAGCGACCTCTTCACTCTTTAACCTGATTGCCCACTCAATCGCCCCGGCAAATTCTTCTATTTCGGGGTACACCGCATTTTGCAGGTAATTATACTGGGAAATGCCAGCAAGCTTCCGGTTTTTATAAAAACAGCGGAATTCTTGCCACGGCTGAATGTCAATCCATTCCCTGACAACGATGTGATTGGTATAGCCATTAGCACGGGCAAGCAGCAGATCCTCATAAATCCTCTCCGAATCGCACAGCAGGTCTACGGCCCTTTTCCCTGTTTCACAACGAAAACCTTCCCGGCAGCCTATCCAGGAGTCCTTTGGACTGCGACTGCCCAAACGGATAAAAATGCCCCGGGGGAAATGCCCCACATACCGGTCAACCGCATCCACAATGGCCTGCAAATGCACCTTATCAGCCTCTGTAGGCAGGTAAGCCTCATCGTTGTCCTCAAGCATCATAAAATTATGCTTGAGCAGCGCTTCAGACTGTTCCCTGGTTAAAGGAAAATGCACGGTCGCCACGGAATGATTGGCCAGCATCCGCGGCCAGTTTTCAATATAAGTAGGCTTTACTAATTCAAAATCAAAAACCAAATTGCACCTCCTGAATTTAATAATGGTTAATTAAAAACACCTTGAATTTTTCAAGGTTGTTTGATACCAATAAAGACACTGAGCCGGGATATTCCCGGCATTTTATAAAGGTTACTCTTTAAGAAGGGCCAAAACTATTTCCTCTATTTCCACAAAATCATTGAGGTCGTTAAAGCCGCAAAGCGTCCAGAACATTTCATCGTTTAACCTCCGGCAGTCCGCGCATATCAGGTACTTGCTCACGCAACCGCCGTTGCTTCTGTAGTCCTCAAACAGCTCGGGCACCTTTCTCCGGCAACAGGGACAAACCGGATAGGCTTCTATTTCCCTACGCAGTTCCTTTGCTAAGGAGCTTTCCAAAAGATTAATGCTTTCTGGAGCCTTGCGAATAGTCTCCTCGCAATTTTCAGCAAAACGCCAAAGTTTTTCAGAAGCCTTTCTTTTAATAATTTTAACGATAGCCGCTACTTTTTAGCCCCTTTCTTACGGGTACATTAAAAAAGGCGCATACTTTTCCCAACCCCAAATTACGGTGTAAACACTAGGCGTAACACCAATGCTTTCTAAGTGCTTGCACCGCCGGGCTACTTCTTCAGCTTCTTTTTTGCCTTCTTGACTCCAGGCCCAGGGCATGCTGTAGTGCTCCACTCTATGCTGTTTCCAGTAAACATACCCGTCGTTATCAATAGTCAAATTCTCGATACCGTGCAGCCACGGGCGCCGGTAACCTTCCGAGCCGGTAGCCTGAGCGTAAAGCTTCCTAAATTGCTCCCGATCGTTGTCCGACAACCCCTCCAGCCCGTAATTTATCGCCCGTTCAACCAGCGACAAGTGCCGAGGATCCAGTCGATCCCCATCATCTGTGGCCCTTAAAATCGCTACAGCCATCTCGCAAGCGTTAATCTTTAAAACCTCCTTTAAAAAAATATTTCCCCGGCAAGCGCAAAAAGCACCGGGATTCGCTAATGCCTGCTTATTTTTTAAGCAAAAAATAAAAATACGCTCAAATAATTTTGAGCTATTAATCACTTTAAAACATGACCCAGGCAATAAGCCCGGGTTATCTTAATTGGGAATAAGCCTTTTGCAAATCACAATTATTCTCATAAAGCGTATAAGCATTATATGTTATCGCCCCACAAATTCGACATACCTCTACCGTACTTTTTAACTCAACCTGCCTTATTTTTGAACCTTGCACTTCGCAAGGCTTTGAATCCAAGCATACTTTATAAGGAATTTTTTTTGTAACTGTCTTTATCGGCATATAATCTTTACATCTAGGACAATATTCTGTCCTTGGGGCCCAGCTATTAAAGCTATCTTTCATTAAAAAGATTGTTACAAAACCCAGACGAAAAATAATCATGTCTGACGGCTGCCATACTAGATCAACTCCGAAATCTTTTTCAAGCTGGACGAGAAAAAACAATGTTATTCACCTACGTTGCTATTTTTTTGTACAACTCAATCAGGCCGCCGTTCGGCAGTTTAACGGCAAGCATTTCCCGGGTTATATCCTTTACTTCAAATTGATCGATAGGGGCATGTTTCACCAACCCCACCATTTCCTCAAACTGCGAAATCAATACTCCATTGAAAAACATTTTTTCCACCGGCTCCATTAACAACAAACTTAAAAGCTGCTTCTTGGTTATCAGTTTAGAAATATCGGACTTTTCCTCATCGGGTTTATAGCCCGGTGACAAAGCCTTCATATCCTCAATAACTTCCGACTTGGGCAATACCGTAATCACGTCAACCAGCCTTTGAGTGCCCACAAGAAACGCCTTGGTGACTATAATCACATTAAGCGCTGCTTCCTGCAGGCTCAAGCTATCAACAGCATAACTTGCCCCCCTCGGTATAATTATGCCGGGGGCAAGTTCCTTCTCTTTTCGAAAAAAACATTTATAAATCTTCAAAAAATCCATCCTCCTAAAACTTTACTCGCTTAACTTGCACGCAAGTCCAAATTTGCAATCTCTATCGCACCCGTGAAAATATCGGAATAATTAAACGAGGCAACCTCTTCATAATACGGATGCTTAATTCTCAACGTAAACAGCGACGGATAGACGTTCAATAGCACAGCCTTCCGCTTTATTCTTTTCCGTCGTCCCAAATCAATAAAAACTTTTAGCTCCTCGCCGACGAGCGGCAAAAGTTTTTGCTTATAGACCAGCACATTCTCGTTTTTTAAAATGGCTAACACCTCCTTGGAAGTATTATTAAAAAAATCCCAAAACGCTCCAGTTCCGGTAAACTTGCACATACAAAAACAAAATGGCCGGGAAAACAATCCCGGCTTCAATTCATTAACCTTACAAGACAAGAATCTATCCCCAAAAGCTATCAGTTAGCCCGTATATCTCTTTAATTCCGTACCCCCGGCAGCCATCTATATGCATTTCAATATACTGCCTAGGTATAACCACAGGCTTTTCCAGTTCTATTCCCAAAAGGCCGCCGGCACCGTTCCAGCAATCGTACAAGCCGCAACTTGTACCTACAGGCAAAGTAAGATCCCGGGGATTTTCTACAAAGTCAATATATTCTCCCAAGGTTTTCCGAACAAAGAAGGCCAAAGCGTTCATGTGCGTTGTTACATTGATACACTCCCGATATACTGATCTTAAAAACTTGCTCCCGCTAAAATTTTGGTGCCTTATTGCCCGGTTCAAGTGCGCCTTGGTATATCCCTGCTGTTTAACCAGCCAAAAAATACCAGAATTGTTATCAATAGCTTCACCCGGCACGGCATTATACGCTGCAAAATTGTTAAGAGTAAAATCGTAATCGCCGTCACCGGCGTTTACAATTATGTTAATATTTACTGATTGATCAAGATAATGCTTATACGGGAAGATAAACAAAACATTGGAATAAATCCAATCCCATATAGCATCCTCATGAAGAGAATACTCTCCGTGACTGGCTTCATTCCAATTATCTTTGATTATCTTGATCAGCTCGTTCTCCATCTCGTCAGCCGCGCAAACGGATGCATCGACAAACACATTATAAAATTCTTCCCTCGGATTACGGGATTTTCCAATCTTTTTAATCGTATCAGAATCTAGTTCATCCCGATAATCCACCTGATACTCGCCCTGATAAGTGCCATCTTCAAGACGACGAAGGCAGGTATGCTCATCTACAATTTGCCTCAAAACTTCATCTATCTGTCTTTCAGTTAAAACTGTAGACCGCATAAGGTCCTCCTTGAATTTTATCTAAAAGCTAATCGTACTCAATGTTGCCGTATTCCTCATCCAGCTCGACAGGAACCGGCGCATGGCCGTCCGGCGATCCTACACCAAAAATAAAAAACCACGCAACAACCAATATTACCAAAGCCAAGATAATACCTAACAAACCTGCCAGAAAAAACCATATTTACCTCCCAACCATATCTATTAATTCCTGTTCGGTAATCACTTTAACCCCCAATCCTTTAGCTTTACGATTTTTAGTACTGCCGGAAAAAGGATCGTTAGTTACCAGGTAATCAGTTTTCTGGGTCACGGCAGTTCCAAAAATCCCGCCATTCTGCTCGATAAAAGCTTGAATGGCCGCTCGATTTTCAAACTGCTCCACCTTGCCGGTAACAACAATAACTTTCCCGGCCAATTTGCCCGTAAAAGTGCTGTTTTTATTCTCCCGGAAGCCCACATGCGACAACAGTTCATTTACCAGGCTCAAATTTTGCTTATCCCTGAAAAACTCATAAACTGAAGCCGCAAGTTTTTCTCCAAAACCTTCAACCTTTTGAAGCTGCTCCAAAGAAGCGAACATTATGGAGTTCAAATCATTATTAAAATGTTCGCACAGCGCCTTGGACGCAATGCGCCCTACGTATTTAATGCCAAGAGCATAAATGAACCTGTAAAGTTCCACACTCCTGGCCCGATCAATGCTCTCAACGAGATTATCAAAAGATTTCTCACCGAACCCCGGCAGTGCAACTATTTCATCTCTATACGTTGGAAGAAGAAAAATATCCGGCAAATCGCGGATAAATTCTTTTTCAACAAACTTCTCCAACGTCTGAGTCGAAAGCCCTTCAATGTTAAGGGCATCCCGGCTTACAAAATGTTTCAATCGCTGCACCAGCCTTGCCGGGCATTCTTCATTGGTACAAAACAATATTTCAACCTCTTCTGACCTTCGAAGCCTAGCCGGCTGCCCGCACTCCGGACAAATATCTGGAATAACACAATTGTCAGATCGAGTGTAATTTTCTCCCACCTGCGGGATAACCATATTGGCGTTATAAACGCCGATAGAATCACCAAGGCCCAACTGCAACTGCCTTAAAACGCTCACGTTGTGCAAGGTAGCCCTGGTTACCTTTTTCCCGTCTAAATCAACCTCCTCAAAAAAGGCTACGGGCGTAATTACCCCTGTCCGACCGGTCTGCCAGACAACTTCAAGCAAAGTAGTTTTTACCAGTTCATCATGCCATTTAAAGGCCAAGCTGTCCCTGGGATACTTTGAAGTAACCCCAAGACTTTCAGACACAGCCAAATCATCTATGGTTATAACCAGCCCATCTGTTGGAATATCCGAAGAGCTAAGAGCCTCCTCAAAAGATTTTACAACTGAAGCAATGCTATCCCTGTCCGCCATTACATGATCCACAACGTCAAAACCGAGCTGCTTAAGCCAAATTAAAACATCACTTTTCCGACTAAATTTTTCTTTCTCTAAAAACGGCACAGCCCGGAATGCAAAAAATTGTATATGTCGCTTGGCCGCAACAGCACAATCCAACTGACGGACACTGCCGGCAGCCAGGTTTCGCGGATTGCTGTACCGGCTTTCAGGAGACAAAGTTTGATTGATTTTTTTAAAATCAGAAAACCCTACTACTCCCTCACCGACTACAAACAAATCTTTTTTATAAGGTATAATTTGAGGCAGGTTCAATATAGCGATAGCATTATGAGTCACGTCTTCCCCTACCTCGCCGTCGCCCCGAGTAGACAACACCGCCAATTTGCCTTCAGCATACAAAGCCGCCAAGGTAAGGCCGTCCAGCTTAGGCGAAACTATCACAGGATACCACCCAACAAACTTCCGCAGCCTATCAATCTCTTTTGTCTTGTCCAACGAATACAAGGGGATCCTGTGCGTCACCTTAGCCAGCCTGCTTACTACAGGACTCCCTACCTTTTGCGTGGGACTGTTGGCTAACCTAAACCCGGTTTCTTCTTCGAGCCGTTTCAACTCATCAAGCAAATCATCATATTGACGATCGTTCATTATTTCCTTGCCCTGCATGTAGTAAGCATGACAGGCTTCATTTAAAATCCGGGTCAGCCCTTTAACCCTGATAACATCGGCCTTTTCCGCAAACAAAGATAACTGTTCGATTTCCTTTAAACCTCCTTAAAAAAAATTACCAGGCCAACAATTCTTCAGGCTTAAAAATGCTTTCCACAATGAGCCGCATAGAGCGATACACCTTATCAGCCCATTTTGGATCAGTCGCATAATTCTTACCAATGGCTTTTACATCATCCCCGTTAAAGTAACGGCCTTCTCGAGACAAATAATCTCTTTTTAAAATGCTTGCCGCAAAAAATATACTATCCGCGTAATCCTCAAAAGACAAAGCACACTTATAAGGGTTAAAATCATAGGCACCTAACCCAAATAAGTTGTTTTTATCTTTAGCAATACGAGAACCACCGCCCGCACTTTCCAAAAAAGCAACGGCTGCCAGCACCAGCCCATTAACCCCAAAATCCTTTTCAGCCTTCCAAAAGGCAAAACCGGTTCCTTTAAGCCCATCAACCCCAAGGTTATCCCAGGCTTCTTCGTACATATCCGCTGTAAAGCCCGATCGAGACATCACCGGGCCCTTTTGATTTAGAGACATCAAATAACTTCGGCGAACATTTTTCAAAATCGCATCTGCCTCGCTGAGCCGATCTTCCAGTGCATCTACGGATGCGTTTAATGCCTCGATTTCTTTCAACAACATCTGCTCGCGCATCCTATAATCTGTAATCACTTCCACAAGCCAGATTGAAAAAACAAGCAGTATCGTCGTGGTCAAAGCATAAATTAGCCTCACGAATAAACCGCTCCTTTCAAATTTTGAAATTACATAAAAACACCCGAAGAAATATTCGGGTTGTTGCTAAAAACATCTTAAAAAATAAATGAGCCAGGGGTATGCCCCCCGGCAAAAATTATTGTTGCATCTTGATAGGAAGGACCAGATAAAGGTACTCGCTGTCTCCCTGGGGACGCATAATTACAGGGCTAACGCTTCCGTTAAACTCAAGTTCAAACTTTTCGTTGTCGAAAATTTTTAGAACTTCTAAAACAAACCGGGAATTAAGATACACTTCAACATCTTCCCCGGTTTTTTCAACCTCAACACTTTCCTGCATGGCTCCGATTTCTGAATTTACGCTTACCTCTAACTGAGCATTACGAATAACAAACTTTATTGCCTGATTGTTGCCTTCGGCTAACAAATTCGCACGCCCCACAATTTCCTCTAAACTTTTACGGGACGCAATAACTTTGCTTTTATTGGCAGAAGGTATAACACCGGTAACATCCGGAAACTTCTCTACTAAAGTATTAGCAACAAAAGTAAGCTTACTTGTTTTGAATACAACTTGATTACCATGAGGAAATACTTCAACGATTTCCTCATTACTATCTCCAATGATGCGAATCAATTCTTTTAATGATTTTGCTGGGATCAATAAAAAAGATTTTTCATAACCCCAGCGTTTGTTCATCTTCTTTAACACCAAACGATAAGTATCTGATGCAATAAGCTTCATTGCATCCTGTTCAAAGGAAAACAAAACCCCGGTGAAAGCCGGGCGATCGTTGTTCGTCGATGTAGCAAAAACAACTTGCTTGATTAATGACTTTAATTCTGCCTCGGTTAGTTTCAATGTATCTTTCTCAGACTCCCGATTAGATAATTCGGGATAATTAGACGGATCTGAACAAGATAACTTAAACTTGGCTGAGCCACAGGTTATAGTAAGTTGCCCCTGGTTTATTCGTAACTTAACCTGTTTTTCAGATAAGCTATTAACAATACCAACCACTCTCGGCGGTATTAATGCTTTGACGTTATTAAATTCACTATCAAATGGAACCTGGGCTAAAACATCTATCTCCAGGTTCGTGGCCCGAACGCGAAGCTCCGATCCGGTGCTTTCAAAATAAATATTTGTCAACACCGGAAGAGAAGTGGTGTTCGGAACAGCAACTTCCACCGTTTTTAAAAGGCGACATAACACTTCTCTTTCAATTGTAAATTCCAAAAACAAAACCTCCTTTAAAAATTAAAAATAAAAAATAGTAACGACTTTACTTCAACAAAACGTCTACAAAAACTGAAAAATAAACTAGCTGCTCACTCCTTTCCTAAAATGAGCTTTTTTTTAAAAAAATTCAGCGCTTTTGCGCTGAAAGTTCATACAACCCTGAAAACAAAATTTCAGGCATTAAAAAAAGTAAAATATAAATGTGCCGGGAAAAATCCCGGCTTAATTAGAATAAAGTTTGAGCAGCTGCTTCTTCATCTTCAATGTTTTCCATCAAGGCCATCGCCTGCTGCATGGCTATATCAATAGCCGAGCTTGCCCGTAAAGCCTTGAACTGCAGCATTTCTTCGTACTCTTTTACTAAACCCTGCAGGGCTTTTACCCTATTAACAAAACCCTGGACTGTTTTACTTCTCATGTTGCCCCCTCTTTCAAGAGCTTTTTTCATCTCTTTAATGAGGGCCTCACTCTCTGATTCCACTTGGTCTTCCAGCGAAATGCTAACCATCTCGCGCTGTTCAGAGAGGTTAACCACGGGCACCGTCCAGGCTTGCGACTTAAAGCTGGTGATGCTGTAATCATTTAATGACCTGATAAAATTTTTTACAGCATCAACTGTTTCATGATACTCCTGAGGAATAAACAAAACCCCACCAGATGGCCGAACACTAATCGGGTAGCAATCGGCCAAAATATTTTTTATAATATTACGCAGGTGATTGCTATCATAATGCCGTTTGTTTACGTCAAATTCCCTAATAACCTTATCAATTTGCCGCCGTTCAAATTCTGAAAGCTCTTCTAAACAATCCATTTCAAAAATGTCACCATCTTCGCCCGTCAACTTGAAAGAAACAATAGGTTTATATGAAAGCCTTTTGTTCTTAGAATCGACTATCTCTCTTACCAATTGCCGAACCAACTCTTTTTCATCCATCTTGACTTCCCGAACTAACAAATTCAAATACTGCTTATTTTTCTCGTCTAACGGGTGGCGCTTCACTTCCGCCACCCATGTTGAACGGCGGAAAGCATCACGGTTATTGATTGGTCTGGGCAAATACCCGGAGCTTATGCCGTGTTCGCTGAAAAGCGCCGTCAGCTGCTCCCTGGTAATCCGCGAATCTGTTAAGCTGTACCATAAAAGTTCACCCATAAATTCTACTTTATTACCAGTGAGATTCTCAACCGCCACTAAGTTTTCAGTGAGCATTTAACAACCTCCTTGAAAAATATAACAATAGGCCCGATTACTCGGGCCCATCAATTTAGTACACTTCCTGGAATACGCTGCCGGCTACATTCACAACTTCATCTAGATCGGGTTTAGTTAAGTCGTGAATCAGCCAGGCCCGATCCGACCACAAATTCATCTGCGGCGGCATACGGCTGGCTATCACAACTGACCAGCAACGAAATTTTTTGGTCGTCTTCACGGCCAAAAAATTTTTTAAAAAATCCTCAGCGAGAAGGCATTCGCCATCAGTAATCATAACAATATCCGCCTTCTCAAAATCTGAGGTCTCTATTAACTCTACCGCCTCCGTAAGAGGCGGTTCATACGCCGTACCCCCGGACGCCCCTACGGTAGCCATGTCTATCAGCTTCCGGGGATCTTTCTCTCCTGGAGCAAAAGCCACACGGTGAACAATGGCGGCATTAAAAAAGATAAAAGCAGCCCGCCGCTTTTGCCGTAAAGCCGTATCCAAAAGCCCCATGAGCACGGCAATTGCCCAGTTCAGCTTGGTTCCATTCATTGAATACGAAACATCAACCAAACCAACGATGGGCCCCCGGCCTTGAGACTCATTTTTAATAAGCTCGTACTGTAGAAGTTGTCTTTCGCTCATCTTGCGAAAGAAAACTTTTTTCAGTAGCGGGTGCTTTAAAGCAACCAACTCGGAAGGCAAGACGTTTTCCAAATTGGCCCCTATGGTTATACCATGAAGCTCGTCCCGGATTTTTTTCAGCTTCTCTTTTTGCTTAGCCCGGGCCAGGTTGCGCATCCGGCCGACAAGATCGGCCAAATACTTTAGCCGATATTCAGTTAATCTTTCGATTAACTGAAGGCTTTCGCCGATAGGCATTCTGGCTAAATCAGCAGGCTCAAGCCCCCAGCTATTTAATACCTGAAGGGCTTCTTCTACCTTCTGATTGCCAGCCTCAACAGCCAGCTTCATAGCCCTGCGAACATCTCTGGCGGCGCCCTGCAACTGCTGTTCAGCCTGGTCGGCCAGTTGCTCTGCAAGCTCCTGGTTGCCTTCCTGCTCCGCTTCATGGGATTGGTTGGCAAGATCTGTAGCTTTTTTTAACTCCGGGCGAGAATTAAGCTCCTGTAAAAATTTCTGAACCGTATTTAGGGTGGAAATGGCGGAGGACAGTTCATCCAGCATTGTATATATCCGCGCCTTTTCCGTTTCGGTGTCCTCCAACATTTTTTCCACAAACCGCCGGTTGACTTTGCAAGAAGGTTTAATCATCTCTTCCGGCCGCAAAGTCGGCAGCGATTTATAAAAAACACCCCATACGTCATTCATCAGCTCCGGGAAATGAGCAAGATGACTACCGCTCTTTTCCAATTCTTTCAACTTGGAGCTTTCATCGCGCAAATTGTTAAACAATCGCTTGTCGTACGAATCCAGCTCCAGGTTGTGAGCTTCATTAAAGAATTCGCTGAAAATACTATTAGAGGAATTAAAAAAAGAAGCCTCCATTGAATCTAAATCCCAAGACACTTGGAAATGACCTCCTTATGCCACTCGGCAACCTGGGCAAGAATTTTATCGATTAAGAATATATCTTTGCCCTTTGCCTGAGCCTCAGAACGAATCATCTCCAACTCTCTGCCTATCTTTTTGAGCTTGGCTACCGCTTCCGTGCCCACCTTGGTACTTTCTTCATCGGGGGCATTTACCGCGGCCTGCCAAATCTCCATGGCCGCATCTTGAATTTCTCGCGCTTGCAATAAGTACGGATTGCACATCTCTAAAAGCTTCTGTTTTATCTGTAAAACTTGATTGGGCTCTTGCCACAACGCGGGAACCAAGATATCCAGATCGTCTTCAGTGGCGCTTGAACGACCATTCAAATAAGCGTTAGCACGAATAATACTCAAACACTGGCGCCACCGCCGATCGGACACGGCAATATTAAGACCAGATATTTTCCCCCTAAATTCGATCAAATAGGGGATGATGGCCGCTACATCAACTGCGGCCGCCTCGGCCTGGGCTTGTTCCAACTCGCTTTCTGTCAAAGTAGTTCTAGGCTGTCCATTGCGAGAAAGCATTAATAAACGCTCCATGTTTTGCGGATTTTTGATATAACTTACAATATACCGCAACATGAAACGGTCCCAAAGTGCGCCCAACTCCTCTTGACTCTCCGGAAGTTCATTGCTGGCGCCGACCGCCATTTGAAGCGGTACTCGCAACGGCTGCCCGTCATTGAAAAACAACCGCTCATTTAAAACAGTGAGCATACTGTTCAGCACCGCGCTATTGCATTTAAAAATTTCATCTATAAATGCAATAGTTGCTTCGGGCAATTTGCCAGCCGTAACTCGCCGATAGCTGTCCTGTTCCAACCCTTTTAAAGAGATTGGCCCAAACAGCTCCTCAGGAGTGCTCGTGCGAGCCAAAAGCCAACGAAAATAAAAACCACCGATGCGGCTACACAGCTCCTCAGTCATTTCCGACTTCGCCGTTCCTGGAGGCCCCAACAAAAGCACATGCTGACGGGCCAATAGGCCAACCAGCAAACCCCTAATTTCGGACTCCCGTTCCAAAAACATTCCCTGCATTTCTGACTCAATCGCTAACAGCTTCGCTCTAACCACTTTGCACCTCCATGCAAATTAAATTAAAAACACCTGGAAATAATTCCAGATTTGGAAAAACTAAAAACTGTGCCGGGAAATTTCCCGGCCTTTTAAAAAAGATTAATGAGGCTCCTTACGAATGACTTCCCGTAACCGCATAAGACGGCTCACAAATTCTTGCTCGGTCAACACCGTCTTACGCGAATCGCTTTTCTCAATGCTGTGAGTTAAAACCGTATTACCAGTCGCCAACAAGGCCTTCCGAAACGTCTGATTTTTTACCAGCTCATTATAAGCCTTGTCCAATAATTTTTGGTATTCCTCATCTACATTCGCAACGGCATAATCTACTTTACCTGCTACCCCGTTGCCAAACGCGAAGCCAATCTTGGCGGCAAGCCCGCTTCAAGAATGCCCTGCTGGGCCTTCTCAATATCGTAGCTTACTCGCCTGTAAGTAACCATATCGTCATCCCACAAAACATAGCACGCCCGGGGATCGCCATCACGAGGCTGGCCAACGCTACCCACATTAATCAGATACTTGCTCATTGACCCCATAAATAAAGTGGTCGGCTCAAGCACCTGCACGTAGCCGTTAGCCGACCGGTAAATAACCGGGACGTGAGTATGACCAATAAAACAAACCTGTAAAAATTGTTTTTCAAACGACCGGGTAGCATCGTGTATTCCTTCAACATAACTGAAAGGATCAACCATGCTACCGTGAACCATATGAGCCCCGTTGCTTTCTTTGAAGATCGGAAGGCGTGCCAGGTAAATCTTATGCTCTAACGTCAGCACGGTTTTTGAGTGATAGATTGCATCTTTAGCCGATTCGTTAAACCTATCAAGGTAACGGTTATCAGGGTCAATAACCGCATGATCATGGTTGCCCCGCACTGCGATAGCGTTTAATTTGATAAGCGCTTCAATACACTCTCCGGGTTCAGCTCCGTAACCTACAATGTCACCCAGGATCAGATAGTCCCGCACTCCATAACTTTCAGCATCTTCTATCACCGCCTGCAAGGCGGGCAGGTTACCGTGAATGTCAGACATAACCGCAATCATGGAACTCCCCTCTATTTCATGAAAATTACCTTTCTGTCCCTCTGCAACCGCAGCTTTTGCCGTTTTTCACAAAGCCCAATCAAAACGGCCAAAAGGAACATTGCCAGCAAAAAAGCCAACTCGATCAAATTTCACCTGCCTTTTTTATAATCAAGCAAACAAGGCTTGCTGCTGTTGCCCGCTGGGAATCCTGGAGTACAGCGATTTAAAACCGAGCTTCTTGAGCGCCGCTTCGTAACGGTCACGATCAATTCTGAAACCGACATCCTCCAGAGATACTTCCTCCAGCGGAACAGAACAGTCAAGCTTGACCAGCTTTTTGCTTAATAAAGCCGCCATTTTGCCCACCAGATCATCTTTAGCCTGGGGCACAGCAAGCAAACGATCAAGATGAGACAGGCCGATCTTCAAAGACTTAAAAGTTTTTACCTGCTCATCAATATCCATTGCCTCCAGGGTGCTATACAGAGATTCAACGGAACCAAACACCTGCACCAACTGAATAGCCGTTTTCTCCCCGATTCCGTACACCCCGGGAATGTTATCGCTTTTATCTCCCATAAGAGCTTTCACGTCTGAAAGCTGCCCGGGACACAAACCGTAAAGCCGCTGAACAATATCCGGCGTCAACTCAAATACATTGTCCGGAATGTTTGCGCTCTGGCGATTAATCCCAACAGACGCACATAAATCCTGGTGTTTCTTCGTAATCAGCCACATGGTAGTCTGTTGAGAAACCAACTGCAGCAAATCTTGATCCTTAGAATAAATCTTCACCGGCACCTGGTCCTCAAACTTTTTCGCCAAAGTAGCAATTACATCGTTCGCTTCGTAACCTTCAACCCTATACTGCGCTATGCCCAGCTCGCTCAGAAGCCTTTGCATTAACCCAAACTGGCTTCTTAATTCAGGCAAAGTAAAAGCCCTTTTGGACTTGTAGCCCGGGTACAACTTTTTACGAAAAGTTTCTTCCCGATCTACATCCCAGGCCACCGCCAGGTATTCCGGCTGCACCTTTTCCAC
>LSQX01085582.1_pt1 | contig 22167 bp, 26 predicted proteins | sample 654561 | NCBI WGS metagenome assembly LSQX01 (sample SAMN04489861, study PRJNA283612) | anaerobic digester metagenome | isolation source: 4 biogas reactors fed with cattle manure at either 37C or 55C with and... | place: Denmark: Kongens Lyngby | collected 2014
GGGACATAGTCCCTCTGCTATAACATTCCGTATTCTCAGTCAAACTGACCATTGAGAAACCAATTCCGCTATGCCAGAAATATACAAGGCTCAGTTTGATTCTCTACCGGCTGGGGTAATTATCCTTGTGTAAAAGACTTGGCAGTGTCATTCCATAGACAAAGGGAGGTGTTCGTATGTCCACCCGGCGAAGAGGATTTGCTTCTATGGACCCGGATAAGCAAAGAGAGATTGCCCGCAAAGGAGGGCGTGCCGCACATAAGAAGGGCACGGCTCACGAATGGAGCAGTGAGGAGGCCCGTATTGCCGGTCGCAAGGGCGGCGAGGCTAGTCACGGCGGAGGACGCAGAAAAAAACCTCAGCCCTGACCTGCAGGTTTCCTGAAATAGCGCGTCATAGATAAAATCCAAAACAAAGTGATATGCTACTTTCGCATATCTCTCAGACGGCGGTTGATTTATACATCGACCGCCGTCTGGCTATTTTATGCCCTCGATGCTTAAGCCGAGCGCGTTCAGTTCTGCGGTATATGTGACAAATATATCTATATATTTTCATGTGACTGATGCAAGTTTTTTGGAGGCGGGTGTATAATACGTCTGTGTGAGCGGATTTGATTATCTAGCGAGATAAGAGGTGTTTGCTCAGGTGATGTTAACCCAAATCGATTCCCCGAACCATAGTATAGGAGGCGATATGACACGCAATGCAATGGATATGCTGAGGATTAGCTTATGCGCTATCGTCCTGTGCGCGTGCTTTACCTGCACCGGCTGCGCTGATGAGACTGATAATATGCTCAGCAAAAAAGGAGCCAGGCGCGGTCATCTGGCCGGAGCCAAGCTGGCACGAGCCAACCTGATACGCGCAAATCTTGCGAAGGAAGACCTCTCCGGATCCGACCTTACCAGGGCCATATTAAGCGGTGCGAACCTGACAGGAGCATGCTTGAAAAACGTAAAGTCTGATGATGCCAATTTCGGACCGGTCAAGGTTTCCAAAGACCAATGGCGCGGCTGGCAAGGCGCCGATCTGCAGGGGGCTGACCTGACCAAAGCTAAACTGATGAATGTGTATATGCTTGGAGCGAACCTCAGAGGCGCGAAGTTAGATGGGGCTGATCTAAGAAATGCGAGCCTGCAGGGTGAAGATTTCAGATTGGACGGTGGCTTCTTTATGTCGGGAGCGGACTGCCAGGGCGCTAGCTTTCGCAATGCCGACCTTAGAGGCGCTCTGCTCGGGGACAATCTGACAGATGTTGATCTCACTAACGCCGATCTGCGCGGCGCGAAGTTGGCCGGTGTTGTCAAAGGTGCCATCTTTCGCAATGCCGACTTGCGAGGGGCAGACCTATCTGGTGTTGGTTTTTTAGGCGACGCCAAACTTGATGATGTTGTCGTGGATGCGACAACAAAGTGGCCCGAAGATTTCGAGCCTAAGCTAAAGCCGGATTTACAATCTCATCCGAAATAGAATCCCGGGTTGTTGCCGCAGAGCTTTATATGCTTATGTGCTGTGGTCTGAGATAAACTCTTGCGAAGATGTCTGCGTCGATTGCGTCAGGAGCCATTCGAGCTACGGGAGTGGACAACGATGAATATAGGGCCGCATATTTTCGGCATATCTGCTGGTGAAGTCTTGCTTCCGGCATGGCTTCTGTTGAGCCTGCTCTTACAGGTTTTCCTTAAGCGGAGCAGATTCATCCTGCTTGCCCGCAGTGCAGTCATTGGGATATCTGCGTACACCCTCTTCTGGCTCGGCTTGTTCATGATTTCCCGGTGTAAAGGAGTGCAGGCGACGACCACCAGCGCCGCTCTATTGCTCGTTGGCCATGCCGGCCTGTTCGGATGGGCTGTATCTCCAAACGGGTCACGGTTTCTATATGCGCCGTTGGGAATACTGACTAGATACTGGCCATCTTCTATGCCTATGTCCGGCGCGGTCTCAGAGAAGCAAGTGTTCTGGGATAGATCGTCGTGGATCATAGCCGCAGTTGTTGTCGCTTTGGATGTAGCTATTATGCTCAACATTCGAATAATTCTTGTGGGGAGGCTTTGATGGAGCATGCGATCCAAGTATCTGCATATCGGGATTTTACGTTGTATCGGGAAACCCTTTCCCTAAACAACAAAACAAATTAGGGAGGTACTTTTATGCTTAGAACATTGAATGCGATGGCTGTTGGGTTGGTTGTCGCCATCACTATGATTTTCTTATTGCCGAGACCAATGGTCTATTGGAAGGACTACCTCGGAGTTGCGGTTGGCGCTGCCATCGCTGGTTTGATGCTTCGGTCTCGGCAATGGCTGTTCGGCGCGCTTGTTGGCGTTATGTATGGTGGATTCATGGCAGCTTGCATTTCGTGGGTTTTTGCCTCGTTCAAACGTAGCTGCGGGATACAGCTAAACTACCATGATTATCTTGTAGTTGCAGCACATACTCTTGGCTGTGCAATCGTAGGCGCCGCGGCGGCGGAAGCTGCCCCAAAGGTGCGCTCAATGCTTCGTCGGTGACACAGTCATTCTGTATTTCGGGATTTGAAGGTGGATTTGTCGCCATATTGGTTGCGAACCTGTTTGCGGCTTGTCTGTTCGTTTCTTGGAAGTGGTTTTGTATGATCTAAGCATACCTGCAAACCCTGAAACACACACCTGGCAAAAGGCCAAAAATAATCTCCGCATCAATTTGACACTACTCTTCAGGCACGGTAGTTTGACATCGTTTTAACTTTTATCTACAATATGCCGGGTCGCATGGAGGACCCCAATTGTGATATTGACAGTTACTCCCAACGCATCCATAGATAAAACATACGTTGTTGATGGGTTTGGCATCGATCGAATACATCGCCCTTCGACGATCACCAGCAGCCCGGGCGGCAAGGGGATCAATGTCCTTCGGGTGTTTCAGGAATTGGGCGGCAGCGGCTGTGCGACGGGTTTCATTGGCGGCAGAGTTGGCGATACCATTACCGAGGGACTGGACGCTTTGGGAATCGAACATCGTATGGTGCGTGTAAACAAGGAGTCCAGGCTGTGCATAAAAGTACTGGACCCTTCGAGCGGCACCCAGACTGAGCTAAACGAAACCGGGCCGGATATCGACGCACACGAAGTTGAATTGCTCAGCAAGCGGATCGAAAGTATGCTGAATGGAGTAGACTGGCTGGTCTTGTCCGGCAATGTGCCGCCGGGTGTGCCGGTATCGTTTTATGGGGATATGATCAGGCTGGCTAAGTCCAGAGGCGTAAAAACCGTGCTCGATGCCAGCGACGAACAGCTTATAGAGGGCGTTGCAGCAGGGCCGTTTATGGTCAAGCCGAATGTTCACGAGCTATCGCATCTTGCCGATCAGGAATTGGTTACGATAGAGGAAATCTGCAGCGCGGCAAAAAGCCTCAAACAGTATGGAATTAATATCGTCTCAGTTACCGTAGGTAGAAGTGGAGCTATGGTGACCGACGGAACGCACGCATGGCAGGCTACGCCTCCGCAAATTGACTTCGCCAGCGCAGTCGGGTCGGGCGATTCTTTTGTTGCAGGGTTCCTGTATGAATTGTCTTCGGGAGGGACCCTGGCCGATGCGTTGGCTCTTGGGACAGCGGCGGGCGCAGCAAATGCTACAACTTATGATGCCGGCTCATGCTCAAAAAGTAGTATAATGGATATTAGACGAGGAGTAGTCCTCAGCGATTTGTTCTGATTCCTGGAGCAAGAATATGCTTTCCCTGCCAAATGGACCTGAATTAGTATTTATAGTGGCTCTTGCGCTAATCATATTTGGGCCTAAAAGACTGCCGGAAATAGGAAAATCATTAGGGCAGGGGCTTCGCGAACTGCGCAAAGCCTCCAAAGAGATTACTGACGTATTCGATTTTCAGGAAAATTTCAACTTGGACGACGATGACGACGATAGCAATGTCAGCTCCAGCTCCGGCACGGATTTGAGCGATTTTACGCCTGATGACGAGCCGCAAGCTGATGTGCAATCAGATACACCAAAGGAGAATGATCAAGATGTTCCCGATAGCGTGGGTACCTAATGGACCGGAGTTGATTGTTGTACTCGTGATTATTATGCTTCTGTTTGGAGTGAAGAAACTTCCGGAGATAGGCAAATCTATGGCAGAGGGCATTCACGAGTTCAAAAAAGCCGGACGCGAGCTTAAAAAAGCCGAAGAAGATGAAGAATCCAAAGCAGAAACCGAAACCGTCTCCAAGAATGATTGAAGCGGCGTAAGCGATAATGCTGTTATGTATTGACCCAAATGAGCCGATCTGATAATATTACATGGTTTGGCCACGGTCAGGAGTGAACATTTAGATATGAGCACGTTTTTAATTGTACTTCAAATCGTCAGCGCCCTTGCACTGATTGGCATTGTAATGTCACAGGCCACCAAGAGCGAAGGGTTGTCGGGCACTATCGGAGGCAAGGCTGAGTCCGCGTTTCAGGGCAAACCCGGATTCGAGGAGAAGCTGAGCGAGATCACGAAGTGGGCGGCTGTGTTCTTTATAGTAACGAGCGCCCTTGTTGCCTACTTGGTGAAATGACAAGCTGATAAATCTGATTTAACGAAACAACCTGCGTTTCTGAGGATTCGCGGGTGTTTTGTTGTACGAGGGCTCAGGCAGCTTTTTTCTCTGCCTGCGCTTCATAGTGAGGGCAGTCTGTGCAATCGGTTAGCTCGCAGTCGAAGCAGTGACCAAGGGGAGCCTCCTTCGCTGTAGCAAACAAATACACATACAGCGTTACAGACCCCAAAATCCACAATATTGCCAGACCAATCCACATATCATAGCCCTCCAACCAACATTATCGGTAGATAAAGCCGCCTTCATCAGAAGATGAATTGCAACCAAACGAAGGTTTCCTCAAAAAAATATTTTCTGTTATCTGCATTTGACACTTGTTTAAGATGGGCTTGCAGCCTATAATTGAATATAGCAGTTTTGCACACAACCACGCCTATGAAGGAGGCTTGATATGGAGCAACGCCAGTTTTTGTTAGCTCAGAGCGATATTCCGACCGAATGGTACAATATCGCAGCGGATCTTGGGGAACCGCCGCCCCCGCCATTACATCCTGTTACGCAGCAGCCTTGCAAACCGGAAGATTTGGCGCCCATTTTTCCGATGGGCGTGCTCGAACAGGAAATGAGCACCGAAAGATGGATCAAAATCCCCGAACCGGTTTTGGAGAAACTGGCGCTGTGGCGACCTAGTCCTTTGTACCGGGCCACCGGTTTGGAAAAGGCTCTCGGCACACCCGCCAAAATCTTCTACAAATATGAAGGAACCAGCCCGGCGGGAAGCCATAAGCTCAACACAGCGATTGCGCAGGCTTATTACAACAAGCTGCAGGGAACCACTCGCATTGCCACCGAAACCGGGGCAGGGCAGTGGGGAGCCGCGCTGTCAATCGCCTGTAGCTTCTTTGGGATCGGTTGCACGGTTTATATGGTTAAGTGCAGCTATCACCAGAAGCCCTACAGAAGATCAATGATGCACACGTTCGGCGCCGAAGTGCATCCCAGCCCAAGTGATGCGACCGAGTTTGGCAGGAAAGTGCTTGCCAGTGATCCGGAGTGTCCGGGCAGCCTCGGTATGGCGATTAGCGAAGCTATCGAAGATACGCTTGCTCACGATGACGTAAAGTACTCCCTGGGCAGCGTTCTCAATCACGTCATTCTGCATCAGACGGTAATTGGCCTTGAAGCCAAGAAGCAGTTGGAAATGGCCGGAGTCTATCCGGACGTTGTCATTGGCTGCGTTGGCGGCGGAAGCAACTTTGGCGGGATCATAATGCCGTTTATGGCAGATAAGATTGCCGGCAAGAACGTTCGCGCGGTAGCCGTTGAGCCAAAAGCGTGTCCCACTTTGACATCGGGCGCGTACAAATACGACTACGGCGATACGGCGCAGATGACGCCGCTTCTCAAGATGCACTCGCTGGGACCTGACTTTATCCCTCCGGCGATTCATGCCGGCGGTCTGCGCTACCACGGAATGGCTCCGCTTGTGAGCTTGATTGTTGAAAAGGGTTGGTGCGAGGCGGTGGCTCTCGATCAGATGGACATCTTTGAAGCCGCTCTGACCTTTGCTCGCTCGGAAGGCATCGTCGTCGCCCCGGAATCCGCGCACGCGATTCTGCAGGCAATTAACGAAGCCAAGCAAGCCAAAGAAGAAGGCAAGGAAAGAGTTATTCTCTTTAACCTCAGCGGCCACGGATTCCTCGATCTGGGCGCTTACGATTCCTACTTTGCCGACAAACTCTGCAGCACTGCCTAGCAGGTAAGACAGCACTTGACGTCGAACTTCATATTGGATACAACACGGGGCCGTTTCTTTTGTGGGGACGGCCCTTGTTAGAGGTGCGATATAGTGAAGTTCGCCATCTGCAACGAAATGTTCGAAGGATGGTCCTTTCAAGACGTCTGCGCTGCGGCCCGGGACGCCGGGTATAGCGGCGTAGAAGTTGCCCCTTTCACCCTTGGCAAGCCTGTTGCGGAAATATCGCCACAAGAACGCGAATCTATCCGTAAAACCGCTGATCTGGCCGAAATTGACATCGTTGGACTCCACTGGTGTCTTGCGCAGACGACGGGTCTTCACCTCACATCTCCCGATGCCCAAGTCAGGGATCGAACCGCCCTATATCTCAACGACCTTACCAATTTGTGTGCGGATATCGGCGGCAATATCATAGTGTTCGGTTCTCCCAGGCAGCGAAACGTGCCAGAAGGCGTCTCATATAGGCAGGCAAAACAATATGCGATCGAGGTCTTTCGCAAGGCCGCAACGCTCTTGGAGAAAAGAAATGTCACTCTCTGCCTGGAGCCTCTGTCCCCTGCTGAAACTGATTTTATAAATACTGCCGATGAAGCCGAAGAGATTATATCGGATATCGGATCACCCAATATCGGCTTGATTTTAGACGTAAAAGCGATGTCCTCGGAATCCGAGCCTATCGATCAGATTATTCGCCGGCACCGCAGCCGACTGAGACATTTCCATGCCAACGATGCCAATTTGAGAGGGCCCGGATTTGGGAATACTGATTTCACGCCTATTGCCGCGGCTCTTGCGAGCATAAAATATGACGGCTGGATTTCAGTCGAGGTATTTGATTTTAGTCCCGATCCGTTGACTATTGCTGTTAAATCCATACAATATCTCAAAAGCGCATTTGATGCGGAGAGGAGCAAGCTGTGAACATTAGAGTTACCGCCGGACCACACGCATATATCAACTGCCCGATGAAGGTCCGAATCGACGTCCCTGATTTGGGCTATGGTGAGGCTACTTTGGTGGATGCTGATGAGAATCGCATTCCCTGTCAGATATTTAATGATTGCGGAGTCGATTGCATTGGTTGGATCGAGCCATCGTTATCCCCGCAAGAAGTACGGACATATCGTCTTGAGACTTCTCCGTTGGAAATCGACAGCGGAGTAGAGATAGAAGAAATAGGGGAGGGACGATTGGAGGTGCGTATCGGCGGGGAGTTGTTTACCCGATACCACTTTGGAGACCAATGGGCCAGGCCGTTTTTGTATCCTTTTACCGGCCCGGATAGTACCCCTGTCACACGAGCGTTTCCCATCGCAGATGACGTCGAAGGAGAGGACAGAGACCATCCCCACCATAAGTCGGTCTGGGTTGCGCACGGCAAAATTAACGATACCGACAACTGGAGCGAATCGACAGGCCACGCATATATACGCCACAGGAAATTCGAGGAAGTCACCGGCGGGGCGGTATTCGGGAGAATCCGAGCCGTCAACAACTGGGTAAATGCCGACGGAGCCAAGCAGATGGAGGAACTGCGGGAGTATACATTTTTCAACCTCCAATCCGAGCGACTGGCGGATGTGCGAATAAAGTTTGAAGCGACCGATGGGGACATCTGCATTGGCGATACCAAGGAGGGTGGGGTGCTGTCGATTCGGGTAGCCAGCACAATGAACGGCAACAAAGGCGGAAAGATAACTAACGTCTATGGTGGCATAACTGAGAGTGAAACGTGGGGCAAACCCGCGCATTGGGTGGACTATTCCGGCCCGGTCGGGGATAGGACGATGGGGATAGCTGTGATGGATCATCCATCGAGTTTCAGACATCCGACACGATGGCACGTCAGGGATTACGGCTTGTTCACGGCCAATCCGTTTGCGCTAAGCGATTATGAGCCTGAGCTTGGCCTCAAAGGGGATCACACAATTTGCAACGGGGATAGCATCGCGTTTGCGTATAGGATTTATGTTCACGCAGGGGACGTTGAGCAGGGGAACGTGAGGGATCGTTACATCGGTTTTGCAGCGCCGCCAAAAGCAGAGGTAGTCTGATCAGGAATGGCCGCATCGCACGATGGCGTCGGTCATTTTCGCGACACGAGCCAGCTCTTTTACATCATGGACCCGAACGATATCCGCTCCATTGGCGATTGAGATGGCGACCGTAGCCGCCGTGCCTTCCAGGCGATCTTCGGGCGGCAGGTTCCCTAAAACCTTTCCTATGGTGGCTTTTCTCGATGCTCCGATAAGAATGGGACGCCCGATCGACTTAAGCTCTGCGAGCCGTCGCAATATCTCGAGGTTATGATCTGCCGTCTTGCCAAAGCCGATTCCCGGGTCTACTATGAGCAGTTTTTCATCTACTCCCGCCTCAATCAGGGCAGATATCCGGTCACGTAGTCGGCTTGTGATTTGTCCCATAAGATCGGTATACTGAGGGTTAATTTGCATATCCCTGGGAGTGCCTGATATATGCATCAGCACCGCAGGACAGCCTCTTTCCGCCAGCAAACCGGCCATGCGGCAATCGAACGCCGCCGCGCTGATATCGTTGACGATTGCTGCTCCGGCGTCTAGTGCGGCCTGGGCTACATCGGCTCGATAGGTGTCGATCGATACAGGTATGTCCAATAATTTGACGATTTCCTGCACAACCGGAATCACCCGATCTATCTCTTCTGAGGGCAATATCTCCTCTGCGCCCGGTCGGGTAGATTGACCGCCGACGTCAATTATATCAGCTCCATCTTCAGCCATTTTACATGCCCAATCAACTGCTGCCGATTGGGTTTCATATCGCCCTCCATCAGAAAACGAGTCCGGAGTCAGGTTCAGAATCCCCATAATCTGCGTTTTGCGGCCGATATTATGCCAAAATGCGGCCAGCGCCGGTGATGCAGTTTTGTTGCACTCCGGAGCCAATGGCGTGCCGTCGAAGTGGCGGATGGCGGTTCTAATCTCTGCTGCCAATTCATAGCAACGCGAATCCTCTTTACTCAGCTCAAGCAGAGCGTGGTGAAAATGATTGCGGGTTCCTGTCAGGATTACGTCATATTGATCAGGCGTCGCTGACGTGATATTGCTGCAGATCGCCGCTGCCCCTCCACTTGAAAGAAATACTTTATTGAGCAGGTTTGCGAGGAGAACGCAAATATCTTCGACCTTGACCATATAGCTCCTGGATTCAGGCAGAAAACGTCGGATGTCCGCTTTTTCTGCGTGCGCCATTGTCAACTCGGCGATGATCTCTTTGTCAGTCCTCAGGCACAGCGCCCTGACATTATGCATCATATTTGTTCCTCGATATCGCTATGGATCGATATTGCAGACAATAAATTGCATAGACGATTCCGTTTGGCACAGGTGTTGCATCCATATCTTATGGAGGCAATATCTATGCTTGGCGTTCCATCTATTCGTGTATTAATCCGAATTCGTGTAAACAACGACCGTTCCATTCGACCCCAATCACTGCGATGGGTTGGCTACGAAAGGCGGTTGGCGGGTCTTTGGGAGACAAAATATTTTATATAACCAAAGAACTATTGACCGCGCAACCGCACGTTCTGTCTGCCGGCATCTGCATTAGTGCAACTGATAAAATCTCCTGAAGTTTTTCGGCTGACTTGACCATAGAAGCTCGGACGTCATCGTGTCTGAGATGTTCGGCAGCCAGCCCTGTCGCCAAATTGGTGACTACCGCAATTGCACCGTAACATAAACCCGCCTCTTTTGCCAATATGGCTTCCGGCACATTAGTCATACCGACCACGTGAGCGCCGGTTGCCGCATACATCCTGACCTCGGCAGGAGTCTCATATCGAGGGCCTTCTACCCCTACATATATGCCATTTGATTCATAGCGGGCCTGTGCCTGCTTGCAACCTGAGCGCAATGCGTCGGATACACGCGGACAATACGGCTGACTGAAATCGGTATGCACCACCGGGCCTTGGTCGAAAAATGTATCTGCCCTACGCCTGGTCATGTCAATGAAATCGGCCAATACCGCAAAGGAACCCGGAGGCAGGTCAGGTGTCAAAGAGCCTGTAGCGCATACACCAATCACCGCATCCACCTGCAGGGTTCGCAGAGCCGCAATTTGAGCGCGATAGTTAATGGCTCCCGGCGGAGTTGAATGACTCGGCCCGTGCCTTGGCAAAAAAAACAGAGGCTGCCCGCCTATTTTGCCCTCGATTACCTCGGCAGATCCAAATCGACTTGATACCACATTCACTTTTCTTGCGGCAAACCAGGCCAACTCGTCGAGACCGGTGCCGCCGATCAAAGCCATACGCATCTGATCACCTCTTGTTTGACATTCCCCTGTTAGCCTGATAAACTCCTTCATGCAATCGTGGCAGCCAAGTATAATATACACCATAAAAGACTGCTAAAATGGCCTGCGCAGGTGCATAAGCAGGCGCTTAGAGTCATGAGGTTTAAGAAGTTATTGTACGCAGGTATTGTATTCGAGTAAGTGACGATATTAGAACGTGTTCTAGGAGATAGCTAATGGAGATGGATCTTGTAATTGGAGTGCGGCATAACGGCGCAATTCCCATAATCGACCTTTCGGGGGAGGTGGACGCCTATACGTCGGCACGGTTCCGGGAGGCGATGATAGAGTTGATTGAAGGCGGCTCGGCAAGCCTGATCATAAGTTTGCTCAAGGTGGACTACATCGACAGTTCCGGGCTTGGCGCATTGGTCGGCGGATTAAAACGTTCTACCGAGAACGGAGGGCGCATAGTCCTGCTATGCAATAACCCGCAGATTCGCAAAGTATTTGAGATCACCGGCCTGGAGAAAGTCTTCCCCATATATGAAGACGAAGCCGACGCGCTGAGCATTCTTAGCTGATCAGCCGATACTGGTTATAGTTCAGTCAACGTATTTTTGTATATGGCAAGGAGGTATGCCCCACTGGGTGGGGTTTTGTGTGTATGAGTGACACCAACAAAAAGACCGGCGCCGGCTCGGATATGACATTTGTCCCGGAGGAGTTCGCTTTGCGGGATGAGGTGAGGTGGCTCAAAAGCGAAGACCTCAATTTGTTCAGCTTCATCCGACAGTCCATGAACAAAATCGAACCAGGCTACGTCTCGACTTATCCACCCAGCGAATGCGGCATTGCAACTTTTTGCAAAGACGTAGCTACTTCAGTTGCAAAATATACCCCGTTCTCCAAACCTACCATTATTGCGGTTAAACGAGAGCACGAAATCGAGCCTTACGAACGTGTCGTTCGATATCAGATACTAAAAGAAGATCGACAGTCATATATTGATGCCGCTAAATATGTAAACGATTCCTCTATTGATATTGTGAGCCTGCAGCACGAATATGGCATCTTCGGCGGCCCGGATGGAGAGTATGTGCTGGATTTTCTGGAGGCGCTCAAAAAACCGACAGTCGCTACCCTGCATACCGTGCTCCATAGTCCCAGCCCTAATCAAAAGCGCATAACACAGGAAATGGGCAAGCTCTGTGAAGTTATGGTGGTTATGGTCAAGACGGGCAGGCAGATTCTGTTGGATGGCTATGACGTCGATCCCGCCAAAATAACGGTCATTCCGCACGGTGTGCCAAACGTTCACCGGGTATCGGCAGCCACAGTTAAACGAGCGTTGGGGATGGCGGACAGGCAGATAATTTCCACATTCGGGCTTATCAATCGCGGAAAAGGTATTGAGTACGTAATCAAGGCAATGCCTAAAATCGTCGAAAAATACCCCAATGCGGTTTATTTTGTCCTGGGAGAGACGCATCCGGGAGTAAGAAAACACGAGGGCGAATCATATCGAAATATGCTCTCTGAGGTCATAAGTGAGCTTGGCCTGGAGGATCACGTCAGGTTTAACAACCGATTCCTCACACTCAGCGAACTTGTCAGGTATCTTTGCGCGACCGATGTCTACGTCACGCCGTATCTGAGCAAGGATCAGATATCGAGTGGCACGCTTGCCTATGCTCTGGGCTGCGGCAAAGCGACTTTGAGCACCCCATATCTGTATGCTGAGGAAGTGCTGGCCGATGGCCGTGGCCTGTTCATTGATTTCCAATCACCGGAAAGCATAGCCGACACGGTAATAAGAGTGTTGGACGACAAAGACCTGAAGGAAAGTATGGAGACGGCGGCATATAACTATGCAAGAAGGGCTGCGTGGTTTAACGTGGCAATCAGCTATCTTGACTTGTTTGACAGGGTGCTGCGCCGGTCCGGCATTGTCAAAGAGGAGCCTGCCGGCTAGCTTTTGTCGATCTAAAGGAGAATGTCATTTACCCACCAATAGTATTTGAACACCTGGAGACGCTCACCGATTCTACCGGGGTAATTCAGCACGCCATTTTTTCGATTCCAAACCGACGAACCGGCTATACGACCGATGATAATGCGAGGGCGCTTATTGCTTCGATAATGGAATATGAGCGCACCGGATCGCGGCAGACGCTGCAGTTGGTGAGCAGATATTTGAGCTTTCTGCATTATGCCCAGACGCCGACCGGCAGATTTCATAACTTTATGAGCTATGATCAGGTTTGGCTCGACGATATGGGCAGCGACGACTGTTTTGGTCGGGTTCTCTGGGCGTGTGGTTATGCTCTGCAGGCAGACCTGCATCCTAACGTCAAAAAAGTTGCCAAACAGCTTTTTGAGGCCGGGCTGAAGTGGATTCCATTCACTCAGAGCCTGCGCGCCAGGGCGTATATGGTGCTTGGCTGCTACTATTATCTTCAATTCGACCCCGGCAACGTCGAAATAGAGCGATCTATGCTCAGCCAGGCTGATGCGCTGTGCAAAGAATACAGGTTTCATGCAGATAAAGAGTGGGCCTGGTTTGAGCCTGCGCTGACCTATTCCAATGGAATGCTGCCAAGAGCCTTGTTTATGGCGTATATAGCTTCCAACAACCGGGAATATCTGGATGTTGCCGTAGAGAGTCTGGAGTTTCTTACATCGGTCTGCATTGTCGATGACATGCTCCATCCAATCGGATGCAATGGCTGGTATATAAAAGGCTATGAGCGGGCCTGGTATGACCAGCAGCCTGTTGACCCGCTCGGTCATCAACTGTCGTATTTGGCGGCTTTTGAAGCTACAAAGGATCAAAAATACCTGAAGTTGGCCAAAACGAGCTTTGATTGGTTCTTTGGCCGCAATTCTGTCGGAGAAGCGCTGCACGACCCGGTAACAGGCGGATGCTTTGATGCTCTCACTATTGATGGGCCAAACTTTAATCAAGGCTCTGAATCTACCATAACGTGCTTGCTGGCGCAGCTTAATATGCTGCCTTATCTGGACAGCATTTAGGATACGGAGAAATATATTCGACAGGGTGGGGGAGATTACACTTTAGTTTTGCTGATGAAATTCCGATGAATGTGGTGTGTGGCGCCAATTGACCGTGCACCCACCCCCGTGATATACTAATTATGAAGATTTAGCCAGGGAGGTTCGGCGTGCCGAAGAAAATACTTGCCGTTGATGACGAAAAACATATTGTCCGTTTGGTTCAGGTGAACCTGGAGCGTGCGGGGTATCAGGTGGTAACCGCGAACGACGGTAAAGAGGCGCTGCAGAAGGTTGCAGAAGAGAATCCGGACCTTGTCGTTCTTGACGTGATGATGCCGTATATGGACGGGTTCGAGGTTCTGCAAAACCTGCGTCGCAATCCGAGTACCAGGGATATTCCGGTGGTCATGTTGACCGCAAAGGCTCAGGACGCAGACGTCTTTAAGGGATGGCAGTCGGGAGTAGACTGCTATCTTACAAAACCGTTCAATCCAATGGAACTGCTGTCGTTCGTGAAAAGAATATTCGATTCGATGGGCGGCGGTCCCGGCGGAGACAAGAGATACGAAATCAATATTTAACGCTGGGAACCAAGGAGATCATCAGCTTTGAGCGACAGAAAAACACTTGCGATAATCCTCGGAGTTACCGTTGGAGTTGCGGCGGTTGCTACTGCAGTCGGTGTTTACATTAACAAAAAATCCGAGCCGATTGTGGAAGATGTAAACGATATCTTCGATAAAGCGCGCAATACAGTGCGCAGGCTTAATGAAGCTGTTGATGGGCTGCGTAAATCCGCTGTTTGATCGGTAAAACGCTGTTCACCTTACTGTTTTTGCAGGGCGTCTCGGCAGATAGGTCGGGGCGCCATTTGTTTTATTGCGCAGCGCACGATAATAATAGTTATGTACACCACAAGCTGCAACCAATCCAACGCGAACCTTCCCCTGTGCTCTCATGCCCTCTTATAGCCGCTTGATTATAGATGAACGTTGATATCCGTATTGTCCGCGTTGCATCGCCCATCAGCAGTTATCCCGTGCAGCCTGGCGGCATAGCCGGAGCGCTCGATCAATAGATTGCCGCAGTCAGGACAATAAGTGTTCTCTCCAGTCTCGCTGTGCACATTGCCGAGATATACGAATTGAAGCCCGCACTCAGAACCTATTTTGACCGCTTCGTTTAATGTGTGCAGCGGCGTCGGCGGGATATGCGATAGTTTGCCGTAGGGGAAAAATCTTGTCACGTGCCAGGGAGTGGCCGGGCCGAGGTTGTTTGCAATCCATGTAGCTGTTTTGCGCAGGTTGTCCTCGGAATCGTTCCAGTCGGGGATAATGTTGGTGACACACTCCACGTGCATATTCCACTTATGCCTTGCCGATTCGGCGACGTCGAGAATGCCCTTAACAGATGGAACTTTTATAAGCTTTTGATAGAACGAGTCGTTCATACTTTTTATATCAACTCGATAGACGTCCAGATACGGGCCGATGATGTCCAGATGTTCCTGCGTGGCGTAGCCGTTGGTAACATAAACAGTATATAAGCCTAGTGTCTTACACAATATCGCGCAATCCAGAGTGTAATTGAGCCATATGCCGGGTTCATTATATGTCCAGGCTATTCCCTGACAATTGTGGGTTTGCGCTAATTGAACAAGCGCTTCGGGTGTAATATGAGATTTGCATCCGCCGGCGTTTTGCAGGGCGTCGGAGTAGGCGATCTGCCAGTTCTGACAGAAATCACATCGGAAATTGCAGCCAAGGGACCCTACTGAGAAGCATCTGCTCCCCGGTTTGAAATGGAAAACAGGCTTTTTTTCTATAGGATCCGCGTTGGCAGAGGATATCAACCCATAAATGGTGTCATAAAGGACCCCATCGAAGTTGATTTTCGTTTTGCAATACCCTACCCCACCCGCGTCAATATTGCACCTGCGTTGACATATATTGCACTGAATACGTCCGCCGCCAAGCTCATAGGCGAGCAGAGCTTCCTTCAACGCTCCCTGTTCATCGAGCTTTTTTATTATTTGCGCTGTCACTTGAACCATTGCATACCTCGACTTACCCGCAAAATCGAAAGGGACACTCCCTGAATAGTCTCAAGTATTCTGCCGATAATGTGGAGTGTGAAACCCGTAGACAATAACCATTCAGCAAATATAGTGCAATCGCTAGCTATTATACCAATTCTTTGGACATTAATATCTCTGGTTCTCGGAGCAGATAAAATGTGGGCTGTCAGCGGAGCCACAGTCGCTGCCGTTTGGCTTGTCTTCTCTATGGCTATGCGTAGTTGTAAAAGCGCTTTCGAAGAGAGCGTATTCAACAGGTTAGACAAAATCACCAAAGCCTCCCAACTGCTCTCCGACCTCGGCCCTATTTCGGATATTGCCGACAAAAAGAAGACTCTGCTTCAGTCGTGCTGCATCGCGCTTGATACCGAGATGGCAACATTATATGTCATCGACCCGTGCACAGGCCGTATTCAGGCCGCGAGCACACAAAGCGTCACCAAGCCCGTTGAGGAAGCATTTTACAATTTATATGCACAGAGATTGACCGATCGCGGAGCGACGGGAGCCTGGGTTGTGATGGATGCAGCCGCAAGCGGTTCACAGGACCCGGAATGTGCCGCCATCCTCTCCCAACACGGCATATCAGCCATTGCAGCCGGGCCTATTCGTTCGGGAAGCAGCATTGCAGGCGCAATTGTGGCATTTTTCGAACATCAAAACGTGCGCCCAAAAGAACTGATGTGCGCCATTGAAGTTTTATCCGCACAATCGTCCACAGCTCTTTCGTATACATCGTCGCTGGAAGAATCCAACTTTATGCTCGATGATCTTGCCGTGGACAATAAAGAATTGGCAATGCTTGCAACTGCCGATGGGCTGACGGGACTTTGCAATCATCGCAAATTTCAACAGGAACTCAGCGAGCTGTGCCGAAAAAGCCTCGGCAAATCTGGTCGGCAGTTTTGTCTGGTGATGGCCGATGTGGATCATTTCAAAAATTATAATGACGCCTATGGCCACAGGCAGGGAGATGAGGTGCTGCAAAAGGTCAGTCAGGCGATATCAGATGGCTTGCGACAGGGCGATATCGCCGCGAGATATGGCGGAGAAGAGTTCGCTATAATTATCCTAAGAACCGATAAAGACGCGGCTTACAGCATATCCGACAGAATCCGTCAAGATATTTCGGAGTTGCACCTGGAGCAAGGACATACCACCATCAGCATGGGTATCGCCGAGTTTCCCTCCGATGCAACCGCACCCGGCGAGCTAATAGAATGTGCTGACAAAGCCCTCTATCAGGCGAAAAAGGCGGGGCGAAACCAGGCCAGAATCTGGAGTCCACCGGCTTACCCGCAGGATATCGATTCAGAATCCGACATCTCACAAGCGGCGTAGCCCTCAGAGTCGGTCGGCTATTGCCTTGACTGCTTTTATAATTGCCTGAGTCCCTTCGTCCCCCCACCCTTTCGCTTCGGCGACTCTCATAACCTGATGTGCAGCCGACGTTCCGAACAGTGGCAGCAGGTGTTGGGCTGCTGCTTCAAGCGCCAATCGAACGTCCTTTTGTTGCAGCGTCACTCGAAAACCGGGAGCCCAGTCTCTGGCTATCATTTTGGGAGCCAGATTGTCCAGTATCCACGAACCTGCCGCTCCTCCGCGCACAGCTTCAAGCAGCTTACTGGTGTCAAGCCCGGCAGCCTCCCCCATTGCCAAACCCTCACTGACGGCAAGTATATTGAGAGCGCAGATCACCTGATTGCACAATTTCGCCGACTGCCCGCTTCCATTTAGGCCCATATAAGTAATTTTGTCTCCCACAACGGCAAGGACAGATTGCACCGATTCGAGCGTATCCGCATCTCCTCCAACCATTATCGAAAGAGTCGCGTTGATGGCTCCGGTTTCCCCTCCGGTGACTGGCGCATCCAGAAATTTCACCCCTTTTTCGTCACAGGCTACGGCGATTTCTGAGGCAACCGATGGCGATATAGTGCTCATATCGATGATAACAGCACCCTTATGGCAGCCTGCCAGAGCGCCATCTGCGCCAAGCACAACATCCTGAACATCGGCTGAGTCAGAAACCATCGTGATGACAACATCCGCGCCTGTTGCCGCCTCCCGACAAGAATCAGCCACCTGAGCGCCTGCCGCCATAAGCGGTTCCATTTTTGATTTTGTTCGGTTGTAAACTCTAAGGGGATAGCCGGCATTGAGTATATTGAGCGCCATTGGCCGTCCCATAGTGCCGAGACCGATGAAGCCTATTTGTTTCATAAATCTCCCCCAATAAAAAAAGAGGCTCTCGATTTGAGAACCTCTTTATGGTTACTTTGGCCTATTCCTCGCTTATAGCCGCCTTGTGCAGCACGGCTTCCGCCATAAATATGGGAGCTTTGGCCCTTAGAGCGATCGCTATGCCATCGCTCGGTCGAGCATCCACTTCTACCACTTTGCCGTTTGTTTCAATAGCGACTTTGGCATAGTAGGTGCTATTCCAGAGGTCATCAATCAAAACGCGGTCGATTCTGCCTCCCATTCGATCAATAGTATTTACAAATAAATCATGTGTAAGGGGTCTGTCGGCAGAAGCACCGTCCAGCGCAAGAAATATGGACTGAGCTTCAAATCTGCCTATAAATATAAGCACAGAACGCTGCTGCGCATCTCTGAGCAGCACAAACATCGCCGGATTGACGCCACCGGTTTCGTGATGTTCGAATACACCCGCCACCGTGACCTCTTTTTCTTCGAGCGGAACGTCGTCACGCGGCGGACGCTCGCCTTCCTCGAATGGTTCGGAGAACAAATTTTCGAAGCGTTCTTCTTCGTCAAAGCTGAAATCGTCGGGCACTGTGGAAATCCTTTCCGACTCGCTATTTGGAATCGCTTCTCATTGACTTATCTACTATTTCCAGGAAATCCTTGTTCGATTTGATCGTCCTCAGCCTTTCGATAAGGAACTGTGTCGGATCTTCGATTTCCTGCGAGACCAAAACTCGGCGCAATTGCCATATCCTTTTTAGCTGCTCATCGTTAAACAGCAGTTCGTCGTGTCTTGTGCCGGATCTGCGCACGTCAATCGCGGGAAATATTCTTCTTTCGGCAATGTTGCGATCCAGCACCAACTCCATGTTACCCGTTGCCTTGAACTCTTCAAATATAGCGTCGTCCATTCGGCTGCCTGTTTCCACCAGAGCGGTTCCTATTACCGTCAGGCTGCCGCCTTCTTCGATGTTACGTGCGGCTCCGATAAAACGCTTGGGACGATACAGCGCGCTCGGATCAAGGCCGCCGGAGAGTGTTCTTCCGCTCGGATTAACCGTCAGGTTGGATGCGCGGGACAATCTGGTTATACTATCCAGCAACACCACTACGTCCTTACCCGATTCTACCAGCCGTTTACTCATCTCCAAAACCATATCCGCAACCCGCATATGATTTTCCGGCAGTTCATCGAACGTGGAGCTGACCACCATTCCATCCACCGAGCGCCTGATGTCCGTGACTTCTTCGGGCCGCTCGTCGATAAGCAGGACGATCAGAACGGCTTCTGGGTAGTTGCTCGTAATGCTGTTGGCGATGGTTTTGAGCAGAGTAGTTTTCCCCGCCTTAGGGGGAGCTACGATGAGTCCCCTCTGTCCTTTTCCAATGGGAGCAATCAGGTCGATAAACCGGGCTGATATATTATTCTGATCGGTCTCCAGAATGAATTGCTCGTTTGGGTAAATGGGGGTCAGGTCGTCGAAGTTTTTGCGTGACCTGGCCACTTCAGGGTTGACATCATTGACTGCCTGCACTCGCAAAAGGCTGTAATACTTTTCGGAATCCTTGGGCGGACGCACTTGTCCTGATACCCTGTCCCCTGTTTTTAGCCCAAATCTTTTTATTTGCGACTGCGACACGTAGACATCGCTGTTGGCCGGTGCAAAGTTGGAGTGTCGCAGAAAACCCCAGCCATCCGGCAAGATTTCCAGCACTCCTTGATCAAATATGAGGCCGCTACTCTCTGCCACACCGGTCAGAATCTGTACAACCAACTCTTGTCTTTTGTTGTAGCCTTCTTCGATGCCCAGCGATTTGGCAATACCCTCTAACTCCTCGATGCTCTTCTTTTCAAGCTCCGAAAGCTCTAATGGCTCCAATCTACTCACCTCAATGGGACTGACGTGTTCGGAAATATGAACATTGTCTGAGCTTAACGCAGGCATGATGCAATCATATCCCAGCAGGGACGTGAATCCGAGGTCTGTTGGATGATGGTTGCCTGCGGAAGTCTAAGGCACTAATCAAAATGAGGACACGTCTTCGACAGCATTAATTGTACTGCTAATACCATCTTTTGTCCAGACTTTACATAAAATTATTTTTATCAATTCCAAATTGGCCCTGATAAGGCCGGTTCAATCTTCGCGTTTTGCCTTTTTGGACGACTGTTGCGGCGGGTTCGGCAGCACGCCGACATACGGCAGGTTGCGATATTGCCCATCGTAGTCCAGCCCATAGCCTATCACGAATAAATCTTCGACCTCAAAGCCTCGATAGTCTATCGTTACCTCGACCTGTCTGCGGCTGGGCTTATCGAGAAGTGTGCAAACCTTTACGCTTGCCGCACCCCTGGACTTTATATTTTCTACAATATAGCTCATTCGCAAAGTCCATCCGGTATCGACGATGTCCTCCACTATTATCACGTGTCGGCCGCTTACACCGTGCTCCAGGTCTTTGAGCAGACGGACAACTCCGGAGGATTGGGTATCGGATCCATAGCTTGAGATCGCCACAAAATCGTAATCTACAGGCAAATCGACCTCGCGTATCAGGTCCGCCAAAAAAACAGCCGCTCCCTTTAATATCCCCACAAACAACAACGACTCCCCTGCGTAATCACCTGAAATCTGTCGGCCAAGTTCCTTGACTCTCTGCCGGATTTGATCCTCGCTGAGCAGCACTGTTATGGTCGGATCGGCTTGCAATATGTTACTCCCATTCTATGGTAGCCGGAGGTTTAGGGCTGATGTCGTAGACGACTCGGTTGATGTCCGGAACTTCGCTGATTATGCGATTGCTTATTTTCTCAAGGGTTTCATACGGCAATCTGGCCCAGTCCGCGGTCATCGCATCTTTGCTTGTGACCGCTCGAATAATAATGGTATCCGCATAAGTTCGCTGATCGTCGAGCATTCCTACGCTGCGTATCGGAGCAAGTATGGCAAGCGCCTGCCAAACCTCACGATACAGGCCGGCCAGTCTGATTTCCTCTATGAGAATCGCATCCGCCTGACGCAACGTATCAAGGCGCGACTTGGTTACCTCACCTAATACTCGAATGCCCAGACCCGGCCGTTCGACGACGCCCTCGAATTTCAAATCGGCGGGCAGCCCGCCCACATTATGATGAGATTTGATAACCGCAGCGCTTTTTGTGCCGCTCTCGATGACGTCGGGATACACTGTGCCCTGAGCAAGATATTTTGCTCCCTCGATCTGCGATGCGTGCTCTTCGAATACTCGAACGAACTCTTCGCCGATTATCTTTCGCTTGCGCTCCGGATCGGTAACACCGGCCAGTCGCTTGAGAAATCTTTCTTCGGCGTCAACATAAACCAGTTTGATCTTAAAATGATCCTCGAATGTGCGCCGCACCTGTTCGGCTTCATCAAGTCGCATCAATCCGTGATTCACGAATATACAGGTGAGTTGGTCCCCTATCGCCTTGTGCACCAGAGCCGCGACGCAGCTCGAATCCACTCCTCCGCTCACCCCGCAGATCACTTTGCTATCCCCGACCTCGTCACGAATATCGCGAATCGCGTTTTTCACAAAGTCGCTCATATCCCAGGTTCCTGTAAGGTCGGCTTGTGAAAACAAAAAATTGCGAAGCATCGACATGCCTTCCGGAGTTTCTGCCGATTCGGGATTGAACTGGAATGCAAACAACTTTTTATCGACATTGGACATCGCCGCAACCGGCATATGTGTTGTTGTGGCGGTCACATTAAAGCCCGGCGGCGCTTGCTCAATCAGATCGCCGCTTGCCATAAAACAAAGTTGCCTGTTAGTCAGCCCGGTAAATAAATCCGAATTATCAATAATCTGCAGTTCGCTTTGACCGTAATCGTGATATAAATGAGGCACGAGCTTGCCATCGAGTTGTGAAGCCATCAACTGTGCGCCATAGCATATACCCAAAACCGGGATGCCGGCGTCGAAAATGCCGGGATCACATTTCGGCGCATCCGGTTCATAGACGCTCAAAGGCCCTCCGGACAAAATGATTGCCTTAGGACAACGGGCTTTTATCTCGTCCAACGGGGTGTCAAATGAGGCGATTTCGCTGTAGACGTGGCATTCGCGTATTCGTCTTGCCAGGGTTTGGGTGTAAGCGCCGCCGAAATCAAGAATAAGTACGAATTCCACAGCGCTGGCGGGCTGGTTTTGAGTCACTGGAGCCTCCACGGAGATGCGGTCAAATGCGCAATTATACTATCAAAAGGCGTCTGTTAAGTCAATAGAATTGCGACTGGTCGGCGCCCTGTGTTGTAACAAGT
>LSQX01350382.1_pt1 | contig 22161 bp, 14 predicted proteins | sample 654561 | NCBI WGS metagenome assembly LSQX01 (sample SAMN04489861, study PRJNA283612) | anaerobic digester metagenome | isolation source: 4 biogas reactors fed with cattle manure at either 37C or 55C with and... | place: Denmark: Kongens Lyngby | collected 2014
TCCATTGTTAATTCGACCTTTCTCAATTGTAACCACCCTTCACATTATGACATGAAGGTTTCATTATACTATATTTTTGGGTGGGACATAATCACATGTGGTACAATGAGACATTATCACAAACCGATCAGAACTATATCAGCCAATGGAAAAGAAACATTGACAACAGGGAATTATTTCATTATAATACTATTCAAACCCGAGAAGTCTGTATCGAGATGGATCGGTGTTTAGAAAAGGCAATGATAGGAACAAGTATCTGTTTTTGTTCACAGGGAGGAAGCGTCGTGACTGAGAGCGCTTTTGGAAAAACAAAACGGTGAAAGGACGGCCTGGAGCTGATCGGGTGAAAGATGATTCCGGTAATCCGATACGTGAGTTCGCGTTAAGAGCAAAAGTGGAAGATTATCTTCTATTAGGGTGGTACCGCGGGAATGCCTCTCGTCCCTTAGTTGTGGACAGAGGCTTTTTTGATCTGTAAATAGTCAAATACGCAAGCTGAACTTTTTGCTTGCTTAAGCGAAAATGCACCTTCTTTGTTATCTGCCGGGAGAATGATCTTAGGATGCATACGCAATGAACAGCTATCACGACAGAAAAAGAACCTGGTTTGACTTTACTTATTTTTGAATGGAGGGATGCATATGTTAACAAAAGCACCTAAGGGGACAAGGGACATATTGCCCGACGAAATCTACAAGTGGTATTTTGTGGAGGAGAAGTTCCGTCAAATCTGTCATCAGTTCGGCTATCACGAGATTCGTATCCCCGTATTTGAGCACACAGAGCTGTTTCAACGGGGTGTTGGGGAAACGACGGATATTGTCCAGAAGGAAATGTATACCTTCGATGACAAGGGTGGAAGGAGTATAACGCTCAGGCCAGAGGGCACTGCCGGGGTTGTCAGAAGCTATATTGAAAATGGAATGGCTTCTTGGCCTCAACCTGTAAAGCTGTTTTACGACATTGCTGTTTACCGGTACGAAAATGTACAGAAAGGCCGGTACCGTGAATTCCATCAGTTTGGTGTAGAGCTTTTCGGCGCAGCCGATCCCAGTGCAGATGTAGAGGTTATCTCTATGTTGCATTTGTTTTTTAACAGGCTGGGCATTAAGAGTTTGGCTTTGAACTTGAACAGTATTGGATGCCCCACCTGCCGCGCAGCTTACAATGAAAGACTGAAAGCCTATCTCAGGCCAAAGCTGGAAAGGTTATGCTCTACCTGTAAGGACCGTTATGAAAGAAATCCCATGCGCATTATTGACTGCAAAGAAGAAAGTTGCAGGAGCGAACTGGTAGATGCGCCAGCTTTATTGGATTACATCTGCGAGGATTGCTCAAGGCATTTTGAGAAGGTAAAGGAAAAGCTTTCTGCAATGGGCATTGTCTACTCCATTGATAAAGGCATTGTCCGCGGACTGGATTATTATACACGCACTGTCTTTGAGTTTGTTTCGGATACTATCGGTTCCCAGGGAACTGTATGCGGCGGTGGACGTTATGACGGGCTGATTGAAGCCTGTGGTGGGAAGCCAACCCCTGGGATTGGTTTTGGTCTTGGAATAGAAAGGCTGCTGCTTCAAATGGACAGCCAGGGAATTGTTATTCCGCAGCCCGATCCCCCAGATGTTTTTATCGGTGTAATCGGTGACAGGGCAGAGCAGTTTTCTGAATCCCTCGCATTAAAGCTTAGAACGGCGGGAATTACCTGTCATAAGGATATTATGGGACGTAGCGTAAAGGCTCAGATGAAATATGCCAACAAGCTTAATGCCCGCTTTGCTGTGATATTGGGTGACAGCGAAGTGGAAAGCGGTAAGGTGGAATTAAAGAATATGGTTACGGGTGAAGGAAGAGACATTCATATCGATACGCTGATGGATCGGTTACTGAAATCCAGACAGGGTGCAGTATGATGTCGGAGAATCAGGATAGCAGCGGAAGCAAGGGGCTTTCGAAGCAACTATCAAAAAAATTAATACCATTCTATATATAAGTTGATTCAGATAGTACAGGAAAGAGGAGATGAACGATATGGTTGAAAATATGACAGGAATGAAACGTACCCATCGCTGTGCAGATTTAACTGCAGAGCATGTTGGGAAGGAATTGGTCGTCATGGGCTGGGCCCATAAGAGAAGGGATCTTGGCGGTGTCATTTTTATAGATTTACGCGATATCAGCGGTATTCTGCAGGTCGTTTTCAGAAGTGAATTGGACAGCGCGCTTCATCATAAAGCCGAGCAGATTCGCAGTGAGTATGTTCTAGCTGTCAGGGGAACCTTGGTAAACCGTGACGAGGAGACCATCAACCCGAATTTACCAACAGGAAAATGGGAACTGGTTGTCAAGGAACTGCGTATATTGAGCAGAGCTGAGACACCTCCGATCCTCATTGAAGAAGGTATCGACACCAATGAAGCTGTCAGACTGAAATACAGGTTTTTGGATCTGCGCCGTCCAGATATGCAGAGGAATATGATCCTCCGCCACCGGGTTGCCAAAATTGCCAGAGACTATTACGATGAGAACGGTTTTTTGGAGATAGAGACACCGGTTCTGATGAAGAGCACCCCCGAAGGCGCAAGAGATTATCTGGTGCCAAGCCGCGTGCATACCGGAAAATTCTTTGCTTTGCCCCAATCGCCGCAGTTGTTTAAGCAGATTTTAATGGTTTCGGGATTTGATCGTTACTTTCAGATCGCCAAATGCTTCAGGGATGAGGACCTTCGCGCGGATAGACAACCCGAATTCACGCAGATAGATTTGGAAATGTCTTTTGTTGAGGTTTCCGATGTTATAGCCATGAACGAGGGTTTTATAAAACGTTGCTTTGATGAGGTTCTGGGTATTCAGCTGCAAACACCATTCCAACAGTTGACGTATAATGAAGCAATGGAGCGGTATGGTACAGATAAACCCGATACCCGGTTTGGGTTAGAATTGGTTGATCTCTCTGACATTGTAAAGAATTCGGGCTTCAAAGTATTTTCCGACGCAATTGCCAGAGGGGGAAGTGTTAGAGCTTTGAACGCAAAAGGCTGTGGTGCGAAGTTTGCCAGAAGGGAAATTGATGCATTGGGCGAATTTGTAAAGATCTACGGCGCCAAAGGCATGGCTTGGATTTCAGTGGAGGAGAATAGCTTGAAGTCTGTGATCACCAAGTTCTTGGCAGAAGAAGAGACGAACCGGATCTTGGAGAAGGTTGGCGCTGAAGCTGGCGATCTGATTTGCTTTGTCGCAGATACGGATGACATTGTGTTTGATGCCCTTGGTCATCTGCGCTTGGAGATTGCAAGAAAACTGAATTTAATTGATGACAACAAGATGAATTTCTTATGGGTTACCGAATTTCCGTTGTTGGAATATGATGGGGATGAAAAGCGCTGGGTTGCGAAGCATCACCCGTTCACTTCACCAATGGATGAAGATATTGATCTGCTGGATACCGATCCGGGAAAGGTGCGTGCGAAAGCTTACGATGTCGTGCTGAACGGTGTTGAATTGGGCGGCGGAAGCATTCGTATCCATGATCAGGAATTGCAGAGAAAGATATTCTCCCGTATCGGTTTTTCTGAAGAAGAGGCGAAAGACAGGTTTGGCTTTCTGCTCGAAGCCTTCAAATACGGAACCCCACCCCATGGCGGATTGGCCTTTGGCTTGGACAGGTTGATCATGCTGATGGCAAAGGCAAGCTCCATCCGGGATGTCATCGCATTCCCCAAGGTGCAGAACTCATCTTGTTTGATGACCGGAGCGCCGGATGTTGTGGATGTAAAACAGCTAAAAGAGCTGCACATTGCGATAAAGGAGTAGGGGAATAGAGAGGAATAGAATGGATCGTAACCGGGTTATGAAAGAGATCGTTGATTGGCTGGTGCATATCGTAACGGCCATTGTGATTACGATTATCATCATTCGTTTTGTCGGGCAATTTACGATTGTACAAGGAAATTCCATGTACCCAACCTTGCAGAACAACGATATCCTCATCATTGAGAAGCTGACCCAACAGTTTGGGCAGTTCAAGCAGGGAGATATTGTTGTGTTAAAAATTCCTGAGCAGTTGGGTGACGGGAAAACTTATGCTGTGAAGCGAATTGTTGCTTTGGAGGGGCAGACGATAGTTATCCGAGACGGCCTGGTTTATGTTAATGACGTATATTTGGACGAACCCTACATCAACGGCAGTGATACACAGATTGCTGCAGGGCTGCATGATGATTTGACGGTGCCGGAAGGCTACATCTACCTCCTTGGCGATAACCGACTGCCTGGAGAAAGCAAGGACAGCAGACACTTCGGCATAATTGCAACCGACAAGGTTGCTGGCAGAGTCCTGTTCAGGCTGTTTCCACTAAGGCTTTTTGGGCCAATAGCCACTGCCGGAGGACAAGCCCCTTACATCCTGGAACCTGTCCCCGGACATATTAACTAAGTTCGAACATACCGGTGTACAACTGATAATATTTGCCTGCCTGCTCTATCAGATCATCGTGATCCCCGCGTTCGATTATCGTACCGTTTTCAAGCACCATGATGGCGTTTGAGTTACGGACGGTGGAAAGCCTGTGGGCGATGACAAAAACCGTACGGCCTTCCATCAGCTTATCCATCCCTTTTTCGATGAGGGCTTCGGTGCGGGTATCAATAGAGCTTGTGGCTTCATCCAGTATTAATACAGGCGGTTCTGCGACGGCTGCGCGGGCGATGGCCAGCAACTGCCTCTGTCCCTGGCTTAAATTTGTGCCATCAGAGGTGAGCAGCGTATCATATCCCTGGGGTAGGTGCTGGATGAATGAATCTGCGTTGGCAAGCTTTGCTGCTGCAATGACTTCCTCATCGGAAGCATCCAGCCTCCCATAGCGAATATTTTCCATCACTGTCCCTGTGAATAGGTGTGTATCCTGCAGAACCATGGAAAGGGAACGCCTTAAATCTGCTTTCTTAATTCGGTTTATTGGAATCCCATCATACAGGATAGAGCCATCCGGAACATCATAAAACCGGTTCAAAAGGTTTGTAATCGTCGTTTTTCCTGCTCCTGTTGAACCCACAAAGGCGATTTTCTGGCCTGGCTTTGCATATAATGAAATACCGCTCAATACTGTTTTGTTTTCCTCATACCCGAAAACCACATCATTGAGGCGGATATCCCCTTTAACCTGTGTATAGGTTACCTTTCCGTTTTCATTTATCTGTTTCCAGGCCCATAAGCCTGTTCGGTGCTCAACCTCAACGAAGTCTCCGTATTTATCTTTTTGTACATATACAAGAGTTACGGTTCCCTCATCGTGTTCGGGTTTCTCATCCATCATTTCAAATATTCTTTCTGCACCAGCCAGCGCCATCAGAATGGCATTAAATTGCTCGGACATCATCGTGATGGGCTGTGAGAAAGAACGGGTGTATTGCAGGAAGGATGCGAGTGAACCCAGATCCAGACCGCGGGTAATCGCTAACAGCGCACCGACAATTGCTGTAATGGAGTAATGCATATAGGAGAGGTTTCCCATGATGGGTCTTAACATACTGGCGAAGGTATTAGCGCCTTTCGCGGCTTCAAACAGTTCTTCATTAAGCTTGTCAAATTCTTTTTTTGACTGGTCTTCATGGCAGAATACCTTGACCACCTTTTGACCCTCGGTCATTTCCTCGATATACCCGTTTACCTTTCCAACGGATGCTTGCTGCTGCATAAAGAACTTTCCACTCTTTCCACCCAGCTTCTTAATGATGAAAAGCATTAACAACAGCATCAGTACAACAACAACCGTAAGCACAGGGCTTAAAATGCACATCGCGATAAAGACGCCTGTCACGGTTACCAGTGATGAAAAAATATTGACAAGGCTTTGGCTAAGCATGTTGCGCAATGCATCGGTATCATTGGTGTACCGGCTCATCAACTCGCCATGGGTATGGGTGTCAAAATATCGGATGGGAAGCTTCTGCATGTGTGAAAACAGTTCGGTACGGATTTTGTATAGTGTTCCTGTGGCAACAGTAATCATCAGACGGTTATAGATGAATGTCGCCAGTGCGCCTGAAGCGTAAATCAGAGCCATTATGACCAGCATCCGAATGAACGCTGACAAATCCGGGTTCTGCATGCCTACAAAGGGGAGAATGAAATCATTGAACAACGGCTTCAAGAAATAGGTTGCCGCAATCTGCCCAGCAGAACTTATCAGTACGAGAAGAAATACAGCTGCGAGGTGACCACGATAGCCTTTCATATAGGAAAAAATTCTTTTTATTGTCTTTCCAGCATCTTTTGGTTTTCTGCCCCGATTAAGGTGCATGGCTTTTCCTCTAGGTCCCGACATTTTCCACAACCCCCCTCTGCTGAGATTCGTATACTTCCTTGTATATAGAATTCTCTTTCAGCAATTCGTCATGTGTCCCCACACCATTGATTTTTCCGTCATCCATAACGACAATCCTGTCCGCATCCATGACTGATGCAATTCGTTGAGCGATGATAATGGCTGTGGTTCCCTTCAGATCTTCCTTCAGAGCTTTACGAATTTTACTGTCTGTTTCGGTATCTACAGCACTGGTGCTGTCGTCGAGGATTATAATCTTCGGTTTCTTTAACAGGGCCCGGGCAATACAAAGCCGCTGTTTCTGTCCGCCGGATACGTTGACACCACCCTGACCGAGCATTGTGTCATATCCATTTGGGAATGACATGATGAAGTCATGTGCCTGAGCTGCCTTGCAGGCTTCAATGATGTCTTCTTCCGTTGCATTCTCGTCACCCCATTTTAAGTTTTCACGTATTGTTCCGGAAAACAGAACATTCTTTTGAAGCACCATGGCAACGGCGTTACGTAATGCTTCCAGACTATAATCCCGAACATCCAGGCCGCCAACTCGGACGCTTCCCCCGGTAGCATCATATAGCCGTGGGATCAACTGCACAAGCGTTGTTTTTGCAGAACCCGTTCCACCAATTATCCCGATGGTTTCACCTGACCGAATCGAAAGGTTTATCCCTTCAAGGATAAGGTTGCCCTTCGGACCGCCATAGCTGAAGGATACATTTTCGAAGGTAACAGAGGAATCTGCCACTTCATTAACTGCGCCAACCACTTCTGTAATGTCTTCCTGCTCATTGAGCACTTCGGTAATTCTTACAAGAGAGGCTCGTGTTATTACAAACATAACAAACACCACGGTTATCATCATCAGAGACATCAGGATCTGTGTGATGTAGCTTATGAACCCCATCAGTTCCCCGGAGAGCATGTCCCCGGCAATGATCAAGTTTCCGCCAAACCACGATACGGCGATCATACAGCCATACATTACAAATTGCATGATTGGCATATTCCATACAACAATTTTTTCGGCTTTCATTTGGGTCTGCCGCACCTGATCAGCAACATCGCTGAATTTCTCCTCTTCGTATTCATCTCGTACAAAAGCCTTGACAACCCGAATTCCGATGAGGTTTTCCTGGATGATGGCATTTAACCGATCATACTTTTTCAGCATGACTTGAAAACGGGGAAAGGCATTCGATGCAATGAAGTAAAGAGAAATACCCAAAACCGGTATGGCGAACAGAAATACAAGTGAAAGCTTTGCGTTCAAAAGAACAGCCATGAATACTGCCATGATCAGCATGATAGGGGCTCGTATCATCATACGAATCATCATCATGAAGGTCATTTGTGCATTGTTGACATCGGTTGTCAGCCGGGTCACCAGTGAAGCGGTAGTGAATTTATCCATATTTGCAAAAGAAAAGTCCTGAATTTTATGGAATAAACCCTGCCGCAGCCCTTTTGCGAAGCCACATGCTGCTATCGAAGCAAAGCGGGCGGCAAAAACACCAAGCACCAGTGAAAGAACAGCCATCAGGATCATCAATAGTCCCATCTTTAAGATATAAGAAAAATCCCTGTTGGCAATCCCTACATCAACAAGCTTTGCCATGACGCGGGGGATATTCACTTCCAAAAAAACCTCAATGATGATCGTCAGAGGAGCAAGCAATGCGTATTTTTTATATTTGCCCACGTAAGGCAGTAGCTTTCTAAACATTGTTTGAATCCTTTCTTTTATTAGTCTCAATCATATTACGAATTTTAAACAACGAAGAAAAATCCATTTCGTCCGGGTTACAGGAGTACCCGTCGGCTAAGTTGCTATATATTTTGTCAAGAAAGTCTATCAACGTGTTAAGCTCTTCCCGAGTGAAGTCACGAAATATTACCTGGTCCATTCCATCCAGCGTTTCGCGGCAGCGCCTGGAAAAGTGGATTCCCTTTTCCGTAACATACAATCTTCTCACCCGAAGGTTATCTGCATCGATACGTTTTTCAAGCAGACCGGACTTTTCCATCCGTTTTGTTGAAAGAGCGACAGAAGCAGGAGAAATCATCAAGTGCTCCGCTACTTCAGCCTGTGTGCAACCCTTGTGGTTGTTCACAAACTCTAGCAGGTGAAGCTGTCCTGGATAGAGCGGAAAGTCCATATTGGATTTTTGCAGCAGGATTCGTCGAACGAGATGAAATTTCTCAATACGCATCACGATTCTTTTGTAATCCATTATAGCCCACCATCATACGGTAAGCGCTTAATCATTAAACGCTTAACTATTATACTTTATTTTGTATTTGGAAGTCAATAAATCAAATCCATTTATAGTTATTTAACAAACTCGTTCAGTTGAATATGAGCGTCAGGATAAAAAATACTCATTCGTTCAAGATAACCATATCCCATGAAAGTTTTGTCCAGGGACTGGTTTTTGATTTCAAAAACCAATTGAATAACTCGATTAGTCTTGATTCATGTATAGAATGGCGTGAACTAAAGAACTGCCAAAAGAATAACAGTCCAACTAAACAGGACAACCCATACTCTCGGAAACTGCTGAAATGCTCCTTTGCGAGAACCACATCGGGCTGTAATAAAGAAAACAACTCCTCTCTGCTGATATATTTCAAATAGAAAGCAAGACGGCACATTTGTACATGGGTACTGATTTCGTATGCCAATATTCCAGAAGGCAGCAGAGAAGTTTCATAATGGTTGATAAAACGATACATGGAATCGTCAGCTGAAGAAATACAGTTATGCCTTTCTTCCGTGGTCAAAGCCAGCAGAAAACTCCTTTTCTTTGTATAGGTCTGCAGTAACTCGCTTTTATCAACATACTCCTTTACGTTTGCGTGAAAATCATCGGCAGTGAAAATTTTAAAATAATACTTCATAAATTTTGAAGCATAATTGAATTTTTCATTTGTTTGCCATCGATAAACGGGTTCGAACACTCCATGAAGAATGATATCCGGAATCAAAGTGTTCCCTGTTTGCAGGTCTTTCCAGATACCTTTATACTTCTCCAGGATCATCGGATAATCATCACTGAAGCCACAATATGCATTAAGCATACCCAAGGAAATCATCCATAATTGCGATCTTTGTAAATCTGTTATTTTACTTTTTTCCTTCTGTACCATTTGATAATCCCCCATATAGCAACTGAAGGCACAATGTACCTAAATAAAGGCAGATCAATGAAGCAACCAATTAAGAATAACAGAACTGGCGGACCAAGCAAAATAAAAATTGCGATGGTGGCGAAAAATTTAAATGTAAACGTATCGTCTTTGGCTTTCAGGCGCAAAACTCCATTTGCTCTTTTACTAAATAATACATCCAGTTCCAAATCTCCAGGTTTGCCTTTTTTCTTATATGACTTGTACATGATGTCAGCCAGCAAAAACTGGCCGCACCCGTAGATAGCCTTTATGCGCCCGATAGCCGCAACACGGCTCTGTGGTGCAATTTTTAGTGCTGTGTGAAAATCTTTTTTAGCTTTTGTGAAGTGATTTAGATTTAGAAGAAGGTTGCCCCTGCCGAGCAAAGAATCCACATCATTGCTTTTTATTGATAAAGCCTTATTAAAGTCTTCAAGAGCCTCATTGTAATGCTTTAGCATATAATTGGCATAACCCCTAATCCGAAACAAAGATTCATCCTTTGCATACAACTTTTCCGCCTGCTCCAACATATCAATAGCTTTTTCATAACAAGCGTTTTTAAATTCAAGCAGACCCTGAAGGCGTATTTTTGCATAATTGCTGTAATCACATTTATTCTTCTTGTCAAAAAGGTCATATCTTAATCCATAATCATATTTCAAGAGATCAAGCTGCTTAAAATTATTATTTTCTTCAAGACAGAATTCTTTGTTCAGATACTGCCATATATGCAAAGGAAGGACATCATGCTCATTAAGAAAAGAACATATATACCTACCCAATAAACCATACTCATCAATTGAGAAATCAAGCATCAGGCTTTTCCATCTGTCAAGCTTTATTCTTTGGAAGAAATCATCATATATCTCATGAATTTTTGAAAATGTGCTTATTGCTCTTTGACCAGAAAAAGTTTCATTACGGTTTTCCTTATTAAGTTTACTATCCTCTTTGCTTATTTCAATGTCGTTATGAATTTCCACAATAGATATATTACTTTCAAGTTGTCCGGTTTCATTGGAAATTACTAATCTATCCGCCTCTTTCAAAGCTGATTCATATGCCTGTCTCAAGGCAATAAAACCGTTAGGATTTTCTTCGGGATGGCATTTTTTCAATTGGAGTGCATAGGCCTTTTTTATAAGTAATTTATCACCGGTTCTTTTTATCCCCAACAAATCCCATGTCATCATATTATATCTCCAGATAAATCAATGGACTCTAAAAAAGCCTCAAATTTCGATACTGCTTTTTTGATCTCAATAGGTTTTTGCCTGTCAAGCACCGCTTCAAAAATGTTGATTTCGTGAGCAATTCTCATTCGAAGATCAGACAATGACTCTTCATAAAGGCGTTCGGCCTTTGCCAATAGGTATTGGTTTTTTGTGTTATCCCGGGGGTGAATTTTTATCTCAGCAAGCTCTTTGAAACGCTGTTCGATTTCTTCTTTTGTCAAAAGGCAGTCTTCATTGACAATAACTTCACGTTTTGTTTCCCCTGTCGTCAGTGAAGTCACTTCAACCTCTAAAATCCCATTTATATCATATGTATACCTTACATCAACAGAGGATTGTCCAGCTGGTGCAGGAACGATGTTTACAACAATTTCACCCAGCTTTATATTGTTCTTAACCAGCCTGCTTTCCCCCTGGTATATTGATATTTTGATCTGGCTCTGATTATCAGCAATGGAATATAATCTTTCAACTTTACTATAAGGGATAACGGTATTTCTCTCGATAATTGGAAAAAAATGACCTGATTCATATCCGCCAAATTCACTTATAGCAACAACCTCTGTGCCTAATGTAAACGGACATACGTCGGTAACAACAGCTTCCACAAATGCTTCGTTACGTTCTTTTATTGCAGCATATATTCCTGTTCCCAGTGCAACAACCTCATCGGGATTCAGGTGACATAAAGGAAGCCTACCGAACAATTTTGCTACATATGAACGGATAACATGCATTTTGGTTGAGCCACCCACAAGAACTATTTCATCAATCTCATCCAGTTTCAAAACTGAATCACGGATAACATGTTGCAGTGGACGTCTTATCTCTGCCAGTAATTCATAACAAATGCTTTCAAATTTATCATTGGATAAGGATATTGTATGCTCAGTTTTTCCAATGAAGCAACTCATATGAGCTTCAGCGTCTTTTACCAGAGATCTTTTGCAGATTTCAGCCTGCTTGCTAATATGTGAAAGAGTTTTAAGATCAAGTTTGTCTTTTTCAACGCCTGTTTTTTTTATGAAGTAATCGATAATGCATTGATTGAAATCATCACCGCCCAGATAATTATTGCCTGATACTGCTCTTACCTCCATAATATTGCCAAATATTTCAAGGATGGAAACATCAAAGGTGCCGCCACCGAGGTCAAAAACAAGCAGATGTTTTTCTTCAGCATTATCGTAAAGACCATACGCGACTGCAGCAGCAGTGGGCTCATTAATAAGGCGCTCAACACTTAATCCAGCCAACTCCCCAGCTTGTTTTGTCGCCCTGCGTTGGACATCGTTAAAATAGGCCGGTACGCTGATAACCGCCTCTGTTACGGTAGTGCCCAGATAAGCTTCTGCATCAGCTTTCAGTGACTTCATAATAAAAGAGGATAATTCAACAGGTGTGAAATTATAATTGCCCAAAGAATATATCTTGTTTGTACCCATGTATCTTTTGAACGAGCCTGCTGTTAGATGGGGATGAGTGATTAAACGTTCTTTTGCAGCTTTGCCGGTAATGATCTCATTTTTGTTCAGCACGCTGACAATGGATGGGGTTAATTTATCACCTAAAGAATTGGGAACGATAACCGGTTTCCCATCCAAACAAATAGCGACAAGACTATTTGTTGTTCCCAAGTCTATTCCAATAATTGACATACAATGCCCCTGCCTTGCAATAATATGGAATCTGTAACAGATTAAGCTACATTATATCAATTTTAGCATAAACATGCAAGGCTAACACGAGAATTGTTTGCCTATGCAGACGAATACCGTTACTGTTCAGAGCTATCTCTCAAGCGTATCGCTTTGATGGAATATATTTACAAATACTGCGTTAAGATTTCAGGTCGGGATGGAGTCTTTTTGTTTGGTATGGTAAAATGAGACGAAAGAAGAGATCACTAAAGAGGGGATAACCAGATGCAACATACAATAGATAAAAAACGTGCTTTTGATACCGTCTTTAAGGAAGTCAGTATGGATGAAACGCTGCGGGAAACGTTTCGTGAAGCGTGTGTGTCGCAGCTGCAATATATAAAGGCAGCAGGTCAGGTGGAAATCAAGCTGGAGATGCCTTGCATCATTCGGATGAGCAGTATTTATTCTCTTGAGAAGGTCCTTAGCCGTTATTTCAACACCGCTGTTCGGATAATACCCTGCTTTCATGTTCAGCAACAGTGGCAGCAGCTTTTGGAAACCTGTAGGGAATACTTCCTGCAGATTCTTTCACAAAAATCAAAGCATTATGAATGTTTATTGGAGGATGCTGTCTTCCAGGTTGATGGGCAGAAACTAAACATCATCCTTCGCTCTAACGCGAAAACCATTCTCCAGTCTGGCAATTGCCACAAGGTTCTGCAAGAATTTATTCAAACCAGTTTTAATCAGGATATCACGGTTTGCTTTATTGATCCGCCTCTGGACGAAAAAGAAAAAGAGGCATATCTGAAGAAAAAGATTCAACGGGAGCAGAAGGCCATCAACAAAGTAGTGTGTTACCCTGCAGAAAATTCCAATAATGAACCCATAAAGGCAGCCAGCACCTTTGTACCCTATAAGACGAAGAGGAAAGCATCATCCGATTTGAACCTGATCTGCGGAAGAGCTTTCGATGAGCAGCCAATTCCCATGCAAGAGGTTTCCATAAATTCAGGCCGAATTGCGATCAAAGGAAGGGTTATCCGTGTGGAAACCAAGCTTACCAAAAGCGGAAAAACTTTGTTTGATTTTGATGTTACCGATCTCACCCATTCCATTTCGGTTAAATATTTCGCAGATGATAAAACCTTGCCTGTAATGGAGGAAAACGTGAAGGTTGGGCAATGGCTAGTGGTCTATGGTGAAGCTCAGTTTGATACTTTCAGCAAGGATCTTTCAATTCGGGCGAGGAGTATTCGAAAAACTTCGGTTGATGAGAAAATGGACAACGCTCCTGAGAAACGTGTGGAGCTTCATTTGCACACCCAAATGAGCCAGATGGACGCACTGACACCTGCAAAGGATTTGGTTCAAAGGGCGGCAAAGTGGGGGCATCCTGCTGTTGCGATTACCGATCATGGTGTTGTGCAGGCATATCCTGAGGCCTATTTTGCTGCTCAAAAATCAGGGATAAAGCTGCTGTACGGTGTTGAAATTTATTTATTGGGGGAAGAAAGAACCGATCCGGAAGGAAAAATTGATTATAAGAACCCCGGTACTTTTCATGCGATATTGCTTGTAAAAAACTATACAGGTTTAAAAAACCTGTATAAATTAATTTCTGAAAGCCATCTTGACTATTTTTACAAAAGGCCGCGAATCCCCAAGTCCATCCTGGAAAAATACAGGGAAGGGCTTATCCTTGGCAGTGCCTGCGAGGCAGGGGAAGTGTACCAGGCGATATTGCGCGGAGAAGATGAGGAAGAAATATCCCGGATAGCCGGTTATTATGATTATCTTGAAATTCAGCCACTTGGGAACAACGGGTTTTTAATCGATTCCGGAAAGGTCACCGGCTTTGAGCAGCTGAAGGATATCAATCGCAGAATTGTTGCTCTGGGCGAGAAACTGGACAAACCGGTTGTCGCTACCTGTGATGTTCATTTTATAGACCCCGAGGATGAAGTCTTCAGACGGATCCTGCAGGCGGGGCAGGGTTATAGCGATGCGGACAAGCAAGCACCGTTGTTCTTTCGCACAACAGAGGAGATGCTTGAGGAGTTTTCCTATCTCGGTGAAGAGACTGCCTATGACGTTGTGGTCAGGAATACACGCCTGATTGCGGATTGGGTGGAGCATATCAAGCCAATTCCGGATGGAACCTTTCCACCATCTATCGCCGGTTCGGACGAAGACATCCGAACCCGATCAATTGAAAAAGCAGTCGCGCTGTATGGTTCGCCGTTACCGGAACTGGTACAGAAAAGACTGGACAAGGAATTAACATCCATCATAAAGAATGGGTTTTCAGTGATGTACATCATTGCACAGAAGCTGGTGTCAAAATCATTATCGGACGGATATCTGGTTGGTTCAAGAGGATCTGTTGGCTCCTCCTTTGTTGCTTATCTGATCGGGATCACCGAGGTGAATTCTCTTCCTTCACATTATCGATGTGAAGAATGCCTGTATTCCGAGTTCTTTGAAAAGGATGGAATGGTGGGCTGCGGTTTTGACCTGCCAGAGAAAGCCTGCCCGAAGTGTGGAAATCCTTTGGTGAAGGACGGTTATGACATTCCTTTCGAAACCTTTCTGGGTTTTGACGGAGACAAAGAACCGGATATAGATCTGAATTTCTCTGGCGAATACCAACCCTATGCTCACAAATATACCGAGGAGCTTTTCGGTGAAGGCCATGTTTTTCGGGCCGGAACCATCGCGACCGTGGCGGAAAAAACCGCATTCGGCTTTGTGAAGGGATATCTCAACGAGCGGGGGAAAACTGCGACAAACGCTGAGGTCAACCGCCTGGTCTCTGGCTGTACCGGGATTAAGCGTACTACCGGTCAGCACCCTGGTGGTGTCATGATCGTTCCCCACAATAAGGAGATCTATGATTTCACGCCCGTGCAGCGTCCAGCTGATGATACCAGAACCGATATCATTACCACCCACTTTGATTATCATTCCATCAGCGGAAGAATTTTAAAGCTGGATATCCTGGGTCATGACGACCCTACGGTGATCCGCATGCTGCAGGATATCACAGGAATTGATCCGAAAACGATTCCCATCGGCGAAAAAAGAACGATGGAGATCTTTAGAAGTACCGAACCTTTGGGCGTAACTTCGGAGGATATTGGCAGTGTTGTGGGCACCTACGGGATTCCCGAATTCGGTACCAAGTTCGTCCGGCAAATGCTTATGGATACAAAACCCACCACTTTCGCCGAGCTGATCCGCATTTCCGGATTATCCCATGGCACCGATGTCTGGACAAACAACGCTCAGGAATTGATCCGAAAAGGTATTGCCAGTCTGCCCAATGTTATCAGTACCCGCGATGATATCATGCTGTTCCTGATCCAGAACGGGCTGGAACCGCTGACATCCTTTAAAATCATGGAGGATGTGAGAAAGGGTAAGGGGCTGAAGCCTGAGTATGAAGAGTTGATGATTAAAACAGGAATACCCGGCTGGTATATAGAATCCTGCAAGAAGATAAAGTATATGTTTCCGAAGGCTCATGCTGCGGCGTATGTTATGATGGCTTTCCGGATAGCATGGTTCAAGGTATATTATCCTGAAGCTTTTTATGCAACCTATTTTACCGTCCGCGCCGATGAGTTTGATGCAGATATCATTTCCAGAGGCAGAGACAGGGTACGTTATGCGATGGAGGAGCTTGAGAAAAAGGGAAACGAAGCTACACAAAAAGAAAAAAACATGCTGACCATCCTTGAAATCGCCAATGAAATGTATGCACGCGGTATTAATTGCCTGCCCGTGGATCTGTATGCCTCCGATGCGGTGAAATTCAACATTACCGACAAAGGCCTGCTGCCACCTCTAACCGCACTGCAGGGCTTGGGGAGTGCTGCCGCTGCGAATATCGTTGAAGCCAGGAAAAAAGGACGGTTTATATCGGTCGAGGATTTGAAAATCCGTGCAGGAATAAGTAAGTCTGTGATTGAAATTCTGGAAACCCACGAATGCCTGGACGGAATGCAGCAAAGTAACCAGATGTGCTTTTTTTAAGCTTAAGCCAGGCCGGATAGCCCTGAATGCATAGACTAAAGGCGGCATGAAAGATTTGACTTTATTTGACTAATTCGATAAAATAGAAGGGATAAGGTCTAAAGTCTTCAGCTGGGTTGAGTTCACGTTTATACATCCGGTTTTTTACTTTTCTGCTTATTGTATCAACCACCGGGGGCTTGAAGAGGGCATAATAATTGTAGTTTAATTAGCTGAAACAGCAAAACCATAGATTTTATCATTGAAGAATAAACTTTTTCCTAATTAAACAGTATATCAAGATGGAGTGAGTTTTTTGAGTAAAAAGCTGCAAGGTGACTTAACCGATAAGCTATTTGAAGCCATTCTCCTGTTGAGAAACAAGGAGGAGTGTTATAGTTTTTTTGAAGACGTGGGCACCATTGCGGAAATTAAAGCGTTTGCCCAACGTCTGGAGGTTGCCAAGATGCTGGATCAGGGCAAGACATATCGGGAAATTCACGAAAATACCGGTGCCAGTGAGGCTACAATCAGCAGGGTAAGCCGATCTTTGAATTATGGTGCGGACGGTTATCGGCTGATTCTCGAACGCTTAAGGGAAAATGCGGAAGGGGAGAGCAAATAATTTGAAAATTTTGGAAAAAATATTTGGAAGCTACAGTGATAGGGAAGTTAAGCGGCTAGAGCCGATAGCAGATGAAATTGAAGCTTTGGAAACTAAAATGAAACAGCTCTCAGATGACGAACTGAGGGGGAAAACCCCGGCTTTAAAGCAAAGGCTGAAAGAGGGGGAAACCTTGGACGAAATCCTCCCCGAAGCTTTTGCAGTAGTTCGGGAAGCATCAAAACGTGTACTCGGGATGCGCCATTACCGTGTCCAGTTAATTGGCGGTATTGTCCTGCATCAGGGTCGAATCGCAGAAATGAAAACCGGTGAAGGAAAGACTCTTGTCGCTACCCTCCCGGTTTATTTAAATGCGCTGACGGGAAAAGGGGTACACATCATTACTGTAAATGACTACCTGGCCCGCCGTGATGCTGAGTGGATGGGGAAAGTATATCAGTTTCTGGGCCTAAGTGTTGGTGTAATCGTTCACGATTTGGATAACGATGAACGTCGAAAGGCCTATAACTGCGACATCACCTACGGTACCAACAATGAGTTTGGGTTTGATTATCTGCGAGACAATATGGTGGTCTATAAGGAGCATATGGTGCAGCGCGGGCACCATTATGCGATTGTGGACGAAGTCGACTCCATCTTAATCGATGAGGCGCGTACACCGCTGATTATCTCGGGACCTGGCGACAAATCCACCGATTTATACCAGCAGGCCGACACTTTGGTTCGTAGAATGAAAAAGAAGGTTTTCAAAGAAACCGACGACAAAGTCTTCGATGATGATGTGGATGCCGATTATATTGTAGACGAAAAAGCCCATACATCAACCCTTACACCGAAGGGGATAGCAAAGGTTGAGAAATTCTTCAATATTGAAAACCTGTCCGATGCCGAAAACATGACACTCTCCCATCATGTGAATCAGGCTATCCGGGCTCATGGTTTGATGAAAAGAGATGTGGACTATGTCGAGAAAGACGGGGAGATCATCATTGTTGATGAATTTACAGGCCGGCTGATGTACGGAAGAAGATATAGTGAAGGGCTTCATCAGGCGATTGAAGCCAAGGAAGGCGTTAAGGTTGAGAGGGAGAGCAAAACCCTTGCTACCATCACTTTCCAGAACTATTTCAGATTGTATGAAAAGCTTGCCGGTATGACCGGTACCGCATTAACTGAGGAACAGGAATTCCAGGCCATATATAAATTGGATGTTATCGCGATTCCAACCAACCTTCCGGTTATCCGCGAGGATCATTCGGATGTAGTTTATAAGGGGATTGGGGGAAAATTCAAAGCGGTTATCCAGGATATCGAGAAAAGCCATAAGAAAGGCCAGCCCGTTCTGGTGGGGACAATTTCCATTGAAACTTCTGAGTACCTCAGCCAGTTGTTAAGAAAACACGGCATCAAACACAATGTGCTGAACGCAAAGTACCATGATAAGGAAGCTGAAATTGTTGCTCAGGCTGGAAAATACGGTGCTGTAACGATTGCGACAAACATGGCTGGACGTGGTACCGATATCATGCTTGGTGGTAATCCGGAGTTCCTTGCAAAGCAGGAAATGCGCAAACAGGGTATGGATGATTTTTACATCAGCATGTCTACCAGCTTCAATGAAACCGGCGATGTGGAAATTTTAAAGGCCAGGGAGCTTTATAAGAAACTCTACGAACAGTTTAAGAAGGAAACCGATGCTGAAAAGGTTAAGGTAATAGAAGCTGGTGGGCTGAAGATCATTGGAACCGAGCGGCATGAATCGAGGCGTAGTGACAATCAGCTGCGCGGTCGTTCCGGTCGTCAGGGAGATCCAGGTGAATCTCGTTTCTATATCTCACTGGAGGATGATCTGATGCGCCTTTTCGGATCAGACAGGCTTCAGTCCATGGTTAGTATGCTGGGGCTTGAGGAGGATCAGCCTATTGAACACCGGATGCTATCCAATGCGATTGAAAACGCCCAGAAGAAAATCGAAGGTATAAATTTTAACCGCCGCAAAAATGTCCTGCAATATGACGATGTCATGAACCAGCAGAGAGAACTGATCTACAAGGAACGCTATAAGGTATTGAACGGAGAAAACCTGAAAGACAATTTCATCAAGATGATCGATGGTATTATCGATCATGCGATAAACCTATACTGCAAGGAAAGCCCCTACCCCGAAAACTGGGAGTGGCCAGCATTAAAAACTTACGTGGAAAGCAGCATCCTGCCAAAGGATTCTTTCCAGTACGATAAGCTTGATATGGAGAGCATCGATGCCGAAGCGATAAAGAAAATTCTGCATGACAGAGCGATAGAGCACTATAGCAACCAGGAGGAAAGCTTTGGCAGCGAAATCATGCGCGAACTGGAACGCCGTATCCTTTTAAAATCTGTGGATGAGAAGTGGATGGATCATATCGATGCCATGGATCAGTTGAAGCATGGGATAGGCTTGCGGGCGTATGGCCAGCGGGATCCAGTTGTTGAGTACCGCATGGAAGGCTTCGATATGTTTGATGAGATGATCCGGAACATACAACATGATGCGGTTAGCGAACTATTGCGCATCCGAAAGGAAAACATTGTTGTTCAGAGGACTCAGGTGGCCAATCCTGTAACAGCAACCCATGGCGGGGATGATGGGACTGTTAGAAAACCCAAAAAACGGGATACAGAAAAAGTAGGACGGAATGATCCATGCCCCTGTGGTAGTGGGAAAAAATACAAAAAATGTTGTGGAGCTTAATTTGGAGTAACATTCAGATAGAACACCCCACAATGGATTCGTATCAGCTATATCCTATGGCACCCTTTAGAGTTCTGTGAAAGTTTCATAGCGGGGCATATTTTGAGGATGAATGAGCGGGTTAAATCTGTAGCTGAACATCGGGGTTTCGCTGTTTTCCAATACCAGAAAGGATTTTTGATGAACTATAATAAAGCGATTGAATATATCCACAGTCTGGAGCGTTTTGGAAGCCAACCCGGTCTGGAGCGCATACAAGCATTAACCGATCGTCTTGGCAATCCCCAGAATCACTTAAAATTTATCCATATCGCCGGAACCAATGGCAAAGGATCAACAGCTGCGTTCATAGCAAGCATCTTAACTGCTGCTGGCTATAAAACGGGCTTGTATACATCACCCTTTGTGGTCAGGTTTAATGAAAGAATCCGTCTGGACGGTAAAGAAATTCCCGATGAAGACCTGGCTGAATATGTAAGCAAGGTAAAGTCAGCCATTGATGAGATGATCCGGGAAGGGATGACTCACCCTACCGAATTCGAAGTGATCACGGCGTTGACTTTTTTGTATTATTATGAAAAAAATTGCGATGTAGTTGTGTTGGAGGTTGGTCTGGGAGGGCGCTATGACGCAACGAACATCATTTCAAACTCGGTGGTTTCAGTTATCACAAAAATAGCCATGGACCACATGGCTATTTTGGGAGACACCCTGAAAATGATCGCTGGAGAAAAAGCGGGTATCATTAAAGACAATGGTTATGTTGTGACGTATCCCCAAGAGAAAGCGGCACTGGAAACGATTGAATCGGTATGTAGAAAACGAAATGCTTTTCTTTTCAAAGCTGATCCCAGCCAGATGTGTGAAGTTGAATTCGGCAGAGGCATTCTTGCTTTCAAACACTCGCAGTTTGGCAGGCTTGAAACATCGATTGTTGGTGTACATCAGGTCTACAACGCATCCGTGGCACTGAAGGTGATTGAGGTCATAAAAAACAGAGGATTCATCATAGAAGACGAAGCGGTTCGGACGGGTTTTAAAAAGGCAAAATGGCTGGGACGTTTCGAACTGCTCCAGAATAACCCAGACTTTATCATCGACGGAGGTCACAACCCCGACGGGATACGGTCCTTTGTAGCGACCTTTAAAAAAATATATCCCGGAAAGAAAGCCATCATTATTTTCGGTGTGATGAAGGATAAAGATTATGAAACAATGTTGCGGGAATTATCAGAGATTACATCCAGCTTTATTGCCGTAACACCTGACACGATCCGAGCCCTTCCAGCAGAAAACCTTGCAAAAGTCATGGCAGAGTATTGTCATCATGTAGAATGTAGTGATACAATAAAGGAAGCAGTAGATAAATCCTTTTTATTGGCATCTGAAGATGATGTTATAGTTTCTGTGGGCTCGCTTTACTATATCGGACAGGTACGAACTTTGGTTTGCAGTCGATCCGCAGGCTAAACCCTGGGTATGATAAATATAATGTTATTCGGGCTCAACGCCAGGATAGTATATTTGTTACCTATAGCATAAAGATAAAAAGTATATTTGTACAGATTTCTTTGATACATTTTTTGCAACATTTTGCGTATCAGTGGGATACTTAAAGAATATAGAAGGATTCGGGGGTAAAATCATGTTGGATGTAAAAGCGGAATTGGAAATGTATCAACCAATTCATCTGGAAGCAATTGAAGAGGATTCCGGTAAATTACCTGAGGATACAACCGAAGCCATTCATCTGTTCAACAAAGCCCTGGAAGATGCAAAATTCGGGAATGAGGATATGGCGATTATCGCGCTGAAAAAAGCGATATCCTTGCATCCTGGGTTCTACGAAGCTATGAATTTATTGGGGATATGCTATATGGCCATCGGAAGAGAGGAAATGGCCGAGTTTGCGTTTAATCAGGTGATAGATGCTGATGACAGCAGCATAAAGGCACAGGATTATTTAAATAAGATGAAGGGGCTGCCAGAAGGTTATGAAAAGACAGAACCTGTTTCAACAAAACGAAAAGGCAGGCCAGCAAAAGCTTCTGCAATACCGAAGGAAAAAGACGGAATGTTTACAGCATGGCTGCAGAAGGGGCTCCAGAAGGAAGATAACAGTCTTTACGGGTTGAAATATATCGTTGGAATATTGATCGGTGCTATTATTATAACCTTTATTTGGTATATGGTTCCTACGAATAAATCCTTGTTTATAATAACGCGGGATGAACATATCATAAATGATCCTGAACTTGAAAATCAGATAAGCAAGTTAAACGAAAGAATAGAAAAGCTTGAGGGTGAACTGAAGAACAGCAGGGAAGAGAATCTTCAATTGAGGGACAGCTTCCAACAATTCAAGGATTTTATAGCCCGATTGGAGCAGGCCGATGCTGAATAC